>Ga0138256_10009184_pt1 | contig 10376 bp, 5 predicted proteins | sample KNB2016incub_MG_FD_105486 | JGI IMG/M metagenome (GOLD analysis project Ga0138256, IMG submission 105486) | Active sludge microbial communities from wastewater in Klosterneuburg, Austria - KNB2014incub_MG | ecosystem: Engineered > WWTP > Activated sludge > Unclassified | place: Austria... | reverse complement strand
GGTAATCCGTTTTTCAACTCTTTCCAGTTCTTTCCACCATCTGTGCTCTTCCACATACCACTTCCGATACCGCCAGAATTAAATGAGTAAGGCTTTCTTCTGAATTCCCAGGTAGATGCATACACTGTATCTGGATGTTCGGGATCTACAGCTACATCTGCACAACCTGCATCTTCGCTTATGAATAATATTTTATCAAATGTTTTTCCGCCATCAGATGATTTGTATAATCCTCTGTCTTTACTCTTACTCCATAGTGGACCCGGAGCTGCTACATAAATGATATCTGAGTTTTTAGGATTTATAACTATATCAGCAATATGTTCTGTATTTTCTAATCCTACTTTTCTCCAGTTGCTTCCACCGTCATTAGATTTATATAATCCATCGCCGATGGAAACCGTATTACGCATATTGCTTTCGCCTGTTCCCGCAAATATTACTTTCGGATTTTTAGGGTCTACCGCTATTGCACCTATACTTTGACAATATTTATCAAAAATTGAATTGAATGAAGCACCTCCGTTTGTTGTTTTCCATATACCTCCGCCGGCAGTTCCAACATAAATTGTTTTACCATCAGCAGCTACACCATCAATGGCAGTTATCCGGCCACTCATTGTGGCAGGCCCCATCGACCGGGCTTCCATCATTCCAAATGTGGAAGAATTGATTTCTGTTTGTGCATTCGCAATAAATGAAAAGGCAAGGATTGTAGTCAGAAAATAAATAGATCGCATTTCAAATTTTAAATTTCTCATAAGTCGTTGTTTGAATAAAAGAAACCCCGATATAAAATACCGGGGTTAATAAATTTAATACTAATTATTTAGCAGGCTTAAATATACCTTCATCTACTGCTGGGTTTACTTCAACTTTTGTAATGTTCATTTCACCAAATGGTAACATAATTGACATCGCCACTACAATACCTTCTGGCAATTTGGTATAGTTACTGTACATACTTGCTTGTTCCACTTCTTGTCCATTTGCTTTTAATACTGCAATTGATTTAATAACAAAAGAAGTTTTAGGGTCGATAAAAAAAGTTTCTTTTACTCCTGATTTTGTAGTCGCTACAAGTTTGTAACATTCTGTACCATCAACGTCATCTTTTCCGAAAAGCTCAACAGTAGTTCCCTTTTCTTTGTAGTCAACCAATTTTCCCTGCGGGTCCATATCATCCTGTGCCTCTTTAAGATCTTCTGCTGTCATTGGATCTACTTCAGTTTGTCCCTGAAAGGGCATATAATTCCAACCTGCTGCCGGCGTTACGATCCTGAAACCGTTCATACCCATTAAAGAAATGTCCTGTCTGCTGCCTTTGCCATTTAATGTAGTAAGCGTAACGCTTACATCGGCTCCTTGTACTTTTACATTTCCTTCATACTTTGTTGATTGAACCTTTTTCCATGCATCAGCACCACCTATTGCTTCTACATGTTTGGCAATTATCTCATCAGCAGTTTGTGCCTTAACTATAAATGCTGCTCCAAGTAATAAGAAAGAAAAAAATATTCGTTTCATTTTTTGAGTTTAAATAATTAAAAGAATGATTGACAAATTTATGTTATCCGAACACCAAAGCTGTATTTTTATCGTAAACTAACAAAATAATAAGATGAACGGCAATTTTTCAGTTAAAGGTAAGCTGGTTGATTTATTTAGTCAGACGATTTACCCCGCCGAACTGGTTGTAAATGAAGGAAAAATAACTTCCATCATCAAAATTGCAGAAAGTGAACTTTCTAATAAAAATTATATTCTTCCAGGTTTTATTGACAGCCATGTGCACATAGAAAGCTCCATGCTGGTTCCTTCAGAATTTGCAAGGTTGGCAGTAGTGCATGGAACTGTTGCCACTGTTAGTGATCCGCATGAAATTGCGAATGTATGCGGCATGGAAGGTGTGGAGTTTATGATTGAAAATGGGAAAACTGTTCCATTTAAATTTAATTTCGGTGCACCAAGTTGTGTACCCGCAACTATTTTTGAAACAGCCGGAGCAGCACTAAATGCTGATGATGTTGAAAAATTATTGCAAAGGGATGAAATAAAGTACCTGAGTGAGATGATGAACTTTCCCGGTGTTTTATTTAAAGATGAAGAAGTGATGAAAAAGATAGCTTCCGCTCATCGATTGAATAAACCTGTTGATGGCCATGCTCCCGGTTTAAGAGGTGAAAAGGCTAAGCAATATATTGATGCAGGTATTTCAACCGATCATGAATGTTTTACAAAAGAAGAAGCTTTAGACAAATTGAAATGCGGAATGAAAATCATCATTCGGGAAGGAAGTGCTGCTAAAAATTTCGAAGCATTGGTTGATTTGTTGAATGATTGGCCGGACATGATGATGTTTTGTAGCGATGATAAACATCCTGATAGTTTAGTGCTTGGACATATCAACCAACTTTGCGCAAGAGCAGTAGCCAAAGGGATCGACATTTTTAAAATTCTAAAAGCCGCCTGCCTCAATCCTGTTCTACATTACAAATTAGATGTTGGTTTATTAAGAGAAGGCGATACAGCAGATTTTATTGTAGTGAAAGATTTAGAAAATTTTGAAGTGGTAAAAACTTTCATCAATGGAGAGATTGTAGCTGAAAATGGGATATCAAATATCAGAACTACAAAATCAGGGGTCATTAATAATTTTTCCTGCAATAAAAAAGAAGTTGCAGATTTTGAAATTGCTTACACAAATAAAATTGAGATTCCAGTTATCGAAGCACTGGATGGGCAATTAATTACCAACAGGCTGGTATATATACCTAATGTAGAAAATGGGAAAATCATAACTGAGACAGAAAATGATATTTTAAAAATTGTAGTTGTCAATCGCTATTCCAATTCACCAATTGCAAAAGCTTTTATTAAAAACTTTGGATTAAAGCAAGGAGCATTAGCTTCATCTGTAGCACATGACAGTCACAATATTGTTGCTGTTGGTGTTGATGATGAAAGTATTTGCAGAGCAGTAAATCTTGCTATTGATAAAAAAGGTGGAGTAAGCGCAGTCAGTAATAATAAAGAAATGATTCTTGGGTTACCTGTTGCAGGATTAATGAGCAATGAAGATGGTTATAAAATAGCAGAAGATTATACAGCTATTGATAAAATGACTAAGGAAGAACTTGGCTCTACTTTAGGTTCGCCATTTATGACACTTTCTTTTATGGCTCTATTGGTAATACCACATTTGAAACTGAGTGATAAAGGTTTGTTTGATGGCGATAAATTTGAGTTTGTACAGTAACATTTAAATTTTAGTACCTTTAATCTATGACAGAAAAAGCTAAACCTGTATTTCATAAACGGATATTCTGGGATGTTGTATTCGAGAATATTGATTATGATGGAAAAGCAAATTTCGTAATAGAAAGAGTATTTGAACGAGGTGATGTGGATGATATACGTAATTGTCGCCGCTATTATGGCGATGAAAAAGTGACAGAAGCTTTGCTGAATGCTAAATTTTTACCTGAAATCACAATGTATCTCGCAAGTGCCGTTATTCACAAACCGCTAAAAGACTTTAGATGTTACGCCTTGAGACAGTCGAACCCAACACTTTTTCCATATTAAAACAATTATTTGAGATTGATGAACTAAAGGATTTTTCTTTGGTTGGCGGTACTGCACTATCTCTTTTATATGGCCATAGACTTTCCGTTGACGTAGACTTATTCTCTAATAAACCATTTGAAAACTCAACGGTTACTATTGCACTAGAAAAAAAATTTGGTGAATTGTTTATCAACAGATCTACAAACCCCCGTTTTGGAATTTTTGGTTTCATTAATGATGTAAAAATAGATATTGTCCGCCACCCACATCCATTAATCCGGCCAATACAAATAATAGAAGGGATTAGAATGTTTTCAACAGAAGATATCATTGCCATGAAAGTGCAGGCAATATTAGGCAGAGGCAAGAAAAAAGATTTCTGGGATATAGCTGAGTTACTCAATCATTTTTCGGTTAATGATTTTATCAACTTTCATAAAGAAAAATATACTACTCAAAATCTTTTAATTACCGTACCACAAGCCATTACTTTTTTTGCCGATGCAGATGAAAGCGAAGATCCGATAAGTTTAAAAAAACAAACATGGGATACGGTTAAAAAAGTAATCAGTGCTAAAGTTGATGAGTTTTTACGATAACTCATGTTAGATTTTTTCTATCAACATCCCCAACTTTCACATTCCCTTAATAAGCAAACAAGGCTCTTTCAGCATCTAATACGTAGATGATAAAGACCCTGAGGGGTGAAAATGAAAAGTGCAGACAGAACAGGGTCAAAACAATCCACCTCTGCTAAAGCTAGGGTGGATAAATTAAATAGCCTTGTTATGAAACAAAATCTACACATTTCAGCCACATTCGATCAACCGGAGTTTTTACAGAACCTGATAGAACGTCTTGCCTATCGCCGTTATGAAATAGGTTTTGGCAATCAACAAATGCCTCCCGGTTTTAAAGCTCTTGAAACCTCTTCTACAGAAACATATGTTAGTGGCACTATGGCAATCGATTTTCCCGCTGATACAGAAACAACAGAAGAAAGAATCAATATGCCTTTTATTACTGCTTTCCTTTTTACTTGTGTAAAGGGAAAAACGGATCCTTATCAATTGATCTGGAGTTCATCATTATCCTAGTATGAATTATGTTTCAGAAGAATTTTTTCCAAGCATATTGAGATCCTTTATCATTTTGCTTGCATAATGGCTTATTTATAGCCCTATCATCTCCGATAGTTGAAAAAGAGAATAATTGCATTTTCATATACCTATTATGCATATATAAACTCTTCAAAGCCTTTTGTCAGAAATAGGTTTAAAAACTATCGGAATTTATAAAGGATTGTTTTATATTTACTTGCATCAATTATTAGCCCACTTCGATCCCCTACCCCCTGTTTACTCAGCCATTTTGACTCTACTATCAGAGAAAAACCATATTATTCGTAATAACCACGAAACGTTATGATTAAAAGCGATTCAACTATTTCAGAACTGGAAAAACAGCTGGAAGAAAAAACCACACTGCTAAATCAACGAAACAAAGAATTTGCCGTCATTAACAGTGTACAGGAAGGGCTTGCCAAAAAAATGGATATCAATGCCATTTATGAACTCGTCGGTGAAAAAATCAGAGAAATATTTAATGCACAGGTTATTGATATTGTGACATACGACAAAAAAACTAATCTGATTAAAGACAGATATGCCTATGAAAAAGGCGATAGAACGTTGGTTGATGCAAGAGAACCAATTGGTTTTAGAAAAATAGTTATTGATTCGGAAAAATATTTTTTAATTAATAAAGACCTTGATTTAAAAAGCAAGGAATTAAATAGTCCCGTTATACATGGGGAGCAACCAAAATCAGTCGTTTTTGTTCCGCTGATAACGAATAAAGAAGTCACAGGCATGATCAGCCTTCAGGATATGGATAAAGAAAATGCTTATTCTGATTCTGACGTTAGCTTATTAACTACCCTGGCCAACAGCATGAGCTTAGCATTGGAAAATGCTAAACTTTTTGACGAAACCAGTCACTTATTAAAAGAAACGGAACAACGAAATGCTGAATTAGCGGTAATTAATAGTGTACAGGAAGGGCTTGCCAGCGAATTAGATATAAAAGCTATCTATGAACTGGTAGGTGAAAAAATGAGAAATATTTTTAATGCACAAGTAATAGATATTGTTACTTATGACCCCAAACTACATCTTATTGAAGATCAGTATTCTTATGAAAAAGGTGACAGAACATTAATAGGGCCAAGAGAACCAAAAGGTTTTAGAAAACATATTATTGAATCCGGTAAAGTCTTAGTCAATAATGACAAAATGGAAGAGGCGATGCAGGAATATGACAATGTTGTTTTGATTGGTGAAGTTCCAAAGTCGCAGGTTTACACTCCAATGATATCCGGCGGTCAGGTAAAAGGTGTAATCAGCCTTCAAAACCTTGATCAGGAAAATGCTTTTTCAGATTCTGATATCAGTCTGCTGTCAACATTAGTGAATAGCTTGACTGTTGCTTTGGAAAATGCAAGGCTGTTTGATGAAACAAACCGTTTATTAAAAGAAACTGAACAACGTACTGCCGAATTAGCTGTTATTAATAGTGTACAGGAAGGATTGGCCAGTGAATTAGATATTAAAGCTATCTACGAAATGGTGGGTGAAAAAATGCGAAATATTTTTAACCCGCAGGTAATTGATATCGTTACTTACAATGCAAAAGAAAATCTTATTGAAGATCAATATGCATACGAAAAAGGAGACAGAACCTTAATTGGAGCAAGAGAACCCAATGGCTTTCGTAAATATGTAATTGAAAACAAAAAAGGCCTTGTCATTAACAAGGACATGGAAACAGAAAGATTAGCCTATGATAATACAGTTAAAGTTGGTGAAGCTGCAAAATCTATAGTGCTGGTTCCGCTTGTTACAGGCGATTCTGTAACCGGCGTTATTAGTTTACAAAATCTTGATCAGGAAGATGCATTTCCTGAATCAAATGTCAATCTGCTGAATACACTTGCCAATACAATGAGCGTTGCATTGGAAAATGCTCGGCTGTTTGACAAAACCACTCATTTACTAAAAGAAACTGAACAACGTACTGCTGAACTAGCAGTGATCAATAAAGTACAGGAAGGGCTGGCTCATGAATTGGACATACAAGCTATTTATGAGATGGTCGGAGAAAAAATGCGGGAAATTTTTAATGCACAAGTTATAGATATCGTTACGTATGATGCTGATAAGAATTTGATTGAAGACCAATATGCTTATGAAAAAGGCGACAGAACAATGCTGGGCCCAAGGGAACCAAAAGGTTTCAGAAAGCATATTATCAAATCTGGAGAACTTTTATGGCATAATGAAAATGTTGAGAAAGCAATCCGTGAATATAATAATGAAGTATTGATTGGTGAAATACCTAAATCTCAGGTGTATGCTCCCATGATTGCAAAAGGAATAGTAAAAGGTATCATCAGTTTGCAAAATCTGGATGAGGAACATGCTTTTTCTACTTCTGATATAAGTTTATTATCAACGTTGGTAAATAGTATGAGTGTTGCCCTGCAAAATGCAAGGCTATTTGATGAAACATCCCGCTTATTGAAAGAAACAGAACAACGTACTGCTGAACTCGCAGTTATTAATAGCGTACAGGAAGGTTTGGCAAATGAGCTGGACATCCAATCCATTTATGACCTAGTTGGAGACCGAATTAGAGATTTATTTAAAGCACAAGTCGTAATTATTGCCACATTAGATCAGGAAAAAAGTGAAGAGCATTTTAAATATGTATGGGAAAATGACAAACGTTTTCATCTGGAACCAAGGTCGTTGGACAAATTAAGACAGCATCTTATCAAAACAAAACAAAAGATTGTAATCAATAAAGATTTTGAAAAAGCTTTTGCCAATTTTGGAATGAAAGTAGCTCCAGGTACTGAGCTTCCTCAATCAACAGTTTATGTTCCACTTATTATAGGTGATAAAATCACAAGCTATGTAAGCCTGCAGAATGTTGACCATGAAAATGCATTTAGTGATGCAGATGTTCGATTATTAGAAACATTATCTAATAGTATGAGTGTGGCCTTGGAAAATGCCAGACTCTTTGACGAGACAAGCCGGTTATTAAAAGAAACCGAACAACGTACTGCTGAACTCGCAGTTATAAATAGTGTGCAGGAAGGTTTAGCAACAGAACTCGATATTGAATCTATATACAACCTTGTTGGAGAAAGAATCCAGAATATTTTTGATGCTCAGGCAGTCCTTATTGCCAATCTTGACCTGGAATCAAAAACAGAAGTTTTCAAATTTGTTATGGAAGATGGCGAAAAATTTACTTTGGAGCCACGGCCATTTGATAAACTCCGCAAACATCTTGTACAAACAAGGCAAAAAGTAGTCATCAATAACTCAGGCGAAGCATTTGTCTGGTTTGGAAATAAAGCACTTCCAGGTACTAAACCATTACAATCCGGAGCTTTTGTTCCATTGATCATTGGAAATAAAATAACCAGTTATATCAGTTTACAAAATGTAGATAAGGATAATGCTTTTAGCGATTCTGATATCAGGCTTTTAGAAACATTAGCGAATAGTATGAGTGTGGCATTGGAAAATGCGAGGCTATTTGATGAGACCAATCGTTTATTAAAAGAAACCGAACAGCGGACTTCTGAATTGGCTGTAATTAATAGTGTACAGGAAGGCCTGGTTAGAGAAATGGATATCAACGCCATTTACAAACTTGTAGGCGATCGTTTGTGCGAACTATTTCCTGATACGCAAACATTAGTGATCAGAACTTTCGATCTTAAAACCGAGATGGAACATTTTCAGTATGCCATGGAAAAAGGCATCATGATGGAAGTAGATGATGGCCCTTATATCTGGGCCAATAAACTACTGGTCAAAACAAAACAGTCATTACTGATTAATGAAAATTATTTAGAAGTATCCCTTAAATATGGGGGTAAAGGTGTTACTGTTGGTCAGCCACCAAAATCTGCTGTATTTGTTCCCATGATTGTTGGTGACGAAGTTAAAGGTTCTATTAGTCTGCAGAATGTAGATACAGAAAATGCTTTTTCTGATTCTGATCTTCGCTTGTTGACAACATTGACAAACAGCATGAGTGTGGCATTGGAGAATGCAAGGCTTTTTGATGAGACTGCTCACTTATTAAAAGAAACAGAACAACGAACTGCAGAATTGGCTGTAATAAATAGTGTTCAGGACGGACTTGCAAAAGAAATGGATATTCAGGGAATTTATGATCTGGTGGGTGAAAAAATCCGTAACATTTTCCAGGCTCAGGTTATTGATATAGTTACTTATGATAAAAAAAATAACCTGATTGAAGATCGCTATTCTTTTGAAAAAGGAGACCGAAGCCTTTTGGGACCAAGACCATTAAAAGGTATCAGGAAACATGTTATCGAATCTGGAAGCACTATTGTTATTAATAGTATTACTGATGAAATATTGTTAAAGTATGATCAGACTGTTTTAAGTGGAGAAAAAACGAAGTCAGTTGTAATGGTTCCGATGATTGCAGGTGGCGAAATAAATGGAGTTATCAGCTTACAAAATCTGGATCAGGAAAATGCATTCCCGGAATCCGATGTAAAATTGCTTAATACACTGGCTAATAGTATGAGTGTGGCGTTGGAAAATGCAAGGCTCTTTGACGAAACAACCCGATTGCTGAAAGAGACTGAACAGCGAACAGCAGAACTGGCAGTAATCAACAGTGTTCAGGGTGGACTTGCAAAAGAACTGGAGATAAAGGGCATCTATGATTTGGTTGGAGACAGAATCAGAGAATTGTTTAATGCACAGGTAGTCGGTATTGCTACGTTAAATTATGCAGAGAACACTGAAAAATTCCAATATATTTTTGAAAAAGGCGAACGATTTTATCCGGAACCAAGGCCTTTAGGCGATTTGAGATTGCACCTTATAAAAACAAAAAGTAAAATCCTGATCAATACAAGAAAAGAAGGCATCGAATGGTTTGGTAATGAAGTAGTAGAAGGTACAGAACCAATCAAATCAGCTGTTTTTGTTCCATTAATTATTGGTGATAAACTTACCAGTTATGTTACACTACAGAATGTAGATACAGAAAATGCTTTCAGTGAATCTGATATAAGACTATTAGAGACCTTAGCTAATAGCATGAGTGTTGCTTTGGAAAATGCCAGACTCTTTGATGAAACCAACCACTTGCTGAAAGAAACTGAACAACATAAAGCAGAACTTGCTGTTATAAACAGTGTGCAGGAAGGTTTAGTGAGGGAGATGGATATGAAAGCTATTTATGACTTGGTTGGTAATCGTATTTGTAATTTGTTCGATACACAGACTGTCATTATCCGCACATTCGATCATAAAGCAGGAAATGAAGAATGGCAATTTGCTATTGAAAAAGGAGAAAGAATATATAGTAAACCCCGACCCTTTAACTGGGCTAATAAATTATTGCTAACTTCAAAACAATCTATTTTAATAAATGAAGATTATGCTGCCACTGCACATAAAAATGGCGGCACAGGAGTAACAAAAGGATTGCCTCCAAAGTCTGCTGTATTCGTTCCAATGATTGTTGGCGATACCGTAAAAGGTTCGGTAAGTCTGCAGAATATAGAAAAGGAAAATGCATTCAGTGAGGCTGATATGCGATTATTGACCACACTTACGAATAGCATGAGTGTAGCATTGGAAAATGCCCGTCTCTTTGATGAATCCAACAGGTTATTGAATGATGCCAAACAAAGAGCCAGCGAACTCGCTACGGTAAATAATATCACCCAAGCACTTGCC
>Ga0138256_10009182_pt1 | contig 10376 bp, 9 predicted proteins | sample KNB2016incub_MG_FD_105486 | JGI IMG/M metagenome (GOLD analysis project Ga0138256, IMG submission 105486) | Active sludge microbial communities from wastewater in Klosterneuburg, Austria - KNB2014incub_MG | ecosystem: Engineered > WWTP > Activated sludge > Unclassified | place: Austria... | reverse complement strand
TTTTATCTATAATTAGCACTGGATAATTCATCGGATATGGTCTATACTTGAGTAAATGTATTTATTATGTATTTTGTATTCATGTACGCGATTAACCAGATGCAAGGAGACTCATTACACACAGATGGAAAACAGAGAAACCAAATTAACACTAAAAGCACGTGCAAAAATCAATTTAACCCTAGATGTCCTCAGTAGACGCGAGAATGGGTACCATGATGTTGAAATGATCATGCAGCAAATCAATTTATTTGACAGCATAACCCTTGCCACTTGCACCTCTCCAGATATCGTGTTGACGTGCTCCGACCCATTCTTACCGGTGGATGACAAGAACATTGCCTATAAAGCGGCAGCGCTTATGAAAGAGATGTTTGGCATTGTTCACGGATTTGAAATCCATATCGAGAAAAACATTCCCATTGCCGCAGGGCTAGCGGGTGGTAGTACAAATGCGGCTGCAGTTATAATTGGCATTAACACGCTATGTCGACTCAATCTCGATTTAGAATCGATGCAAGGCATCGGTTTTAAACTTGGCGCAGATGTGCCGTTTTGTTTTCTCGAAGGCTGCGCTGTTGCAAGAGGTTTAGGAGAACAATTAACGTCGATTAAGGGCTTTGAACATGCCTGGATGGTTCTTGTAAAGCCGAATTTTGGCGTGTCAACGAAGGACGTTTACACAAGCTTAGATTTAGAGGCGGTAAAAACGCATCCCGATACGAAAGCTATGATAAAAGCTCTTGAAACACAAAGCAGAAAAGAAATCCTAGCTGGACTTTGCAATGTTTTAGAGCATGTGACGCTTGCCCTTTATCCGAAAGTAAGTGAAGTCAAAGCACTTTTAACAGGCTTTGGCGCAGATGGCGTTTTGATGAGTGGCAGTGGCCCAACTGTTTTCGGCGTTTTTGGAAGTTATGAACGCGCTAAAACGGCCCACAAAAAACTTAAAAAACTGTACCCACAAAGCTATGTTGTATCCACGTATAACGGCTAAAATTACAATCAATCAATCAATCAATCAAGCGCTTCACGCGACAAACCAAAGATATGGGAGGGCACATGAACTTGAATTTTGACAAATTAGAGATTAGAAATTACAAGCCACTTGGCGAGGTTGTCTTTGAAAACCTTAGAAATGCAATCTTGGCAGGGGAACTTAAGCCAGGTGAAAGACTCATGGAAGTTACCATCGCCGATCAACTTGGCGTCAGCCGTACCCCAGTGAGAGAAGCGATTCGCAAGCTTGAAAAAGAGAGTTTTGTGATCATGATTCCTAGAAAAGGCGCTTATGTAGCGGATTTGACTAAAAAAGATATTATGGAAGTCCTTGAAATAAGAAAAGAACTTGAAGGGTTTGCGGCCTATCTTGCTGCTGAAAGAATGACGCTTAGTGAAAAAGAATCCCTTGGTAAAGTGGTTGAGCAGTTCAACGAATCGTTGATTAATATGAATAAAAAAAGCATGATAGAGAGCGATAACGCGTTTCATTCCTTTATATTTGAAGGCACGAAAAATCAAAGACTGATCAATATCATTTACGATTTACACGATCAGTTCCAACGCTTTAGATTGATTTATTTTAATGAATTCAACAACTATAAAGAGATTCAGGCTTCACACAATCGCATTTTTGACGCAATCATCAGGCAAGATGGTAGTGCAGCACGCACAGAAGCCGAAAATCACGTTGAAGGCATTCGTGTGCTCGTTAATAAATGGATTGTTGAATAATGGATGCTGATAAAAAAACACTTCAGATTCAAGTCATCTCTAAAATTGAGGATCAAAAAGGCGATGTCAATGAAATGACACTGTTTACTGAAGCCACTTACAAGCGTGCACACAAAAAAGCCTTTCTCATGTATGATGAATCCGAAGTCAGTGGGTTGGATCATACGAAAACGCTCATCACTTATGATGGCGATATCGTTCAAATTAAACGCGTCGGGGCGCTAAAAAGCCTTCTAAATATAGAAAAAAACGTGGTTCATGAGAACCTTTATGCGACGCCATATGGGACGTTTTTAATGACGACCAAAGGTTTAGAGGTCAAGTGGACAGATACAGAAGTGCTTGATATTGAACTCAGCTATTTACTTGAAATTGAAAGCAATCAAGAAGAAGTTTCTAAAGTGCATATTAAAATCGATGTAAAGAGGGATTAATATGAAACACATTTGGTTTATATTTTTGAGCAGTCTTGTGCCAGCGGTGATCGTTTTCTTGAGCAAGGGCGATACATTCGCAGAATTTTATGTTGCTTTTTTGATTTACACCCTCATTCTCACAGGTTTGGGAACTTTTCTATACCAGAAAAATGAGACGAAATTTAAACGAGAGATGAAAGCGCTTGTTAAAAGAGAGGGCATCATAAGTGGGGAACTTGTACTTATCAACACAGAGGAAAAGCTAAAGAATATTCTATCCTTGGAATTCGAAAGGTGTTCAATGTATGCGCGTGAATCCTCTATCATTTTTTTCGATGTGGACCATCTGGGTGAAATCAATCATAAATACGGATACAATACAGGCGATCAAGTGATTATTGAGATTATACTCTCAACAAAGCGCTTCATCACCGAATCCTTAAAGTTACAAAATAGCGGTGCAACCCTTGCGAGAGTAAAGGGCGACACCTTCGCACTGCTCATGCCGAACCTTGAGGAACATCATGCTTATAACGAAGCGGAAAAATTGAAACGGATGATCGAAACGTTAAGTTTGGGTATTGACGAGAGCATCACCTGTCGATTTGCTGTACTGTCCATGAATCAGTGGGCATCAGAAGAGGCGTTTTTAGATTTGGCCTATGAAAAATTGAAACTGGCTAAGGATTATGGTTTAGGGGTTATTATATAAACGATGAGTGCCCAAAATTAAGCGTATGCCTAATTTTGGGCGATTCTAACTCAAGAAAGAATTCCGAGGTGAATGATGTACCCGAATTTGACACTCGAACAGGTTAAATTGATGCTTGAGCACATCAGTGATGGCGTACAAATCGTTGATGAAAGCGGCAATTTGATTTATTGTAACCGCAATTCCGCTTTGCTGGATGACATAAATATCGTCGAATCCATTGGCAAGCACATCACGGAGATTTACCCATCCTTAAAAGAAGAAGAAAGTACGCTACTAAAAGTACTTGCAACAAAGGCGCCGATCCTTAACCGCGAACAATCTTATCGAACATATAAAGGTAAAATTATTGCCACCATCAACAGCACACTACCCATCATTAACGATGATAAAGTAGCTGGGGCAATTGAAATTTCAAGGAATATCACGCCTTACAAAGAGCTTACGGAAAAGGTCATCGACCTTCAATCCATGGCAAAAGGCCCTAATGCGTTTGAAGACAAAATCATTCGAACTGTCAATGACGGCTATCGCTTTGAAGACATTGTCACAACGCATCCTGAGTTTAACCGTGTCAAAGCAGTGGCTATGAAAGCAGCGACAACAGGCATTGCCGTATTGATTTACGGCGAGACCGGTACGGGCAAGGAACTGCTCACACAAGCTATTCACAACAGTAGCCGACGTAAAAGCAAGCCTTTTATTGCACAAAATTGTGCCGCGTTACCGGGATCACTACTAGAAGGCATCCTATTTGGAACGGTTAAAGGTGGATTCACAGGGGCAGTCGATCGACCGGGTCTTTTTGAGCTTGCAGATACAGGCACGCTTTTTCTCGATGAAATCAACTCTATGCCTCAAGAGCTGCAAGCCAAATTGCTTAGGGTGCTACAGGATGGGAAAATACGCCGAATTGGCGATACAAAAGAACGCAAAGTGGATGTTAGAATCATTGCAGCCACCAATATAGAACCAAATCTTGCCATCGATATGGGCCTTATTAGACGCGACTTATACTATCGCCTCAATACAGTGACGCTTTGGATTCCGAAATTATCGGATCGTAAAGAAGACATCCCGCTATTGACGCAGTTTTTCATCAAGAAATACAACGGCTTACTTTATCGAAGCATTCGTGGCGTGTCTAAAGAAGTGATGCAGCTATTCCTCGATTACCCATGGGAGGGCAATGTCAGGGAACTCGAACACGTTATTGAAGGGGCTGTGAATTTTGTGGACGGAGAGACCATTGAAATGATAGATTTACCGTACACACTCAAAAATTTCTTTGAAAAACATCATACGAAAAGCAGCACCATAGATCACGCCGATGGCTTGGTACAAGCACTTGAAGCCGCAGAGCATCAATTGATTGAAGCAGCGCTTATTGAAAATGATGGCAATACTGCTGGTGCCGCGCGCAGCCTCAAAATACCAAGACAAACCCTACAGTATAAGATGAAAAAGTATAATCTCGAATCATTATAATCAAAACGCCTAAAATTGGGCGTTTTTTTATTTGGTAGGCGTTGCCCCTTAATAGAAACGGAGGAAATAACCTATAAAGGAGCCATTAATAATCGATAAATCCAATATTCGAAGTTAAACACAATTAAGCACAATTGAACGCAGTTATACAACCGTTCCTATCACTGTGTTTGAGAAGGAAGACAAAATTCATTAAAAATAATTGACAAAACAATCACAATAAAAGCCCAATTTGGCATAGAACTTGCACATTAATAACATGGCAAGACTAAAAACTTTGAATGGCTTTATCAATGGATAAAGCTTAGGATTCGGGAGGCAACGTATGAAAAAAGGCGACAAATTTGGTACGCACCGTGTAATTGAGCCACTTGGTATATTACCACAACCTGCTCAAGTCATCTCAAACGACATGGAAATCTATGATAATGAAATTCTGATCGATGTTCAAACATTGAATATCGACTCCGCATCTTTTACTCAAATCAAAAAAGAAGCAGGCGGCGATTTAGAGAAAATCAAAGAAATTATGATGCATATCGTCAAAACGCAAGGTAAGCACAAAAACCCAGTAACAGGCTCAGGTGGCATGCTCATCGGAACGGTTTCACAAATTGGTGATGCACTTATCGGCACGACAGACCTTAAAGTCGGCGACAAAATCGCGACACTCGTTTCACTTTCATTAACCCCACTCGTTATCGAAGAAATTTTAGATATCAGAATCAATATCGACCAAGTCGACATCAAAGGTCAAGCGATCTTATTCGAAAGTGGTCTTTATGCAAAAATTCCTTCAGATATCGCAGAAAATTTAGCCTTATCTGTCCTTGACGTTGCAGGCGCTCCGGCACAAACCGCAAAACTCGTTAAACCAGGCGATACCGTATTGGTTATTGGTGGCGCAGGCAAATCCGGAATGCTTTGTTTATATGAAGCAAAAAAACGTGCTGGCGTAACGGGTAAAGTAATGTGTCTACAACACAGCAATAGCGCAGAAGCACGCGTTATGGGCGCTGGCCTTGCAGACCACTTTATCGTAGCAGATGCAACGGATGCCGTAGACGTGCTTCGAAAAGTTGAAGCCCTTACAGATGGTAAAATGTGTGACATCGTCATCAATTGCGTCAACATAGAAAACACAGAAATGTCATCGATATTAGCAACGAAAGACGACGGCATCGTTTACTTCTTTAGTATGGCAACAAGCTTCACAAAAGCGGCACTTGGCGCTGAAGGTGTGGGCAAAGACGTAACAATGATCGTTGGAAATGGTTATACAAAAGGCCATGCAGAAATTACGCTTCAAATCATGAGAGAAAGTGCAGTTCTTAGAAAAATCTATGAGGAGCTTTACGCTTAAGAGGAGAGTTATTATGAGACATTATACTGAAATCGAAATGTGGAAAAACGTCACACAAGCAGAATGGGATTCATGGGAATGGCAAGTAAGAAATAGAATTACAACACTTGATCAACTTAAAAAAGTATGTAATTTGACTGCTCAAGAAGAAGAAGGCGTTGTTAAATCGCTTGAAATTTTAAGAATGGGCATCACGCCTTACTATGCACTTTTAATGGACAAAGATGATCCAAAATGTCCAGTGAGAATGCAAGCGGTGCCAACAATCTACGAAACTTATAAATGTTCTGCAGATATGGACGATCCACTTCACGAAGATCATGACTCACCAGTACCTGGCATTACACATAGATATCCAGATCGCGTTCTTTTCTTAGTTACGGATATGTGTTCAATGTACTGCCGTCACTGTACAAGAAGAAGATTCGCAGGTCACAACGACGGTGGCGTTCCAAGAGAGCAAATCGATAAAGCCATTGAATATATTGCACAAACACCTGTTATCAGAGACGTTCTCTTATCAGGCGGCGACGTTCTTCTTATCTCTGATGATTTACTCGAGTACATCATCAAGAAATTAAGAGCGATTCCACATGTTGAAATCATCAGACTTGGTTCAAGAACACCCGTTGTTTGTCCACAAAGAATCACACCTGAGCTTGTTAACATGCTTAAAAAATACCATCCAGTTTGGTTAAACACACACTTCAACCATTCAAAAGAAGTGACACCAGAAGCTAAAAAAGCGTGTGATTTAATGGCGGATGCAGGCATCCCACTTGGTAACCAATCGGTTCTTCTTAAAGGCATCAATGACAGCGTACACATCATGAGAGACCTTGTACATGACCTCGTCATGATGCGCGTTAGACCTTACTATATTTATCAATGTGACCTTTCAGTGGGCATCGAGCACTTTAGAACACCTGTATCTAAAGGCATCGAGATCATCGAAGGTTTAAGAGGCCATACGTCTGGCTACTGTGTGCCAACATTTGTTGTCGATGCACCAGGCGGCGGCGGTAAAATCCCAGTCATGCCACAATATATGATTTCACAATCACCAGACAAAGTGGTTCTTAGAAACTATGAAGGCGTTATCACAACTTACGCGCAACCGTCTTCTTATGACTTCGAAAAAGAAGGCGCTGTGGAAACACAAGCACAAAAGAATCACAAATTATTTGGTGTGGGTGGCTTGTTACAAGGCAATAGAGTTTCTATCGACCTTAAAGAACTTGAAAGAAATGCAAGATCACACCACGAAGAATAAATATAAAAAATTGCGCAAGCAATTACGGCACGTATAAGGAATGATAGACCGATTGTTCGGTTATGATGGAGGCCCTGCATGGATTTGCTCAACCTATTTGAAAATGAATACAGAGTCATTTCCATAGTGGGTATGGCAAAAAATGCAGGGAAAACCGTCACGCTGAATCATCTCATCGATGATATGGCATATAGAGGTCTGTGCGTTGGATTGACGTCCATAGGGAGAGACGGGGAACGTCAAGATATCGTAACAAAGACCGATAAGCCGATGATTTTTATAAGAAAGCATTCTATTGTAGCAACCGCTGAAATGCTCTTTAACCTTTCAGAAGTTAAAATGGCTGTTCTGGAAGTGACGGCGCATCACACGGCAATGGGCAGAGTCATCATCGGCCGTGCGCTAAGCGATGGCTTTGTGCAAGTGGGTGGACCAAGTACCAATGCAGCGATTCGAAATGTCTCAGAAAAAATGATGGCGTATGGCGCAGATTATGTCCTAGTGGATGGCGCACTTGATCGGACATCCTCCGCATCACCTGCTATTACAGATGCTTGTATTCTTTCAACTGGAGCTGCTTTAAGCCGAGACATGATGAAAACCGTGTCTCAAACCGCTTATCGCGCGTCACTGTTTAACTTAAAAGCCTCTGAAGAACCGTGTATTGACAGTCTTTGGGAGCAAGCTGAAACCGTGAGACGACCGATATTGGTCGACGATATGGGTAACGCGGTACCGCTCATGGACGTTGTCACGGCGCTGAGTGCAGGTCGAATCATAGCGGAGGCAATTGAACCGCATACGCGGCTACTCATTATTCCAGGGGCACTTGTGACACAAACCGTTATGGATGTTATTCAGACGACGTCGCACTTTAAGAACCTGACATGGGTGATCGGTGATGCCACAAAAATTTTCATTGAACAAAAGGACTGGCTCTATTTAATGCGCATCGGGGTACACATCACTGTACGCCATGCCATTAAACTATTAGCCATCACGGTCAATCCCTATGCCCCTGCGGGTTACTACTACGATTCTCAGATATTCAGGGAAGCGCTGTTGCAGAAGGTGAAGGGCTTGCCCATTATAGATGTTTTGGCGTGTTGTGAGGAGGATTAATGAAAGCCCCGTATCTAACCAAAAAGAATTTTGAGGATCTGGACCTAAATTTTATCTTTGATCGACTGACGTTGTCATCGCCATATGGTGAGGCTGCAAAGCGCAGCATGAAACCTTTTCTAAAAGCAGACCAACCCGAACTGAGCAAAATCTATGACCAAAACGAAGCGACTTTGGATCTTCTTGACAGACAACGCGCGGCAATCTTGCTGCTTAAAGAGCAAATGAAAGACGTGAAACAGCTAGAAGTCACCTTTGATCGAATTGCAGAAGGTGAAACGCTGTCTATAACGGAACTTTTTGAAGTCAAGCAGCTCTCTATGGTCATGGAAAGAATAAGGGCACAACTTAATGGTCTACACTGGGAACGCACTGTAAAAGACCATATGCTCGCATCAACCGAGGCGGTTACGCACCTTCTCGATCCAGAAAATAGCGGCGTAGGGGCTTTTTATATCTATAGCGCGTATTCAAAACGGCTGACTGAAATCAGAAAAGCACTTGATGCCATCACGGTAACCGCAAAGAGACAATTGAACGCGGCCATTGAGCAGCTTAAATCCGAAGACTATCCCATATTGTCAAACGGTGAACTGCGCGTATCTGTAAGGGATCAAGCCCTTATGACGCGTGTTAAAGCAGATGCACGATTTGATTACAAATCGGAAGTGCCAATGTATCGCCTCTTCGTTGTCAAAGGCGATGAAGCCCTGAAACATCAAAAATCTTTGCTGCTTTTAGAAGAAGAAGATGAAGAACTAGAAGTCAGAAGCAAGCTCACAGAGACGTTAAAAACGCATTTGAGCGTACTGATGGCGAACACCAAACGCATCGGAGAAATTGATTTACTCATTGCAAAAGCACAATTCTCAAAAGCCTTTAGCTGCGTCAGACCGACGCTCACTGAATCACCTTTGGTCGTTATTGATGCAGGCAGACACCTTAAAGTGGCAACCAGTTTAGAACGCTCTGGAAAAAAGTTTACCGCTATAAACGTTTCCCTCAAGAAACCGGTGACTTTGATCACAGGCGCAAACATGGGTGGCAAAACCGTGTCGCTGAAATTAATTGGACAATTGGTTACGCTTGCGCAGTACGGCTTTTTCGTACCCTGCCAGGCGTTGACCCTACCGTTGTTTGACTTTGTTTTTGTCTCGGTAGGTGATTTTCAGTCCATCGATATGGGTCTTAGCACGTTTGGTGGCGAAATTGTGGAAATTGAACAGGCGCTTAAGCGTCAGCATGAGTTTGGCCTTATTTTAATCGATGAACTTGCGAGAGGAACGAATCCTTTAGAGGGATTTGCCATCTCCAAAGCATTGATTGAACACCTTAGTCGACTTAAATCAAGAGCGGTTATCACCACGCACTTTGATGGCCTCACCGAGGTGGAAGGGACATCGCATTATCAGGTCAATGGATTATCCAATATCGATTTGGAATTAATCCGAGATAAGATTGAAGCGGAGGGTGCGGCCCTCCTGCACGAATACATGGACTATAAGTTGTCTGAAGTCAGCAGCCTTAAGGAAATTCCGAAAGAAGCGCTGCGCATCTCGGAGCTTATGGGCCTCGAACAAGCAATCGTAAATCGCGCAAAAGAAATCATGGGAGGATCAAATGGCAAGTAAATTAAATTTAGATTTTAATGTCGTTGAGAGAGCACGGTCATCAGCACGCATCATCGCTGAAGATACGCAAACTTTTATCGAACGTCATACAACCGTTGCGGTTGAACGTACTGTCGTTAGACTTTTAGACGTAGACGGCATCGATGAAATAGAAAGACCCTTACCAAATGTCGTTGTTGACAACATTAAAAAAGGTGGCGGACTTTCAGAAGGCGCTGCATTTTGGCTAGGTAACGCAATGGTTGCTTTAGGCAAATCGGCACAGGAAATAGCAGAAGGTATTTCTAGAAATGAAATCGACCTTGTGACACTTCCCGTTCAGGATGAAGCTAAAATTGCTGAAGTCATTGAAGCGGCTGCTAAAAAAACCGTTGAACGCATCAAAGGCAACCGTGCACAAAGAGACACATTCCTTGAGACGCTAGGCGAAGGACCAAAGCCTTACCTATATGTTATCGTTGCAACAGGTAATATTTACGAAGACGTCCTTCAAGCACAAGCGGCAGCAAGACAAGGCGCGGACATCATCGCGGTGATCCGTACCACGGCTCAAAGCTTACTTGACTATGTGCCATTTGGCGCAACAACAGAAGGCTTCGGCGGTACGTATGCCACACAAGAAAACTTTAGAATCATG
>Ga0138256_10009181_pt1 | contig 10377 bp, 6 predicted proteins | sample KNB2016incub_MG_FD_105486 | JGI IMG/M metagenome (GOLD analysis project Ga0138256, IMG submission 105486) | Active sludge microbial communities from wastewater in Klosterneuburg, Austria - KNB2014incub_MG | ecosystem: Engineered > WWTP > Activated sludge > Unclassified | place: Austria... | reverse complement strand
TAATTGGACTACTAAAAACAAAATCAGGTGTAATAGTACACTTCCAGATGTCAGCCTTACCGATACCACCGGGACGATCACTTACAAAATAAAGTACATAACCCGACAGACCATCATTCCCAATAGCAGGCATGGTAGCAGTATATCCCTTAATGTTAATGCTGTCATTCAGCGGTTGTGGATTCGACCAATTGTCATCTTTTAGTGTGCTGTAATATAAAGTACACATCAATTTATCTTTCTCGCGCTGACACTGTGTGTATATTAATAATTTACCGTTACCACTGACCGCAGAGTTACATGAATGCAATCCCGGCCGGTTGAGTTGTGTACTGTAATTATCAGGACGACTCCACGTATTGCGCTCATTGTTACTAATAAGTAATTTAGATATATACTTGTTTTTCTTCTTCGTTTTTTTGTCTTTATTTTCAAATCGCAGTGAAGAATACAACAAGGTTGTAGTATCCAAATATGATGGTGCAAAATCCGAATAAACAGAATTTATTTCACTGCCTGAATTTTGAATTGTAACCTTAGCTGTATCTTTCAACAACTGCTTTATGTTTTGACAATTATATAATTCACGTTTTGCCTTGTCTGTAAAATAGCTGTTCTCACGTCCATGCATTTGTAAATAGTTATTGTAGATTGAAGCAGCTTCTTCATAATATCCCTGACGCTGATTCATCTCTGCAAGATAAAATGCAATTAATGGAAACTGACCTTGCTTGTCTAATCCATAGGCCTTGCTATAATACTTCTGTGCATTTTCGTAGTCATTGTAAAGCCTGCATGATTCTGCTAGTTTCCACGTAATCACTAAATCTGTATTGTTGTTTGCGTAAGAATTAAAATAGAAAGTTGATGCCGTGTAATAATCACCTTCTTTCATAGCCTTGTCACCGGCACGCTCATATGCTACGGGTGATTGTGCAGACAATTGCTGTGATGCACAGATTAAGCAAGCAAACATTACGACCCTTGCAACAACACGCCCCCTGATGCCGAGAACAGATATTAATAAATTGGGCATGGTGGATTCTTCTTTAATGGTTTAACTTTGGTGATGATGTAGGATAATGCTACTTCGTAAGCTCCTCTGCCGTTACTTGCCTTTTTCAGATCCGAAGTATTAAAATCGTATGCAAAACCGGCATCCAAATTTCCAATACCTGCCCCAATACGAGCAATAATGGCATCTTTATTCCGGTAAAAAAGTCCGGCAGAAAATCTGAAATTCTTTAAATTATTCTCTAAAGAATGTAGTTGAACATTTGCACCGCCATTTAATTGAGAAAATTTTCCCTGACGATAAAATAACACTTGTGGTTGCAAAGAAATTTTCTCCGAAAGAAACAGGTTTAATGCTCCTATTCCGGTGAGTCTGGTGAATAATTTTGCTTTATCATTCAAAAATGAAATGTCCGGTTGATTCAGGTGGCTGGCACCAAAAACAATATTTAAATCAGAATTTTCGCTAAAGACATATTTATAAGCGGCACCTGCATTAAGATTAAAATTTGAATAGCTGCTGCGTTCAGGGTTTTCACCTGTAGGTAAATTGGGATCAAAAATATCGCCATCATATTGCGAACCGAAATAGAGTTCAGAAAAATTCAAGCCATTCTGCATCCACCCCGGTTGAATGGCTAATGTAAGCTGATGCTTTTTATTTTCATCTAAAAAAGAATTCCATGCAACAGAAACATCAACAATAGTTGTTTTATAATCTGCATCACCTGTAACGTCATTTTCAAATAACAAACCTGCACTCCACCATGACTTCTTTTCATCAGTTTTTGCAATGTTCATGTCAACAGATGCGCCTAACGATTTATAAGGAACTGTAACAGATTTATATTGCACACGGTTAATAGCTGTCAGGCGGTAATCGCCTTTAAAGTTTCCTGTTTGTGCTGCACTTTGATGTAAGGGTGAAAAATCAAACTGCGAAAAATGCACATCCTGCCCTGCTGCATTCAAACAGAACAAACATATTGTAATTATGCACAACAGCAGGTTTTTCATTTCTTATCTAATTACGCTAATATTGCCTTTTTTAAAGAATTTCTGATTGTCATAACAAGTAGCTTCAACGTAGTAAACAAATACCCCGGGCGTTACACGCTTGCCCTTATAAAATCCATCCCACCCTTTTCCGGGCTGCTTTGTTTCAAATACTTTCTCACCCCATCGGTCGTAAATGCGAAACAGCAACTCTTTTATTTGACCTCCATAAACATAAATCTCGTCATTAGTCCTGTCGCCATTCGGGCTAAAAGAATTAGGAATAAAAATTTCAGGTTCTTCACACCGGTATTGAATGACTACAATTTTTGCTGTATCATTAATCTTACAACCAAAAGCATCTGTTATGCTTAGAATATACTCAATATCAACAGGAGGTGTACTAACAGGGTTTGCAATACTATTACTGTTTAAATAAGTCGGTGGCTGCCAGTTGTAGGTATAACTTGAATTTTGAGTTGCTGAAAGGTTAACACTTTGTCCGCGATAAATTGTGTCAACTGATGGCACTACATCTAATGTTGCAGTTGAATCAGAGAACAAAACATTTACAGTAACCGGAGAAGCCGAACAACCTTTCGAGTCTGTTACAGAAACCGTGTAGTTGCCGGCACAAAGCTGATTGAGAGAACCTGAATTTGAACCATTGCTCCAGACAAAGTTATATGGTGGAGTTCCTCCGCCTGCCTGTGCAGTAGCCGAACCAATACATTGACCACTGCAATAATCTGGTGTTGCAGTTGCTGCTAATGTAAGTGGTGGCGGTTCAGAAATACTTAAAGAAAAATTTGAAGTACATCCTGCAGAATCAGTTACAGTACCTGAATAGGTGCCTTGGCATAAATTAACAATTGTATCTGTGGTTTGCCCCGGTGGATTGGTCCATAATATAGAGATTGGCCCATTATTGTCTGTTACTGCAACAAGGCCGGAACCGTTACATTCGCCATTGCAACGTACATTTTGAATAGTACTTGCCGCAGCAGTCATTAATTTTTGAATATTAATGGTTTTGGTAACAGTATCCTTACAACCGAGCGAACTTGTAACAATTAAAGTAACCGGATAATTACCGGGCGAGGCATAAGTAACTTGTGGATGACTAACATTTGAAGTTGTGCCATTGCCAAAATTCCAGTTGTAAGAAAAAGAAGCTGGAGCAGATGATAAAATAGTGTCGTTAAAAAACGCTACTGTTGAACATGCTTGAACTGTAGAGGTAAAATCGGCTTCCAGTTCTTTGGTTACCGTTACAACGCCATGAATAGTATCGGCACAGCCCGGATTAAATAATGAATAGGCGATTAAGGTAACATTATACGTTCCTGTATCGGGATAGGTATAAACAGGATTAAATGCATTAGAAGTATCGTTGGTGAGGTTAGGTACACCAAAATCCCAATGATATGAAATAGCTCCTATGCTTCCATTATGAAATGAAACTGTATTGCTTCCACAAGAAACTATTGGATTTAAAAATGCTGCAACCACCAAAGACGGGCAGGGCACAACGTTTAATTGATAATCTCGTCTTGTTTCACCTAAATAAACATTATTACGATATTCTTTTGCACAGACTCCAATCACAAACTGTCCTATGGTGTTTGGGGTTGCTGTAAGTATTCCGGTAATTGAATCTATACTTAGAGGCTGAATGCCCGGAGTACCATTGAGCATGTTATTGACTGTATATGGAGGAGCAAATATTACATTATTATATGGAGGTGCAGAGAATGGCGGAATTGGTGCGGGATCCAGAGTGTCACCACCAGCTAAAGGCGTACACAATGAATATCGTATAGTGTCCTGATTGGAATCAGTTGCAGAATGATCAAAAACAAAAGGATAATTTAGACAAACAAAAGGTGGTGGCAGATTTTTGAAACGAGGGCTACTGTTGTTAAAAAAACTACTTGCCCTTATTTCACCTACATAAGTAGCACCGGTTACATCCGGTCCAATAATATTATTTATGGTATTGTTGCGGCAACAGCGTTGATATGCGATATAGTAAACTCCGGGAGAAGGTGGCAGGTTAACATTAAAAATATAGGTTGCACGTCTGTAGCAAATATTTACAGGCGGAATAAAACAAGGATTATTGATGGTTGAAGGAATAAGAATTGAGTCGGGTTGAACAAAAACCTGCAATGCATTTACCAAATTATATTCCTGATCGTAAATACCAATGTATGCCGGATTGTCAAAAGGAGGAACACCGTTGGCACAGTCACGATAAATATACATTGTGACCCGATAATTTCCACTACCAAGGTAGCTGTAAAAAATCTCACCGCCTACAATATGTGTTGCCTTTGCACTGTCTGCAAACAGAAGTAAAAAATTGATTAATAAACAGAATTTCCAAAAGTGGCTTTTCATATATGACGGAAAGGTAACAAAGATACTAAAATTGGTTTTCAGATAATGACTAACAATATTATAAAAATATTGTCTTTAAATGGCAATTTTCTATGTTTAAAAAAAACAATACTTCTCTTTTATACCAGTGAGACAAGATGGAGAACTGCTATTTTAATTCAATAATATCGGGTTTTCTTAAATCGAAATCCACCAACTGAAAATCGGTACTCCTTAGCGGGTTAACTCTAAATATATCATGCCCGGAATATGGAATTGTTGGATAATAAGCCAGGCTTACCTGAAAACTACTTAATGCTAAATATTCATTCTTAATTATCATGCCAAGGCCAACAACAGAATACATGTGACTTTTACTAAAACCATGAAGCTGATTGCCAATAAAACCAGCCGATGCAATGAAATAGGGTCCAAATTTAAATCCCAGAAATTCATACGGTGCATAAGTTTGTGTTTGCAGAGAGATAAAAATTCTTTTAGTACCTGAAGTGCGATTGTCAAAACCATTCATCTGATCTTGAAGTGAAACAAACTCATTGGTGATTCTGTCAATTCCCAATGTTGCATTTGCTCTCAGGAATTGCCTAAGTCTCCATTTACCGATTGCCATTTGCCGGGTAAAATAAACAGTCTGTATTTCAAATGCTGAGTTTCTTGCATTACCGTTATAAAAAAATGTTCCGTAACGAACCAAACTGCTCAGATATCCAAAACTAAAAAAATCTCCAAACCCGGCCATGGCACCGGCATACCAATTGCCTGACGAAGCTCTCTCTTTATAACCTACCGTTAATCCATAGGTTCTACCAATAGGAATATCTTCCTTTTGTCCATACTTAAAGACATATCTTTCTGTGATATACTCTCTTGAGGAAAATCCAATTCCTGCTAGATAGGCATTCTGGTTTTTTAATAACCCTAACGAGTCAAATCCTGCAGATGGAAAAGAAAGATACTGAACGCTGTAACTTCTTAATGCGGCAATTAACCTGGTGTTACGTTGATACACCTTATTACCACTTAACAAACGTATGGAATAACCTGACCAGGCATCTGCAAAGTTGTATTTATACCTTTCGGAATAATTTTCTGACGGCTCGCCATATACGGCCTTTACGAAGTGCTGTTCTAATAAAATACCACCCGCAAATTTTGTAAGCGGAGAATAAAAAGGTCTTTCTACTCCAATTGACTTAACATCACCTTCTCTTTCGTTTAAATGGTAAAGAACTTTTGCATCTGCATGTGTTCCCAGTAAATTAGGAACCTCATAACTGCTTTCAATAACGTCAGCATTTTTGTTGTAATACCATCGGTAACTGTTTTCAAAGGTGTGTCCTAATCCTGCAAAATTTCTCTCTGTAACATTGATTTTCGTATTGGTTTCACTCATGCCGCCACCAATTAAAATACTCCAGTTGTCAAGTACGCGCACTTCAAGATCTATGGTTTGGTTTAACTCATTTTTATGTGGAATGATAATAGCATCGCGTATATAAGGTTGTGTACGAATCAGTCGTTCCGACTCTGAAACTAATAATGAGTCAAACTCATCACCTACCTCTATTATCATTAACTTTCTGATCTGACGGTTGCTGGTTTTATTATGCAAATAATTTCCTGCATTAATAATTGATGGCAGTTTTTTATAGGCAGAATCTGCTAACGAATATCCAAAGGGATCAAAAACAGTAATTATGATGTTGCCAACAGGAAGACATTGAAACTCCGAATAACTAATTTCCTGTACAACAGGTTTCTTTTTAATCTTAACAACTCTTGTTCCAACGGGGCGAAAAATCATCTTGTAAATGCTTTGCAGCAATCTGTTCGACCTGGAAGCCTGCTCAACATTCTGATAAAAATTTTTGGATTTGTTTACCGTTGTATCCGTTTGTGCAAATGCAGAACCAAAGAACAAAAATAAAATCAGAAAAGTTATAATACTGCGGCTCACTATTTTCATTGATGCAAAAATAAATTGCGTTTGCAATTACGATTTACGAAAATAACAATAAGCGCTGAACTAAAAAGAATAAAATCTATTTGAGTTTTGCCAAACTAACTTTAATACGTGAAATAGCCTCTACAAGTAAGTTCTCACTTGTTGCATAAGAAAAACGAATGCAATTATTGTCACCAAATGCTTCACCGGTTACTAGTGCAACTTTTGCATCTTTCAACAAATACATACACATATCTTCCGGATTTTTTATGGTGCTGCTACCATCTGTTTTTCCAAAATAATAACTGATGTCAGGAAAAACATAAAAAGCGCCTTCAGGTGTGTTTGTTTTCCAACCAGGTATATCTTTCATCAGATTTAAAACCAGGTCACGTCTTTTGCGAAAAGTCTCCACCATCATATCTCTGTCGGGTGTGCTAATGCTAATGGCTGCTTTTGCTGCTTTTTGCGCAATGCTGCTGGCTGCAGAAGTAAACTGCCCCTGCATTTTATCACAGGCCATTGCCACATCCTGTGGTGCAGCCATATAGCCTATACGCCACCCTGTCATAGCATAGCCTTTACTTACACCATTAATTATGATGACCTGATTTTTTAATTCATCAAATGATGCAATGCTGTAGTGCTTTCCAACAAAATTGATATACTCGTAGATTTCATCACTCAACACAAAAATATTTTCATGTTTTGCAAAAACTGCTGCAAGCTCTTTTAACTCATTATGCGAATACACAGTACCTGTAGGATTACATGGTGATGAAAAAATAAACATCCTTGTTTTAGATGTAATAGCTTTTTCTACCTGCTGTGGTGTTACTTTAAAATCAGAATCAATAGTAGTGTTCAGATAAACCGGAACACCTCCCGCCAACTGAATAATTTGCGAATAGCTTACCCAATAAGGTGTGGGTACCAACACTTCATCACCGGGATTTACACAACAAAGCACTGCATTTGCAATACATTGTTTTGCTCCCGTGCTGACAACAATCTGAGATGCTTTATAGTCCAGATTATTTTCACGCTTTAACTTCTGAGCAATAGCTTCGCGCACATCTGTATATCCCGATATGGGTGGATACTTCGTAAATCCGTCATCAATTGCCTTTTTTGCTGCATCACCAATATATTTTGGTGTATCAAAATCGGGTTCGCCCAAGCTGAGACTGATAATATTATGTCCCTGATCCTGCAATTCGCGGCTGAGGCGTGCCATGGCAATGGTTTGCGATTCATGCAATCGCTCTATTCGGTCTGCTAATTTTCGCATGTCTGATGCATTCAATAATAGGGCGCAAAGCTAACAATACTTCATTACAGAAAATAAAACAAAAAGCAGGTAATTAACTTTGACTTGTTCAATTCAAAAAGAGAGCTTACTTAACTACTCCCAATTTTTTTCCGACTTCAACAAAGGCATTCAATGCTTTGTCAATGTGATGTCTGTCATGTCCTGCAGAAAGTTGTACTCTGATGCGCGCATTACCTTTTGCAACAACAGGATAAAAGAAACCGGTAACATAAATGCCTTCGTCTAATAACATAGCTGCAAACTGTTGTGCTAACTGTGCCTCATAAAGCATTATCGGAACAATAGGATGCTGACCGGGTTTAATATCAAAGCCTGCTTCGGAAATTTGTTGACGGAAATACTGTGTATTGTCCCAAAGTTTATCGCGCAGTGTTGTTGTCTGACTTAGCATATCAAGTACTGCAATAGATGCTCCCACAATAGAAGGTGCCAGGGAATTGGAAAACAAATAAGGTCTTGAACGCTGGCGCAGCATTTCAACAATTTCTTTACGACCTGAAGTAAATCCGCCCATTGCACCACCCAATGCTTTTCCTAAAGTTCCTGTAATAATATCTATACGACCCATCACGCCATGATGCTCATGTGTTCCACGTCCTGTTTTGCCCATAAAACCTGATGCATGACATTCATCAATCATGATCAATGCCTGATAGCGGTCGGCCAGGTCACAGATTTTATCTAACTGCGCTATGGTACCATCCATGCTAAACACACCATCGGTAACAATCATGCGGTGACGTTTGTTCATTGTAGCTTTTAGTTTTTCTTCAAGGTCGGCCATATCGTTGTGCTTGTAGCGATGACGGTCTGCCTTGCAAAGTCTGATACCATCAATGATAGAGGCATGGTTCAGCTCATCAGATATAATAGCATCCTGCTCATTGAGCAAAGGCTCAAACACACCACCATTGGCATCAAATGCCGCTGCATAAAGTATGGTGTCTTCAGTGCCTAAAAACGTTGCTAACTTTTGTTCTAAGGTTTTGTGAATGTCCTGTGTGCCGCAGATGAAACGCACACTCGACATGCCATAGCCATGAGAGTTTATTGCAGCATGAGCAGCTTCAACAACTTTTGGATGTGATGATAAACCGAGATAATTATTGGCACAAAAATTTAATACCTCTTTTCCGTTAGCAGTAATTGCGGCAGCCTGTGGTGTGGAAATAATTCTTTCTTGCTTAAACAATCCTGCTGACTTAATTTCTTCAAGTTCTTTTTCCAGTACGGGTTTTAATGTGTTGTACATATCATGAAATTTTAATGCAAAGTAATAAAATAGAATTTACTTGAACCTAATGCAATAAAAACTTAACGCAGGTATTTTTATACTTTAGCAGCATGAGAATTGTGCGCATTGTGCTTGGAAACCTGTGGCGGTTTTGGTTTTTCTTTGAAGCCGTTGTTACTTTCTTTCTGTTGTTTCCATTCTTATTACTTGCATTGCGTGGCAAAGCCCCCTATCATCAGGCATTTAAACTGATGAAATTCCATGCACGTACCATAGTATTTCTTTCGGGAATCAAAGTAAAAGTTATTCGCCAATATGAACCCAAGAAGAATGAAACTTATATTATCTGTCCGAATCATATTTCTTATTTAGATATTGTGTTGACATACGTAGCATTTCCGCACTATTTTCATTTTATGGGCAAGGCCGAGTTGGAGCGTGTTCCTTTCTTCAATATTTTTTTTAAAAAGATGAACATTGGTGTAAACCGTTCGAGCCGCATGGCTTCGCACAAAGCCTATCAGCGTGCCTGCACCGACCTGCAGCAAAACATCAGCATCTCTATTTTTCCGGAAGCAACTATTCCTGAGTGCAATCCACAATTAGGCCCCATGAAAAATGGTGCTTTTAAGTTAGCAGTAGAAAATCAAATCAACATTTTGCCTGTTTGTTACATTGATAACTGGAAACTGTTGCCCGATTGCCCAAGAAAGTATTTAGGCGGACACCCCGGTGTGGCACGTGTTGTCATTGATAAGCCAATTGCAGTACATGGTTTAACAGAAGCTGATGTTCCGAAACTTAAAGACACCTACAGGAAAAGAATGGAAAACATGCTGGCACAATATCAATATGGGTATGGTAAATAGCACTATTGCTTTATAAATTAACATATGAAGTATAACGAATTATTTCTGATATATTTTTTATTGCCATAACATGCATCTTATTTTAAATCACCTTTTATAAAACAACACTTTGCCGGTAGTGGTACACTGATGTAGTGTTTCCAAACAGCTGACCTGCTATAACAAAAAGTCAAAAACAATTACCGGTATTGTGACTAAAAATGATGACTACCCTTTTTGAAATAATTATTGCGATTAAATTTTCTGATTTTCAGGTAGGGCCGGAAAGTAAAAACGGTAGTCACTGACAATAATTTCATGACTACCATTCAAACTACTTAATTGGAATATCTGTAAAGTTACCCGAAAAACTAGTTACTCCACTAACGCCTGCACCTGCAGTTGCACTGAAGGTTCCTGAAAGTTTACTGTCCTGGTTTTTTGTTACTGTTACAGTACCTGTTGTTGCAACCCAAGAACTACCACTCTTTAAATAAGTAAGAACATTTGTTGTTCCTAAACTATAGCCCTGTGAAGTTATGCCCGTCAAATTAATTTCTACTACAGTGCTTCCACTACTTTGAGCAATAATAGTATTATAAGC
>Ga0138256_10009180_pt1 | contig 10379 bp, 10 predicted proteins | sample KNB2016incub_MG_FD_105486 | JGI IMG/M metagenome (GOLD analysis project Ga0138256, IMG submission 105486) | Active sludge microbial communities from wastewater in Klosterneuburg, Austria - KNB2014incub_MG | ecosystem: Engineered > WWTP > Activated sludge > Unclassified | place: Austria... | reverse complement strand
GGAAGGAATTTTCTATAGAAATGCCATTGGTTGCTATTTCCATGGACCATTGCTTCCTAAAAATCCGGACATTGCGGACTGGCTGATTAAGAAAGCTTTAGAGAAAAAATACAATATCACAATAAAGCTTGAGGTACTCGACGATTCGCTAGAGAGTCAGGCTCGAGAAGCAATTGCTAGTCGACTGGGGGTTGACGTATAATACCCTCATGAAAATTAATATCCCACACGTTGCAAAGCTCGCCAATCTCGAAATTAGAGAGGACGAGGAACTGAAGTTTGAGTCCCAGCTTTCTGCAGTTCTAACCTATATTGAACGTCTTAATGAGGTTGATACAAAGGGCATTAATGAGACAAGCCAGGTAACAGGACTTGAAAATATTATGCGAGAAGACACAACCTCTCCTTCTCTATCGCAAGTTGAGGCACTTTCTGAGGCCCATCAGACCCATAAAGGACTTTTTGCAGTGAAGGGAGTCTTTGAAAATGAGTAGCATGGTAAATCTCACGATTAAAGATGCGAGAGAAAAGCTTGATAGGAAAGAAATTTCCTCGGTGGAGCTAACAAAAGTCTTTCTCGAAAATATTAAAAAACATAACGAAAGTCTCAATGCTTTCCTTGCGGTTACCGAGGACGAAGCGCTTAGAAATGCAGCATCAGCAGATGAAAGAATTGCTAATGGAGAATCAACTCCAATGCTTGGCATACCAGTTGCATTAAAAGATCTATTTCAGACTAAGGGCATTAGGACAACTGCAGGATCAAAAGTGCTAGAAAATTATATAGCTCAGTATGATGGTACCGTCGTAAAAAAACTTAAAGCGGCCGGGGCAGTACTTCTTGGGAAAACTAACCTTGATGCTTGGGCACACGGCTCAAGTGGAGAAAACTCAGATTTCGGACCGACTAAGAACCCCTACAACACTGATTTCGTACCAGGAGGCTCAAGTAGTGGTTCACCAGTCGCAGTTGCTTCCGAAATGGCTCTGGCAGCTTCAGGGACAGATACCGGAGGATCTATTAGACTTCCTGCAAGCTTCTGTAACGTAGTTGGACTAAAGCCAACTTACGGAAGAGTTAGCCGCTACGGTGTAATCGCTATGGCATCGTCTCTTGACAGCATAGGCCATTTCACAAAAACTGTCGAAGATAACGCTATGTACCTACAAATTACAGCTGGACATGACAAAATGGACGCTACTACGCCTCATGTTGAAGTACCAAATTACACAAAAAATATTAACACTGGCGTTAAAGGACTTAGGATTGGCGTGCCTAAAGAATATGTTATAGAAGGCTTGGATCCTAAGGTTAAAGATATGATAGAAGAGACTTTAAAATGGTATGAGGATGAAGGTGCTGAAATCATAAATATCTCACTTCCTCACACCTCATATGCGATAGAGGTTTATTACATTATCCAAACAGCAGAAGTTTCTTCAAATTTAGCTCGCTATACAGGAATTAGATATGGAAAAGATAGATCATATTTTAGTGACGAGGCAAAAAGACGTATTATGCTAGGCACGTATGTACTTTCAGCTGGCTACTATGATGCATTCTATAAAAAAGCTATGCAGGTCCGAACTCTTCTTAAAAATGACTTCGAAGAAGCTTTTAAAAAAATTGATGTTATGATCACACCAGCCTCTCCTACCCTCCCTTGGAAATTAGGAGCAAAGACTGACGATCCGTTAGCAATGTATCTTTCAGACATCTTTACTGTCCATGCTAATTTAGTTGGTGTTCCTGGACTTTCTGTCCCTGTTGGAATCATTGACGGTCTTCCTGTAGGTATGCAAATTTTAGGACCGCACTTTAGTGAAGCCAAACTTTTTCAAGTTGGTTATGCATATGAAAAAGCTCACCCGATCTGGAAGGAAAGGCCAGCATTATGAGCAAATACACGCCAATCATTGGGCTTGAGGTTCACGTTGAGTTAAAAACAAAATCAAAAATGTTTTGTGGCTGTAGTGCTGAATATTTTGGCAAAGAACCAAATACACACACCTGCCCTGTTTGCCTAGGGCTTCCTGGAGCCTTACCAGTCCCAAATAGACAAGCTATTGATTGGTGCATCATGATTGCGCTCGCTCTAAAATGTGAGATCAACACTTTTTCCAAATTTGATCGGAAGAACTACTTCTACCCAGATTTACCTAAAGGATATCAAATTAGCCAGTATGACCTACCTTTTGGCAAAAATGGGGAGATTAGACTTAAAAATGGTAAAAAAATTGGCATTACCAGAGTGCATATGGAGGAAGACACTGGAAAACTCATGCATCAGGAAATTGAGGGTAATAAAACCACACTGATCGACTTTAACCGATCAAGCCTCCCGCTTGTTGAAATCGTCACAGAACCTGATTTTCACACCTCTGAAGATGTTGTAGAATATCTTCAGCGTTTACAAAGAATCGTTCGCTACTTAGAAGTCTCAAATGCTGATATGGATAAGGGAGACATGCGCTTAGAACCCAACATTTCTTTATCACTTGACCCAGAAATATTACCAAACTACAAAGTCGAAGTAAAAAATATAAATTCATTTAGATTTGTCGGGAAATCTATCGAATTTGAAATAAAACGCCAAGAGAAAATCCTTGAAAGTAACAAAACTCCAGCTCAAGAAACCAGAGGATGGAATGAAGAAAGAAATGAGACTGTCTCTCAAAGAATTAAAGAGGAGGCTAATGATTATAGATATTTCCCAGAACCTGATATTCCGCCAATTATCACGCTAGAAAGTAAGATTATCAGTCTTAAGGAAGGACTGCCAGAATTGCAGGAGGAAAAAATCTCTCGTTTTATGAAGCTATTTGGTATCTCTGAATATGATGCTGACATACTAACTCGAGAGAAAGGGCTTGCTAATTATTTTGAGGAGGCAGCAGCTCTTGGCTTTAAAAAAGATATAAAAGCCAAACAAATTGCTAATGAGATAATTAACAATAAAATTGATTACTCCTCTACTCCAGTAAAAAATCTTATCGATGAAATTCTTGTTAAGTCAAAGGTAGAGGAGATCGACGAAGCAGAACTTGAGAAGACAATTGATAAAGTTTTGTCTGAGAATCAAAAGGCAGTCGATGACTATAAATCAGGTAAAGAATCTGTCATAATGTTCCTAGTTGGACAATGCATGCGTCTTATTGGAAGAAAAGTTGATGCTAATTTTATTAAAGCTAGGCTCGTAAATCGTCTAACCTAATTATGTCCGAAGGCAATGCTGAAATAAATGAATTCAACCCCATTCTCCCAATTGAAGAAAGTGCCTCAGAACTAAATCCCACTTCATCTGGAAAACTAGGAAGATTAAGAGAGTTAGTAAAGAACCGACAAAAAGATGCCCAAGGTAGATTTCAAAAAGATACTAAGCGCGATGAACCTCCGTCATCTTTCTTAGGAATAGCCGTAGATAATGTAAGGGCTGACCTTGCAGCAGAATATGATAAAAAAACTGGACTCCGTAATCATGAATCCTTCCAAAAAGAGGCAGAGCGTGAGATAGCCAAAGTAAATCGCAACCCCAACCTTCATGGTCTTATTATTGGCATTCAGGATATTGATAACTTTGGATCCTTCAATTCTACTTATGGAGAATTAACTGGAGATTATGCATTAAAAAAAGTAGCGGATGCTCTTACCTCATCCATTCGTGATACAGACTTGACTGGCAGATGGGGAGGAGAAGAATTCGCCTTTGCACTCCCCTTTGATAGAGAAAATCCAGTAAACCCTCCAGGTTTATTCTCATCAACAAGAAAAACAACGGACCTTACTCCTCCTGGAGAGAGAATGCGAAAAAAGGTTGAGGAAATACCTTTAAGTAAAGAGTTGCCAAAAAAATTGACTGTAAGTATTGGTATGTCTGAATTTTCTCCCGGGGAGACCTTCTCAAGCTGCTTTGAAAGAGCATCTACTGCATCTCTAATTGCCAAACTAACTGACAAAAACCGGGCTGTAATTGCAAAATGCGATAAGAATGGTGAGTGGTATTATCAAGATGTAACAAATAATTTGATTTATAAGGCGGAAATGAGCGAAGATAATAAAAAACTAAAATTTCTAACTGATATAACTCAAAATATTGCTTACAATATAGATTATACGGGTGATAGAAAACCAAAACTGTTGCGACACACTGCCTAATCTACCCAGGGCAAATTAACTAACTTATGGCTGACTTTGTACATCTTCACAATCATTCTGAATATTCCCTTTTAGACGGGCTTCAAAAAACAAAAAATATGGTCGCATATGCCAAGTCGCTGAACATGAAAGCACTCGCCATTACTGATCACGGTAACTTATATGGTGCTATTAAATTCTATTCCGCGTGTATAGCCGCAGGCATTAAGCCCATAATTGGCTGTGAGGTATATATCGCAAAGCGTGCACTCACCGATAAAGAAGCTGGGGTAGATAACGACTACAACCATTTAATTTTACTTGCAGAGAACGAAACTGGCTATAAGAACCTTATGAAAATTATCTCTGTCTCCTGGCTTGAAGGATATTATTACAAGCCTAGAGTAGATCTTGCTCTCCTAGAAAAATACCACGAGGGTCTTATTTGCTTATCTGCTTGCATTAATGGCTATGTTACAGAGCCATTAATAAAAGATCAGGAAAAAATTGGTGAAGATCGCGCCAAAAAACTAAATGAGATTTTTGGTCAAGGTAACTTTTATCTAGAGCTACAGCGACACCTCAATGTTCCTCCTCAAATTCCTGCAAATCAAAAGTTGATTGAATTATCTAAAAAATTAGGTATCCCAGTAGTTGCTACAAATGATAACCACTACACAAAGAAGTCAGATGCAGAGGCTCAAGAAGTACTTCTCTGCATTCAGATTCAGCACACTCTACTCGATACCAATCGAAAACTTTCCATGATAGACTCACCAGACTTTTACATTAAAAGTGCTGAGGAAATGACAGAACTTTTTCAGGATCTACCAGAAGCGATTGAAAACAGCGTTAAGATCGCCGACAGATGTAATGTCACTATAGAACTTGGCAAATGGCATATGCCAATCTTTGCAGTTCCTGATGGCAAAACCGGAGCTGAATACTTACAGGAATTAACTTATCTAGGAATGCATAAAAGATACTCAGAAATTACAAAAGAGATCCAAGATCGAGTTGACTATGAGCTAGGAGTTATAAAGGACAAGGGTTATGATGCCTACTTTCTTATAGTCCAAGATTTTGTAAATTGGGCTAAAGATCATGAAATAGCAGTAGGTCCTGGACGTGGATCAGCAGCAGGTTCTGTTGTATCGTATTGTCTTAACATTACCGACGTTGATCCATTTTACTTTGCGTTACCATTTGAAAGGTTTCTCAATCCGATGCGACCATCTGCACCAGATATAGACTTAGACTTTGCTGACACAAGACGTGAAGAAGTTGTTGCATATGTTACACAAAAGTATGGAAAAGACAAGGTAGCTCAAATCATAACATTTGGTACTATGGAGGCGCGTGGGAGCGTAAGAGATGCAGGCAGAGCACTAGGGATGCCATATGCAGGACCTGACAGAATTTCAAAAATGATTCCACCTGGCTGGCAAGGCCATTCTATGACTATCGACAACGCGCTTGAGCAAAGCCCTGATCTTAAAAGAGCATATGATACTGAGCCCGAAACAAAAAGACTTCTCGACATTTCCAAAAAGCTAGAGGGAGTTGCTAGACATGCTTCCGTTCATGCTGCTGGAGTTGTGATAGCTGATAAAGATATTACTGAATACACACCGGTCCAAAGAGAGACAAATGGAGAAAAAATTGTTACTCAATACGATATGTATACAGTTGGGGAAGATGGAGTAGGTCTCCTAAAAATGGACTTTTTAGGCCTTCGCAACCTAACTATTATTGAAGAGACACTAAAATTTATTAAGGCAAACCAGGATATCATCGTCGACCTCAACAAGGTCCCTCTTAACGATCCAGAGGCTTACGAACTTCTCGGCCAAGGAGAGACGACGGGAATTTTTCAACTAGAGTCGTCGGGCATGCGTAGATATATAAAGGAGCTAAAGCCTACCACAATCTTTGATTTACAAGCCATGGTCTCACTTTATAGACCAGGACCGATGGCAAATATCCCCGAGTTTATTGCTCGGAAGAGAAACCCCTCACTCATTACCTACCCACATCCAGATTTAAAAGATATCCTAAAAGAATCTTATGGAGTACTTACTTTTCAGGATGATGTACTTTTAACAGCTATCAAGCTGGCTGGATATTCATGGCTCGAGGCTGATATGTTTCGCAAGGCAATGGGTAAAAAGATTCCAAGTGATATGAAAAAACAAGAAGAGTTATTTCTTGCTGGCTGTATCAAGAATGGCCTAACCGAAAAGAAGGCGAAAGAAATATATGAATTAATCGCCCCCTTTGCGGGATATGGCTTTAATAAGGCTCATGCAGCCTGCTATGCAACGATCGCCTTTAGGACTGCATATCTCAAAGCCCACTTCCCTGTCGAATTCATGACTGCAGTCTTAACTGCTGAATCAAGAGGCACAACAGGACCCCAGAAAAACGAAAAAATATCCCAAGCAGTGGCTGAGTGTAGAAGGCTGGATGTTCCAATCCTTAGACCTGATATAAATTATTCAATCTCAGACTTTAGTATTGAAGACAATACAAGTGTCCGCTTTGGTTTGTCAGCTATCAAAAATGTTGGCTCAGCAGCCATAGATAGCATACTCAGTGCTCGAAAAACTCGTCAATTTGCAACTCTTCAAGATTTTTGCATGCGAGTTGATTTAAGTAAGGTTAATAAAAAGACAATTGAGAGCCTTGTTAAATCAGGAGCGTTTGATAGCTTTGGCAACCGGGCTTCTCTCCTTATTTCAATGCCTGATGTTATGAACAATATTACAAAATTCAAGAAAAATGAGTCTGAAGGTCAAGGACTTCTTTTTGGCGAGGAGGTTGGAGGACAAAAAGAAATTATGGATCAGGTGATGTATGATGTCGACGACTTTACCCTTGAAGAGAAGCTTAATTTTGAAAAAGAATTCTTAGGCTTTTACCTTACTTCACATCCACATATGGAGACTCTCTCTCTTCTAAAGCTACATACTAGCCATGAAATAGATCTGCTCGAAGGAGAACCTCAGGGGACATTTGTCAAAATAGGTGGAATTATTGAGGGCTACCGAAAGATTTTGACTCGAAAAACTAACTCAGAAATGGCTTTTCTCTCAATTGGAGACGAGAAAGGAATAACTGTCGAGTGCGTTGTTTTTCCCAAGGTTTTTGAAGAGTCCAAAGTTCTACTCGTTAACGATAATGTGGTAGTGATTGAAGGCAAGTTAGATAGTAAGGATGAACAACCAGTAATCATAGCTAATAGGATTTACTCTGCAAAGAATCTAGCAAGTAATTAAAATATCAAATTCCCTAAGGGTTTACTTTTCATATTCTCAACTTGTAAGATAATATGTATTGAAAGAATATCTCTTGGGCAGACTCCCCTCTCATTTCCAAGTTAATCAGGTCGTAAGAGCGTATATAATCTCTGAAAGTTTCGTCTGGGCTGCGTGGAATTTCGTTATACCAATTTTAGCTGTCTTTGTAGTTGACCATGTCAAAGGAGGAAGTGTCCAGACAGCTGCCTCCGCATATAGCATTTATCTTATTACACGTGTGGTTTTTGAACTTATTTCAGGCAAAGTCCTGATTAAGACAAATGATCGCAAGAAGTATATCTTAGCAGTAATTGGGATTGTAATCCTTAGTTTTTCTTACCTATTCTTTAGCATTTCCCACTCAGTTTCTACCCTACTAATCGGCTATATGATAGCTGGAGTGGGTCTTGGACTCTCCTCTCCAGCTAAAAATGCACTTTTTTCAATTCATATTGAGAAAAATAAGGAAGCTACAGACTGGAGCATTTCTGATGCTGTAACATTTGGCTGTATGGCCTTAGCAGCAACACTTGGAGGATTTTTTGAGACACTTTACGGATTTAGTGTATTATTTATAATTGCTTCAGTAATAAATCTATTTGGTGCAATACCTTTTATCCTTTTTATCTATAAAAAGGACTGGCTCTAGAGTGGTAGTAGATCAAAAAAATTGCTAATCTTTAGTATATCAAAATCACATCATTAATAAAATAGCTTGCGCAAAGGTAATTTCTTCGATAAAATACGCATAGATGACTTCATTAGCACCCGACATACTTTATCAACTTGGCCCACTCCCTATTACTAATACTCTAGTAAACACTCTGTTCGTAGACGCCGTGGTAATCGGAGGAGCGGTTGCTCTTAAAAAAAATATAAATAAAATTCCAGGTCTTTTTCAAAATATCTTTGAAATAATCGTAGAGACCCTTTACAATCTTACAGAATCCGTAGCTGGAGAAAATACTAACAAAATCTTTCCATACTTTATCACTTTTTTCATATTTATCCTTATTGCTAACTGGAGTGGCCTGATCCCTGGCGAGGAATCAATTGGATTCATAAAACATGTTGGACACGAGACAGACATAGTTTCACTGAGTAAGAATTTGACAAGTGATCTAAATGCGACTCTTGGTCTTTCGCTCATCTCACTGGTCGCTACACACATGCTTAGTATCAAAAAATTAGGTGTAAGAGAATATCTTGGGAAGTTTTTCTCTCTGAATCCGATCCTCCTTTTTGTAGGACTTTTAGAGATTATTTCAGAAGTTACAAAAGTCATCTCGCTTTCTTTCCGACTTTTTGGTAATATATTCGCAGGGGGAGTTGTGCTTGGAACTATTTCCAAGCTTTTTGCTTTTGGCTTCCCTATACCTTTTATGTTTTTAGAAATTATAGTCGGACTGGTTCAGGCGCTTGTCTTTGCCATGCTAACTATGGCTTTTATGAGCGTACTTATGACATCGCACCATGAAGAAAATCATGCTGCGTCTAAGGAGGTGAGTATTACATGACATTTACAGTTACAGGTGGTTTAATTATTGCATTAGGAGGTATCGTTCCTGCTCTTGCTATCGGACTTATTGGAGCGAAAGCTATGGAGGCAATCGGTCGTAACCCTGAAGCATCAGGCCGTATTCTTCCAGCCATGCTTTTAGGTATGGCTTTTGCAGAAGCTATCGCTATTTACTCACTTATCTTAGCGTTCACAAAATAATATTATGGAAATACTAGGAAAGTTCGGTATTAATCCTGTCTTGCTGATAGCCCAAATTGTCAATTTCTTGATTATTTTATTTATATTCAAGAAATTCGCTCTCAAACCGATTATGCAGGTGCTCAAAAATCGGGAGAAGACAATTAAGGAAGGGCTACAGCAAGCAGAAGACGCTCGCAAGCTTTTGGGGGAAGCTTCAGAAAAAGAGCGAGAATTATTAAGAAATGCTCAGTCTGAGGCTAAGTTGTTATTAGAGGATGCAAAAAAGCATCGTACTGAAGTTCTCCACGACGTAGAGATGCGAACTAAGGAGCAAGCAGAAAAGATACTCAAAGAGGCCAAGGAGCAAATAGTTATCGAAACAAAAGCTGCTGAAAAAAGACTATCAGGGCACATTAGCCAGTTAGCTATTGAGTTACTAGAGAAATCTTCACAGGAACTTTTCTCTGGAAAAGAACAGACTCTGGTAATAGATAGAGCGTTAAGAACATTGAAGAAAAAGGCAGATTAACATGAACAGACAAACATTAAAGCAAATGGTCTTGGAAAGCCACATAAATGGTGAATTGAACGTAGCTAAAATTAATAAGATCGTAGATCTTCTTACCAAGAAAGAACTACGACTATACATAAAAGCATTAAAAAATTGGGAGAAAAAAAATAAAATTACGATAGAAGTTGCAGATAAAACCGGATTTGATCTCAGTGGTTTTGAAGATCTATTTCCAGATAAAAAAATGGTAGTAACAGTAGATCCTTCTTTAATGCTCGGTCTAAGGTTACAAAATAATGATGATATTTTCGAGATGAGTCTTAAAAATACTCTAGAAAAAATTACAGAACACATAGAAGAACAATATGATTGACAGTAACGATATTATTAAACAATTAGAAGACCGATTGCAGGGCTTCCACTATGATGCCAAGACGGCAAATGTAGGCACAGTAGAAAAAAACTACGATGGAGTCATCTCAGCTAATGGTCTGTCAAAAGCTGTAATGGGCGAAAAGGTGATTTTTAACGATGGACTTGAGGGAATGGTACTAGACCTCGAGGAAGATTCCGTCTCTATCATTGCGCTAGGTAAATCATCCTCCATACGCGAAGGTGATCAAGTCAAAACCACAGGAGAGTTACTAGGAATTACCGTGTCTGATGAGATTCTTGGAAGAGTTGTTAACCCACTTGGCCACTCTTTAGACGGCAAGCCAACACTTAAAAAAG
>Ga0138256_10009178_pt1 | contig 10380 bp, 5 predicted proteins | sample KNB2016incub_MG_FD_105486 | JGI IMG/M metagenome (GOLD analysis project Ga0138256, IMG submission 105486) | Active sludge microbial communities from wastewater in Klosterneuburg, Austria - KNB2014incub_MG | ecosystem: Engineered > WWTP > Activated sludge > Unclassified | place: Austria... | reverse complement strand
CAGCGTGTTCGATCCACGCCGCGGGCGTGGCGTCACGCCGTGCTACCGCTGCCTGTTTCCGGAGGCACCACGACCTGAGGATGCGCCCAACTGCGCCGAAGCCGGTGTACTCGGCGTGTTACCCGGCATCATCGGCAGCTTGCAGGCGAACGAGGCGATCAAGCTGTTGCTTGACCTCGGTGAACCGCTCGTTGGGCGGCTGTTGTTGTTCGATGCGTTGGCGATGCGCTTCCGAGAGTTGCGTTACGGCGCTGATCCACAATGTCCCGGATGCAGCGCGCAGGCGACCGATACCGGATTGCTGGATAGCCACGCACCGTTTTGCACGGCCGGTTGATCACTTCTGGAAGGTCGCTTTCCACTCGGCATAAGGCATGCCGTAGACGTGATGACGCGCCTCTTCCATGCCGATGACTTCGCCGCCTTGCTCGGCCGCTGATCGATACCATTCGGCAAGGCAGTTGCGACAGAACCCGGCGAGGTTCATTAATTCGATGTTTTGGACATCAGTACGTTTGCGCAGATGGGCGACCAGACGTCGGAATGCCGCAGCTTCGAATTCGGTGGTATCGGACATCAGTGATCACTCCGCATGAACTCATCAGCGTCGATGCTGCCATGAATATGTCGCGCCGTGCTGCGCCGCAGCGCGCACAAGCTCGCTAGACTTCGCGGCTATATGACATCGAGATACTTTTTTCCAATCATTGGCGTGATCGTCGGTCTGATCCCTGGCGGAGTCGTTTCCGCCGTGGTTACGCCGCATCCGATCTCATTGAACTCGCTGCAGATCGACACCCGCAGCGTCGCAGCCATCGCTTCGACGGCCCCGCCCGACGCGGCCTTGCTAGTGCAATTTCGCGCCCCAGTGACGGCGGCGCAGCGTGCCGCACTTGCCGGCGTTGCGACGATTTACGCCTATTTGCCCGAAGATGCCTTTCTGGTGCGCATGACGGATGCCGATTCCTTTCAGCGCCTCGCTGCGACCGGGGTCGCTTGGTCGGCGCCATGGCAATCGGCGTACAAAGTCGGCCGTAGCGTGCGTGCGGCAGCTGGCAACCCAGACGGCAAGCGCAGTCGTCAGCTGATGCTGCAAGTGTTTCCGGATCGAGATCTCGATGCTGTGCTCGCCAAACTGCAGGCGATGCAGGTGCCGGGTATCGGCGCATCGGCGCAGGGCAAGTTGTTTTCGCGTTTGCGCCTGCATTGGACGACTGCGGAGATCGCCGCAAACGCCGATCGCGTCGCATCACTCGCCGAGGTGTTCTGGCTCGATTTAGAGCCACGACGCACACTGCTCAACGACACTACGGTCTGGGTTGGCCAATCCGGATTGGCCGGCAGTCAAACGACGCCGGTATTTGCCAACGGCATCCACGGTGAAGGCCAGATCGTCGCGATACTCGACACTGGCATCGATCCGGACATGTGCTATTTCCGCACTACCGGGCTCGGCCTACCGCCGACCAATGCCTGCAACAGCGGCGTCACCATCGACCCAGCTCAGCGCAAGATTCTCGGCGTCAATTTCCTGGCAACAGGAGAATGCGCGGGCGGAATTTCGGTCAGTGAATGGGATACACAGAATCACGGTACCCACGTCGCCGGAACCGTGGCCGGCGACAACCTTGCCAATCCGATCGGGCACGATGCCGGCGACGGCATGGCACCAGCCGCGAAGCTGGTGATTCAAGACGGTGGTTACGCGGTCGACAGTTGTGGAGACCTACCCGGCATTGGTTGTCCAGTCGTGGACTTGAATCCGATCTTCCAGCAGACCTATGACCAAGGTGCGCGCATCCATAGCAATTCATGGGGCGACAACGAAGATGATCCGACGCAGAACGACTACACGGCGGGTAGTCAGGACGTTGATGAGTTCATGTGGAATCACAAGGATTTCCTGATCTTCTTCGCCGCTGGCAATTCCGGGCCGGGGACCGCCAGCGTCGGCAGTCCGTCGACGGCGAAGTCCGCAGTCTCGGTGGGGGCGACGCAACGTTCGACCAATGCGACGAACATGGCGTCGTTTTCGTCCTGCGGCCCGACCGACGATGGGCGTCGCAAGCCCGAGATCACGGTGCCGGGTTCGAGCATTGTCTCGGCCGGCAATGACTTCAATACCGGCTCGAACAACTGCAGCACACGCTCGATGTCCGGCACCAGCATGGCCACGCCCGGCGCCGCTGGCCTGACTGCGCTGATCCGCCAGTACTACACCGATGGCTACTATCCGAGCGGAAATGCGGTCGTCGCGAATGCCATGATTCCAAGCGCGGCATTGATGCGCGCAACGCTGGTGAACTCGGGGCAGAACATGTCCGGTGCAACGGTGATGCCATCGAACTGCCAAGGATGGGGTCGCGTCACCCTGGATGACGCGCTGTTCTTCCCCGGTGATGCGCGCGTGCTTTGGGTACGCGACGATGCAACCGGTTTGGCCGATGCCGCGAGCGAACGCCGCTTCGAATTCATTGCCAGTGCCGGCCAGCCGTTGAAAATCTCGTTAGCCTGGACCGATTTCCCGTCGACACCGGCGGCGTTTCCGCATCTGGTGAATGACCTCGATCTCATCGTCGAGCACGCCGGTACGACCTACCTCGGCAATGTCTGGAGTGGCGGCCAATCGGTTGCCGGTGGCAGTGCCGATCGCCTAAATACGCTGGAACAGGTGCTCGTTAGTGCGCCCGCCAGTGGCTCGTTGCTGGTGACGGTGCGTGCTCACAACATCCCGAGTGGACCACAACCGTTCGCCATCATCGTCACTGGTGCCGTGAGTCCGGCTCCTTACCGCGTGTTCGACGACAGCTTCGAATAACGCGCAGCCTCAGTCGCGTGCGCGAATGGCTTCCGAGAAGTCGCCGGCATCGGCCGCGCGCGCGGCACGTTCATTGATGCGAAATGCGTTGCGATAGCGGTCACGCGGCAATTCGGTGTCGATCAAGCCAAGGTCATAGGCGAAGTCGTCGGTATAGCCTGGCAGTAAGGTCGTCAGGCTAAACGGCACGCGTCCTGGGGCGATGTCATCGATATGGTCGACGATATTGCTGGTGCAGGTGTTGGTCAGCGTGTTGTAGAACTCCGGCTGTGCGGCCATCGTATTCGCGCGCTCCAGCATCGACACGAACAGCGCACGCATCCGCACCGGTGTGCTGCGGACCGGGTAAAGGAATACATCGTCCTTGCGGTGGTTGGCGCGCAGCCCGATCAAGTCGCGCTCGTCGCCGATCACGTACATCAGTTCATATTGGCGCAGTACGCCGAGCCACGGCGAGAATGACTCACCGCGTTCCTTGCGAATCTCGACCGAGATTGCGAGGTACTGGCCATCGGCGAAACCGAAACTGAGGAAAGTGTGGGCCGGGCCGCGCCAGTCCGCGAAGGGTTCGACGACAAACCAGACCGAATTGAGGCGCGCAAGGTCGTAGCGACGTTCTTCCCAATGCACGTCGAAATCGTCAACTGCGCGATATCGCGTATTGCGGACGTTGTGCACGAGAACATGGTCACCGTGGATCTCCGCCGTCGCGAGCTGGGCCTGATCGGCGTTCCAGTCGCGTTGGTTCGACGGGTGCAGGCAAAATACGAGCAGCGTGTATGCCGCGAGCAGCAGTAGCGAAATGCGAAGTAGCCAACGCCGCATCACGCGGCGTCGGGAAATTCCTCGGTGCGCTCGCTCGTCGACCTTGTCTGCGCGTTCTTGTCGATCCATGGTGCTGATGCGATTCCTCGATGGACGCCGCTAGCGCTAGTGCGCTTGCATCTCCACCGTCCGGTTCGGCTTCCAGTCCAGCGGCTTCGAGGTGATGCCGTTCGGGCCTTCGACTTGGTCAGTCGTCCACCAAGGTTTGCCCTCGGTATCGAGGTAGAGATTTTCCATCTCCGGATGATTGAACGGGCGTGCGCCGATACGGCCGAGGACAGCGATCTGGCCGCCGGTTTCATCGACCGCGCGGTCGCGTTCGAGGCCGCGCGAGAGTGATGTCGCCGGTGAGGGTGTGGGCCAGACGGCAATCAGCTGCGGCTTCGGTTGTGGGCTAAAACCGTAGAACTTCGGTTGCGTTTCCGGACTGAACAGTTGTAACACCTTGAGGCCATTCGCGCCGTCCGCGACATAGCCGAACAAGGACGCATTCGTTGCCGCGACGACGATGTCGCGGGCGTCGTTGATCGCACCATCGGCATTGAACATCTGGTAAAGCGCCGGCGATTCCGGTTTGGTGACATTGATGATCGCGATGCCATCTGCGCCATCCGCGACATAGGCATACGTGCGTGCGACATGCAGTTTCGCCGCGTGCAGCAGCGGAACCCGCGCATCCGGCACGATTCGCGGTTGCGCCGGGTTGGTCACATCGACAACTTCAAGGCCGCGTGCCGTGGTCGCGAACAGATAGCGGAACTGCATCTGTGACGCGCGTGGATCAGCAAGCGCGATCGTTGTCACCGCGCGCGGTTGCATCGGGTCAGACATGTCGAGTACAACAATGCCCTTCGGCGTGCTTGCATAGAACCAGGTACCGGCAATGGCGAGATGACGCACACCATCAAGGACATTGCCCTCATTCCAGGTCAGTGCGCGCGTGAGCTGGTTGTTGCGCAGTTCGCCATCCGCCAGCGTGTTGATGTCGACGAGGATCAGACCTTCTTCGGCATCGGTCAGGAATGCGAAGTTGTAGATCGCTAGGAACGGTTGCTCCATATTCGTAACGCGGATCAGATCGCCGCTGTTGCGTGCAGGATGGATCGGCTGCGTCGTCGGTAATACGACGCAGGTTGCGGCCTTCGACTCAACCACGCTGTCGTGGCCAAGCGGCGAACTGGGCGCGCTGATAATGCGTTGGCTAAAGCCCTTATTCGCCACGCTCGCGATGTCGTAGACCACCAAACCACGGCCGGCTTCGGCGACATACAGATATTCGCCGCGATGCTGCAGGCAACCAACGCCATCGGCTGAATGCGAAAAGCCTTCGGGCAATGCCCGCGCACGCGCCTCATGCTTGCCGTAGCGTTCTGGATAGGCGTAACGATGCAGATAAGAGCCGATGACTGCCTGTGGTTCATCCCACTCGGTTACTGGAACTGCGCTGAGTGTCCGCTCACCACCGACAAAAGCGTTATAGCCGAGGAAGTCGACGAAGTCGGTGCCCTGCAGCAGTAGCTGGGCCATGATCGCGTTGTTGTCGTTCTGCTGGCTCAGGTGGCAATCGGTACAGGTCTTGGTTTCGCCGCGTCGCTCGGTGTGCGGGTAGTGAGGCGCGAAGGCTTGTGACGAAAAACCGGCGGCGCTGATCGGCGGTTGCTGGATATAGATGCGCTCGCGGTTGCTGTTCGTTGACGACAACACCAAGGCCGAACTCGAGCGTACCGGTGCGATCTTGCCGCCCTTGACCTCGCCATGGCGACCGAGTTGAAACATGTCGTCGCGGGCAATTTGCGGGTTGTAGGTTGCGTAGTTGCGCGTATCGCCGCCTTCGTAATGTTGACGTTCGGTCTTCCAGTTCGCCTGGATCGGCAGATGGCAGCCGCCACAACTCGTGGTCCACGAGGTATGGCAGCTATAGCAGAGCATCTTGTCCTCATTGTGTGCGCGCTGTTGCTTCGGTACGCCGGCACCCCAGTTCTGTTGCGCGGTGTCGTTCGAGACCGTGTGCGCGCGCGTCGCCTTCGCGTTGTAGGCGGCGGATTCCTTGTTGGCGATGTCTTTCAGTAGCGACAACGTCCATTCCAGTCCGGCAGTGACCGCCGAGCGCTGAATCAATTGTCCGTTGACCCATTCGAAGCGTTTTTTGCCGTCTGGATTGCGGATCAGCGCGAGTTGTTTGCCCTTCGGGCTGGCCATCGGCCCCGACGTGCTGAGTGACGGATAGTCATCGACGGTGCCGTGGCAGTCTTGGCACTGAACTTCGACACCGGCCATGACCTCACCGACGATGTGGCCGTTCCCGTGGGCATCTTGTGCGTAGTGGCAGTCGACGCATTGCAGGCCGAGATCGACGTGGATCGAACTCATGTGCACGGCCTTCTCGAATTTCTTCGGATCGTTGTCGTCGATCGGCTGGTTATCCGAGGTCAGCAGCGTGCCTTCGCGGTCACGCTTGAACACGGCGCGGAAGTTCCAGCCATGGCCGTGGTAATCGGCAAACTGGGTGTCTTTCAAGATCGGATTGTTTTGCGACACCTGCTGCAGGAATTTCGGGTCGGACCATAAGCCACGGATTGCCGCTTCCTCGGGGTTACGCAAGTTGATCGCACGGATTTCCGCGGCACTCGGCTTACGTTCTTCCTTCGGCCACATCGATGGCGCATCTGATTCGTAGTCCCACATCGTGTAGCCGAGCATGCTGTTGATGAACATATTCGGCTGGTGCATGTGGCAGATCATGCACTGGCTGGTCGGAATGGCGCGGGTGAACTCGTGCTTGAGCGGATGGCCGGGTTCATCGTGTGGAATGGTCGGATCGACTTGTTGCGATGCCCCGGTGTTGCCGAATTGTGCATAGCCAGCGGAATGCCGTGGATCACGGTCATTGGCGTAGACGACATGACAGGACGAACAGCCGGATGAGCGGTAGTCGCCGGGATTGTCATTGGTGCCGAGGAACCACAGGTGCGGGTCGTTCAAGCGCGACTTGTGGATGTTCAGCGCCGGAATCGCGACGCGTTGTCCGGTGGCGGGCCCGCGATTGCTCTGTTTCAGGTCGGGACGCCCGGGTTCTTCCAAACGCTGGATTTGACCCAGCGAGTCCGGCAAGCCGGTCTCTGCGAACGTGGTGTTGATGTTGCGGCCACCGCGTTCGAACACGCGGAAGACATCGGCCGGCGGAATCACTTCCCAGGCTGGCAGTGGGAACAGTTGCGGCAAGATGCCACGTGGTGCCATGTCCGGTGTGACTGCGATCAACGCCTTGACCACATTCGGTTGCGAATCACGGGTGTAGCTCTCGCCAAGCAGATAGCGCTTATACGGCAGGATGCCGTTGTTGTAGCTGGCACCACCCCAGAGCATCGCACTCGTCGCCATCAGGCTGCGTTCGCTGGCCTGGATGATCGGCAGATGACAGGCGCCGCAGGCCTCGCGCGCGATGCGCAGATCGCCCGGGTTGACGAAGCGCACGAACTCCGGCGCTTCCTTGTTCAGTGCCGCATAACTGTGCGCCGGATTGGCACTGTCTTTCCATTTGGATGGATATCGCGACAACACATGGGCGCTATCCATCGCCGATTGGTAGAGCGGATCGAACGGACTGGCGCTGCCAAATTCGCCGTGTTTATCCGCGTGCTCGGCATGCTCGGCGTCGCCGAAGTGATGCGCAGCGCGGACGCTGAAATCGACATTCACCGGTGCCTGGATCGAGGCATTGCCGCCATGGCAGTCAGTACAACCGAGCACGACAGCGGGGGATGCGTGCATGGTGTGGCGATCGGTCTGGCCGTGACAACTGACGCAGCCTTCGGACTTGGCGTTGGCCTGATCCCAGCTTTGCGTCTTCGGCGCCGAAGCGGCGGTCGTGTAGCTGCGTTCGACCGGTTTTTGTTCGGATGCCGACACGCTCAAGGACAGACACGCCATTACCATCAAGACGATCCTGCGCATGAACATCACCTCAGTAGTTCACGACAACATTGGCGAGCACCGTGGCGTAGGTGTCGTTACTGCCGTACAGATTTTCGAGGCCGCTGCCGGGGAACAACGCAGCGGCGGAGAGGCGCAGGATCGTGTTTTGGCTTGCTAACGGTCGCCAGATCCAGGCCACGGAGAGGTCGGTACCGATGCTGCGCTTGATCGGCGCCTGATTGCGTGCGACTTCGAGCGTGGCGGTGTCATCGAACCAGAGTTGATTGACGTTGGCCGAAACCCGCGATTGCGGTGTCAGGTCGAAATCGGCGCCGAGGCCAATCAGATGCAGCCCCGGATTTTCGAAGTTCGACTGGCCCAGTTCGCGTGACGAGCGCAATGACGGCAGCAGCGAATTGCGGCCGGCGAGGGCGACACCGCCGCCGCCAATCAGGGGTAGATTCTGGCGCACCCAATAACTTGTATCGGCGCCGGCGAAGATCGGATTCTCGAAGATCGCATCGTAACCCTGCGATTTATCGTCGAACGGATCGCGGTCGCCACTCGCATACGCTGCCGAAGCACGCACACGGATCCAGTCGAAATCCATCGACGCCTCGGCGGCAGCGAAACCTGCCTGCAGATCGGAATCGCGACCGGTGAAGGTGCCAATGTTGTTGCCGAAAAGATAATAGGCGCTGGCAGTGAGATTCACGCGACCGAAGTGGCCGTCGCCGTTGTAGCCAATATAGGTGGCGTCGTATTCGCGCAAGCTTTCGCTGCCGAGCGACGACGGTCGCGCCAGAAATCCGTTCTCATCGAAATAGAATTCATCCTCGCGATTGCGGTTGTGCACGATCGTCGCCTGCGAGGTGAATCCCAGGTGCGGCCAGTCTTGACGGTAGAGATTCGCGATGAACACATCGTCGTCGCGAAGGCCGGCAGCGATGTCGTTCAAGCCGGAGTTGGTGTCCTTTTCGATGCGCCGAAACCAGGCCAGGTTGTATTGCCAGCGGTTGTTGTCGCGATTGCCGAACAGCCGCGCGCCAAACTGCAGGTCTTGAAACAGAAAGCCGCGAAAGTCGGTCGAGAACGGCTGAATGCCGATGCGCACGGCATCAAAGTCATAGCGATCGGAGACATCGCGCAGATGTTTGTCGACGAATAACTCCTGCACCGCGACGAAGCCATCATCGCGCGTGTCGCCAAGCCGTGGGTCGATTTGCAGCACGCGCCGGTCAGCGACATCGACACGGTTGTAGTTGAAGGCCAAGGTCAGGCGGTATTCGTATTCCGGCGGTTTGAACGTGGTGTTGCCCTTGTAATAGACCAAGCCGGCGAGAAAGGTCTGCGCGAAGATGTTCTGCTCGATGTTGCCGAAGATGCTGTTGCTGTCCGGCTCCTCGGTGGATTGCGCACCGACTGGCGTCGGGATCGTGCGTGGTTCGAGTACCGTGTCCGACACGCCGAGCACCGACAAGAACCAGTCGTCGCCGTGAATCGGTTTGTCACCCTTCCAGATGTTGTTGTTGTAGGGGTCGTACCACGGGTACTTCTGGCCCAGCGCTTCCATGATCCGCCAGCGGTCGGGCAGTGGCACGAATTCGCCAACCACATCATTTGGCGCGGGCGCGATCGCGCCGTCATTGCGGTCTGGCCATTCCGGGCGTTGCGGGACGGGATGACCCGGACGCCGACGTGGAATATCCGACGTGTAGGGATCGTAGTTGAGCGCGAACAATGTCGATGAATCCAGTAGCGCATCGCCACTCGGAATCTCGATCAACTTGGCTGTTGTCGATGACGCACAGAGCAGGGTGATGATCGCGGCAAGGGCTTGGCGGCGCATCTTAAAGACCCTCGCAAACAGACTGTTCGTTGGAATCGAGGAAGGGTGCTTGCGGACATTGCACGTAGCGCAGGCGCACGCCTTGCGGCTGTAGTCGGTCGGAGCGCATTTCCGGCGAGGCATGGCGCAGGCCGGTATTCAGTGTTGCCGCCGCGTTCTTCAGACCGAGGGCCGCGACCATGTCATCTTGATCGATGCCATCACCGGATACGCCGATGGCACCAACCAGATCATTGCCGCGATAGATCGGCACTGCCCCGGGAAATATTTGGATGCCGTTGCGCAGGCGCAAATTTCGGGTGCAGCCGGCGTTGCCGAACTCCGGGCGCAGTTCGAGGATCGGCGTTGTATCGGCGGCCAAATACGCCGAGAGAATCTGTGCGATCTGGTTGTTCACCAAATCAAACTGCAAGCCGTCCGAGAACGGACTCCAGTTCGCGAACGGTTTCGACAGCGGACCATTGGCGGTGCCGCGGATGCCATCAGGAAAAAACGGCCGCGAGACATTGCCGAGCGCACGCGGCGTCAGCGCATACGGGCCAGCACGCAGTCCCTGTCCGCTCGCAAACAAGTTGGGTTCGGCAAAGAACGTCTGGGTTGCATCGACGACGTCGCCGAAATCGACGCGGGTGCTCGACGGTGTGCCATCGGCATTCAAATACACCGCATCCGGCAGGGCGGCGAGTTCGGTTTCAGCGATGTCGCTGGAAAAAAATGCAGCGCTGCGCGCTTTTTGCACGGCGACATCAATGCCGAACATCGGTGCGTCGCGGGTGCGGGCGAAGGCGAGGATGCTGCCCTCGGTATCGACGACGACGACACCGACGCGCGCCTGCGTGCCAAACGGTGTGCGGATTTGTGCACGCGTGTGATTGGCCACCGCGAGGCCGGCACGAACCAGTTCGCGCGCTTCGATGGCACTGATGCCACCGGCTTCGGCGCCGGCTTTGGGCGCAAATCGTGGCTGATTCTG
>Ga0138256_10009177_pt1 | contig 10380 bp, 5 predicted proteins | sample KNB2016incub_MG_FD_105486 | JGI IMG/M metagenome (GOLD analysis project Ga0138256, IMG submission 105486) | Active sludge microbial communities from wastewater in Klosterneuburg, Austria - KNB2014incub_MG | ecosystem: Engineered > WWTP > Activated sludge > Unclassified | place: Austria... | reverse complement strand
GACGCCATCGTCCGCCGCGGGATCAAAGGACCGTCGTACCCACGGTCAAGGTGATGGGATTGGACCAGGCCGCCTGCGAATGGTTGGGGATCAAGGTCTCGCCGCGCGCCGGATGCAGCGCGTTGACGCTGCTGTTGACCAGGTAGGGCCGCGTCACCAGCTGCACGCCCCAGTCGCGCGGGTTGCCGTGGGCCGGTGGCCCCACGGTCACGTGCCCGTCGCTCACATAGATGGGGCGGCCGCTGACATCGCGCCACATGCCCGCTTGCGGCGGGGTGAACGTCTGCCATTGCCCTGCTTGACGCAGGGCGAGCAGTTGCATCTCCAGAAAGCCGTGATAGGGTCGGCCATCAGCGTCGCGGACCAGCAGTTGGTAGGGTGCGCCGACATCGAGGTCCAGCACCGTTTCCGCCTTGGCGGTCTTCACGTTCCAGAGCTGGACCTTGAGAGGACGGGCATCGGGAAGGCCAGAGGCCACCAAGGTCAACTCGGTGCGCAGGCGAGCGGGGATCAGGTCGGGGTACCCGTTTCGCCAACCCTGCGGCGGCTGTTCCTGCCATTGGACGATGCGGCTGATCAGGCCATCGGGCCGCCATTCCCAATCCTCGATGACGCTCCACAGGCGGTTGGCGCCAGTCTCCCCCAAGCGGATGCCGGCCTCGCCATAGCGCATGCGCAGGGCGGCGTCGGGCCGCGTCGGCGCCAAGGCCGCCATGTGCCAGAGGTCGATCAACTCCGGTAGGCCGCTCAGTCGCCCGGCCACCAGGTCGACCAGCGGCATCGGCTGGTTGCTGAGACCGGATGGAACCTCGCGGCCGGCCGGCAGCAGGGCGTAGAAGAGCCAGGCATCCTCTGCCTGTTCGTAGACATCGAGTCGGGTGGCATAGGCGTGGGAGCCGAATCCGCCCAGAAGCCCCCGCGTGACGCCGCCCCGCGGCCCGCTGCCGTCGTAGCCGACGTTCAGCTGGCTGGCTCCGAGTTCCGACCAAGGGCTGCGCAAGGTCAGTCCGCCGGTGGCCCGCAACCAACTGCCCATGGGCGTGTCCTGCTCGCGCAGGAACCAGCGCAGTGCGGCGTCTTCACCCGGGGCCCAGAAGGCGCCGCGTGCCGACTTCGTGAACCGCCAGGTCAGACCCAGCAGGCCCGGATCGGTCTCGATGTCGATGCGGGTGTAGCCCAGAAAGGCGCCGCCCGGGCCGCGGTTCTCAAAGACCATCCACGAACCCGGTGGCGCGATGGCGATCTGCGTCCCGCTTCCGGCAACCGCGCGCTGAAGCGGTAGTTCGTCGGCCATCAACAGCTCCCAGGGGCCGAACGGTCCCGCAGAACCGGAGGATCTGACGCGGGTGAAGTACAGCCCGGGTCGGACCGGACTGGCGGCGGGCACATCGAGAAGCCCGCCGCGAACCTCCCATTGACCGCGGAAGACCTGGACCCGATCCAATGTCAGCGGCGCATAGCGGACCTCGTAATCCACACGGCCATCGAAGCGGTCGCGGCCGACCTCGGTGACATAGGCGCGGTAGCCACGTTGGCTCAGCCCGTCCGATACCGGGAGGCGCGAGGGCAGGAAGCGGAGCAGCAGGGGTCCGGGCATGTCGATCTCCGTGCGGGTTGCGAAGCGGTTCGGGTCAGCTTTGGCGCAGACGGAAGCGCTGGATCTTGCCCGTCGCGGTCTTCGGCAGCTCCGCCACGTAGACCAACCAGCGTGGGCGCTTGTAGTCGGCCATCGATTCGCGACAATGGGCGAGCAGCAATGCCGTGGTCGCGTCTCCCGGCTCATGGCCCTCGGACAGGACGACGAAAGCCTTGGGCTTCATGAGGCCGCGGTCATCCACCTCGCCGATGACCGCGCATTCGACGACGACCGGGTGGCTGATCAGGGCGCTCTCCACCTCCACCGGCGACACCCAGATGCCGCCGACCTTCAACATGTCGTCGGAGCGCCCGCTATGCCAGTAGTAGCCGTCCTCGTCTACGCGGTACTTGTCGCCGGTGTTCAGCCATTCGCCCAGGAAGGTGTGGCGGCTGCGCTCGGCCTGGTGCAGGTAGGCGAGAGCCGCTGTCTCGCCGCGGACCAGAAGCGTACCTACCTCGCCCTGCGGCAGGTCATGGCCCGCCTCGTCGACAATGCGCAGGTCGTAGCCGGCGAAGGGCTTGCCGCTGGAGCCCGGCCGGATGTCGTCGGGGCGGTTGGACAGGAAGATGTGGTAGTTCTCGGTCGATCCGATGCCGTCGATGATGTCCAGGCCGGTTCGTTCCTTCCAGCCGTGCCAGATGGGCGCGGGCAGCGATTCGCCGGCGGAGACGCAGAGGCGCAGGCTCGAGAGGTCCTCCGCCGCCGTCAGGTCGGGCATGGCCAGCATCATCCCGTAGCCGGTGGGCGCGTTGTAGAACACGGTCGGCCGGTGCCTGGCGATGTGTCCCAGGATCTGCGCGGCGTCGCGGGGAGGTCCGGGATAGAGGACGATCGAGGCGCCGACGTACCAGGGAAAGATCAGGTTGCCGCCGGTGCCGAAGGTGAAGAAGAGCTTGGCGACGGCAAAGGTGCGGTCGTCTTCGCGCAGACCGAGCACGTTGACGCCCCAGAGCTGAGCCGTGAGCGGCAAGTCCTGGTGGGCATGGAGGATGCCTTTGGGCTCGCCGGTCGTGCCGCTGGAGTAGTTGAGGCAGCACGGATCTTCGCGGTGCGTCGTCGCCGCCGCGAGTTCGGTGGGCTGCATGGCGGTCCAGTAAGCGTAGCTCACGACGCCGGCGGCGGCGTCGCTCTCTCCGCCGATCACCACCACATGGCGCAGGTCCGGCAGTTCATGGCGCACGGCCTGGATCCGATCCAGCAATTGATGGCCGACGATGGCTACCCGCGCTCGAGAGTCGCGGAGCATGTAGCCGTACTCGGCGGGCGTCAGCAGGGTGTTGAGGCTGGCGGCCACCGCGCCGATCTTGATGATCCCGAAGAAGGCGCAGACCCATTCCGCGCTGTCCAAGGCCAGCAGCGCCACCGCGTCGCCAGGGCGCACATCCAAGGCCTGGAGGGCATGCCCGACCTGATTCGCCTCGGCGGCCACCGCGCCGAAGGTCAGGCTACGGTCGTCTGAGACCAAGGCGGTCTTGTCCGCTCGCGCGACCAGGTTGCGCTCCAGGATGTCGATGGCGTTGTAGGCAAGCGGCAGGTCGGCGGCGCGCATGGAGGTCCTCCGAAGCTCTGGGACGGGTGCGGGGGGCGGTCAATCCGGCAACTTGTACCTCAAAGCGGTCACCTTGTCATCTCCCCGTAGGGTCTTCGGCGACGCGCTGCGCGGCACGCCGCCGCTGCGTCTCCCGGGCTACCACGATACGCTGGATGTGGCTGGTGCCCTCGTAGATCTGCAGGCCCTTGGCGTCCCGCCAATGGCGCTCGACCGGGTAGGCGTTGGCATAGCCGCGCCCGCCGAGGATCAGGACCGCCTGGTCGGCTGCCCTGAGGGCCGCCTCGGTGGCATGGAGCTTGGCCATGGACGTCTCGCGGGTGGAGGGGAGCCCCTGGTCCTTGTTCCAGGCGGCGCGGTGGACCAGGTGGCGCGCGGCCTCCACGTCGGTAGCCATGTCCGCCAGGGCCGCCTGGATCATCTGGAACTCGCCGATGTTGCGGCCGAAGGCGCGCCGATCGGCAGCGAAGTCCAGAGCCTGGTCCAGGCAGGCCTGGCCCAGGCCCACCGCGCCGGCGGCCACCCCCAGACGGCCGTGGTCCAGAGCGCTCATGGCGATCTTGAAGCCTTCGCCCGCGGCGCCGAGCATGGCGTCATTCGGCACCCGCAGATCCTGGAAGCGGATCAGGGCGTGGTCGGCGGCGCGGTGGCCGAGTTCCAGGTCGGTCATTCGCTCGCGATGGAAGCCGGCGCTGGCGGTAGGCACGAGGAAGGCGCAGATCTGGCGGTGCAGGCGGTCCGACGGCGCAGCGATCGCCGGATCGCGAGCGAATACCAAGGCCAGGTGGGCGATGTTGCCGTTCGTGATCCATACCTTGTCGCCCGACAGGACGTAGCCGCCGTCGACCGCACGCGCTTCGCTGACGATGGCGCCGGCGTCGGATCCCGCCCCGGGCTCGGTCAGGCAGTAGCAGCCGATCACCTCGCCGGTGGACAGTCGCGGCAACCAGTTCGACTTCTGGTCCTCGGTCCCGTGTTCGGCGATGCATTGGCTGACCAGGCCACCGTGGACCGACAGGAAGCCGCGTACCGCGGCATCGGCATAGCCCAGGGCCTCGTAGACCATGGCGAAGCTGAGATGGTCCATGCCAGAGCCACCCCAGCGAGGGTCCACCGGGCCGGCGAGGAGTCCCAGTTGCCCCATGCGCTTCACGAGATCGATGGGGAAGACCCGGTCGGCATCCGCTTGCCGGGCGCGGGGCATCACCTCATCGCGGGCGAAGGCGGTGGCCACCGCGCGCCAATGGTCCTGCTGCGGGCTGGGCCGGAAGTTCATGGCAGCACCGCGTAACCGTCGATCTCGATGAGGGCGTCCGGCTCGTAGAAGCCGCTGACACCCAGGAGCATCATCGCCGGGTAATGACGGCCGAAGTGGCGCTTCCACACCGCGCCCAGTTCCGGGCGCGCCCGGCGGTACGCGCCGAGGTCGCTGACGTAGAAATGCAGTTTGACGACGTGCTCGGGGAGTCCGCCGGCATGGCGCAATACCTCGAGGATGTTGGCCAGGCACAGGTCGGTCTGAGCCACCAGGTCGCCGGGATGGACGATCCGCCCTTCGGCGTCCATACCGTTCTGGCCGGCCAGCCAGAGGACTCGGCCGCCGTCGCTCAGGACGCCATGGGTGAAGCCGACAGGAGCGGCCAGGTGGGGCGGGTTGATGGATTGGATCATCGGGATCGGCTCCGTGGCTGAATCGTGCGGGGGTGTCATCGTCGCTCCGATTATACGGCGATCACGAATTCGGCGATCACGGCGGTTCAACGGCGGTCGTCGTCATCAGAGGGCTGTCGCCCGGAGCGTCCAATGCCCCCCAACGATCAGCCGAAGGACCGATGCAGTCAGCGGCGCCATCCTGTACGCTGATCTGCGTTGCCTGAGAGCTTGTTGGCGGGTGCTTTCCGGCTCAGGGCAGAGGAGGAACTACAGATGAAGCGACCTGTTGATCGGCGAGCCCTGGCTCTTCCGATCCTGGCTCTACTTGTTGTGCTGCTCGGCCTTTCCGCCATCGGTCGGGAAAGTGCCGTCCGCGCCGACTCTGGCCGCAAGCATGCGGGTCCTTTGCCCGTGACCGGCATCCTGCCGCCGGGTCGCTTCGATCCCGCGGTCGATGCGCAGCGGCTAGACCAGACCGGCATGACCCTGCTGTCCGAGAACTTCGAATCTGCCACCTGGCCTTCCGGTACCTCCTGGCGCGTCTTCGATGACAACCCGGCGGCCACGGGCGAGTACTACTGGTCCAACCGTTGCTCCGGCCACCATTCCAATCGCAGCGCCTGGGCGGTCGGCTCTGGCGCCAACGGGCGGCTGCTCAACTGCGGCAGCAGCTACCCCCACCAGACGGATTCCTGGATGGTCTACGGCCCCCTTGACCTCAGTGCCGCCAGCGAAGTCGAACTGGCCTACAGCTTCTATGTGGATTCTGAATGCGAAGGCGCCGAATGCGCCACCAAGTCCGACGAGTTGCTGGCGCTGTGGTCGCGGGACGGCACGGAGTTCACCGGTGAGTGGTGGGCCGGCAACTGGACCGAGGACCCGACCGCGGATGCGACCGGCTGGGTGGACACCAGCGAACAGCTTACCGACCTGGTCGGTGCTTCGCGCGCCTACATCGCGTTTCGCTTCCGCAGCGATGCTTCCGTCAGCTTTCCTGTAGGCGCCAAGGTGGACGATGTCCGATTGAGCATCGTCGAGGGCTGCGAGCGGACGGCCAGCCTCCGCAGCGTGACCACGGACCGCAGCTGTTATGCGCCGGGGGCTTCGGCCGGCGTCTTCGTAGATGTCGGCAATGCCGTCGGCAACCAGGCGGTGCGCGTACAGGCTGCCCTCTGGAGCGGCGATGTCATCTGGTCCACGGCGGAAGTCGGCTTCACGGCGCCCGGCTCGCGTGTCGTTCCGCTGTCAATCCCCGCTGACCTCTTTCCCGGCGACTACGAGCTGGTGGTCTCGGTCTACGACGCTGCCGACCCCAATTGCCTTCACGATCGACGGACCATGACCTTGCGCGTGGATCCGACCTGCGGCACCGCGACCGATGTCATTCCGGTGACGGCTACCCCGACGCGCGCGCCCACAGCGACGGCCACCTTTGTCGCCACCCTCTGCCCGGGTGACTCGGCCACCGAGGTGAAGCCGGTACACGTGCCCCCGGCGCCGGGTCGGGCGGACCTGTTGTTCGCCTTCGATACCACCGGCAGCATGGGGCCGGTCCTGGACTCGGCCAAGAGCAATGCCGTCGCCATCATGGCCGACCTGGCCCGCCTCATCCCTGACATCCAGTTTGCCGTGGTCGACTTTCGCGACTATCCGCTGGAGCCCTTCGGGGAAAGCGGTGACTGGCCCTACCGCTTGCGGCAGTCGGTCACGGGTGACCGCAGCGCGGTGGTCGCAGCCATCGCCGCCACCAGCGCCAATCAAGGCGGCGACGCCCCGGAAGCCTACAGCCGCACCCTGCACGAAGCGGTGGCCGACGGCTCCATCGGCTGGCGCCCTGACGCACGACGCTTTGTGGTCATGTTCGGCGACGACGTGCCGCATGATGATGACCTGAACACCGGTCTGGGCGTGCAGCCCGTCAACCCCGGAGGCTCCTGGTGCGGCGCCACGCCCAGTTGCCGCCGCGACCCGGGTCGGGACGGCCTTCCAGGCACTGCCGACGACCTGGACCTGCAGACGGTCCTGGGCGCCTTGGCGGCCAGTCGCACCACCTTGCTCTACGTGGTCAGCGGCGGCGGCAGCACCAACCAGGCCAACATGACGCAGTATTGGCGGCAATGGGCGCGCTGGAACGGTTCGGGTGGCGATGCCGTGGCCCTGGCCGCCGCCGCCGGACTTCCGGCGGCCATCCAGGACCTGGTCAGCGGTGCCAGCCGCCGCATCTCGCGCCTGGATCTCAAGGCATTCCCTCCCGAGTACCAGTCATGGTTGACCAGTACGCCGCCGGCCTTTACCGATCTGGAGGTCCCGGCCGCCGGCCTGAACCTCAGCTTCAACGCCCGCTTCACCGTGCCCTATGGCACGGCGCCCGGCACCTACCGCTTTGCGGTGAAGGCCATCGGCGACGGGGCGGTGTATGCGGAGCAAGGCGTGGTCATCCATGTGCCCACCACTTGCGCCTCGCCCACCCCGACGCCCACCACCACCCGCTGGCCCTCGCCCACTGCCACGGCGACAGCCACCGTCTACCCTTGCCCGCCGGTGCGGCCGGATGTGACCATCAGTTGCCCGCCGGGCACCGGCCGCAACCACGTGCGCAATCACGACTTTGAGCGCTACAACCGCAGCTGGGGAGAGTTCTCCCGCTTCGGCCGCGAGATCGTCAGCTCGGATTCGCCGCTCTCCGGATCCTTCTCCGCGCATTTCAAGGCTCAGCCGCCGGAAATCGGCGATGAGTGGCTCTTCCAGTACCTCGAGGTCCCCGCCGACGTGACTGCGGCCAGCTTCTACGTGGAGCAGGTGGCTCGCTATGCGGCGGCGGTGAACCCACCGCCCATCACGGCCGGCAACTTCTTCCGCGTGTCGCTTTACAGCGCCGACATGCGCCAGGAGCTGATGCGCTTGTGGGAGTTCGACACGATGCTCCCGGTCTACTGCCCCATCGACTCGCCGACCTACAACCTGAGCCCGTCTCAGCTTGACCGCCTGCGCGGGCAGACTGTGGTCCTGGTGCTGCGCTTCTACAAGGTGACCCCCGGCTGGGAGGTCGGTGTGTTGTTGGATGGCGTGGTCTTCAACGTCTGCGCGCCTTCGCCGCCCTGCACGGTCAGCGGCGACAAGACGGCCTCCCCCAACGTGGTGCCGTCGCAGGGCGAAGCGGTCGTGGCGATCACGCTGCAAGGCGCCGGCGACGGATGCGCGGCCACGCGTGCCCCGGCTGACGTGGCCCTGGTGATCGACCGCTCCGGATCGATGGAAGGCCGGCCCTTGTCCGACGCCCAGGCAGCCGCCATGGACTTCGTGGATCTCATGGAGCCGGGCGTGGATCAGACGGCGGTCATCAGTTTCGCCGACGCGGCGGCGGTCGATCAGGTGCTGAGCCTCAGCGCCGGCGCTCCGCGGGCGGCCATCGCCCGCTTGACCGCGGCCGGCGACACCAACATGGAGGATGCCCTCCTGCGTGCCCAGGCGGAGCTGACCAGCCCGCGCCATCGCGCCGCCAACCAGCCGGTGATCGTCCTGCTGTCGGATGGTCGTCCGACGGCGGGAGGCAATCCCTTGCCCGCGGCGGCAAGCGCCAAGGCGGCGGGAACGCGGATCTTCACCATCGGCCTGGGCAAGGAGATCGACGACGCGCTGCTAAAGGCCGTTGCCAGCGCTCCCTCCGACTACTTCGCGGCGCCGAGCAGCGCCGACCTGGCCGGGATCTACCGACAGATCTCGTCGCTCATCTCCGGCGGTCCGGCCACCAACGTGACGGTCGTCGACCGGCTGAGCGGTTATGTGACGCTGATCCCAGGATCCTTCACCGGCCCGGTCCTGCCGGAAGTCAGTGCCGACAACCGGACCCTCACCTGGCGCCTGCCGCGCCTGGGCCTGGAAACGGTCCGTTTGACCTACCGCGTGCGGATGACCTCGCAAGCCGGCACCTGGCCCACGAATGACGCGGCGGTCGTCACCTACACCGACAGCAACGGCAAGCCGGCCGGCCTCACGCTGCCCATCCCGCAGGTGACGGTATTGCCGGCAGCTACCGGCCATCCGGATGCGATGTGCCGTGACCATCCCGGCGACGGCGGCGATCTGCCGTCCACCGCGGGCGGCGCTTCCTGGTGGGACAGTCCTGATATCTGGGTGCGCCGGACGGACGATCGCGGTCCCACGGACCAGACGCCGCTGGCCGGGCAGACGAACTACATCCAGGTTCGCGTCCGCAACCGCGGATCCGCCGAGGCCCGCAACGTGACCGTGCGCGTCTTCGACGCGGTGGGCGGTACCAGCATGCGCTGGCCGGACGACTGGATGCCGATGATCGGCGAGGCCAGCATCCCCAGCCTGGCCGCCGGGGCCAGCACGGTGGTCAGCATTCCCTGGCGGGCTGTGAGCTCCGGGCATACCTGCTTCCTCGCCCGCATCGCGGCCGATGCGGATGCGGTGGTCTCCGAGGGCTGGGTGCCTTTCGACAACAACCTCTGCCAGCGTAACGTGCAGGTGGTGGATCCGAGCGGAGGCGGAGGCTCGACCGGCGGCGGCACCATCAGCACCGGTACCCGTGGCCGTGGCCATGGCTACGTAACGGTCACCGTGCGCTCGCCGGACATCCGGCGCGACGCCAAGGGCCGTGTGACCTTCTCTGACCCGGCGGTCTTCAACCGCTGGCTGGCTGCCGGCGGCACGGCCGACGGCGGCACCGTGGATCCGGCAACCCGCTCGGTGGGCTTCGGTGCCGGCCCCGTGCTGCGGGTGATGGATGTGGCGGGTGATCGCGGTCCGGTCATCCTACGGTTGAACCGCCTGGCCTTCGAGGCCGAAGAGCTGACCGACTTGAACGTGACCATGGATGACGCGGCCGGAGGATCCCCGACCCTCTATGTGGATGCCGAGCAGGGCGGGCGCGAACTCGGCGGGGTGACCATCCGGCCGCGAGCGGTCTGGCCGGTCTTGCTGCCGGCGCTGCTACGGGGCTCAGGACTGGGGACGGACTGAGGGCATCGGACGGAGACCGTCCGGAACTTGGCTACGGCAGGGAAGTCGAGGGGCGGGTCCGCGAGGATCCGCCCCTCACGGTGTTGGGAGCGCTGAGCCTTGACCCAAAGGCCGGTTAGCTGCCCGCGTCAGGCGCGGCGGATCCCACAGATCCAACAATCCCAAGGCAACAACAATCCCAAGGCAATCAGTCGGCTGCGCCGTCCGCCGCCGCCTCCAGTTCGCTGTCGTCTGCAGACCAGTCCAAGGTGCCGACGGTGTCCAGATGCGTCAGGTACAGCCGCAAGTCGAACTCCAGCTGGTGGTAGTCGGGCTCCATGTGGACGCAGAGCTGGTAGAAGGCCTTGCCGTGTTCGCGCTCTTTGAGGTGCGCCAGTTCATGCACGGTGATCATCCGCAAGAAAGCCAACGGCACCTCCTTGAACAGCCCGGCGATGCGAATCTCGCGCTTGGCTTTCAAGCGGCTCCCCTGCACCCGCGACACCGTGGTATGGGTGCCCAGGGCCTGCGACAGGACCACCAACTTGCTGTCGTACAACACCTTGCTCAAGGG
>Ga0138256_10009176_pt1 | contig 10380 bp, 1 predicted proteins | sample KNB2016incub_MG_FD_105486 | JGI IMG/M metagenome (GOLD analysis project Ga0138256, IMG submission 105486) | Active sludge microbial communities from wastewater in Klosterneuburg, Austria - KNB2014incub_MG | ecosystem: Engineered > WWTP > Activated sludge > Unclassified | place: Austria... | reverse complement strand
GCTGGGCGGAGGCCGCAACCTGAACAAGGCCGGGGAAACCATCACGGAGGACGGCACCACCACACAGATCCAGACCGCGCTGGAGGAACTGCTGCGGCAAACCATCCTGCCCGGGCGGGACTTTAGCATTGCGCAGCGCTGGAGCGGCGTGATGGGCTTCCGCTCACAAGGCGGCCCACCCGTGGTGGATCGCATTTCGCCCAACGTTGTGGTGGCAGCGGGCTTGGGCGGCATCGGTGTGGCCATCGGGATACGGGTCGCAAGGCAGGCGGCGGAGCTGGTGGGTTGAGTTTTCAATCAGTGAAGTTATCAACCGGTCATTCCTCTGTTCTTGAGGAGGTTAATAGCGTTATGAACTACGGTCCAACACTCGTCGTTTTGGCACAAAGACAATAAGTGAAATGCCAAATACGATAGTGAACTATCAATCCACATAACAATGGCGCTCGATTTTTTCACCTTTACCGAGTTCTTCCCTTCCATCGACACGAACGAAGCGAAGGAGGTGGTCTCCATTGCGAGAGCCGCCGAAGACACGCAGGACATCTTCCTGCTGGCGGGTACGCGAGTAGCGGATTTTGCAGATCAGATAGCTGCTACTCCCGAACCACTGGTTGTGGAATTTCACAAGTCCTTAACCCAAAAGGCCTCTGAGGTAGTGGCATTAATCCAACCGCAGGACCCAAGTAAACTCACACCGGAAGAAGAATTTGTTATACTGGGTGGACTTAACTTGTTCTATTCCGCTTGGCCGGACGCCAAGCTCGGTGCCTTACACTGGATCGTGCAACAGACAACCGATCCGGAAAAACCGGATGCCTATACGACCTTGACCACTATCTCGGAACTCACCACAGGAGACATCATGACCATGGTGAAGCCTGAGTTTTTCGACGCACTCGCGCGTTATTACCTTGTCATGGCCGGGCGTTATGTCACCATAGCATTGCATCAGTATAAACTCACAGGAAGGGTATTGGACGATACGACGGACAAGCCCAAAAGCGGCGTGCATGTGAACGTGACGGATAAAAGTCTTGCCAAGCCCAGGGCCTATGGATCAACCTTCACCAATGATCAAGGCTATTTCCGATTGAACTTGCCTCTCATCAAGGAGGATGTCACGCTTTACTATCTCGACCTGGAATTTACTCATCCTCAAATTTTGGGATCGGTAACGAATTCCATCGAATTTGACTTGAACAAACCGGAAGCGATCTTCGATTTTGAACTCACGTTTGGGCCTGTCGCCTCCAAGTCAAAGACCATTGTTTCAACTGGCACTGCGGTCCCTGCGGATGTACAAGCCTATCTTACTTCCATAGGAGAAGTAGTGAACCGCTTGGAGGATATTCGCCGACTTGGCGGGTTCCGCAATTTGCCTTCAGATACGATCAATAAGGACAGCGCTGATCTGAAGAAATTAGATGGACTGGCCAGTCTGGAGATCATCAATCCCGACATTTCAAAGAACAGCAGTCTTTATGCACGAGGCTACACGTCCGTCTCCCGCGTCGCCAATACGCCTGCCAAGAGTTTCGTCCAAGAGAACCGTGATGTTCTCGGAGACTACGAGGCTGCCCAAGTCCACTATCAAGCGCAGGCAGCGCACCTCTATGCCCTGAACAGCTTGGCTGGTGAATTGACCGTGCAGCCGAACAAGGAAGCTGGGGGCGGTTCGGTCATTGGCCCTGCCACCGGTTGTGGGTGTGCCGATTGTGCTTCGGCAGTGAGTCCACTTGCTTATCTCGCCGACCTCTTGAGCTTTACCTTGGATAACTTGAATTCCGCACCTGACCTAAGTATCACCACCGGATTTCTTGTAACCAATTTCTTTCAAGACATAGTGGCATTGCCTGCCAATTGTTCCTCCTTGAATCCGGGCCTTTGCCAGAACCGTATCGCCGCTGAAGTGATGCGGAAGTACTATGCAAGTATTCAGAGCACCATCCTGCCAGCGCTTATGGATGTGTTCGATGACTCTGAAGAGAAGTACCTTATGCAGACTTATGAACTCCTGCTGAACAAATTGGGGACCAACTATGCAGAATTGCGCCGCATGCGCGCGATTCCCATAGAGGAAATTAAGAAGCGCAAACCCTTAAGCGATAGGCTTGGGATTACATTGAACGACGGTGCCGACACCTTGGAGCAGCTGTTCATCGACCTAAGTGATCCGACGAACATTGTCGAGGGTATTGAAGATGAGACCGGCACTTCCAAAAGCTTGGAACAGTTGTTCGGTCTCCGGTCCACCAATAGGCACACTACGGGAGCCGGTTCGGTAATGCCGGAGTCCAAGCTTTCATTATGGAAAAAGGCCCGTGTGCGCGAAACATGGTTGGAGCAAAGTGCGCTCCAGAATCCCTACTGGGGCCATGAACAAGTGATCATCGACCCCGACATGGTCACCGTGGATGACATTCGCACCCCAGTTGCTGGTAATGTTGTTTTTGACCTCTGGGAACAACGCCGTAAGTGGCTGGATGATGAATGGGTGGCCATGTCCTCAGCCACAAGGGATGAAAACGTTGCGGATGTGGTGAGCAACGGCGATTACATTATTTTACACGGCCATACCGAATTGGTGACCGGGTCGAATCCGAAAGTCCACTACCTCAGCACGTTACCCGGTCTTATCAATCAGCAGTTCGACGTGCTGGATCAGTTCATAGCTAACGGCAATACCTATTTCAAGGTGCCCAAAAATTCATTTGAGCAAAACTGGTATGGAGGCAACATAACCATAAACACCGATCCGCCCTATGTCACAAATACTCGGGCAGTACCCTCTGTAGGGAGCCTATTGGAACGGGTCCGAAGCAACAGTTTCGTACCCTATTCGGGAGTAACCTTCAACTGGCCCGAATTGACGATTGCACAAGTCATAGCTAACCTTCGAACGGCTTTGCCAGGTGCCAAGCGAGGTGACGCTGTGGACATTGCTACTATTTCCGAAAAAGACCTCACCATTCCTAGTGCCGAGCGATTATTGGAACTGTATGACAAGAATGAGGAGCCTTCCGCAGATAGTCTCGCAAACAATAAGAAGAATTTGACGGAGGCAGAGTGGGACGAGGCACGGAACATCGTTTTGTCGATACTCAAATCGAGAGCCTCACAAAATCCCTCCGGTGTATGGCGGGAGGAAGAGGCAGATGCTACCATTGAACTTGGCCCCGACGAATTTTGGGCATCCATGCGTGAACCGCGCGATGGCGAACTTCCATCAAGCGACCATTTAGCACCACTTCTCGACCCCGAATTGACCACTACTGTGGACGTGCCAGAAGTGACGACGGCACTATCAAATATATTGATCGCCCCCAGCACGACCAGCTTGGATTTATTGGCTGCGCGCCGCACACAACTTACTAACTTGCGGGAATCTTTTGTCACGGCACATGACACGGGATCCGGATTTCAGGATTTGTTCGATTTGGCCTTTGGCGACAATGGACTCATTTGGGATGCTGAGGTTGAGCCGAACAATGACTACCTGCAATTGCTGAACAGCATCAACGATCCGGACCTCGGTCCATTGGCCCAACTGCGCATTACGGAGCAGCTTTCGATCACACCGGACGAACTGCGGACCATCGTTACAACGGGTCTCAAGGAATCCCTTGGTGAGACCATCATCGCTTCGGATTGGGACCGTACTTACTCCATATTGGTGAGTGCACATAAACGCATTTTCCTCTACCCGGATTGGTTGGCCGAAGAAATCCCGGGAACCCCGCTTCCCGTCTGGAAGATCCGCAAAGCCCAATTGCCAAAATGGCGTGCAACCGCGACGCAGCGCAAGGAGTGGATCGCGGCCTTGGCCGAGAACAGTGCGCCGCCAATCATTGATGCCGATCTCCTAGGACCATATGATCTAGCCAACTTCGTCGCAACTGACCGCGCAGTCGTTTTATGGCAACAGCGATGGGTGGAGATGCACGGCCCTTGGAATGACGCTTTGGAAGATGGCAATACGGGCTGGTTGCACGATGTTAACACGAACAGCCTTTCAAGTGCCAGTGCTCTCGATACGCTTACTCAACAACATTTAGAACACATTGAGAGCGGACTGAACGTGATCGAAGTCCAGCAGGAGAACGCTATTGACATCCGGCCGCGACTTGCTCAACTCAACCTCACAATGGGTGAGTTTAATCAGCTAATGGCCGTTCGCGATATCCTGTCCGCCAGCCAATCGCTCACGGACGAGGAAAAGCTTTCCGTCAAACGGATACTTGCACAAGTGAAAAAGCGCCGCAAGGCCTTTGTTTATCGGAAGGAGGAGATGATCACCGGCACGGCGTATCCATACGGCATTACCCTCTCACAGGATTTCTTCCAGATCCCTTCAGATCCAATTGGGCAATTTCCCCCAGCGCCGGAACATCCGCTTGTGCCTTGGCTTACATCAGATGGCGACCTCATACGCTTCAGGAGCACCCTACGCGGTCGGATCGAACAGGAGAAAAGCGCCTTGGATGCCTTGAAGACCATGTTGGATGAGGTGGACGAGGCCATGATGGTGAAGTTGCGGGATGCCTTGGTCACCGTGTGCGGCGACCCCACCAGATCGCTGGTCGTGAATGCCCGCACGCTCGGTGACAAGCTCCTCATCGACCTGGAGAACAACTGCTGCTTTAAGACGAACAGGGTGGCCGCAGCCATTGAAACGCTCCAGCAATTCCTATGGAAAACGCGCACAGGGGATATTCTGCACGACTACCCCACCATGGAGTATATAGGTGGTGATTTCGATGAGGCTTGGATGTGGATGGGCAGTTACTCGAATTGGCGTGCGGCCATGTTCGTCTTCCTATACCCGGAGAACGTACTGCTGCCCAGCCTGCGTAAGAATCAGACCCCCGCTTTCCAAGCCGTGGTGGAAGCCACCCGGAACAACCGGCGATTTGGGCCAAAAGATGCCTGCAAAGTTGCACGGGACTATCGCGACTATCTAGTGGACCTCGTGGATCTTGATCTGAAATGCTCGGCCGAGGCGGAGGTATTCCTACGCACCACTGGCTGCGGCACACAGACCACGGACAAGCCGCAGACACTTTTCGTCTTTGCCCAAGGTCGTGCTACACACAATTCCTACTTCACCACTGTAGACGCGCGGGACAAGGCCAATATTAACCAGAACAGCTACTGGCAGGCCATTCCGGGCTTGGACGATACGGTCCGGATCTTCGGTTGCACCGTGTATTTCATTCCGGATGGAGGGGGAGAGTTCATCTACCTCTTCTTTACCCGCACAGGCCCTGACAATGCAGATAAGTTCTTTGCGCTCCGGTTCAACTTGCTCAACGGGTTATGGGAGGAGAATCCTTTGGAATTCAAAGTGGATACAGATGACCTGATCATTGACTGGCAAAATCCGGAGTCTCAGTACAGTGGTTTCGTGAAGGATGATTTTTCGCCCATAATCAAAGCAATCGCCGTGCGGTATTGCACTGATACCAAAACGCAACCAACTGTGGCCATTTCATTAGAGAAAATAGCCGGTGCATCCAAGGATGTGTATACCTTCTATTGGCCGATGCGCCAGAACGGCACGGAGTTTAAACCCCGCTGGGGTGGTGATGGATGGCGGCTTTATATTGAAGGAAACAAGATCTTGAAGGGGCTGGTGCGCTTCTTTGTTGGAATCTGGGTGGATGAAAATGCCAAGATGTTGGACCACAGCCTTCTGGTGCTCCGAAGCGGAACGACCACATATCTGGATTTGACTGCATGGGGTTTGCGCCATGATTGGCTACTAACTGCCAAAGCTTGGTTTCTTGCTGTGGGGTGGCCAGAATGGGGTTGGGAGTGGAATGGTGAGATTGAGTATATAGGGGCAGAACAGATTGACGGCATGATCACTGCTTGGGAAGCATTGCTACCTCAAGTGACCAATCATGTGGGGCAATCATCTACAGATTACCTCGCCTATATTCAGACCTTCGGAGGAACCACGGGTGGCGATACGATTTACATTCCACCTCAATACAACGCTGATTTGGAGAGGGAGATCCGCACTGTACTTCCTTTCTATGACTGGAGCACCGTGCATCTTGAGGTAGTCCAGAACGGGGATCGCCGGCGGGATGTGGTCACCTACACCACAGATGATCCGGAGGTGCCCATAATAACGAATGATGAGCCATTGAACAGTTCCGATCTTTCCCAGTGGTTGAGTTTTATAGCACCGGTGCGCGATGCGCGCTACTTCGATCCCACAAATGCCGCCTTCGAGGCGGGTGGTGGGTTGTTGCTCCATCAGGGAGATTCGACCTGGGGCGGGATCGGGGTCACGTGGGAAGGGAAAGAGTACCACATCGAAGAACCGCTCGAATCACGGATCTTGGTGAGCACGAATGTTACGGTCCTGACCCCCACGTTCCTTTCCGTACCAACAATACAGAGCGATATTTCCTTAGTGGCACAGATCATGAGGCCCATGCTCTCCTCGTACGACCTGACCCTCAACAGCGGACCGAATTTCCGGCTCGAGGAATATGTGTGGGAGGCCTACTATTTCGTGCCGATGCAGATCGCTCTGCAACTCTGTACGAACGGATATTACCAGGACGCTCTGGACTGGTTCAGCACCATCTATGACATCAGCCGTCCGGTGGGTGAGCGGAAAATCTACTATGGTTTGGTGTTGGATGAACAGGGCACGGTCACGGCCGCACGTGCTGCGGATTGGTACAGCGACCCCTTGAACCCGCACGCGATAGCGGCTCTGCGACCGTATACCTACACGCGCTATACCATGCTGGCCATCGCTCAGTGCCTGTTGGCCTATGCGGATGCCGAATACACCACGGACAATTCCGAGACCGTGCCGCGTGCTAGGGAAATGTACGAGGATGCCCAGGCTCTTTTGGAAATGCTGGCCCCCCCGGACCCATGCCCTTTCGAGACAGCGGCGAGGACATTGGGTGACATGGTACCCGGGCCGTTCCAGATCACCTTCGCCACGGAAATTCGCGCCTTGGAGCCACTCTCTACACAAGTTGGATTCAGCGGCCTGGTTTCGGACATCGCGGATGTGCTCGGCAGCATCGCACCGATGGAGGAACGATTGGCATCCATCCGTTCACTTATCGCAACAGCACAAGGCGAGGTGGAGGTCCGCACCATGGATACCGTCCTAGATGAGGGACGGAACTTGGTGGACGATTATGCAGCCGCCGCACTTGGCGGTATAGCGGCCGAAACCACCGCCAACACGCTGAGCGAAGTGGTGGGCGGAACCTTTGGGCGCGCAGTTGCTACTGTTACGGGCCTGCCAGAGACGGAACTCGGGGCTGCGGACCTACCCTGGCTGATGGATCTTGCAGCACCATTGGCGGTATCACGTGCTGGTGAAGTGGACCGGGTCTACTTGGGCCACTCCGGGGTTTTGATGGATTATTACAACAACAACCCGGCCGCGGGGCTCGTGATCAACAGCCCCTTCCCCAATATCCGGCTTGGCGGCTTACCCTTCACCTTCTGCGTAGTCCCCAATCCCATTGTGAAGGCGTTGTTGATGACCGCCGAGGTGCAGCTCTGGAAGATCCACAACTGCATGAACATCGCGGGCATGGTGCGTGAACTGGATCCCTTCTCCGCACCCACGGACAGCACCACGGGCATACCGTCGATCGGGGCGGGGGGCACATTGTCCGTCCCCACCAGCAGCGGCATTCTGCCCAGCGCTTACCGTTACCGCGTGATCGTGGACCGCGCCAAGCAGTTGGTGTCCATGGCGCAGCAAGTGGAAAGCGCCTTCTTGGCCACCTTGGAAAAGTTGGATGATGAAAACTACTCCGTATTGCGCGCCGAGCAGGATCTGGAGAGCAGCAAAGCCAGCGTCAAATTGCAGGACCTGAAGGTGACCGAGGCGGATGATGGCGTAACGCTCGCCAATTTGCAGAAGGAACGTGCTAGCATACAGGTATCCGGGCTGCAGGGTATGATCGATGAGGGCTTGTTGGCATCAGAGACATTGATGATCAATAATTTCATCGCACTCGGTGCACTCCAAGCTCTCTCGGCGATCGCCAATGCACTTACCGCCAATTTCAAGGGTCTCCAAGACGCTGCGGGTGCAGGTGGAGGATTAACTGCTGGTGTGTCAATCGCAGCGGCACTGGCGGCAAATATTGGAACTAGCGTGCAAAGAATGATCGCGGCTGGGATCGACGTTTCAATAGTCGGTTTAAACACCGCCAATAGCATTGCTTCCATCAATGCCTCTTTGGAACGGCGCAAACAAGAGTGGGAGTTCCAGAAATCCTTAGCGAACCAGGACGTGCAGATCGGGGAGCAAGGCATTAAATTGGCCAAGGACCGGATGCAGATCAGCGGGCAGGAGCGTGTTATTGCCGAACTGCAAAGCGACCATGCCAAAGCCACTTTGGACTTCCTGAAGAACAAGTTCTCCAGCGTCGAGATGTACGAATGGATGAGCGGCGTGCTGCAAGACGTATATGAATACTTCTTGCAAGAAGCGACCGCAATGGCCCAGTTGGCACATCGGCAGCTCTCCTTTGAGCGCCAATTGAACCTCCCCCCCTTCATCCGTGCGGACTACTGGGTGGTGGACGGCGGCAGCATGGGCGGCATCGACCTTACCGGCGGAGGCGCCGTGGACCGCAAGGGCATCACCGGCAGCAGCCGTCTGCTGAAGGATCTGTATGAAATGGACCAATATGCGTTCAACACCAATAGCCCGAAATTGCAGATGAGCAAGACGATCTCGATCAATGAGATCGCACCGGAGGCGCTCGCCGACTTACGAAATAAGGGCATCGCCTCCTTCCGCACTACGCAGAACATGTTCGACCGCGACTACCCCGGTCAATACCTGCGGCTGATCAAGAAGGTGAGCGTGACGGTGATCGCCTTGAATTCACCTGTCCGCGGCATCCGGGCCACACTGAAGAACGGAGGCGTTTCGCGCGTGATAACCGGCGGCATCACCTTTCAGGAAAAGGTGGTACAACGCTATGCGGAGCAGATCGCGCTCAGTGGCGGCGTGAGCGACTATGGTGTGTTCCAGCTACAAGCCCAAGGGGATTTTCTTGATCCTTTCGAAGGCTCCGGTGTGGACACCCAATGGGAGTTCCGAATGCAGAAGGCCGCTAATCCGTTCGACTATGGCAGCATTGCGGACGTATTGCTCACCATCGAATATGAGGCGATGTACAATTACAACTATGAGCAGAGCGTAGCCCAGCAATTGAACAACGAACCGCCCAGTGCCAACCTTGCCTTCAGCTTCAAGAACAACCTGCCCGACCAGTGGTTCGACCTGAACAACCCGGAGCAGACCGATACCCCGTTCGCCGTGCGCTTCCTATTAAGTGCGCGTGACCAAGTGCCCAATATGAGCGACACGATGATCCAGCAGGTAGCGATCTTTTTTGTTATGAACGACGGGACCTTCTTCCAGGAAGTGGTCCGTCTCGGCCATGACACCGACCCCAATGCTGAGAATATCAGCGCTTCGGAGGCCGTCCCGAACGAGAACCTCATCTCCACGCGGATGAATGCCCAAGGCTTCATGAGCTTACAGGGCACTCCTGGACCAGCCGGGGCATGGTTGTTCGGCTTGGCCGACACTTCGAACACACGCTCCATGTTCGCCTCTGGCAAGGTGGATGACATTGTCTTGATCATCACCTACGACGGTGACTCAGTCAAGTATCTGGCCTGAACACGGCCGCGCTATTTGTCCCCCATGTCCCAAGAACAAAAATCCGCCCTCGGCTCCAACGTGATCTCCCTTCCCAAGGGGGGCGGCGCGGTGGCGGGCATGGGCGAAAGCTTCTCGCCGGACCTGTTCACGGGCACGGGGAACTTCAGTGTGCCGATAGCGGTGCCGCCGGGGCGGAATGGGTTGCAGCCGAGCCTTACGCTGGGCTATAGCACGGGCAGTGGCAATGGGCCTTTCGGCTTGGGATGGAACATGAGCCTGCCCGGCGTTTCGCGCAAGACGAACTTGGGCATTCCGCGCTATGACGATACCAAGGACGTCTTCGTGCTCAGTGGCGCGGAGGACCTGATCCCGGTGGACCGGGGTGCCGATACCAATGCTGGAGTGACCGACAATTGGATCCAGTACCGCCCCCGCACCGAGGGCCTGTTCGCGCGGATCGTCCACCACAAGTTCACCGACGGGCAGGACTTTTGGGAGGTGCGCACCAAAGACGGCATGGTCACTTGGTACGGCAAGCCGGGTGCGCAAGCGGCCGATAATACCGTCGTGTACGACCCGGAGAACCCACGTCACATCGCCTCGTGGATGATCCACCGCACCGCCGACCCCTTCGGCAATGAGGTGGTGTATGAATATGAGCATGACATCGCGCTTTCGCCCTACCCTTTCGCGCAGCT
>Ga0138256_10009175_pt1 | contig 10380 bp, 5 predicted proteins | sample KNB2016incub_MG_FD_105486 | JGI IMG/M metagenome (GOLD analysis project Ga0138256, IMG submission 105486) | Active sludge microbial communities from wastewater in Klosterneuburg, Austria - KNB2014incub_MG | ecosystem: Engineered > WWTP > Activated sludge > Unclassified | place: Austria... | reverse complement strand
GTGGTCCAGCCCTCCAGGCTCTGCTCGTTGTCACGGTTGCCCCAGCGGCGGAAGCTCAGGTCTTTCTTTTCCAGCGAAGTACGCGTGAGCTTCAGGGTCACCTCGGCATCTGGGCCGGCATTGACCTTGATTTCATCGTTCTTGGCGATGTACGGCGTGGCCACTTCGCCCACATAGCTCAGCGCATTTCCGCCCATGCTGCGGTAAAGGCGAACCACGCCCTCTGGCAGCGGTTCCCGACCAAGCTTGTGCTCTTCGTTGTTCTTGAATGTCAGCAGCTTGGTGAGATACGCGCCGTACTTGCGTGCGTCGTAGGTGTAGACCGTCTTGACCGGTACGCCGGCCTGCACGAAGCTCTCCAGGCGCTTGCTCCAGCCGTGCGGAATGGTCTCCGTGCCTTCAACCGTGTAGATGTAGTACTCGCTGAGGCCCTCTTTGACGATGTCCTTCTTGTCGCTGTTGCGCGAAGCTCTGCGCATTTCGCCTTCGGCTTCCTTCTTGGCCCGCTCACGGGCACCGCCGGCTAGCCCGGCAATCTGCTCAACCAGGTGAATGCTGCCCACGACCAGGCGCACGGTGGCGTTGTCGTATTCCTCCCCCGAGCGGTTGGAGACGTTGACAAATCCTGTCAGCGTCATGGAGGCCTCGTCATTGGCCAGCACGCCGATGTACTGCGCGCTCCAGGAAATGCCGCTTGTGAAATAGCTGATCTCGACTCGGGCTGAAACATCGGCCTCCGTTGAGATCGTCCAGATCAGCATTTCGTTGCTCTCGGCGGGATAGCTCGTGTCGAGAATTTCGAGTTTGTCCGCGTTGGTCAGGGCGCGCAGTTCAACGCTGGTGGGATCAATCAGCGTGTTGGCCCAGGAGAACTGAATGCGGTTGTTGCCCTTCTTGAAACTCAGGGTGCGCGTTTCCTGCACCAGGGTGAGGTCAACCGAGTTGTATATCGTGAGCTGCACCGTGTCGCGTTTTGGCAGCGTGACCAGCTCTTCCTTGGCGCTCAGTGCCGGGGCTAGTAAGGCCGCGAGTGCGAGTGCTGGAAGCCATCGTGAATAGCGAAGCATGTCGTTTTCTCCAAGTTCAGGCAACCGATATGACGCGGCCAAGCCAGGGCCGGTTCCAGAAATCATGCAAGGCGACGTCTAGGCCACGGAGCTGGCCCCGCTTCCCGCGAATTCCGTGTTCTCTGTGGCTGACGTTGCTAGTCGTCGACAAAAATGCCGTACTCGCCAAACAGCTTGTGCTCAGCGTTCTTGCGGTCCTTCCGCACATAATCGTCCTGGCCGCCGGTATCGAAGAAGAAGCCGAAGTTTTTTGCCAGCCGCCCGCCGCCGTAGCTGGTGCCGCCGCCGTGGCCGATGGTGCTTCCATCCCAGGCGCGGTAGCTGTCGTTGCCGGCCGCGTCCCAGAAGATTCCGGCGCCGTTTTGCGAACTGGCGCCAAGGCCCAGACCGCCGCTTCTGTAGCTGTCGTTGCCATCCAGATCGAACATCGCGCCCGTGGCTATGTCCCACACACCCGCCATGCTGGCGGGGCCAATGTTCTGATAGTCATCGTTGCCGCGGTCATCCATGACCAGTCCGACAGCGCAGTGCGCAGCAGCGGCGAGCCCGTAGCGCGAGGCGCGATAAATATCGTTGCCGCTCATGTCGCGCACCATACCCACGCCCAGAAAATAGCCACAGCCAAGGCCAAACTCGCCGGCGTCGTAGATGTCGTGGCCTGCGCCATCGACCACGCAGCCAATGCCGCCGGCCGCCAGTGAGCGAAAGCCAAATCCGCAGCCAATTCCCCAGCCCTGCCATTCGCCCACAGTTCCGTAGCCGCTTTGGTACTTGCCCGTGCAGCGGTAACGGTCATCGCCTGATTTGTCCAGCACCAGGCCCACGCCGCGCGGCAGGCCGCAGCCGATGGAGTAAACGTGGCTCTCGTAAACGTCGTTGCCGGCGAGGTCGAGCACTGCGCCAATGCCGTAGGCCGCGCAGCCAATGCTCATGTCGCCGCCGATGTAGCGGTCATTGCCCTCGCGATCAATCAGCAGGCCCACGCCGCAAAAAGCGCAGCCGATGCCCCACTCGGCGCACTCGTATGTGTCATCGCCTATAGCATCAAAGAGAATGCCCGTGCCGCAAGCGCCGCTGGCAAGACCGAACTTGTGTTTGCTGGTGTAGCGATCGTTTCCGCCGAGGTCGAGAATGACGCTGATGGCGTTGTCCGGGCCGCTTGGCGCGGCGACAAAGCCCTCATAGGTGTCATCACCGCCGAGATCAACGATCAGTGCGTACCTGTTCTTGTCGCAGTCCCAGCGATTTGGGCCAACACCGCCGACCACGATTTTGCCAAATGGCGTTTCCTGCTCGTACAGAACTCCCTGCCTCTTGGTTTTGTCGGCTTCCTCGCGCAGTTTCGTGGCACCGCTACCTAGCCCACCGATGCTTCCGGGTTTGCGATTCAGCGGGTCGCCAACCTCCTCCATAATCACTTCCAGGGCGCGGTCCATCTGCGCCAGCACATTGACACGGCGATCTTCCTGATCGCGAATGGCTTTCACGATGGCTACCAAATCGGCGAACTTCGGGTCGCCCTGCCAGGCGAGATCGACGTTTTGTACCCGCTTCGTCAAGTCGGCCCAGGCTGCATCATTGGACTGCCGCCGCAGGCTGGGCCGTGAATCCAGCGCTGCCAGCGCTTTCCTCAGGCGCCAGGTGTCGGCTTCCGTTGATGGCATGCCGGCATCAGCCTGCGGCCAGTCGCGGCCTTGCGGTTTGATGTTCGGCTGGGTGTCGAGCAACTTCGCCACCGGCACATAGAGTTGCCAGACACCTGCGCTGTCGTCGCTCATGGATGCGCCAATCGCATCGGTCACTTCATACATGTATCCCTGACTGGCCGTAGGGTCGCGCAGCAAGAGATCAGCGCTGGTGAGTGACTCGTTGCAGTCCCACAGGTCAAGTTCGCGTTCGTGGGCCGCCAGCAGGTTGTCCCAGGCGCCTGCCAGCCTGTATTCATCAAGCTTGCCGGCAATGCGCGTGCGCAGGCCATCCTGACGAAATGCGCATTCACTGTGCCTGTGCCAGTCATAACTGCGTGTGCGTTTCTCGCGGGCGTAATAGAGGTCGGCGAAGTTCTTTTTGGGGTCGCCCAATCTGGCCACCACGGTGAGTTCAAGCGGCGGTTTGGTTTTATCGGCGTCGGGCCGCGCTATCTTGAGCGTGACCTCATCGCCGGGCTTGCTCGCATAGAGGCATCGGCAATAGTCATCCAGCGTTGCCAGCTTCTGGCCATTCCATTCCAGCAGCTTGTCGCCCACGGTGGCGACAAATTTTCCCTGGGCGTCTTTTGGACCGCCCTGCTCAATGGTCAGGTCATCCTTGAGCGCCACGCCAAGCTGGCCAAAACTCCAGGTGCGCGGCACGGCGTAAGCTGGCTTGGCGGGTGCCTCAGGGGCGTCTGCCCCGTTCAAGACCGTCACACTTGCGAGGCACAGAACCGGAACAACGAAAAACATGCGTATCATTTGCATGACAGTTCCTCGAGCAGGCAAAAGTGAATCAGGACGGCTACGCTATCTTGTCTTGTCATTGCAGGTAACACGCGACACACTTTGACATTGCGGCAGCGCTGAAAACCGACCATGAAAACCAAAACCACACTTGCCGCGCTCGCCATTTTTTTGCTCGTCGCCATGCTCGCAACCGCACTCGTCCTGGGGAGCGACGGCCCGCTTGGCGCGCTGTTTGGCTACGAGGTAAGTCGCCTGCCGAGCCGCAGCCGGCCGTCTTCGATTTCCAGCAACGAAGCAACAGACGCCAAAGACGACGAGTTCGTTTCAGAAAAATCTGCCGACGGCGAGGACAAGCAAGGCCCTTATCGTCTGACGAAAGACGGCAGAAAAATCTACGTTGACGGGAATGGACGCCCCCTCACAACCCAACCGCGCCAGAACCGCGGCGAGGCCGCCAACCCGAACGACTCAAAGGCCGGCCCTGCCAAAGACAAACTCCCCGGCCGCGCGTCCTCAGGTGCAAGCAGCAGCAATCCCAACGGCAACGAGGGCAAGCCAGAGGACGCCAAAGAGAATCTGGCGGCCGTTGCCGGCCGCGTCGTCAATGAACTCGGAGAGCCCGTCAGCGGTGCGAGCGTTTCAGTCACTTTCGGTGCGGGCAGCCAGCCGCCCCGCAGCGCGGCGGCAAACGATGAGGGCCGATACCGACTGGAGAATCTTCCCGCGCAAGTTCCCATTAGCGTCAGCGCCAGCGATTCCCGCGGCAATGCCAGCAAGCCCATGAACACCCGGCTGGCCGAGGGCGTAACAGACCTCCCCGATCTGGTTCTTCCGCGCGAAACCGGCGTTCGCGGAAATGTCAGCAGCAGCGAAAGCGGCGGGCCCGTGAGCGGCGCCCGCGTTGTGCTTCAAATCGCTGAGGGTTGGGGCTACCGCGACCTGAAGTCGACCAATACCAACGACGGCGGCCACTTCGAGTTTGCACCCCTTACACCGGGCAGTTACCGCCTGCGCATAACGTGCGACGGCTTCACGCCGCGCATTATGAACAACGTGGCGTCACCGGCTGACTTACAGATTCAACTCAGTCCCGGCGTAGCGATTTCAGGCGTCATCACCGACGAGTCAGGCAAGCCTGTCGCCGGCGCGTTGATTTACTGCGACTTTCATGCCGAGCCCAACCAGCAGTTTCACACGGAGTCCGCCAGCCTCGAAGACGGTTCGTTTGCCGTGAAATGCCAGCCTGAGAGCGTGCACAACACGATCAGCGTGATCGCTGCGGGCTTTGGCAAATTCACTCAGAACTTCGTGAGGAGCGGCGTCAGCGACCTGGTCATCAAGTTGAAACGCTCGGCCAATGCCCTGATTCGTGGACGCCTGGTCAACCAGAGCTATCAGCCAATCACCAGCGCCGCATTCGCCGCATACAAGTCGGACGGTAAAACCACGACAGTCCTGCAGGCCATTGGCCCAGACTCTTTTGGCGGCTTCTGGTGCGAGGTCAGGCTTGATGCATCGCAGCTTGGAATCAAAGCGGCAGGCCTTCCCCAGCGGCGCGTGGCCATTGCGCCGGTGACGGGTGAAGAATTGGACCTGGGTGAAATCGTACTCTTCGCCGGTGTCACCTTGTTTGGAAAGGTCACCCGGGAGGGCACCACTGCGGCGATTTCTGGCGCCAAGGTCAGCGCGGAAGATCGTAACTCGACCACCGATGCCGCCGGCAGCTATCGCCTTGATGGCCTTCCCACGACCGATTTCATGGTCAGCGTGCAGCATCCTGCCTATCTGGGTTATGCCTCGCACGTGACGCCAACCCAGGGACAAACCGAAATCGAATTCAATATCGAGTTGCGCCAGGCCCAGTTCGAGGCCCGCGTACATGTCGCTGACGCCGCCAACAACGAATCACTCGAAGGCGTGGCGGTTTCTCTGCCCGACTACGGGATGACTCTGATAACCGACGCATCGGGCAACGCAAAGATCACCGGCCTCTCATCGCTTGACCCATTTGTAACCTTCAACAAAAGCGGCTTTGTTACGCAAACGGTTGAAGTACATAGCTGGCTGGCAAGCGAAGTTCAGGCCAAGCCCCCCACCGAGGTCAAACTCCAGCGCGGCAGCGGTATTCGCGGCCGATGCACGACGCTGGGCGCCCCAGTTGCCGGCGGCACCGAGCTTGAGCTTTGGGCGCTCGATGCCAAAGGCACCCTGACGCGGCCTGCACCTCCGACTGTCCAGATTGACAGCGACGGGCGCTATGCAACCTCAGAGCTTCCACCGGGCACCTATTTTCTCGGCATGCTGGCGCACCATGTTGCCCCGCGCCAGGTGCAGCTGCCCGCTGAGGGGGGCGCGACCCTTGATTTCGAAATTGGCGCCATCTGCAATCTGCGGGGCGTGCTCAAACGCGCTGACGGCTCTGCCCACGCCAACCAGGGCATCTACGTTCACAACAAAGCAAATCTCTACCATTGCGCCACGGTTTACACGGGCCCCGGCGGTGAGTTTGAAGTGCTCAACTTATGGGCCGATACGTTTTCACTGACACCCTTGAAAACCCAGGGCGACTCCAGCGCGCAATTCACGCTAGACGTCACCCTTCAAGCGGCGGGCTGGACCGAGAAAACGCTTACCCTGCCGCAAGCCACCGGTGTGGTCGAAGGCCGCGTCACTTACACCGACGGCGCGCCCGTGAAGAAAGCGCGCGTCAGCATCACGAACCTGAGCGTCGGCTGGGAGCGCGCCTGTCTTGCGGCCTACGTGGTTACGGACGACGACGGCCGCTATCGCGCCGAGCGCATGGAGAACGGCTGCGACATGCTCGCGCGCGTGGGCGGCTATGGTGACGAAGCCGACACCGCCACGGCATTTTCCAATGTGGTCAGCGTTCCCAACAACGGCGAGCCCGTACAGGCCGATATTGTTGTCGCGCGCTCTGGGGTAACGGTCAGCGGCAAAGTACGCCGCGCCGATGGCGGTCCATTGCCTGCTTACACGATCTTGTATCTCGTAGACGCTGCCGGCCGGCTCAGCGGCCTGTATTTTGGCGGTACCGGCGGTAGCGGGAACTTCTCCTGCGGCGATGTACCCCCCGGTACGTACCGCCTGATGGCCTGCAACGAAAGCCTGAAGCGGGCCGAAATCACCGTCGTCGTACAAAGCGCGCAAATCGCCAACCTCGAAATCATCATGGATGTCCATCGCTAGCGCTGCCGTGCTAATCTGGCGAGGTCACGGAGGCGCGTCATGTCCGGCAAGATCGGCCTGTTGATCGGATTTCTCGTTGGCTTTCTGCTCACGGGCGCAGGTGCCCTGGTTGGCCTGCACATGGCCAAGACCGAATTCGATGAGCGCGTCACCCGCGAGAAAGACGCTGCCTATCAGAAGGGCATGGTGGAAGGCACCAGAACGGCCGCCTCCTTGATCGACGAGTCAGCCAACAAAGTCCTGCATGATGAAATAGCCGCGCTGAAAAAGAAGATCGCCGAGCTGGAGAAGAAGTAGCTCGCGTTTGGCTGTTTATCGTAGATTCGATTGACACCGAGGATCGCCCCATGCCCGCCGCAGTTCGAATTGGCCTAGTCACTGTCTCTGATCGCGCAAGCCAGGGCGTTTATGAGGACAAGGGCGGCCCGGCCATGCTGGCCGAACTCACGCGCATACTCAAAACGCCCTTTGAACCGCTCAAACGCATCATCGCCGACGAACAGCCGCTGATTGAGCAAACGCTCAAGGACCTCTGCGACAACGAAAAGTGCTGTCTGATCGTGACCACCGGCGGCACAGGCCCCGCGCGCCGCGACGTAACTCCCGAATCCACGGCCGCAGTCTGCCAACGCATTCTCGATGGCTTTGGCGAGCAGATGCGCGCGGTGAGTTTGAAAATTGTTCCGACGGCGATTTTGTCGCGACAAATTGCCGGCACACGCGGCCAGACATTGATCATCAACTTGCCCGGCAACCCGCCCGCCATCAAAGATTGCCTCGAAGCCGTGTTTCCGGCCGTGCCCTATTGCATTGATCTGATGGAAGGCCCCTACCTCGAAACCCACGAAGACCAGCTAAAAGCCTTTCGGCCCAAGCACGCCAAGAAACCGCCGCAATAGGGAGGCCCGTGAGCAGCGATCAGCGGCCCTGCTAAACGATCCCGTTCTTGGCGCGCTGCGCCAGTTCACAGGCCGCGTAGGTCAAAATCATGTCCGCGCCGGCGCGTTTGAACGCGTAAATGCTCTCACGCAGTACGCGTTCTCCATCAAGCCAGCCATTGGCTGCCGCCGCTTTCAACATCGCGTATTCGCCGCTCACCTGATACACGGCCAGGGGCAGATTCGTTTGCGCACGCAACTGCGAAAGTATGTCCAGGTACGCCATGCCAGGCTTTACCATAAGCATGTCCGCGCCCTGCGCCTCATCCAGCGCGGCTTCGCGCAGTGCTTCGCGCGCGTTGCGATAGTCCATCTGGTAGCCCTGACGGTCGCCTTTGCCCGGCGTGCTGCCCGCCGCGTCGCGGAAGGGGCCATAAAACCCGCTGGCGTACTTCACGGCATAGCTGAGAATCGCGATATCGCTGAAGCTCTCTGCATCGAGTGCCTGGCGCAGCGCCGCCACTGTCCCGTCCATCATGCCGCTTGGAGCAATCACGTCAAAGCCTGCGCGGGCATGATTGACGGCCTGCGCGCCCAGCATTTCCAGCGTTGCGTCGTTATCAACCACGAGCCGCTGGTCATCGCTGAGTTTGCCGCAATGGCCGTGGCTTGTGTATTCGCAAAAGCACAGGTCAGAGATTGCGACCATCTCAACGCCCGCATCACGCGCGCGTTTCACGGTCGTGCAGACTTCGTTATCAGGCGAATGCGCGTGAGTGCCCAGTACGTCTTTGAGCTCTGGGGGCGTCACGCCAAACAGGATATAGCCCCGCACACCAAGCTTGGCGGCGCGCTTGAGTTCTTTGACGGCCAGATCAGGCGTAAGCTGGGAAACGCCGGGCATTGACTTCACAGGCACAGCCTTAGCGCGGCCCGGAATGATAAACAGCGGCAAAATGAGGTCCGCAGGCGTGACAACAGTTTGCGCCACAAGGTCACGCAAGGCCTGCCCACGGCGTAGTCTACGAGGTCGTTGGATCATGGACACCTTATAGCACTGGCCCGCCACGATGCGAACTGCGGCGCGACGGGTCGTCCGCAATCCCTTCAATATTTGGGTCTGCGGCACCAAAGAGCAATAGCGACACACGAATCCGAGCCGTAGACCTGCCACTTTAGAGCGGAACGTATTTGGCTTGCACGTCAAGTCGCTCCCCACTACCTTCTCAGACGCTTTCATTTCTGAAGTCAACTTCGCATCTGTGCAAGTATTGACAGACACCACGAGGGCTGCTCATGAAGCGGACATTTATCGTCTTCGCTGTGATGTTCACCATGTTAGCCGGTTGCGGCGGGGGTGGTGATGGAGGCGGCGGGGGCGGCGGGGGATCAGGGCCAGCGACATGGACCATCCTGCTTTACCTTCATGGCGACCACAATTTAGAACCTAGCGTCCTAGCGGACCTTGAAGAGATGGAGCAAGTTGGCAGTTCCGCTGGCTTCAATTTGGCGTTCCAACTCGACGTCAGGTCTGTTTCCGGTGTTGACAGAGGCCTTGTTGCCAACCATCCCGCGCCAGGCTTTGGAACTGTGGCGATACAGTCGCTTCCGGAACAAGATAGTGACGACCCGAACGTGCTGCGGGACTTCCTGATTTGGGGCATACAGAACTATCCGGCAGATCGTTATGGCGTTGTCCTCTGGGATCACGGAGGACAATGGAAGAATACGTTTGGCGGCAACCAAACTACCGGCCCGGGTAGTGGCATGAATTGCCTGGAGGTGCGTCAAGCGCTCACGGGTGCATTGTCAACTGTCGGCCGAAGCAAGTTCGATTTCCTTGGATTCGACACATGCCTCAACGGTGGTGCTGAGCTGGCTTTGCAGTACGGTGACCTCTGTGATCTCTACATCGGTTGCCCGGAGCTTGACTATGGGGCGGGCTGGAACTACGGATCGATGTTGGGCTGGCTCAAAACCAACCCAGATGCAACCGTGACACAACTTGGTGCTCAAGAGGTTGCAACGTGGGAAGCACAACATTCCGTTCCCGGCACAATGGACGCCCTATACCGATGCCATGCGGCCTACAACATGGCACAGCTCGGGAACTTCCGGACAGCTCTCGATTCATTCGCAATCGAACTGAACTCGTCGCTGGGAAGTGAGGGCGTAGTTCAAGATCAGGCCCGCGTGAATGCTACTCCCTATTTTCGCGACTCGGACACGTCATTCCCGCGCGAGTATGTGGATTTGGGACATTTTACGGCGCTAATGGCAACTGGGAGCGCGATCCCATCTGTCCAAGCGGCAGCTAACAACTTGCTAACAGTGCTGACCAGTTTTGTGATTGCGCGATCGGTTGGCTCACAAATCTCAGCCTCCGCAAGAGCGATTTCAATCTACCTGCCTATTGACGCCGAAAGCCCGCCAAGTGCGACTGACATTTCCACATTCGGCACGCTTGCAATCAGCACTCAGACAAGCTGGGACACATACTTAAATTCGTGGCTGGCTCGCATTGCCTTGGACACTGCTGGCCCGGTTGTGACGGTAACGGGAACTGTGAATACGACGAATCCGACAGTCGCCTCACCGAGCGTGATTAACTTCACGGTTACTGGAACAGACACGACGGCACTTCTTGGCCTCTACGGCAAGTTTGTCAGCGGCACGCTTTTCGACCTTTACGGGCACTTGTTTTACCAGCGCGCTGGGCAGGGGAGCTACGTCGCTAGCTGGAACGGGAATGGTGTAGGCCTTACTGACGGCACGAACACTGACTTC
>Ga0138256_10009173_pt1 | contig 10382 bp, 5 predicted proteins | sample KNB2016incub_MG_FD_105486 | JGI IMG/M metagenome (GOLD analysis project Ga0138256, IMG submission 105486) | Active sludge microbial communities from wastewater in Klosterneuburg, Austria - KNB2014incub_MG | ecosystem: Engineered > WWTP > Activated sludge > Unclassified | place: Austria... | reverse complement strand
GTGGTGATATCTTCGTTCGCACCGCGGATGGCGCGCTGAAGCGCCTCACGGAGACACCCGAGCCCGAGATCGATCCCCGTCTGTGTCCGACGGGGGAGCGCGTTGGGTTTGTCCGCAATGACGACCTGTTCGTCGTCGACGTTGCGACAGGAAAGGAGACGCAGTTGACGACGGGGGGACCGAAGGGCACGACCCGAGGTCAAAGCGATTTTCTCGGACAGGAGGAACTCGACGAACCCCATGGGTTTTTCTGGTCTCCGCAATGTGACAAGCTCGTCGTTCTCGAAGTCGACGAACGCGAAGTTGCGGAGCACCCGGTGCTTGGATATCGCGGACAAGGCCCGGACCTCATGATGCAAAAGTATCCTCTGCCGGGCGCGGCCAATCCCAAGGTTCGAGCGGGAATCGTCGATGTGAAGACACGTAAAACCAAATGGTTTACGTGGCCGGCCGATACCGAGCGATACATGGGGCGTTTTTCGTGGGCTCCCGACGGATCGGCAGTGCTGCTACAAACTCTCGACAGACGCCAGCGTCGCCTTGCGGTGGTCCGAGTGGACCCGACCACGGGACAAACCAAGGAGTTGTTTGCGGAGAATTCGTCGTCGTGGATCGAGTTCACCCAGTTCGAATCTCTCGAGAAGAAGCCGCAATTCTTGTGGCTGCATGATGTCGACGGCTTCATGCATCTCGAATTGCGTGACGCCATGACAGGTACATCCATTCGCACGTTGACGTCGGGAAAGTGGAACGTGCACGGCATTGCGCGCGTCGACGAAACGGCGGGACGCGTGTTTTTCATCGGTGACAAGGATGCGACCCTCGACAGACATCTTTATTCCGTGTCTCTCGATGGAGGTGAAATCAAGCGGTGGACGGACGAACCTGGCGTGCATTGGGCCGGAGTCGACCGCCATGCGAAAATCATGATGGACATGCATTCGGCGGCCGATCGTCCGCCAAGGGTCGTGCTGCGCGAGCTCGGTGGATCGGTGCTCTTGGATCTCAGCCCGCCGCTCGACCCCGAGATCGCGAGTTTGGGACTACGAACGCCTGAATTTTTCACCGTGACCGTGGGATCGGGCGTCGAACTTCACGGCGCACTCCTTCCGCCGCGGGTCATCGAGCCCGGCAAGAAGTACCCCGTCGTCGTCATGGTGTACGGCGGTCCCCACGCGCAGACCGTCCTCAACCACTTTAGCCCGCGGCTCATTTGGCAACACTTGGCCGATCGAGGGTTTGTCGTCATGCAGGTGGACAACCGCGGAAGCGGAGGTCGAGGGCCTGCGTTCGAGGCGCCACTTGCTGGAAAGTTGGGCGACGTCGAGCTTGCGGATCAAGTGGCAGCGCTCGACGCTGTCGCCAAGCGACCGTACGTCGATCCAAACCGCGTTGGAATCTACGGGCACAGCTATGGTGGATTCATGGCGGCGCTCGCGTTGCTCAAGGCGCCCGACAAGTTCCACGTGGGCGTATCGGCATCACCCGTGACGGATTTTCGTTTCTACGACAGTGCATACACCGAACGGTACCTGGGTTTGCCCAAGGACAACGCGGCAGCGTACGACGCGACGAACCTCGCGAAGATGGCGGGCAACCTGCGTGGCAAACTGCTGCTCGTGCACGCGCTCATGGATGAAAACGTTCACTTCCAAAATGCCGCGTCGCTCATCGACGCCTTCGTTGCGGCGAACAAGACCATCGACTTGCTGGTGTTCCCGGGCGAACGTCATGGATATCGCAGTCCCGTGGCCCGAAGGTACGCTTACGAGCGGGTCATCGAGTACCTGGCGAAGAACCTCGAGTAGAACGTGCACAAACTTTCTTGCTCTTCTGCTCGTCGTCGTCTACAGTGCGCGCCGCGCATTGCTCATCGTAGGCAGTGCTCGGGGAGTCGCACAGCCTGGTAGTGCACGAGCTTTGGGTGCTCGTCGTCGTGGGTTCAAATCCCTCCTCCCCGACCAAGAACATCTGCAATATTTCGAGCGAGGTTGCAGGGTTTGCCCGCGGCACGCAGTACCTGCCAGCGACACACCAACGCGTCATGAGCCGCCATCATGCTCGGCGCTCGGTGTCAATGGTCGAAAGAGCCACGTGCCGAGATCGCTTGCGCGACGGACACCCCGTTTGTCGCACGCGATCCCGGGCGCGGCACGGTCGTGACATCGAACTTCGCTTCAGCGATACAAGAACGCCACCGTCCGATATCGCTCCAGCGTTTCCGGCATCCCAGGGCCAATCTCGAGTTCCATCTTTGCGCTCTCGGAAAAGTCGATGGTGTCCCCGCGCAGGTGAAAGCGGCAAGCGCTCGATTGTCCCACAAGACCATTGACACTTGTTCCCCACCATTGCGCAAACGGTGACGCGTGTGGACCTGCCTCGAAGTAAAACGCACCATTGAAATAGTCCTCGGTTCCCGTGCCGCGTATCGTCACCTCGCCGTCGATCGTCGCCAGCTCGTCGCCTTCCAAAAAATTGAGCGGTTCGTCGAATGCCGTGCCATCTCCAATGCCTCGGCCTTCCAGCATCATGCACGTTCCTGCCCATCGCCCTCGTCCCGTCACACTTGCGAGCGGATGAGCTTTTCCGGAAGCGGGAGCCGTGGATTCTTGCCGTTCGACATGCAGGCGCCCAAAAGGCTCGGTCGGCACGGTCGCAACGCCTTGCATCGAGATCGCGAAATCCACCGGGCTTGCATGGTTGTTCGTCGCCACGAACTTTGCGTTTTTCGTAAACGGCATGGGCAAACGAAGCTCCATGGTGACGATGCCGTTCGTCGTCGATCCTGAAAGCCCAAGGCTTGCATTTTCCGGTGCAGAGATGGACGCTGCAAAAAGGTCCGACAACGGTAGCGTCATTGCCGCGGCCGCTGCATCGTCCCACGTTACTTGCAATTCGACTTCCTCGAGCGTCGGAAGTACACTTTCGGCAACTTCCAATCGGAAAACGCTGATCGTCGCTGGTCCCGTCAGCTCGGCGAGAGACACAGTTTGTCCAGGCATCAGCGCGTGCGCCGTCTTCGCAACGAGCTCTTCGCCAGATGCGGCCCCTGTCGGATCGAGCGCCGAAATCACGTCGTCACGCAAAGGCAAACGCGACGACGCTGCTTTGCGGAGCACGGGCTCGCGGTCCAGCACGACCCCAACCTGGTCGTAATAGTATTCGAGCGGTCCGAGATTGTCCAGACCAATGATGAGTTTCTTCGAAAATGCCACAGGATAATACCAGGCCACGTGATCGCCTGGCCCGTCTCCGAACGGAGGGGCAAACATTTCGCCCGCCGTTCCATCGATGATCGCCGCAAGCGGCTCCTCCACGACCGGCGACGGATCATCATCGACCCAAACGCGAAACATTTCATCATTCGCAACAGCTCCGTGCCGAAGCGAGCTTGCGGTCATCCAAAACCGCGAAAGACGCCCGGATCCCTCGATTCGCGCCAGCGCCACGCCATGCACATACGATTCAGGACAAACCTCGACGTCGTAAATGATCGGCACGATCTGCGCATCGCTGACGGAGCCCTCCGCCCCGCGACACGCAAAATGATTCATGTCGCGATTGCCACGATCGACGAAACTTGCCGGCGGTGGCGCACCCGTCTCACGATCATAACTCCCCGTTTGCATGTACTTGCCTTCGCCGAAAATGGGCAAACGAAGAGGATCTCGCAACAACGCAAGCGACGCCTCGTCTGCCAGCTCTTCGCGTGTGCCCGCGATCTGCGGCTTGCTCGTCGGGTCCGCACCACATCCGATGCAGAGCAAAAGCCCCGGAATCAAGAAAGAGAAAGGCGCCATTGGCTGCAAGTCATTTTTCATGACGCCCATCTTGAACGATGATGACGTCATGCGCGACCGCCAATGAAGTGTAAAAGCGAAGAGCAGCGGGGAGAAGGGAGAGTCGGCGTGTACGTGCGGGCCTCCGAAAAAGCCCGCACCGTAATCAGATTTGTCCGTCCTGCAAAGGACTCAATTGTACGCCAGGTCCAAGGAACACCACGGCAAGGGCAAGCCCCACAAACTTCAGAACTTGGTGAACACGTCCACGCATCGCCGTCCTCCTTGGTGTCAAGTTCGAGAACAATATGTTACAGGACGATGACAACAACCGCAAGACTTTTTTCGGCCTCGGCGAACAATTTTGGCGTCTTGTCCAGGTGTCAAATTTTGACGGTACTGTTCGTGAGGCCATCCAAAACCTCGGTAAAAACCGCTTCGAGCTCCTGAGCGTGATGGGCCCAGGTGTATCGCGAACGAACCAACTCCCCGCCTGCCTTTGCCACACGCTGACACAAATCCCCGTCCTCGAGAATTCGATGGAGGATTTGGCGTAACGCGTCGTGATCCTCGGCCGGGTACAAAAAGATGTCGTCGTCCGCGTGGAAGAGCTCTCGCATTCTGGGAGTGTCGATCGTGACGGCGGGCTTTCCTAACGCCATGTACTCTAATATCTTGATCGGGTCACGATTCATTCCGTGAACTCGAAATAGCGGATGCTTCGATGGTGCGTAGGGCGCAATGCACACATCCGCCGCTTCGATATACGCGCCGATTTCGTCGTATGCGACGCGTCCGGCAAAACGCACGCGATGACCAACTCCCGCAGCCTCCGCCTTTCGCTCCACACGTCGTTTGTCTTGGCCGTCACCCACGAGCACGAAGACCGCGTCCGGCCCCGTCCACTGTTTGGCCACCGAAACCAGAATGTCCACACCATGCCAATCGGGAAAACTGCCGGTGTACAAAACGATCCGCTCACCTCGAGGTGCAAATCGTTGGCGCACTGGGTCAGGCGATCGCCCCACCAGACTGTCGACGTCCACGCCCCAATGCACGATGCGCAGTTTGTTTCGGTATTCCTCCGGAATGAACTCGTTGCTCGTTGCCACGATGCGGGCAGATTCGCGAAACGATCGCGCGCTTGCGTCGCGGTCTAGCGTCATGAGCACGCTCGGCACGGAAAGGGCTTTGCCGAGCATTGGACCCAAGCCGAACGCCGAATAACGTTCGTAAATGATATCCGGGCAAAAACGCTTGATTGCTCCATAAACGCGCGCGAAGGATAGCGGCAAGAGCGCCTTTTGCAGCACTGGATGTACCGCGAGGCCCCGGGCGAGAGCATTCCTTTCGGTCGATCCGGAACGACAATAAAGGAGCACGTCGTGCCTTTTCGACAATTCACGGTACACGTGTGTCACGTGGGTCGATCCGCCGTGCGTGCCAGGAACAGGTATGTTGGGAGCAAGGTAAACGATGCGCATGGGGTGTTTCGCGAATCAGACGGAGGCGTCTCCGCCTGCCTGCACTTCGGTCGTCGGAGGCTCTTTCGTTTTGGAGCGTTTTTGCAGCATCACGAGGAATGCGGGGAGAATGAGCACGGACGAAAGGAGGCACGTCAATTCACCAATGGCCGCCGCAACGCCGAAACTCGCAATGCCCTTGTTGATCGAAAACATGAGGGCCACGTATCCGATGGATGTCGTCAAAGAACAAAGCACGAGCGCTCCGCCCGTTTCGACGAAAACTCGTTCGAGGTTTTGACCCTTTTCCGCAAGATAGCGCTGCATCAAGTTGTGTGAATAATCCGCACCAATGCCGAACGTGATGGGCAGAACGATGAAGTTCAAGAAGTTCAGCTTGATGTTCCGCAAGTAGAGGTATGCGATCAACATGCACACGCCAAACAGCCAGGGAACGAAAACCCCGAGCGCCCAGCGGCTCCCTCGAAATGCAATGAGAATAATGACGACGACACCAACGACCGCCACGAAAATGGGTTTGGGCGCATCTTCGACGATGGCTTGGATCATGTCCGCATAAATCACCGCTCGCCCCGAGCCTTTGATATCTTCGCCCGTGGTCAACGTCGTTTTGCGAAAACTATCGGCCCAGCGAATGAGGTACCGCGCATTCCACACGCTTTCGTTGCTTCTGGGCACGATGTAGACAATGCGGCCGCGCGTTCCGTCCTTTTCCGTAAATGCCCGCGCGACTTTTTCGGGCAAGTCGGCGATTCCAATCGGCGACAGCTCCCCTTCGGGCACATAGGGCGCCATTTCGACCCAATCGTTTTCTGGGACGAACCCTCGTTTCCGCCCTTTCGTCACGACGCGCCGAATGTCTTCGATGAGCGGGATCTTGGCTTCCTGATCTTTGGGAAGCAACGAATGTATCGTGACGACTTTCTCGAATGGCTTCTGTTTTTCCGAAGCTGCATCGTAACGCTTTTGCAATTCGGCTTCGAGCAGTGGAACCTGATCGAGCCTCTCGGTCATGACGGCCATTCCGTCCTGAGACATCCGGCCCACGATGTGTGAAGCGCGCACCGATAACGCAACGGCCGCACTCTTGTTGCGGATCTCGTTGCGAACGTTGCGCATGTCGTACTCCATCGGATCGCTCGTCAAATATCGGTACGTCAAAACAACCGACGCAAGACCGACGACGACGCCAATCGTTCCGAGCACGCGGGGCGCACCAAAAGCGAGTTTTGCAAAAAGAACGCCGTAATACCCTCGAAGTTTGGATTTCTTCTCCGTTGGGAAGTATGCTGGGCGAATTCGTTCCGTCGCCGCGAGCATCGCAGGAAGAAACAGGTACGTCGCGATCCAGCAAATGATCATCCCATACCCACCGATGATTCCGAAATGCTTGAAGCCGCGGAAATCCGTGAGCACCAAGGCGCCGTAGGCCACCATCGCCGTGGCCGAAGAAGAAAGGGTCGCAAGCCACGTCGTATGACCGGCAAAAATCGCCGATTCGACATCCTTGCCTTCGTCCCTGCGCGCTTCGATGTAGCGCGCCATGTACATGATGCCGTAATTGATGCTATTTCCCGCGATGATTGTCGTGAGAAACCCCGTTGCGGTATTGAAATAACCAATCGTGAAGTAGGTCAGGCCAAACGTCCACAGAAGCCCCACGAGCAGGCTTCCTGCCATCACGATCACCGTGCGAACTCGTAAGAAAAACAAGAGCACCGGCAAAAGCACGCCGAGCACGCCGGCAATGCCCACTTCATTCAGGTCGTTCACAATAGCGTCGTATTCTTCGCCGCTGATGATGAGGTCGCCCGTGAGTCCCACCTCCATCGTGGAATCAATCTTTTTTGGATCGACTTCGGCGATGATGGCACGCACCTTGTGGACCAATTCCTGTCGCTCTATTTTTTTCGACAAACTGGTTCGTGCCACGATTACGGCAAACTTCCCGTCGGCGCTCATGTAGTAGCCGTTCGGATGTTGGGTCTTTGCCGGGTCCGGCTTGACGTCTTCCTTGCCATCTTTTCCGGGCGTTTTCCCGGTCAATCGTTCGCGGACAGACGCAGCGGATATCGGTGGTGGAGCGTTCGCCTCGGATTCGTCGAGCAAGAGCCCCGCCTGCTTCTGCACCTCGTATTCGTACCGCTCGACGACTTCGTCCCGCGCCTTCTGCAAGTTTTCGAGGCTCGCAAAAAGCAATTTGTTTTTTTCAAAAAACTGTTTGGTATCTTGTGACCCCCATTCGACTCGTTCGACCCACGGTGGTCCGAGCGCTTCGATCTTCGGCACGATCGTATCGACGAACTTCACCAGGGCCGCTTCGTTTTTCCCGTCCGCGATCTCCGCCGTCACCGTGACCGTCGTGATTCCCGGAAGACGCGTCGCGACCCGGCGCATCTCGACCACGCTGTCCTTGTGATCCGGCAGAAGCTCGGCAAAGTCCGGGCGAAACCCGAGACGCAGCGTAAAGAAAAGCGACGGAACGAGCGTCACGAGCGCGACGAGCAGCACCATGAAAGGACGACGCGCTTGCACGCGAGAGAGCGAGACGAGGAATCGGGAGGGCGAACTTTCATTCATTGCTGAGGCCGATCTTTACGTGGGACGCGCAGGCTAGCAGGTTGTTGACGAGACGGCTACGCGACCCGTTCAGCGAGTACGTCGTGGCTTCTCCACGAGGGTCCTGCTACTGCGGTTTCGCACTCTCCCGAGCAGCGTGAATGTCTTTCACACTTGCGAATATTTGTTTCGAGAGGTTTCTCTTCGAGCTTTTTCGTGTCAAAGGGAAGCGCCTCACTCCCGGCCCTCTCTGCGAAGAAGAGGGCAGAAGAGCCGCAATGCTTGCTGCGCCGATGAAACTACGCAAAAGCGACGTGATCAAGTCCCCGGACGTCGAAGATCCCGTGAACTTCTACATCCACCGATCACTTCAGCTCATGCTCGCTCGCCCGCTCGTGCGCACACCGATCACGCCGAACCAAATCACGTTCCTCTCTTTGTGCGCAGGGCTTTTTGCTGCGTACTTCATCGCGTTCGGAAATGCAACCGAACGGGCCGTCGCGGCGGGGCTCATGTTCGCCTCAGCCATACTCGATGGCGTCGACGGCATGATTGCCCGTGTGAAGAAGACATCGTCGGAGACGGGCCATGCCATCGACGGCGCGGCGGATTATTTCGTCAACGTCTCCACGACGATTGCGGCCGTTTATCATCTTGGACAAACATCGGGAAAACCTGTCCTTGCCGCTGCTCTGGGGCTCGTTGCACATACGGCATGGGCGCAGCACTTGATGCTCTATGATTTCCACTGCGCCCTTTATTTGCGATTTCTCACCGGGGGCAAACATCAAGGAGGCGACCGGGCGCGGGCGCTTTCGTCATTAGAAAAGGTGCGTGACAGCGGGTCGCTTTTCAAGCGTGTACTCATGACGGTTTTCGTGTGGCAGCTCGGAAATCGCCAAGGGTTGCTCGAAAAAGTCAGTCCGCTCGGAGCACGTCTCGCGACGGAGCCGACGGACGAAGCGTTTGCCCGCGAGTACGTCGAGACGCATCGAGCGCCCATGCGGCTCTGGGCCTATTGTGGCAATGCATTGCACATGGACCTCTTTGCGCTTTCCATCGTCTTCGACCGGTTCGATGTCTACTTCATCCTTCGAATCGTCGGGTTTTCCCTCCTGGCTCTCGTCGCAATCGCTTGGGAGCGACGGGTGCTCGGTCGACATGCCATTTTTCGCGAGGCTTCTTCGTGACGAATCACAATTCCGCAGGGGTTCTTCCTTCGGCGACGACGGACTCTGCTTCGCGGGTGCGCCGCGTCGTCGGGTACGTTATTCTGTTTACGGCACTGTTTTACGTGCCATCCATTCGTTGCGGTTTTTTTGCGGACGATTGGCTGCACCGTCTGGCGCTCGACCAAATGCCGGACATTTTCCGCGAGCAGATCAACCTGTTCGGGCTCATTCGGTCGACAGAAGAAGTCATCGCCTTCAAACGATTCGGACTTGCGCCATGGTGGACCGATCTCGACGTACGTATCAACTTTTGGCGCCCCCTTCCCTCCATTACGCATTATCTCGAATACCAAGCGTTCGGGCATAGCGCGATTGCCGCACACCTCATCAGCATTGCGTTTTACGCGCTCAGCGTCTTTCTCGTCTATAGGCTTCTCGCGCGATACTTGCCTCATGGGCTCTCGCTCGTGGTCGGCGTCGCCATCTATGCACTCGACGACGCGCACGCGCTGAATATCGTGTGGATTGCGAATCGCAATGAAACGATCGGCGGCATATTCGTCGTCGCGTCGCTCTTGGCGTTCATCCGTTACAGGGAAGGGGATGGGTCGAAGTTCGCTCTTTTGTCGCTCCTCGCGTACGCATGCGCGCTTTTGTCGAAAGAATCGGGCCTCGTGCTCCCGCTCTTCGTCTTGTCGCATGTCGTGGTCTTTCCAGAAAAACCAGGACAACCGCTGCTCGGCCGAATTCGCCCGTTCATTGGGCTTCTGGCCGCGTTTGCCGCCATCAGCGTGGTTTTCCTGTACGTGTATTTCGTCGTGCTCGGGCACGGGGCAAACACGGTATATTATCTCAATCCAGCGAAAAATCCGGTTCTTTGGGCGGAAAACTTTTTCCGTTCTGGATTCTATCATGCCGTGATTCTGGTGACCGGCGTTCCGCTGCACATCTTGTCGAGCACGCCCGTGCGCGATTATCCGCTCGCCGCCGTGCTTCTCGGTGCCCTGACGCTCGGATTCTGGACGCTCGCGTGGCGCTGGCTAAGAACAGATCGACCTTTGCGCTTTTTCGTGCTTACCATGGCCGCCGGCCAAGTCATCGTGACCACGAGTTTTCCCGATCCGCGCAACCTGCTATTGCCCTCGATCGGGTTCGCCTATATGGCAGCTCGGGTCTTCGCAGAAGCGCTCGAGCGATTCGAAGCCACCAAGGCTCGTCGCTATCGAGCGGTCTCGTGGTCGGTCGTGGGGCTGCACTTGATCCTCGCGCCGGTGCTTTGCCAAGTATGCATTTACGTGGTGGGTTCATTCGAGAGTCGGTTTCGAGTGATCTCGAAGTCGCTCGAGGACACGATCGATTACCAGCACCTGCCGCCGGAAAAGATCGAC
>Ga0138256_10009171_pt1 | contig 10386 bp, 10 predicted proteins | sample KNB2016incub_MG_FD_105486 | JGI IMG/M metagenome (GOLD analysis project Ga0138256, IMG submission 105486) | Active sludge microbial communities from wastewater in Klosterneuburg, Austria - KNB2014incub_MG | ecosystem: Engineered > WWTP > Activated sludge > Unclassified | place: Austria... | reverse complement strand
TCATGTTGGCGATGCCGCCTTCGTACATCAGGTCGACGATCAGCTTGAGTTCGTGCAGGCATTCGAAGTAGGCCATCTCGGCCGGATAGCCGGCTTCGGTCAGGGTTTCAAAACCCATCTTCACCAGCTCGACAGCGCCACCGCAAAGTACGGTCTGCTCACCGAACAGGTCGGTTTCGCACTCGTCCTTGAAGGAGGTTTCGATAATGCCGGTGCGTCCGCCACCGATACCGGCGGCATAGGACAGGGCAAGCTGCTTGGCTTTGCCGGAAGCGTCCTGGAACACCGCGATCAGATCGGGGATACCGCCGCCCTTGACGAACTCCGAGCGGACCGTATGGCCAGGCGCCTTCGGCGCAATCATGATGACGTCCAGATCGGCGCGCGGCACGACCTGGTTATAGTGAATGGCAAAACCATGGGCGAAGGCGAGCGTCGCACCCTTTTTCAGGTTCGGCTCAACCTCGTCCCTGTACAGTTGCTTCTGGAATTCATCCGGGGTGAGGATCATCACCACGTCGGCCGACTTCACCGCCGCCGGCACATCGGCGACTTTAAGACCCGCACGTTCGGCTTTCTTTCGCGACGAGGAATCAGCGCGCAGCCCGACCGTCACATCCACACCAGAGTCGTGCAGATTGCAGGCATGGGCATGGCCCTGCGAACCGTAGCCGATGATGGAAACCTTCTTGCCCTGGATGAGGGAAAGCTTGCAATCCTTGTCGTAATAAACCTGCATGTCTTTATACCTGTTGTGATGTTTGGGCAGATGCCAGCATCTGTGACCTGCACTATAGGCGGCCCATGTCGTTGCGTAAAATGAAATAAACACAATACAGTGTGCCTGGATATGCAAGACTTGCCGGTATGGACAGTCGGCTGCTGCGTCAATTCCTCAACGTCGCCGATGCGCTGCATTTCGGCAAAGCCAGCGACGCCAGCCACGTCAGTCCGTCGGCGTTGAGTCGCAGCATCCGGCAGCTGGAGACGGAAGTCGGCGTCGCGCTTTTTGCGCGAAATAACCGCACTGTTACCCTGACGCACGAGGGCAAGCTGTTCCTGCCCTATGCGCGCGACGCGCTGACGCAGTGGGATGCGATCCGCAATACGCTGATGGCGGAGGCTGACGAACTGCATGGTGAGGTAAGCATGTATTGCTCGGTTACCGCCAGCTACAGCTTCCTGTTTGAGATCCTCAGCGCATTTCGCCGCGACCACCCGCATATCGAAATCAAGCTGCATACCGGCGATCCCGAGCTTGCCATCACACGGGTGCTGGCTGGCGAGGAAGACATAGCGATCGGCGCGCGGCCGGATGTGCTACCGGGCGCCCTTGCCTTCCGGCCGATCGCCACTTCACCGCTGGTGTTCATCAGCAGCAAGGACCATACACCGCCCGACGGCAAAAACTGGGCGGGAACGCCAATGATTCTTTCAGAGGGCGGGCTGGCCAGAAGCCGCGTCGACGCCTGGTTCCGGGCGCGCGGCGTGCAGCCATCAATCTACGCCCAGGTTGCTGGCAACGAGGCCATCGTCAGCATGGTCAGCCTCGGTTTCGGCATCGGCGTGGTGCCACGCATCGTGCTCGACAACAGCCCGCTAGCCGGCAACATCCGAATCCTCAACATCCAGCCAAAGCTCAAAGCCTATGAGGTCGGGCTATTTGCCCTGAAGATAAAACTCAAAAGACCCGTGATCAATGCGTTCTGGTCACAGCTTCAGTAAGCGGGCCTTCAATGGCACGCGTCGATCTATGCAGTCATGGATGTAGCTCTGCAGACCCAGGCCGGCCAATCACCGGGCTGGAATTGCGCTACAGCACTGTCCTCAAGGCATGATCAGCCCAGTAAATCAGGCCCCCGTAGCAGGGCGCGCGGCGACGCGCTCGTACCAGCGCTTCAGGGACGGCCTGGTGCTGACAGGATCGATATCAACCCAGCCGGCAAAATCCGTTGTCACCAGCAGACTGATATCGGCCCAGGAATAGTCGGCACCGGCTAGCCAGGGCTGATGCTCGAGTTGCTGATTCACGCGATCGAAGAACTGCTCGGCTCGTCGCCGCCCACGTTCGACGAGCGCCGGAATCTGCGCGCAGGCCAGCGGTCCCGGTAATGCATGGTCCCTGAATCCTGGCGACAGGTTTCGCAGCACTTCCGCAATGGCCGACATTCCCTCGTTGTCGACGATGTTCGCCCACATCAATGTCAGCGCCTGCTGGCGAGGCGTCGTACCGAACAGTGCAGGCTCCGGATGCATGGCATCAAGATATTGGCAGATCGCCAGGCATTCACTCAGGTATGTGCCATCGTCAAGTTCGAGCACCGGCACCGTACCGCCCGGATTAATGGCCAGAAACTCCAGTGACAACTGCTCGCGGCGAAACAGGTTCACGTTCACTCTGGGTATCTCCAGCTTCTTTTCTGCCAGAAAGATGCGTACGCGCCGCGGATTCGGCGCGCGTTCGAAATCAAAAAGTCGCATTAGAGCGCCCTGGATTCATCACTATTGGCTCATTGTTGACGCAACGTTGACTTAGAACGAAGTATCTTCTGCATTAGGTTAAATGGCCTGATTATTAACTTGCCTTCATAAAGCAACTGGCGCATGGTCGCTCTGAAGCCATCATTCATCAGCGATGATCTTCTCCTGATAAATGACTACATACAAACCATAAAGAATTTTCTGGGGGCCTTGAGATGACATCAATGAAATTCGGACGACACCTGCTTGCGGCCACTGTGCTCGTATTTGCAGGTACAGCCCACGGTGCGACAGTCTATCAACTCAACAGCATCACACTGAACACGGGAAATGCGCCGGGCACCTATAACTTCGGTGCGGGACCGCTCCTGAAGTCGGTCTGTATCAGCTGCGGCACCGGCACGGTTACCGATGACGGGCTCGGCAACCTCACGGTCGGGGAGATCTCCTACAGGCTGGCTGGCTTTGGCGCAGATTTCATCGATACCTTTACGGGAGCTGCGACGCTCGGTGTCGGCACCTCGCTGATCAAGAATCCTGGCGAAACCTGTTTCGTTAACTTTGCGGTGGCTACGCCGGCTCCCCAGTACTGCACGACTGGCGACCAGCGCACCTATTCAGGCAACTGGCTGACCGGCTTCCTGGCCGACGGCACCACCCCCTCGACCCATGCAGCGTTCAATGCGGTCGTGAGCGGCAATACGCTCGTGATGAACGTCCGGAAGGATCTGGTAGTCGGCACGCCTGGTCCAACGAGCTGGCTGCAGCTGAACTTCAACTACACCGCCGTAGTGCCGGTACCGGCCGCGGTCTGGCTGTTCGGCAGTGCGCTCGGCATCCTGGGCATTGCCCGTCGCCGGAGCGTATCCGCCTGATCGCCTAAGCCTTCAAACGACGACCATTGCGAAGCCCCCATCCGGGGGCTTCACTTTTTCCGGGGCCACTACTGCCGCAGGCGGAACACTCCGGGTCATAACGCAGACTGAGTTCGGTGAAGCGCATCGACAGCGCGTCATAGCTGAGCAGCCTGCCCGCAAGCGTCTCGCCGATACCGAGGATCAGCTTGAGCGCTTCGGTGGCCTGCAGGATCCCGAGTATTCCAGGCAGAACCCCGAGCACACCGGCTTGCTGACAGGACGGTGCGAACTCCGCAGGCGGCGGTTCGGGGAACACACAGCGGTAGCAGGGCGCGCCTTCAGCCGCAAACACTGTGAGCTGGCCTTCAAAGCCCTGAATAGCGGCGTGAACCACCGGTTTCTTCAGACGCAGCGCTGCGTCGTTGACCAGGTAGCGTGTTGTGAAGTTATCGCTGCCATCGATGATCACATCGTAGCCGGCAAGTATCGCCAGTACGTTCTCATCAGTCAGCCGCGCCTGGATTCTGGTCACGCAGACTTCGGGGTTGAGCGCAGCCAGCGTTTCTGCGGCACTGTCCACCTTCGGCATGCCGATACGGGCAGTCGCATGGACGATCTGCCGCTGCAGGTTACTGAGCTCGACGCTGTCAGCATCAACGAGCCCGAGCGTGCCGATGCCGGCGGCCGCCAGATACAGGCTGGCCGGCGATCCGAGGCCGCCTGCGCCGATGCAAAGTACGCGCGCGGCGAGCAGCTTTGCCTGGCCCGCCATGCCAATCTCCGGCAGCCGCAGATGACGAGAGTAGCGCATCGCCTGCTCTGCACTCAGTGGTACCGGTACGCCGTCGAGCGGAGGCACGATCCAGGCAAGGCCGCTGCGCTGCCATTCGTCGAAGCCGCCACGCATCGACCAGACCTGCGTGTAGCCCATCCCGGTCAAGGTCATCGCTGTCATGGCTGAACGTATCCCGACCGCGCAGTAAACGACGAGGGGCGTGTCCTTGTCAGGAACGAGTGCACTGATGCTGTGCGCAACCAGCGGACGCGGCAGCAGCAGGGCACCGGCCATGCAACCGGCCGCGTGCTCATCCGGATCCCGGACATCGAGCAGAACCGGGCTCTCGCCACGTTGCAGACGTGACGCCACTTCTGCAACTTCGATTTCCTGAATCACCAGAACATTCCCGACACGGGCGCTAGCCGCCACTCAACGCCTGAATGATCTGTACCACATCGCTGGATGCAAGGGCTTGCTGCAGGTCAAAACCCTGCTCGCCGTTCACAAAGATGCGCATGTGCGGGCGTATCTGGTCCTGCTCATCGATCATGCGGTGGCGAATCCCGGGAAACTGCCGGTCGAGATCTGCGAGCAGCTCGGCCATCGTGGTACCTGAAGCCACAACTTCCCTGACCCCGGTATAGGACAAAAGCGGACTGGGTATCAGCACTTTCACGCCGCTAGACCAGGGCAGCCTGGACGGCGTAAATCTCTGGCAGATGCCGGGCGATGCAGCTCCAGCGACTCCCCTCATTGCTGCTCATCCAGAGTTCACCGCCCGTGGTGCCAAGGTAAAGACCCACCGGATCGCGGCTGTCATTCGTCATGGCCTGACGCTTTACGGTCCACCAGGCCTGCGCCTGCGGCAACCCCGTGTCCTGTCGCTGCCAGGTCTTGCCACCATTACGCGTCACATAGGCGGCCGGCTTGCCTGCAACTGACACGCGCGGCCATACGGATGAACCGTCCATCGGAAAGACCCACGCCGTATCGGCGTCACGCGGGTGCACTACCATCGGGAAACCGACATCGCCGACAGACTTCGGCATCTTTCTGCCAATCCGCGTCCAGCAGTTTGAGGGCCGGTCGAGACGATAGATACCGCAGTGATTCTGCTGATAGAGGCGATCCGGATCAGAGGGACATATCCGTATGCAGTGCGGATCATGAAACCAGACCTTTGAAGCATCAAACATCTCGACGACCTCAAGTCCGTCGATCAGCGGCGTCCAGTTCAGGCCACCGTCGCGCGATTCGTGGACGCCGCCGCTCGACATGCCGATGTACAGGTGATTGGCGTCGCGCGGATCGACGATGATCGAATGGAGCTTGGGGCCGTCTGGCGTTCCGTCCTGCGGCCCGCCCATCCACTCGCGGTATTGCGGATTGTCATTGAGGCCAGAGAGTGGCTCCCACGACTCGCCGCCATCATCCGAGCGGAACAGGCCATGCGGGGAAGTGCCTGCATACCAGACACCGGATTGACTGGCATGCCCGGGCGTCAGCCAGAAGCTGTGATTGACCACCCGCCCCTGCTCGCCCTCGGGCACCCTGGCAAAGGCCGGCGGCTGCTTCACTTCCTGCCACTTGCGTCCCCGGTCAAGGGAGCGGAACAGGGTAGGTCCCAGGTGTCCGGTACTCGCCGCTGCCAGCATGGTCCTGCCGTCGCGGGGGTCAAGCATCAGGTGGTGAATGATGTGGCCCAGAAAATGCGGACCGTCGACGCGCCACTTTCGGCGGGCTGCATCACCATGAAACAGCCATGCACCCTTGCGGGTAGCGACCTGTAGCAGAACCTTCTTCGCTGCAGTGACCATACATACCTCGCTCTGCGAGAGCGGAGCTTAGTGCAGGCTACTGGCATTCGCCAAGAGCGTCAGGCAGCCATCATGACGCCTGCTTTCTGCCGGCCGAAGGCACTCAGCACCGCCTGCAAGGTTGCCGTGGTGGTGTCTTCGGCGAGTGCCACACCTACGCTTATTTCCTCACCAATCCGCAACTTGATGCAGGCCATCGCGTTTGCCGTCGTGCCGCTGCCGAGAGCGTACTCGTCGAAGGCCTCGACCGAGCCGTTGACGCCATGCACACGCCGGAGCGCGTTCATCAGCGCCTCGACTGCCCCATTGCCCTCACCGGCAATAGCCTTGCCACCGACGCTCGCCTCCACATGGACGCGGCTGCCGTCACGATGGATATCAAAGTTGCCGAGTTGCCAGCCCTCGGGTACGGCGACGTAGGCGTCATCAAAGAGCTGACGAATGACGGCACTACCGACTTCACCACCGCTCTGCTCCGCATGTCGTTGCACCACGCGCGACAGTTCGATCTGCAACCAGCGCGGCAAGGTGATGCCGAACTCCCGCTCGAACACATACAGCACACCGCCCTTGCCGGACTGGCTGTTGATGCGCACGACTTCCTCGTAGCTGCGACCGACATCGCAGGGGTCGATCGGCAAATAGGCAACCTGCCAGGCTTCGTCGGCTTGCTGCCGGGAGAGTGACTTGCGAATCGCATCCTGGTGGCTACCGCTGAACGCGGTGTACACGAGTTCCCCGGCATAGGCGTGCCGCGGATGCGTGCTGATGCCCGTGCACTGCTCCACCGTACGCACGATGCGGCGTATGTCGGAGAAGTCGAGCTTCGGGTCCACGCCCTGCGAATAAAGATTCATGGCCATCGTGACGAGGCACATATTGCCCGTGCGCTCACCGTTACCGAGCAAGGTGCCCTCGACGCGGTCGGCACCGGCCATCACGCCGAGTTCGGCCGCTGCCACACCGCAGCCCCGATCGTTATGTGTGTGCAGACTCACGCGTACCCGGTCGCGATGGTCGATATGTGCGCACATCCACTCGATCATGTCGGCGTAGATATTCGGCGTACTCGCTTCAACCGTTGCCGGGAGATTGATCACCACCTTCTGGCCTGTCTGCGGCTGCCACACGGCAATGACGGCATTCACCACTTCTGCGGCATATTCCAGCTCGGTACCGGTAAAGCTCTCAGGCGAATATTGAAACTCCCATTCGGTTTCAGGGTGCTGCGCCGTCATGTCCTTGATCCACCCGGCGCCTTGCACAGCGATACCCTTGATCGCCTCGCGATCCATGCCAAATACACGCTCGCGCTGTACCGTAGAGGTGGAGTTGTAGAGATGAACGCTCGCCTTCTTCGCACCCCTGAGCGACTCGATGCTGCGCGCGATCAGGTCTTCCCGCGCCTGGGTGAGTACCTGGATTCTCACATCATCGGGCACCATGTTTGCTTCGATGATCTTGCGCACGAAGTCAAAATCCAGCTGCGAGGCAGCCGGAAAGCCCACCTCGATTTCCTTGCAGCCGATATCGACCAACAGGCTGAACAACTGCGTCTTCTGCTCCACCGTCATCGGATTAACCAGCGCCTGATTGCCATCGCGCAGGTCGACTGCACACCAGTCCGGCGCGCGGTCGATAACCTGATCCGGCCATTTGCGCTGCCAGCCTGCGAGAGGTCTGAAAGCGCCGTATTTGCGGTGGTCGTAACTCATGCTCGTGCTCCAATCAGTGCTCTGGCCCAGTCAGGCCAACTGCGCACAGTCTAGGCGCATCCACACGCAATTGGCTTGCATAGTTGCCACTCCTATGTGATTTTATGGTATATTATTGCTATATATTCGCTTATTAAGGCATTTAATGTCATGAACGCAACCACACTTGACCGCATCGACCGCCGCATCCTTGCTGAACTTCAGCAGGACGGCGGCCTCACCAACCAGGCGCTCGCCGAGCGCGTGGGCCTCTCTCCCTCACCCTGCCTGAGACGGGTCAAGGCACTGGAAGAAAGTGGCGTGATTGGCAAACGGGTGACCTTGCTGGACCGGAAGAAGCTCGGCCTGTCGCTCACTGCACTGATCCAGATTTCCATGGACCGTCACACGCCGGAACGCTTTGAGAAGCTCGAGAGCACGGTGAAGCAGTTCCCCGAAGTGCTGTCCTGCTTGCTGGTTACCGGCCAGGATGCTGACTACCTGCTGATCGTCGTGGTACCCGACATGGACACCTATCAGGAATTTCTGCTGCAAAAGATCACGCGTATTCCCGGCGTATCCGGCGTGCACTCGAGTTTCGTGATGCGTTGGGTCATCGATACGACCGCACTGCCACTCGGTTATCTGGAATGACCGGTCACCGCGAGCCGGCGCTGCTCGAGCTGCGCAACGTCACCGTGATGCGCGGTGAGAAAGCCGTTTTGAAGGATTTCAGCCTGCGCGTCGGGAGCGACGAGCACGTCGCAATCCTCGGGCCGAACGGCTGTGGAAAGTCCACGGTCATTAAAACGATTACGCGTGAATGCTATCCGCTGGCCCTGGAAGATTCGTCGATGACAATTCTGGGCAAGGCCCGCTGGGACATATTCCAGCTGCGATCCCTGCTCGGCATCGTCTCAAATGATCTGATGACGCTGTGCACAAGCCAAACAATCGGTCGTGACCTGGTCCTGTCCGGGTTTTTCAGCAGTACAGGCGTTTTTTCACACCACAGGGTCACAGCACAGCAGCAAAAAGAAGTCGATGCGGTTCTTGCACAACTGCGCATAGCTCATCTGGCAGACCGCGCGGTGGCCGATATGTCATCCGGAGAAGCGCGCCGCGTGCTGATTGCGCGTGCTTTGGTCCACAGGCCGAAGGCGCTAGTGTTTGATGAACCCGGCAACTCCCTCGACGTATTCGCGCGACACAGCCTGCGCGAAACCATGCGATCACTGGCGCAAGCGGGCACCGGAATTATTCTGGTCACCCATGATCTTGCCGATGTGATTCCGGAGATCGATCGCATACTCCTGATGTCGGATGGCAAAATCGTTGCCGACGGCCCGAAGGGCCAAATGCTTCAGCCAGCGCTGCTGGAGCGGGTCTTTGGCACCAAGGTGCAAATTGCCAGACACGATGGCTACTACCATCTGTGGTGATGCCGCAGCGGAATGCTATTGAGCCTGCGGAACTGGCGTCCGGTCTCTGCAGTAGTACCGAATCATCCCTGCGCAGAGAGTCTGTACCCAGCGCCCTGCAGGGCCTGCACGTCCCGTCCCGATGGCTGCTGGTACAGCGCCAGTCCGAACTCGGGCAGCAGCGCGAACAGGTGATCGAAGATGTCAGCCTGGATGCCTTCGTACTCGGCCCACTCGACCGTCGCGGTAAAGCAGTAAAGCTCCAGTGGAATGCCATGCACGCCGCTCGCCAGCTGGCGCACCATGCAGGTCAGCTCTTGATGAATCTGTGGATGGCTAGCCAGATAGGCCTGCACGTAGGCACGAAAGGTGCCGAGGTTTGTCAGCCGGCGACGATTGGCAGGTAGCGTGCCAGCCTCGCCCAATGCCTGACTCCACTGTGTGACATCGCGTTCCTTCGACGGCAGGTAGTCGGCCAGCAGGCTAAACGCCGACAGTCGCTTCAGCTCGTCATCGTCCAGGAAATGCACACTGGCTGCGTCGATGTACAACGCGCCCTTGATCCGCCGGCCGCCGGTTTCCTGCATGCCGCGCCAGTTCTTGTACGACTCCGAGATCAGCCGCCAGCTGGGGATGGTGGTGATCGTCTTGTCCCAATTGCGAACCTTGACCGTATAGGGCCGGCACCACCCGCGCCAGCCAGCGGAAGGTACCGTAGCTGAGCAGTGCATCGTCCCAGTGCGTGATGGTCTGCCGGGCAATCCCTCGCAGCAGTCGCAGCAGCACTCGCCGCACGAGTTGGCCGGCCAGCCACGCAAGGACGACCAACACCAGCATGCCCAGCACGGTGCGCATCCAGGGAGTCGTGCAGGACTTGCATCAGTCACTCCTGTCGGCTCGGCGAAATTGACTCAATCACCTGGCAAGCATGGAGACAGTACAACCACGATGCAACCGCTCGCGCTGCGCCCAAAGACCCGAACGCCACCCAACCCCTGTCGCCTGTGGCCGCGCGGGACAGCGAGAACCTGTGAATATGGGAATCATCATCAGCAACGACATGGGCCCAGTGACAGCACCCATACCCACAGTGGAATTCGGGAACGCGCGTCAGCGCGGTGCGACGTAGCCGCCTGGCACACCGCGTGGCGAAAACACGACCTGCCACAGCTGGTTCTTGCGGGCGCGAAAGGAGGCGGCGCAAAGGCTCAGGTAGTAATACCACATGCGATGGAAGGTCTCGTTGTATTGCGGCCTCAGCTCATTCCAGCTGCATTCGACATTGCGCCGCCAGGCCAGCAGGGTCCGGTCGTAATCCACACTGAAGTTATGCCAGTC
>Ga0138256_10009170_pt1 | contig 10386 bp, 10 predicted proteins | sample KNB2016incub_MG_FD_105486 | JGI IMG/M metagenome (GOLD analysis project Ga0138256, IMG submission 105486) | Active sludge microbial communities from wastewater in Klosterneuburg, Austria - KNB2014incub_MG | ecosystem: Engineered > WWTP > Activated sludge > Unclassified | place: Austria... | reverse complement strand
TGCCCGAGGACACCCACACCCGCACCAGCCTCTCGCCGGTGGTGCGCGCCGCCGCCGCCCGCGCCGCCATCGAGGTGGTGCGCCGCCTCGTCGGACTGGGGTTCCCCGTGGCCCGCCGCAAGCACGTCCGGGTCCCCGACGTGTGGTGGGAGCGCGTCCCCACCTCGAACTGATCCGGCCTCCTTCCGGGGCCAGTCCCCCCGGGGCAACACGCTCTCCACACCCGGTCCGCTGGCGGCGCGAAACCGACCCGCGTACCATCGCCGCCGTGCCTCGGCCGGCCGGTGCCTATCTCGTTGGTCCCGAGAGCTACGGCACCTTCAAGATGATCGCGGAACTGCAGAAAGCCGGGGCGCCGGTGTATCGCGCGTCGGCGGCCTTTGACGGCCACGCCGCCGGCACCTGGGTGATTCCGACCAGCGCCACGTCGCAGCCGATCGTCGAGCGGCAGGCGCGGGCCCTCGGGCTGGCAGTCACCGGCGTGGAGCGCGTCCCGGCGGTGGAGGGCGAGCGCCTGAAGGCGGGCACGAAGGTGGGCCTGTACCGGGCCGCCAACAACATGCCGGGCGGCTGGTCGATGTGGATGCTCGAGCAGTACGGCATCAACCACGCCGTGATGTCGGCCGAGGACTTCACGGGCGACCTCCACCAGAAGTACGACGTCATCCTGCTGCCCTCGGGCACGACCAAGGCCCGGATGCTGGCTGGACTCGATCCCAAGCGCTACGACGCCGCCGAGTGGGCGTGGGCGTTCGGCATCGGCGAGGCCGGGTGGACGAGGCTCAAGGCGTTTGTGGAGAGCGGCGGCACGCTGCTGGCGATCGGCTCGGCGGTCGAGACCGCCCGCGACCTCCTCGACCTGCCGATCGAGAAGGCGCTGCCGGAGGCGCCGCCGCGCTTCGGCCCCGGCGCGGCCGTGCCTGCCAAGGCGAGCGAAGATGGCCGGGCCGTGCTGCGCGATGCCTTCAGCAGCCCGGCGCGCCTGATGCAGACGCTGCGGGATCGGGTCGCCGATCCGCAGTCGCTCTTCTACTGCCCGGGGTCGCTCCTCAATAACGAGTTCGACGTCAACCACCCGGTGGCGTGGGGGATGCCGGCGTCGTGGCCGGTTTTCTTCGACGACGATCAGGCCTACCGCCTGCGCCCGGGCTTCGGCGTGGAGGCCCAGGTGGTCTCCCGCTATCCGCGCGAGCAGGTACTGGCGAGCGGCTGGCTGCTGGGCGACGAATACCTGAAGGACCAGGCCAACATCGTCGCCTTCCGCATCGGCAAGGGGAATGTGGTGACCTATGGCAGCCAGATCGACTTCCGCGCGCAGCCTCGGGCGACCTACAAGCTGATCTTCAACGCCATCTTCCATGGACCAGCCACGCCGGTGGCGGCAGGGCAGATGGGAACCTCGGAGGGCGCGAGCGTGAGATAGTGGTCGAAGCCGCGAGAACTGGTCGGACACTCAGGGAGGAACACATGGGACTTCTGATCGCCATCGTCGTCGGCGCCATCGTCGGCTGGCTGGCCAGTATCGTGATGAAGACCAACGCCCAGATGGGCAGCATCTTCAACATCGTGGTGGGCATCGTCGGCGCGTGGATCGGCAACGCGCTCGCGGGCCTCCTGGGCCTCGCCGTGACCTCGACAATCCTCTCGATCGTCGTCGCGATTGCCGGGGCGTGCATCCTCATCGCCATCCTGAAGACCGTCGGGGTGCTGAAGTAAGGGCGGCGCCCGACTTCATCCTAGCGGGGGCCCGGTGAGGACGGCCTGACCGTGCCCCACGCGGCAATCGACAGGACGACGAGCACCCACGACGGGAAGACCGCGACGCCGGGAATGGCCTCGGCGACCAGGGCCGGCAGAATCATCCATTGCCGGCCCAGGATGAGGAACAGCGCGAGCGCCGTGGCGAGGTCGACCGTCCACTGCAGCGGCGGGATGAACTCGAGCCCGATGGACAGCACATCGGAAACCACGGCAATGGCCAGGGCCGTCACCATGCGGGCGTTGCGCGCCGCCGGCGGATGCCGGCCGCCCTCGGACGTCGGATTCTCGGGCGGCAGAACTTCCCACGTCTTCTCGGGCATCCTCGTGTCACCAGATTACCGCGTGCCGGGCCGGGCCTGAACCAGGCGAAGGGGAGGAGGCGCATGCAGGACGGGATCTGGCGCTGGGACGCGACGCGGATGGTCGCGGCGGTAGCCCGGCGGGAGGTGTCGTGCCGAGAGGTCGTGGAGGCGTGCCTGTGGCGGCAGCCGGGTGACGCCAGTCGGGCCGGCTGGACTGCGCCCCTTCGCAAGGCCACTACCGCGGAAACAACGGAGCCGAAGCCGTGACCCACCGTCTGACCTCCATCTCCTCCTACGCGTCAGCCGTGATCGCCCTGATGCTGGCCACGGCCGGCGGCCAAACGTCGGCCGCGGCGAAGCAGGAGACTCCGGCCGCTCTCCCCTTCACGTCAATCCAACCCGAGATGTTCGCCGCGGCCAACTCGCTCGCCAACGCTTGGGGCGACTACGACAACGACGGCGATATCGACCTGGCGGTGTCGCTCGGCAGCGGCGAGGTGCGCCTCTATCGCAACGACGGGGGTGTCATGATTAGCGTCGGCGCCGCACTGGGCATGCCCCAGGCCGGCAGCCACGAGCTGCGCGGCCTCAGCTGGGGCGACTACGACGACGACGGCTTCATCGACCTGCTTGGCGGCGCGACGGCGAAAGACGAGCTGACGCTGGTCTTGCGCAACGAAGGCGGCAAGGCCTTCACGGATGTCGCCGCCGCGATCGGGCTCACCATCCCTGACCGATCGGCCCGTCAGACCAACTGGATCGATTACGACAACGACGGCGACCTCGATGTCTATGCAACCGATCGCGCGGGTGACAACAAACTGTTTCGCAACGACGGCGGCGTATTCACCCGCGTCTTCGCCGGCGTCGGCCCCACCGACGGGCGCTCCACGGTCGGCGCCTGCTGGCTCGACATGGACAACGACGGGGACCTCGACTTGTTCCTCGCCAACCAGGCCGGCGCGACCGATGCGCTGTGGCGCAACGACGGCAACTCCTTTACCGACGTGGCGGAGGCCCTCGGCATGACCGGCCCGCCGCGCACGAAGGACGAGGGCGGCGTCGGCTGCGCCGTCGGCGACTACGACAACGACGGCGACCTCGACCTCTTCGTTCCCAACTACGGGCACAACCTGCTCTACCGCAGCAACGGCAACGGGACGTTCACCGAAGTGGCGAAGGCGGTGGGGGTGGGTGTCGAGAACCATGCCGTCGGCGCGGACTGGGGTGACTACGACAACGACGGCGACCTCGACCTGTCCGTGATGTCGTACGAGGGCGCCGTCGGGCAACAGACGCCGCTCAACTCGCTCTTCCGCAACGACGGCGCGGCGGGCTTCGTCGACGTGCTGTCGAAGGACAGTCCGCTGAATACGGGTGACCACGGCGTGCAGTTCGTGGATTTCGACAACGACGGCGGCCTGGATCTCACGCTGACCGACGGCTACGGACCCACGGGCGGCCACTTCGTCTTCCGCAACACGCTGCCGGCGGATGCGAAGCATCGCAGCCTGAGCGTCCTGGTGCTCGACGCGAAGGGCCACTTCACGCAATTCGGCGCCGAAGTCCGGCTGTTCGACGCATCGGGGCGGACTGTCGCCTCCCGGCAGGTCGTCACCGGCGGCGGCTACAACACCGAGCGGGCCACGCCCGTCCACTTCGGCCTGGCCCGGGCGCAGCCCCTGCGCGTGGAGGTGACGTTCATGAGCAAGGACGGCCGGAAGACCCAGACCGTGAGCGGCGTGAACCCCGCGGACTATCGTGGCAAGAGCCTCGTGGTCCGTCGGGCGCCCTGACGCGGCCGTATTCCTCCTCGTTCCTCGGCCCTCTTGCCAGCCCGCTGCCCGGATCCCCCTTCGTTGGGATATGGTCGGCCTCATGGCCCACGCGCTCCGTACGGCCTTCGCGGGGGTAGTGGTCGTCGCCCTGGTCGGGGTCGCGCCCGGCGCGCAAACCGCTTCTTCGTCCGCGTCAACCGAATGGCGGTCCTACGCGGGCGACGGGGTCGTCACAATCGGCGCGGCCATGCTCGAAGGCGGTGGCCCACGGCGAGACTCCCGATAGCGTGCGCACTCACCCCGCGCTGAAAGGGCTCGATATCCCGTGCACGGGGCAATCCGGCGCCGTCGGCGCTCGTGGCGAAAACGCTCGCGATCATGGGCGACCCGATCATCACGACCGGGCCGAACCGGCCGCGCGGCGCCATGCTGCGCGCCTACGACAAGACAATGGAGGACGTGTCGACGTACCCGGCGCTGGTGGCCGAAATGCTGCGCCGGGGCTATTCCGACGCCGACGTCGAGAAGATCATCGGCCGCAACATCCTGCGCGCGATGCGGGGAGCGGAGCGCGTGGCGGCGCAACTGCACGCGGCGGCCCTTCGACGGCGTCGCTCGAGTCGCTGGACGGCCAAACGAGACCATAGCGGAGAGGCCCCCTCGACCATCATCGCGAGAGCCCCCCATCCTCCTGCCGTTGACGGCCGCAGGCCCCCGGCGCTAGACTCCGCCCAGGTCTTGTCCGACACTGGGGGCCTCTCTGAAGCGTCAAATGGTTATTCGTGGCTTCGTGGGTGCATGACAGCAAGGCGCGTCAAAGGTTCCGGCCCTCCCGTCAATCGGAGGGCCGTGGTCGTTTAGGTGTCTGGAGCGTCTATGAACTTCGCCGTGCTCGCCAATGTGGCCGTGTTCGCCCTCGCCATCGCCTGGCTGGTCCGCCGGGCGCAAGGGGGCACCAAGCTCTCCAGTAACGTCCTGGTGGCCGTCCTGCTCGGCGTCGCCCTGGGCGCCGTGGCCCAGGGGGTGTACGGGCTGGGGAGCGCCGCCGTTGGCGACACCCTCGTCTGGGTGAACATCGTGGGCGGCGGCTACGTGCGCCTGCTCCAGATGATCATTGCGCCCTTGGTCCTGATTTCGATCCTGGCGGCCGTGACCAAGCTCAGCAACGCCAAGTCTCTCGGCGCCATTGCCGGCGGTGTGCTGGGCCTGCTGATGGTGACGACCGCCGTGTCGGCCACGATTGGCATCGGCATGACCCGGCTCTTCGGGCTCCGGGCCGACGGACTGGTACAGGGCGCGCGCGAGTTGCAGCGCGGATCGGCCTTGGAAGGGCAGGTGAGCGAGGCCGCCAAGCTCACTATTCCGTCGCTCCTCCAGTCGTTCATCCCGACCAATATCTTCGCGGACCTCGCCGGCAGCCGCTCGACCTCGGTCATTGGCGTGGTGATCTTTGCCACCCTGCTGGGACTCGCCGTGCTCTCCCTGCGCCGCGAGAACCCGGAGGTCGGCGAGCGCGTGCTCAAGGGCATCGAGACGCTCCAGGCGCTGATCATGCGGCTGGTACGGATCGTCATCCGCCTCACGCCCTACGGCGTGCTGGCGCTCATGACCCGAGTGGTGGCCTCGTCCAACGTGGATGACGTGATCAACCTGGGCGGCTTCGTCGTGGCCTCGTACGTGGGGCTGGCGGTCATCCTGACCATGCACGCGGCGGTTCTGGCGATGGCGGGCCTCAGCCCGGTGCGCTTCTACCAGAAGATCTGGCCGGTGCTCACCTTCGCCTTCTCGTCCCGATCGAGCGCCGCCGCCATTCCGCTCAGCGTCGAGACGCAGGTCAACCGCCTCGGCGTCTCACCGGCCATCGCCAACTTCGCGGCCAGCTTCGGCGCCACGATCGGGCAGAACGCCTGTGCCGGTCTCTACCCCGCGATGCTCGCGGTGATGATTGCCCCCAGTGTCGGCATCGACCCGACGTCGTTCTCGTTCATGGCGTCGCTGGTCACGGTGGCCACGCTCGGGTCGTTCGGCATCGCGGGCGTCGGCGGCGGCGCCACCTTCGCCGCACTGGTGGTGCTGTCCACCCTCAACCTGCCGGTCGCGCTGGCCGGCCTCCTGATCTCGGTGGAGCCGCTCATCGACATGGGCCGCACCGCCGTCAACGTCAGCGGGTCGATGACGGCGGGCACGGTGACGAGCCGCCTGCTGGGACAGACCGACTTCGCCATCTTCGCGTCGGACGACACGGCGATGACCAAGCCTGCCCCGGCCGAAGAAGAGACGCACCCCGTGGGCCAGCCCGCAGTACCGGCCGTCTGAGTCTGGCGTCGGTCGCTCGCGTTTGTTCACACCCGTTCGAGGCGCTGGGTGCGGGCGCTGGCAATTCTCATGGCTTGGTCTCCATCCGGGCCGCGAAGTCCCGCGTGAAGAGCGCCGGTGCGCCGCCGGTGTGCAGGAACACCACCGTGTCGGTTGGCGGGATGTCGCAGGAGCGGACGTGGCGCAGCAGCGCCGAGAATCCCTTCGACGTGTACACCGGATCCAGCAGGATGGCCTCGGTGGTAGCCAGCAGGCGAATGGCCTCGAGTCCCGCCTCGGTCGGGATGCCGTAGCCCTCGCCGATGAACGCCTGATCGGTGAACAGATCCGTATGGTCCACGCGCACGCCGGACCCGAGCAGAATAGCCGCCTCGTTCGCCGCCCGTCTGGCACGCTCGATCTTCTCGGGCTCTCCGGCACTAACCGCGACGCCCCATAGCGCGTACGGCGCCTCGCTGAGCTTCGCCCCCAGCGTGAGCCCGGCCTGCGTGCCGCGCGAGCCGCTGGCGTAGTAGAGCCGGGACGGCCGGCAGTCCATCGCGCGGAGTTGGCCCACCAGTTCCGCCGTGCCCGACACGTAGCCCAGTGCCCCTACCGGGCACGAACCGCCGATAGGAATCACGTAGGCGTGCCGGCCGCTGGCCTCCTCCTCCCGCACGACCTCGTCGACCACCTCGGCGTCGCGGCCCACCGCCAGCATCGGATCCTCGGCGGGTACGAAGCGCACGTCGGCGCCGAACAGGCAGTCGAGCAGCAGGTTCCCCTCGACCACCGGCGTCACGTGGTGCGAGGTCAGCACGAGCACGCACCGCAGGCCGGCGATGCACGCCGCGGCCGCCGTCATGCGCGCGTGGTTCGACTGGACGGCGCCCGTGGTGACTACAGTCTGCGCGCCACGTTCGAGCGCGTCGGCGATGAGGTACTCGAGCTTGCGCGCCTTGTTGCCTCCCAGGCCAAGGCCGGTGAGATCGTCGCGCTTGACCAGGATCCGCGGACACACCGAAGGCCCGCCGAGCGCCTCACGCAGTCGGACGGCATCGGTGACGGGTGTTGGCAGCGTCGCGAGCGGATACCGCGGGAGTTCGTTCACCGGTTCCCCGATCACCCAATCAGCATCACCAACGCACCATGCACCCGTCACTCAGTCATCGTCAATCCATCGTCAATCGCCCATCATCGATTGCCGATGCCGCCGAACACTACCTTCCCGCCCACAATCGTCCGCGTCACCTTCGTCTCCGGCAGCGCCTCGTCTGGCACCGTCAGGATGTTCTGCGACAGCACGGCGATGTCGGCGAGCTTGCCGATGGCCAGTGATCCCTTGAGCGTCTCTTCCTTGGCCGCGTAAGCGGCGTTCCAGGTGTAGGACTTCAGCGCTTCCTCGCGCGACATCTTCTGGTCGCCGTAAAAGACCGAGCCGTCCTTGGCCTTGCGCGTCACCGTCGCGTAGTAGTTGGCGATGGGGTCGATCCGCTCGACCGGCGTGTCGGTGCCGTTGCTGATGATGGCGCCCGATTTCATGAGCTTCTGCCAGACGTAGGCCCCTTCCTCGGCCCGGGCGGGCCCCAGGCGCGCCAGCACGTAGGGGGCGTCCGACGTGCAATGGATGCCCTGCATCGAGGCGATGACGCCGAGCTGGCCGAAGCGCGGGATGTCGGATGCGCTGAGGTGCTGGGCGTGCTCGATTCGCCAGCGCAGGTCCGACTGGTCGGGATGGGCCTTGAAGGCCGCTTCGTAGACGTTCAGCACCTCGCGGTTCGCGCGGTCGCCGATGGCGTGGATGCCGATCTGCGTGCCGGTGTCCATGGCGATGGCCGCGGCTTCCTCGATGTTGGCCATGGGCGTGGTGTTGAGGCCCGTGCTGCCCGGCGAGTCGGTATAGGGCTCCAGCATCCAGGCGCCGCGCGAGCCGAGTGCGCCGTCGGCGGTCACCTTGATGGCCGCCACCGTGAGGTGATGATCTGCCATCCCGACGACCTTCTCCGCGGCGAGACGCTCGCGCAGGTGCTCGTTGGTGTCGCGCACCATGACCCACAGCCGGATGCCGAGCTGTCCCTCGCCGGCCACCTGCTTGTAGAGCGCCACGGTGTCGAAGTTCACGCCGGCGTCCTGAAAGCTGGTGACGCCCTTCGAGAACGCCTCCTCGGTGGCCAGCTCGATCTGCCGCCGCGCGTCGGCCATGCGCTCGGCCGGGGTCTTCGCCGACCGCCACGCGCCAAGCGCCTGGTCGACGAGCCCGGCCGCCCTTTCACGAAACACGCCGATGGGCCGCCCGCTCCGGTCCTTGAGGATGTCTCCGCCGGGGGGGCTCGGCGTACGGGCTGTGACGCCAGCAAGTTCCATGGCCTTGGCGTTGGCGAAGGCGGCGTGTCCGCTGGCGTGCTCCAGGAGCACCGGGTTGTCGGGCGACACCTTACTGAGGGCGTCGTGGTACGGGAAGCCCTCGACGTTGGGTGAGGGTGTGGTCGTCCACTTCTCCTGGTGCCAGCCGCGACCCAGGATCCACTCGCCCGGCTTGGCTGTCTTCACGGCTTCGGCCACCTGCGCGACGATTTGTTCGAAGCTGGTGGTGTCCATCAGGTCGAGCACCATGCGCGCCTGTCCCACGCCCATGAAGTGTCCGTGGCCTTCGATGAATCCGGGGATGGCGGTCTGGCCCGCAAGGTCGATGACCTCGGTGGACGGGCTCACGTAGCGCTGGATGTCCTCGGCTGGCCCGAGCGCCACGATCCGATCGCCGCGAATCGCCACCGCTTCCACGGTTGGCTGGCTCGCCTCCATGGTCACGATGGTGCCGCCGCGCAGCACGAGGCTGGCCGGCTCCACGGGCGGCTGGCTGCTGCAGCCCGTCAGCCCGACTACGAGCGCACAGGCGCTCACCGCTGTCCAACGCATACTTTGCTCCTTCCTTCGTCTCGGTGTCGTGCGAAATCGTCGTGGGCCGTCCGACAGCCCGGACAATCTTATCGTGGCGGCGTGGCCCCGGTCAGGGCCGCCAGCTCGGGCCGGGTGATCCGCACCTGGCCGTTCCTGATGTACGGCTCCAGCACCACCGGGCGATCCTCCACGCGCAGGTCCACCGAGTCGGCCGTGCCGATGGCGAGGTAGGCCGGCAGGGGACCGACTTCGAACGCCTCGCCGGCGGCGAGGCGGCGCTCGGTGACGCGGTTGTCCGGGAAGCGCACGAAGACCCAGGTCGCCTTGCCCACGCTGAGCCGGACGGTGGCCCCATCGTCGGGGATGGCAAGCTGCGCGGCAATCGACTGCACCGGCGGCTGCGCGACGGCGGCCGCGCGCAGGGGTTGCGCCGGCAGGGGCCATGCCGAATCCAGCTGGACGATGTCCGACGGGACGGAGATGTTGGCCGTGGCCCCACCGTAGCGCGAGATGCCCAGGGTGACGAGGCCGATCAGCACCGCAGCCACGACCATGACCCAGGCCGTATGTCCGGAGACCCGAGGCCCCGCTCCCGCCGTTGCGGGCTCGACAGCCGCGGTCGCCAGGGTGAGCCGGAGGCCGTCTGGATGGTTGGCCTCCTCCTCGTCTGGCGGCGAGAGGTCGAGCAACTCATCGGGCACGCCCGCAAAGGCCATGTACTTGCGCAGGCCGCGCAGGAAGTAGGCGGAGGTATAGAACGCGGCGGCGTCACCCGCCTCGAGGCCCATCACCTGGGCCTTCGACAGGAGCAGCCGCGACGCCACATCTTCGACGGAGAGCTGTCTCGCCGCGCGCACGCCCGCGAGCTGCCGGCCGATGCCGGGACAACTTCCTGGAAGGTGGGTCGGGCGAGACGAGCCTCCGTCGCTGGGGGGGCGACGACTCATCATCGCCGCCATTCTAGAACGGAGCGGGCCGTGATGCGACATCGAATTCGCGCGGACGCTCCGGTTGCCGCTCCGGCGGCGCGCCTCTGATACGCTCACGGACGTGGTGGACATCGCACGGCGCCTGCGCCGGGTGCTTGCGGAGGCCCTGCCAGGCCTCGACGCGCAACTGCGCCTGGCGCCTGAGCCGCGCGTGGGATGGGACCCGCACCAGGTCCCCGAAGGATGGCGCGATGCTGCGGCGCTCCTGCTTCTCTATCCGCACGAAGGGCGGCTCCACGTACCCCTGACGGTGCGTGGCGGTGGTCTGCGGCACCACACCAGTCAGGTGTCGTTGCCGGGCGGGGCCGTGGAGGGGGGCGAGTCGATCGAATCGGCCGCCCTGCGCGAGGCCGCCGAGGAAGT
>Ga0138256_10009169_pt1 | contig 10386 bp, 6 predicted proteins | sample KNB2016incub_MG_FD_105486 | JGI IMG/M metagenome (GOLD analysis project Ga0138256, IMG submission 105486) | Active sludge microbial communities from wastewater in Klosterneuburg, Austria - KNB2014incub_MG | ecosystem: Engineered > WWTP > Activated sludge > Unclassified | place: Austria... | reverse complement strand
TATTGCGGCAAGTACAAGCGAGTCCGCTACAAGGGCATCATCTGCGATAAGTGCGGTGTCGAAGTCGCCCGGGCGAAGGTGCGCCGCGAGCGCATGGGCCACATTGAACTCGCCAGCGCGGTGAGCCACATCTGGTTCGTGAAAGGCACGCCGAGCAAGCTCGGCCTGCTTCTGGACATGTCGCCGCGCAACCTTGAGCGCGTCCTCTACTTCGCCCAGTACATGATCATCCAGGTCGACGACGAAGCCCGGAACCGGGAACTTGAGCACCTCCGCGCCGAGATGCTCAACGTTGTCGAAGAGCGCGTCTCGGAGATCCGCCCCAAGCGGGAGAAACTCGAGAAGCAGCTTGAAGACGCCAACGCCGAACTCCAGGCGAAGGTAACGGTAAAGCAGCAGCAGATCGGCGAAGAACGGCAGATCTCGCGCGATGCACTGGCCGCATCGGTGCAGCGCGCTGTGGAAACCGCCGATGCCGCGAAGGGGAGCGTGCTCGAAGCTGAGATCTCCCTTCTCGGCGACGTCATCGTGGAAGCCGGGATGAAGGTCACCGCCGCTGTCGTGACGCGCGTCCAACGCGAAGGCGACAAGAAGCTGGTTGCCTTCGACAAGGAGACCGGGAAGCTCAAGGGCCTTGAATCGAACGCTGCCGATAGCGCCCTCGATGACGCGAAAGCCGCTCTCCTCGATGAACTGCATCCCCTCCAGCAGAAGGAGAAGCAGCTTCGAGACGAGGTCGAGGAGCAGTACCGCGAGCGCCTGAAGGATCTCGAAGACCTGAAAGACCCGATCCGGGACGACCAGGTCGCGCTCCTCACGGAGACGCGTTACCGGGAACTTTCGGACCTTTTCGGCCATGTCTTCACCGCCGGGATGGGCGCCGAAGCCGTGCTCGAAGTCCTCAAGCGCGTTGATCTCGACGAGATGCGCGCCCGCCTGAAGCAGGAAATCCTGACGGCCAGCGGCATGCGCCGCAAGAAGGCGACCAAGCGCCTGAATGTCGTGGAATCGCTGAAGAGCTCCGGCAACCAGCCGGAGTGGATGGTCTTCCAGGTCCTTCCCGTCCTCCCGCCGGACCTTCGCCCGATGGTCCAACTCGACGGCGGCCGGTTCGCAACCAGTGACCTCAACGACCTCTACCGACGTGTCATTAACCGAAACAACCGCTTGAAGCGGCTGTTGGACCTCGGCGCGCCCGAGATCATCATCCGAAACGAAAAGCGCATGCTGCAGGAGGCCGTCGACAGCCTGATCGACAACGGCCGCCGCGGCCGCGCGGTCTCCGGCAGCGGCAATCACAAGCTGAAGAGCCTGTCCGACATGCTCAAGGGCAAGCAGGGCCGCTTCCGCCAGAACCTCCTTGGCAAGCGCGTCGACTATTCGGGGCGTTCAGTCATCGTCGTCGGCCCGGAGCTGAAGCTGCACCAGTGCGGCCTTCCCAAGCGCATGGCGCTTGAGCTCTTCAAGCCGTTCGTCATGCACTCGCTCGTCGCCAAGGGCCTCGCCCACAACATCAAGAGCGCGAAACGCATTGTCGAGCGCGCCCGGCCGGAAGTCTGGGACGTCCTGGATGAAGTCATCCACGACCGCCCGGTGCTCCTCAACCGCGCGCCGACACTCCACCGCCTCGGCATCCAGGCGTTCCAGCCAGTGCTGATTGAAGGCTCCGCCATCCAGCTCCACCCGCTTGTCTGCTCGGCCTTTAACGCCGACTTCGACGGCGACCAGATGGCTGTCCACGTCCCGCTGAGCCGTGAGGCCGTGGCCGAAGCCAAGCAGATCCTGATGTCCAACCGGAACCTCCTTTCGCCAGCCAGCGGTGACCCAATCGTCGCGCCGTCGCTCGACATGGTGTTGGGCTGCTACTACATGACGGACATTGATGAAAAGGCCAAGGGCCACTACCGCGAGGCCAACGGCCGCCCCGCGGAAGGCATCTTCGGTTCGTTCGAAGAGGCCAAGCTCGCCTTCGATCTCGGCATCCTCGAACTGCGGGCACCCATCCGCGTCCGCACAGCGCGGGGGGTTTCGGGGCCGGGCGGCGAGCCTGAGTACGACGACGCTGGAAACGCCAAGACGCGTCTTATCGATACCACGGTCGGCCGGATCATCTTCAACGAGGTCCTCCCCGACGGTGTGGACTTCCAGAACGTCATCATGGACCGGCCCAATCTCCGCAAGGTCGTTGCTACCTGCTATCGGACGATGGGCAGCGAGGAAACGGGTGAGGTGGTCGACCGCATCAAGGCGACCGGTTTCCACTACGCAACTCGCTCCGGGATCACGATCGCTATCCACGAAATCCAGGTGCCGAAGAACAAGCGCGCGCTCCTGGACGCGGCCGACCTGAAAGTCGATGAGTTGCGCGATCAGTACCAGATGGGCCTCATCACCGATGAAGAGCGCTACCAGGAAACGGTGAACATCTGGTCCAAGACCACCACTGAAATCGAAAACGCCATCAAGGAGCGCATGCCGGAGTACGGTTCGCTCTACTACATGGCGAGCTCGGGCACGAAGGGTAACATCACCCAGATCCGCCAGATGGCCGGCATGCGCGGTCTCATGGCGGACCCGAACGGCAAGGTCATCGAGCTCCCGATTCGCGGTTCGTTCCGCGAGGGCCTCACGGTGCTCGAGTACTTCATTTCCACCCACGGCGCCCGCAAGGGTCTCGCCGACACCGCGCTTCGAACGGCGGACTCGGGTTACCTCACCCGCCGGCTCATCGACGTTGCGCAGGACGTCATCATCCTCGAAGAGGACTGCGGTACCACCAGCGGCCTCTGGATCGAACGCGAAGACACCGGAGACGCAATCGAATCGCTGCGCAGCCGCATCGTCGGCCGCTACGCTGCCATGCCGGTCGTCGATGAGTCGACGGGCGAGGTGATCTGCGAACGCGGCGAGGAGATCAACGAGGCCGTATCCGACGAAATTGATGCTCGCCGGATCATGCGCGTCTTCGTCCGCACGCCGATGTCCTGCGAAGCGGAACGCGGCCTTTGCGCCCCCTGCTACGGCCGGGACCTCGCTCGTGGAACGCTCGTCAAGGAACGGACCGCGGTCGGCATCATCGCTGCCCAGTCGATCGGCGAGCCGGGAACGCAGCTCACCATGCGCACGTTCCACACCGGTGGCGTCGCCTCGCAAACCGACATCACGAGCGGTCTTCCCCGCGTCGAGGAGCTGTTCGAAGCCCGCGCCCCCAAGGGCGAGGCGATCATCAGCGAGACCGATGGCGTGGTGGAGATCGTCCAGGAAAACGAGCGCCGTATCGTCCGCGTCAGCAACGTCGATACGCTCGTCGAAGAGTACGAGATCCCCGCTCGCGGCAAGGCGATTGTCAACGATGGCGAACGCGTCGTTGCGGGCGCCGCGGTCGCCCAGGGTCCCGAGCCGAAGGGTAAGGACACAACGGCAGTCGCCGAGCAGGTCGTCTCGCGCATCTCCGGCGTCGTCCGCACCACGGGTAAGAACAAGATCTCCGTGGTCTACGAAGAGCGCGAGGAGCGCGAGTACGGTATCCCCGCGGCAGCCCGGCTCCTTGTTGAGAACGGCCGCATGGTCTACGCCGGCGACCAGCTCACGGAAGGCGCCCGTAATCCCCAGCACATCCTCCACATCCAGGGCCGGGACGCTGTCCGGAAATACATGGTGGACGAAGTCCAGAAGGTCTACAAAGCCCAGGGTGTGAACATCAACGATAAGCACATCGAGGTGATCACCCGCCAGATGTTGCGACGCGTGAAAGTCGACCACCCGGGCGATACCGGCCTGCTGCCGGGCGACCTGGCCGACCGGCGCGCCTTCGAAGAGTTGAACAACAAGGTCATCGCCGAGGGCGGAGAGCCAGCCACGGCCCAGCCGGTGCTCCTCGGCGTCACCAAGGCCTCGCTGAACACGGATTCGTGGCTCGCGGCCGCTTCCTTCCAGGAGACGACCCGCGTCCTCACGAACGCCTCGATCGATGGTTCGACCGACAAGCTCCTTGGCCTCAAGGAGAACGTCATCATCGGCAAGCTGATCCCGGCGCGGAGCGAAATCGAAGTGCCGAAGCGGGAACATTACGCCGAACTGGACGTGCCGGAATCGCTCCTCCTCGAAGAGGAAGAGGACCTGGAACGGATCCTCGCCGAGCGCGAAGCTGCCACCAACCGGCGCCCGGCGGCGGTTGGCCTGCTCGATGACGACGACGAAGAAATCGGCGCCCTCCCCCTCAGCGAGGACGAGGATTTCACCATCGGTGGTGACGACGACGACGAGTAGCCGGCGTCTCTCGAAAGCACAAAGAACGGGCCTCTCGCAAGAGAGGCCCGTTCTGTATTCGAGACGTTTCGGCTGCAGGACCTACACCAGTTCCAGCACTTCCCCTTCGTGATCCTTCGCGCCCCGGCGGAGTTCGGCCAGTTTCCCGAGCTTCACCACGCAGTCGGCCACGCCCCTGGCGGGGCCGAGGGCATCGAAACTCTGCATCCCGCAAACATTGCAGGAGCCGTGGTGGCAGTCCGGCACGGTCTTCACGGTTTGGACATCCCGCCATTGGCCGCGCAGGTAGCTCTTGGTCACACCGCAGTCGATGTGGTCCCACGGCAGAGGCTCGTGTGTGTCCCACTCGCGGTGGGCAAACCAGGCGGCATCCACCCCGACCGTCTCGAAGGCCCGTTCCCAGTGCTCGGCACGGAAGTATTCACCCCATGCATCGAATTTCGCACCGTTCTTCCACGCTTCATAGACCGCTTCGCCCACGCGCCGGTCGCCTCGGCTGAGGACCGCCTCGATGAAGCTGTCCCGCGGATCGTTCCAGCTGAACTCGGCGCCGACTGAACGGCAGCCCTCCCTCAAGCGGAGGTGCTTCGGTTGGAGCTCGTCGCCGGTATCCTGGCGCGCCCACTGGAACGGCGTGTGCGGCTTGGGGACAAGGTTGCTGGTGCTCACGCGGACGCGGGCACGGCCCCCAACGTGCTTCCTGCCGATCGCTTTGACCTTCTTCCCCATCTCGATGATGCCGTCGACGTCGTCCATCGTTTCCGTCGGGAGGCCCACCATGAAGTACATCTTGATGCCGGTCCAGCCGCGTTGAAACGCATTTTCAGCGGCGCCGAGGAGGTCCTCTTCGCTGACAAGCTTGTTGATCGCGTTACGAAGCCGTTGGCTTCCGGCTTCGGGGGCCAGCGTGAGCGTGTGCTTCTTGCCCTTCGCGACTGCGTTCGCGACATCGACTGAGAAGCTGTCGACGCGCGTGCTTGGGATGCCGACCTTCAGGTCGTCGAACGTCGACGTCAGCTGATTGATCATGGGCACGATCTGGCTGTGGTCGGTGGTGCTCAGCGAGAGGAGGGAGAGCTCGTCGTAGCCGGTGTTGCGCATCAGCTCGCGAGCGGCCTGGACGACTTCTGCGGGGCTGCGTTCGCGCGTGGGGCGGTAGATCATCCCGGCCTGGCAGAAACGGCAGCCCTGTGTGCATCCTCGCTGGATCTCCACCGCCGCGCGGTCGTGGATGGTCTGGAGGAACGGGACGATTGGCCGCACCAGGGCTGGCGGCAGCTTCTCGAGGATGCGGCGGGTGATCACGGCCGGGGCCTCAGCAGTCGTCGGTTCGAGAGCGAGGAAGTGGCCATCCGCCCCGTAGCGGGCTTCGTAAAACGCGGGGACGTAGACGCCGGGCATTTTCAGGAGGCTGCGCAGCCGTTCCATGCGAGGCGTACCGGCCCGCTTCCAATCGCGGACAAGATCCGCCAGCTCGATGACCGCGTCTTCGCCTTCACCCAGGAAGAACGCATCGACGAATGGGGACAGCGGCTCCGGGTTGAAACCGCCGCTGCCCCCGGCGATAACCAGCGGGTGCTCGCCGGTCCGATCCCGCGCCCACACCGGGATGCCCGAGAGGTCCAGGATGTTGAGCACGTTCGTGTACGTCATCTCGTATTGGAGCGTGAAACCGAGGACATCGAAGTCCTTGATCGGGGTGCGCGTTTCGAGGCTCCAGAGCGGAACCTTCTCGCGCCGGATCTCGGCCTCCATGTCTTCCCAGGGGGCGAACGTCCGCTCGCAGGCGATGTCATCGACCTTGTTCAGGATGTCGTAGAGGATCCCGATGCCCATGTTGGACATCCCGATGTCGTAGGCATCGGGATAGGCGAGGGCGATATGGACAGCGGTCTCGCGCCAGTCCTTTGTCACGCTGTTCCATTCGCCGCCCGTGTAGCGGGCGGGCTTGGAAACGCGCGTCAAGAGCTCATCGATTGTCGGCATGGTGGTGGTGCTCCTCTCCCGGTCTGCGGCGTGCCGGTACAGGCGAACCTCCATGGTAGCAGGCCGCGGGTTTGGATTCGCAACGCGGAAGAGCGGCGCTACAGGTTCAGCGCCGCCCTGAGTTTCTCCACCTTTCCCTTGTGTGCGCGAGGGACTTCGAGCTCGAATTCGCTGCCATCGGCGAGGCCGACGACGAGCGGTGCGGTGAGTGCGCCGCCGCCGAGTTCGAACTTCGTAATCTGATCCAGCGGGATGGTCTCGAGCAGGTCCCCGCATGAAGGCTTCAGCAATCCGGTCTTCTGTTTGAACATCCCGAGGTTGGTCTCGCCGAGGGCGAGCACCATGTAGCCGCTGTGCCCACCCGGACCCCCGGGGCTCCGCTTCTTCGCGATCGAGTTGGCCGCCGTGGCGCCGAGAGCACCGCCCAACTGCTGAGCCACGCCCGCCGTCATGATCTTCTTGCCGGTCCCTTTTGTCGAAACCGTCGCGACCATTCGCACCTGTTCGCCCAGCTTCTCCGCTGCCTGTTGTTCCATCCCCAAGCGGCAATCACCTCGATGTGGTGGGTCGACGCTACAGCGGAAAGGGCCGCGGTGCTAGGGTGCGGAGACGATGGAGTTCGATGCGGTTGTTGTCGCAGCAGGTTCCTCAACCCGCTTTGGTGGCCGGGATAAGCTTTCCGCGGACCTCGCCGGGCGACCCGTGCTGGCATGGTCGTTGGCTGCTTTCGAGGCCACGCCCGGGCTGCATTGCCTGGTCGTGGTCAGCGCGCCCGACCGCGTCGCTGAGATGACCGAACTGGCCGAGGCCTGGTGCCCCAGGGCGTGTTTCCGCGTGGTCGAAGGTGGCGCTCGCCGCCGCGACAGCGTCGAAGCCGGCCTCCGGCAGTGCTCCACGCGTTACGTCGCAATCCATGACGGCGCTCGACCCCTGCTCACGCCCGGACTCCTGGGGCGCGTGCTCACTGCGGCCGAAGGCAAACCGGGAGCGATTGCCGCCACCCGGGTGACCGACACGATCAAAGAGGTCTCCGGGAACAGGATCGTCGCACATCCCGACCGGGCGCGGCTCTGGGCGGCACAAACGCCTCAGGTCGTCCTTCGCCAGGCGTGGCTGGACGCCGCCGCGATGGGTGACAACGACGAAACCGACGACGCGGCGATGCTCAGCCGGCTCGGTCTCGAATGCGAAGTGGTTGAGGCCGGCGCGGACAATCTGAAAATCACGCGTCCGCTCGACCTGGACGTGGCCGCGGCCCTCCTCCAGCGCCGAGGCGAACCGTGACCATGCGCGTCGGCATTGGCGAGGACCTTCATCGCGTCGATGACGCACGCCCACTTGTGCTCGGCGGCGTCATCATCGAAGAAGGCCCGGGCCTCTCGGGCCATAGCGACGCCGATGTCTTGCTGCACGCGATCACCGATGCCGTGCTCGGCGCGGCCTCGCTGGGTGACATTGGCCACTACTTCCCGCCGGCGGACCCTCGCTATGCCCACGCCGACTCCGCCGATTTCCTGCGAAAGGCGCTCGAACTCGCTCGCCAGGCGGGCTGGCAGGTCGCCAATATCGACTCGACCGTCCGGACCGAACGCCCGAAGCTGGCCTCCTACATTCCCCACATCCGGGAGCGGATCGCCGGGATCGTTGCTATCGATGTGGAGGCGGTCAGTGTGAAGGCGAAGACCGCGGAAGGGCTCGACGCAATCGGCCGGGGCGAAGCCATGGCTGCGACCGCGGTGGTCTTGCTCGAAAAGTAGCCGGCTCGGATTCACTGATGTGAGCGGGACGATGGCGGATTGCCAACATTGGGGCGAGAATCGCTTGTGCCGCGCAAGCACTGGTTTGGAGGCCCCATATGGCGGGGACGATTGTTGTTGGTAACCACACGCACGAGGAGATCCTCGACTCCCTGAACGCCGTCGATGAGATGGCGGTGGGCACCCGGGCAGGCAGCCGCCTCCGCTCGCGCATGATGCATTTCGCAGCGGACGAAGACTTCCGCATTTATGCGTCATCGATGAAGGGGGACCCCAAGACACTCCAGATCGTGAACGATCCGTCGATTTCGCTGCTCGTGCTCGACCGGCGGACCGACCAGTCTGGCTGGCGCGAAATCGAAGTCACCGGCCGGGCCGAGATCGTCACGGATCCGGCCGAACGAGCGAGGGCGCTGGAAATGGTTTCTGGCCCGTCACCGATTGTCGCCCACCTGAAAGGGGCGGGTCAGACCGACATCCTCGATTTCATCCGGATAACGCCGATAGAAGTGAAGATGCGGATCTTCGGCGAGATCGTCGCCGGGATGCCGCCGACCGTCGTCGAGTTCGAAGAGAACGCGAGGGCCGAGAGTGACCTCGCAGGGGTCCGCAAGCGCTTCACTGCCTGGCGAGAAGCGGTGCGCACGCTTTCCCTCCTCGCGAGCCTCGTCCCAGTGGTGCTGGGCGTCGCCTTCGCGTGGAACATCACCGGCGAAATCGCGTGGTTCCCTGCGGTCTTCACGCTCCTGGCGGCTGTGGCGGTCCAGGGCGGGACCAACGTGCTGAACGACTACTTCGACCACCGCAACGGAAACGACGCAGCGAACCGGGAGTTCGTGCGGCCCTTTTCCGGGGGCAGCCGCGTAATTCAGCTAGGTCTCATGACACCCGTGGAGACCCTCATGCTCGGCGCCGGATTGTGCCTGGCCGCGGCCGTCGTCGGCGCTGGCCTCGCGTTCGCGGGCCATCCGTGGGTCATCGCATTCGGCATCGCAGGCCTGCTTTCCGGTGTGTTCTACACGGCCCGCCCGATCTCCTGGGTGACGCGTGGTCTGGGCGAGGTGATGGTCGCCCTCAACTTCGGCGTACTCATGGTCACCGGTGCCTACTACGTGCAGACCGGCGAAGTGACCCGGAATTCCATCCTCGTTTCATTGCCCGTTGCCTTCCTCGTCGCGCTCGTCCTCTACATCAATGAGTTCCCGGACTACCGTGCAGACCTGGCGACACACAAGCGCACGCTCGTCGTTCGGCTTGGGCGCGGGCGCGCCGCGAAACTGTACCCGGTGCTGGGTGCGATGCCGTTCGCGGCCGTTGTGGCGCTGGTGGTTGCGGATGTCGCGCCGCTGATGTCGCTCGCCGCGTTGGCCGGGATCCCACTCTGGCTGAGTGCCTCGCGCATCGTCCTCCAGCATTCCGAGGAGCCTTTCGAGCTCGCACCAGCGAACGCGCTGACCGCGATTGCGCACCTCACGACCGGCCTGCTCTTCGCTCTCGGCTACGCGTGGGAGGAACTTGGCCGCGACGGTTTGCCGTTGGCGGCGGTGGGGCTCGGGTACATCGCCTACATGTACCGTTCGGTGGAGCGCCAGCGCCGGATCTTCGCGGGGGTCAAGACGGTCCTTCGCTGACCTCCGTCGCCCCTAGGAGGTTCGCGCCGTACCCTCAGAGGCCGTGCTGAAGCGCATCATGGATGTTTTCATAACGGTCGTGGCGGCACCTGCGTGGCTGCCGCTCATGATCCTGTCGGCCTGCGCGCTCGCTTTCGAACTGCGCGGGAATCCTATCTTCATCCAGGAACGGGTCGGCCTTCACGGGAAGCCGTTTCGGATGATCAAGTTGCGTACGATGCGCCACTCGAAGCCGGGTGAAGAGGATCACTACGACGTCGAAGACTTTTCGACCTTCGTCTTCGCGCCACCGGACAAGCCGAACCCTCGCATCACCCGCTTCGGGGCCATCGCCCGGAAGACTTCGCTGGACGAGCTGCCCAACCTCTTCAACGTGCTGTGGGGACAGATGTCGCTGGTCGGCCCGCGGCCGGAAGTGCCGGAGATCGTCGGGCAGTTTCCGCCCGAGTATCATCGCCGCCATGATGTCCTTCCTGGCATCGCCGGCCTCGCCCAGATGAAGGGCCGTTCAGATTTGACCTATGACGAAATCGCTACCTACGATCTCGAATACGTGGATCACCACTCGGTGCTAACCGACATCAAGATCCTGATCGGCACCGCCTTCGGCGTGGTGCGGGGGAGCGGCGCACGATGACGCTGGCGTCTCCCTCTCTTGCCGGCCGGCTGTTCAACGGGGACAACGCCCGTGCCGCGGGCGCAGTGGTGCTGGACCTCTGCGTGATCGCGCTCGCGTACGCCGC
>Ga0138256_10009167_pt1 | contig 10387 bp, 12 predicted proteins | sample KNB2016incub_MG_FD_105486 | JGI IMG/M metagenome (GOLD analysis project Ga0138256, IMG submission 105486) | Active sludge microbial communities from wastewater in Klosterneuburg, Austria - KNB2014incub_MG | ecosystem: Engineered > WWTP > Activated sludge > Unclassified | place: Austria... | reverse complement strand
GGTATTCAAATTTTAATGCATGCACTCAACATCAATAAAGCTATTATCGGCATCGAAAACAATAAAAAAGATGCCATCGACATTTTTAAAAAACTCACTCAAACCACAGAGAACATTCAAGTTGCTGCTTTACAAGTTAAATATCCCCAAGGTGGCGAAAAACAGTTGGTAAGAGCCTTATTAAATAGAGAAGTTCCTAAAAACGGTTTGCCACTAGATGTTGGTGTTATTGTGCATAATGTAGGCACTATTTTCGCCATTTATCAGGCCATTCAACACAACGTTCCTTTAACCGAACGCGTAGTTACCGTTACTGGAAAAAAACTAGAAAATCCTGCTAATTATTGGGTGAAAATTGGAACACCCATAACCGATTTAGTGAATGAAGTTGGTGGTTTACCAGAAGGAACGCGTAAAATTGTAAATGGCGGCCCTATGATGGGGAAAGCCATAAAAAATACCGATGTTCCGGTTACCAAAGGCACTTCAGGCATTTTAATTATTGCCGACGATGAAGCCAGTAGAGGCGAGCCAAAAAACTGCATCCGTTGTGGCGAATGTGTTTTTGTATGCCCCATGGGATTGGAACCACATCTTTTAATGAATCTTTCCGAAAAGGGCCTGTATGAAAGAGCTTCCGCAGAAGATATTATGACTTGTATAGAATGTGGTTCGTGCAGTTTTGTGTGCCCATCACACCGCCCATTATTGGATTATATACGCTTCGGAAAACAAATTGTCAAAAAATTAAATACCACTAAAAATTAATTATGAGCGCGCAACCAATCATAGTATCTGCTTCTCCGCACGTTCACTCTGATAGAACTTCAAAAAAACTTATGTATGATGTGGTTATCGCATTAATACCTGCATTTTTGGTTTCTGTTTATGTATTCGGAGTAAGCGCCTTAATCGTAACTGCCGTAGCAATTGCTTCCTGTTTGTTATTTGAATACGGCATCCAAAAATATCTGTTTAAAACAGCGGTTACCATAACCGATGGCTCCGCGTTGCTTACGGGCATTTTATTGGCGTTCAATTTGCCTTCAAACCTCCCTATTTGGATGGTTATTGTGGGGAGTTTAGTCGCTATTGGTATCGCAAAACTGTCGTTTGGTGGTTTGGGATTTAATATTTTCAATCCAGCTTTGGTGGGACGGGTGTTTTTGCTGGTGTCCTTCCCTGTGCAAATGACCATGTGGCCAACAGCCATTGTAAATAATACGAACCTAGTAGATGCTGTTACTGGTGCAACATCGCTTGGCGTTATAAAAGAAGGCTTACTTTTTGGAAAAACGATGACGGAAATAAGTACCCAGTTGCCTAGCACTGCCAATATGCTTTTTGGTTTCACAGGCGGTTCGCTGGGCGAAATATCTGCTTTAGCATTATTATTAGGAGGCTGTTATCTGCTATACAAAAAAGTTATTTCTTGGCATATCCCCATAACTGTATTGGTAACCATGGCGGTTATGACGGGTATTTTCTGGTTTATTGATCCCGAACATTATGCAAATCCAATGATTCATATTTTATCGGGTGGCGCTATTTTAGGAGCATTTTTTATGGCAACAGATTTGGTAACGAGCCCCATGACAAAAAAAGGCATGGTTATTTTTGCCATTGGTATTGGTGCAATCACCGTTATTATTCGCCTTTTTGGAGCCTATCCTGAAGGAGTTTCGTTCGCCATTTTAATTATGAATGCCTTTGTACCACTTATCAACACCTATTTTAAACCAAGAAGATTTGGAGCTAAAATAAAAGCTAAAATCGTGTAATTATGAGTAAGAAAGAATCAACTTTTTTAGGAATGCTACTATCACTTTTGATAATCACTGTTATATCTGGTTTTTCATTAGGGTTTGTAAACGATTTAACAGCAGCGCCCAAAGCAAAGGCGAAGTTGGAAAAAAAGATAAATGCCTTAAAATTAGTATTGCCCACTTTTGACAATAACCCGGTGGAAGACATGAAACTTGTAAAATTGGAAGCAGTTGCTGATAGTGTAGAAATATACCCTGCCTATTTGAAAAATGAATTTGTAGGCGCTGCCATTATAGGAACAACCGATAAAGGTTTTAGCGGTTTGGTGAAGCTTATGATAGGTTTTAAACCTTCGGGTGAAATTGAAAACGTGGTTGTTTTAGAACAAAAAGAAACCCCTGGTTTGGGTACAAAAATGACCGAACCTAAATTTTTGCAACAATTTAAAGGCATCAATATTTCAACCTATAAATTGAAAGTAAAAAAAGATGGTGGCGATGTAGATGCTTTAACAGGCGCAACCATTTCATCTAGAGCTTTTTGCGACGCTACACAAATGGCTTATGATGCTTTTATGAAAAATAATGGTTCATTAATTGAATTAAAAAATTAAGAATTATGGCAGAACCAATTAATCAAACCCAAAATTTCTTAAAAGGAATTATAAAAGAAAACCCAACATTTGTGATGCTTTTGGGTATGTGTCCAACACTTGGTGTAACCTCATCAGCATACAATGGTTTGGGTATGGGCGTTGCTACGGCATTTGTATTATTAATGTCGAACGTGGCGGTATCCTTAGTAAAAAATGTGATTCCTGCAAAAGTGCGTATTCCAGCATTCATCATCATCATCGCATCATTTGTAACGGTTGTTGAAATGATTTTGGAAGCTTTCGTGCCTTTTCTATATGAACAATTAGGGATTTTCATCCCATTGATTGTGGTAAACTGTATCATATTAGGACGCGCTGAAGCCTTTGCCTCAAAAAATAATGTGCTGTCGTCAGCAATCGATGCTTTAGGTATGGGTGTTGGCTTCATCATGGCACTGACGGTTTTAGGTTCGGTACGTGAAATTTTAGGAAGCGGCAGTTTATTCGGGCTAAAATTTGTTTCCGAAAACGCTAATACCTTCATCTTATTTATTTTACCTCCCGGCGCATTTATTGCTTTGGCTTATTTAAGCGTCGTTTTTAACAAACTAACAAATAAAACAATTTAGATATGGATTATGTCATTATTCTCATAGCTGCCGTATTTGTAAACAATATTGTATTATCACAATTTTTAGGCATTTGTCCGTTTTTGGGTGTATCCAATAAGGTCTCCACATCAGTTGGTATGTCGGGCGCGGTATTGTTCGTTATGACGATTGCCACAACAGTAACTTATTTGCTACATCAATACATTTTGATTCCTGCGGGATTGGATTATTTAAGAACCATCTCCTTTATCCTGGTCATTGCCGCTTTGGTTCAAATGGTTGAAATAATTCTTAAAAAAGTAAGTCCATCGCTCTACCAAGCTTTGGGTGTTTTTCTGCCGTTAATTACAACAAATTGTGCTGTGTTAGGGATTGCTATTTTAGCTTTGGGATTGGAAAATGGCAGCTTATTGAAAGCTGTATTTTTTGCCATTTCAAACTCACTTGGTTTTGCTTTGGCATTGATTGTTTTTGCAAGCATACGCGAACACTTAGAGCTTGCCAACATCCCGAAAGTGATGAAAGGTGTGCCTATTAACTTGTTAGTGGCAGGACTTTTATCTTTGGCATTTTTAGGGTTTACGGCGTTGGTTTAACCAAAAGCAGGTTTTATTTTATATGCAGGTTTAAATTTTTGAACCTACATTTTTATGTATTTTGAGTGCATCTGTTTTTTAATTTCAATAATGGCTTTTATTACATGCTGTTTATTAAAATCAATAAGAATAATCTTTTTCTCCTTACCATCATAATTCATCCGTATGCGTTCCCTAAATTTCATTAATCCACTTGTTGGTCCGGGCAACAAAAAAGAACATATAAATGCAATTCCAGTGCTAACATAGTCGGTGCTTCTCTCCTGATATTCAATGTCATATAATTTTGAATATGAAAAAACACCACTTTCATCCTTATATTGATGATTGATGATTTCAAATTCAGTTTTATTAAGCACTATTTTAATTAGAGGCTTGTTCCTAATTATAAATTCATTTTCCATTGATGACTCATTAACAAACCTGTTATCAAATTCTTTTTAAAGTTGAAAAAAGGCAACAACTTCATTTAGTTGTTGCCTAAAAATATAATATTTTCTTGATTATTCTATTGTAAAGTTACTTTACAGAAAGCTTAAATACCGTTTTAGATTCATATTTTTCGCCCGGATTTAAAACTACTGAAGGAAAATCTTTTTGGTTTGGAGCATCTGGATAATGCTCAGTTTCCAAACAAAAACCTGTTCTGTGTGCATACGTTCCGCCTGTTTTACTAGGTAATGTGCCATCTAAAAAGTTGCCTGAATACAATTGGATTCCAGGTTCATCTGAAAATACTTCAAGCAATCTACCACTTTCTTTTTCATAAGCAGTTGCGGCCAGTCTAACACCTTCATTTTGATTGTTTAAAACCCAACAATGGTCGTAACCCATACCTTTTTTTAGTTGTTCGTTTTCAGTAGCAATTTCTTTTCCCATCGTTTTTGGTGTTCTAAAATCGAATGGTGTATTTGCCACATCTTTAAGTGCTCCTGTTGGAATTAAAGTCGCATCAACGGGTACAAATTTATCAGCATTGATGGTGATTTCATGATCCAAAATAGGTTTAGAAAAATCGGCCGATAAATTAAAATAAGAATGTTGCGTTAGGTTTACAATCGTTTTTTTATCGGTAGTAGCCTCATAATCAACTTCCAATGCGTTTTCATTTGTAAGTGTGTAAGTTACTTTTGTTTGTAAGTTTCCTGGATACCCTTCTTCCATATCTTTACTTAAATAGGTAAGCACTAACGATGCGGTGCTATCTGTGGAAACTTCAGCAGCCGTCCAAACTACTTTGTCAAAACCTTTTACCCCACCATGCAAATGGTTTTTACCATCATTCGTTGCTAAAGTGTATTGTGTGCCATCCAACGAGAATTTACCATTGGCAATCCTGTTTCCAAAACGACCAATTAATGCACCGAAAAATGTCGTGGCTTTTTGGTAATCTGGCAAATTATTAAACCCTAAAACAATATCTTGGTACTTATTCTTTTTATCGGGTGCCGTCCACGACGTAATGATACCACCGTAAGTGATGATACTGATTTCCATCCCTTTTTGGTTTTTCAGGGTGTATTTATCAACATCTATGCTGTCGGTTGTTGTTCCAAATGCTTCTTTTGTAATGCTTACTAAATTTTCTTTTGGCGCCATGGCTTCTACCTCTTTTTTTGGTTCATTTTTACATTGAATACTTAGAAAAGTAAAACTTAATAATGAAATCATAGATAAACTTTTGTGTAATACGTTCATAAATTGATTGTTTTTTTAATTATTTATTCAGTTGAAAGCATAGTAAATACACTTCCTTTAAAGTGTCAATTAGACAATTATAAATTACTTAAAAAAAAACGACATTACCAAACCTATTTTATAATAAAGATTATGGACGTAAAATACAAGAAAGTTTTATTTCAGAAATATTTTGATTAATGAAGAAACAAATTCTTTCGTATAGTGAGATTTGTTAAGTAATTTTGCATTATCAAAATGAATAAAATCTTTTAATATGAACAAAGCCATCCTAGTTACAGCATCTGTTTTAGGAATAATAGGTATCATTTTAGGTGCTTTTGGAGCTCATGGTCTAAAAGAATTAATACCAGTTGAATCACAACAAACCTTTGAAACAGGTGTGCGCTACCAAATGTATCATGCCTTTTTTTTACTAGTTGTAGGAGGAAATGCATCGGTTAGGCCGAAAGCTAAAAGAGCCATTTATTATTTAACAGTATTAGGTATTTTACTTTTTTCGGGCTCCATATATGGATTGGCAACCAATACGCTAACAACTTTCAACTTTAAAACATTCGGTTTTGTAACACCCATTGGCGGTTTGCTTTTAATCTCCGCATGGGTTGTTTTATTGGTTAATTTCCTAAAAATAAAATCTAAATATTTATAAAAGTATAAACAAGTTAATCTTAACGATTACTTTCATATAAAATGTATTAAAACAAAAACGGATGATTTTTTTTGAAAATCATCCGTTTTTTATAGTATTAAATAAGGCTTATTTGCTTTTATTTGCTTTTTCAATATACTTTTCAAGAGCCATGGTCATTGATGGTATTTCTGGTGTAGGCGCAGCAATATTAACCACCAATCCTCTTTCTTCGGCAGCTTTAACAGTTGTATCGCCAAACACAGCAATTTTAGTTTCATTTTGTTTAAAACCAGGAAAATTATGAAATAAAGATTCAATTCCAGACGGACTGAAAAACACTAGAATGTCATAGAAAACATCAGCCAAATCGGAAAGATCACTAATAACAGTTTTGTAAAAAATAGCTTGTTTCCAATCAACACCCAACGCATTTAGTGTATTTGGCACTTCATCTTTAACCTTATCGGTATTCGGCATTAAAAACTTTTCATCTTTATACTTTTTTATGATAGGTGAAAGTTCAGAAAATGTACGTTTGCCAACATAAATTTTACGTTTTCTATATACCACATATTTTTGTAGATAAAAAGCAACTGCCTCCGATTGGCAAAAATATTTCATGGTATCTGGTACTTTAAATCGCATTTCTTCAGCTACCCTAAAATAATGATCAACCGCATTTCTGCTTGTTAAAATAATAGCGGTGTACTGGTTTAAATCTACCTTTTGTTGTCTAATATCCTTTGCAGGAACTCCTTCAACGTGTATAAAAGGTCTAAAATCAATTTTTACTTTTTGCTTTTCTATTAAATCGAAGTAAGGCGAATTTTCAATTTTTGGTTCAGGTTGAGATACCAAAATGGTTTTCACTTTCATACACACAAGTAGTTAGTTGTTCTATTTTGAAATGAATACCTTATACAAAACAATGTAGGGCGCAATTTCTAGAGCGCAAAGATACAAAATAAAATAAAAAAAATTGTGTTTTATGAAACTTTGATGTGCTTTAAAAGATGTAAACAATCCTATTAATACTACAATAATTAATAAAATAACGCTTACATAAAAAAATGGTAACGATGGCTTAAAACTAAACAGTAAAAAGGTGTTTATTGGGATGAGTAATATGCCCAAATAGTTTTTATAACTTATCTTTTGGAAAAGATATAAATCTATAATTTCATCTATCTCCAAAAGGCTTCCAACAAGGCGTTCAAGAAGTACTTTTATTAAAATAAAAAGACAAATACCTACTGAAAGCTTAACCATAATATCTATGGGAATGATTTTGGTATCTGTGAAAAATCGATAAACAATAAAACTGAATAACGACATAGAAATCACCAAATTGGCAAACAATAATGCGTCAAACTTATCTAAAAACTTTTGCTCGCGGGAATATACTTTCAAGTACTTAGAATTGACCAAAACCGTAATAAAATCATCAAACCGTTTTGGTGATATTAATTTTGCAACAGCAACAATAACGAGCCCCAAAACAATAATAATTGTAAAAAAATCATTTGATATAACATCCCTAAGCATACCGTAAAATTATTATAAAAATTTAATAAGAAGCCTTAATTATTAAGGAATATTTAAAATAATTAAACAGCTAATAATGTACATTTGCCAAGAATTAATCCGTTTTCCTTAAAATTAACGAATGACTGATACGATTGTTATCATTCCAACATATAATGAAATAGAAAATATCGAGGCTATTATACATGCCGTATTTTCTAAATCAGAGGCTGTACATATGCTTATTGTTGATGATAATTCACCCGATTTAACGGCTGAAAAAGTAAAGGAACTTCAACAAAAATTTCCCGATAGGTTGTTTTTAGAAGTTAGAAATGAAAAATCCGGACTTGGCACAGCTTACATTCACGGGTTTAAATGGTGCCTAGAAAGAACTTACCAATACATTTTTGAAATGGATGCCGATTTCTCGCACGATCCAAATGATCTAGTAAAACTGCACCACGCTTGCCACGTTGAAAGTGCCGATTTAGCCATTGGCTCACGCTACGCAACAGGCGTAAACGTTGTAAATTGGCCCATGAGCAGGGTACTCATTTCCTATTTTGCATCACGATACGTTCGCTTGGTAACAGGCATGAAAATACACGATACAACGGCAGGTTTTATATGCTACAAACGCATTGTTTTAGAAACACTAGACCTAGATAAAATAAAATTTATCGGGTATGCCTTTCAGATTGAAATGAAATTTAAAACCTATTTAAAAAAATTCAAAATTGTAGAAGTCCCCGTAATTTTTACCGACAGAACTTTGGGAACCTCAAAATTAAGTTCGGGCATTATTGCCGAAGCTATTTTTGGTGTCATTTCCATGAAATTAAAAAGTCTATTTAAAAAGTAGAGACCGATTATGAAGCAGAAAACAATACTTATAAAAAACGCCCATATTGTAAACGAAGGCACTATTTTTAATGGTGATATATTAATTGAAGGCGAATACATAAAAGAAATTAGTGAATCCATCAGTGCAAAATCATCCGACGTTTATGTTATTGATGCTGAAGGCAAATATTTATTACCTGGTGCTATTGACGATCAAGTGCATTTTAGAGAACCAGGACTTACACAAAAAGCGACCATTGAAACCGAATCAAAAGCGGCTATTGCTGGCGGCATTACGTCGTTTATTGAAATGCCCAACACCAATCCGCAAACAACAACTATTGAAAAGTTAGAAGAAAAATTCGATATTGCTGCAAAAACATCAGCGGCAAATTATTCATTTATGTTTGGTGGCACGAACGATAATTTGGATGAAATTTTAAAAGTAGATGCTAAAAATGTGGCAGGCTTAAAACTATTTTTAGGTTCTTCAACAGGAAATATGTTGGTTGATGATGCTAAAGTTTTAGAAAATATCTTCAAAAATACCAAGTTGCTTATTTCGGTTCATTGTGAAGATGAAGCAACCATTAAAAAAAACTTTCAAGACTATTTTGAGAAATTTGGTGATGATATTCCTGTAAAATACCATCCACTTATTAGAAGCGAGGAAGCATGCTATTTATCGTCTTCTAAAGCTATTAAATTAGCACAAAAAACAGGTGCGCGCTTGCATGTTTTTCATCTTTCAACAGGAAAAGAAACGCAATTATTCAGCAATAAAATTCCTTTAAAAGACAAAAAAATCACTGCCGAAGTATGTATTCATCATTTGTGGTTTTCGGATAAAGATTACGACACAAAAGGAACATTAATAAAGTGGAATCCTGCCGTAAAAACGGAAAATGACAGAACGCAATTGTGGGAAGCTTTACTGGATGACAGAATTGATGTGATTGCTACGGACCACGCACCACATACTTTGGAGGAAAAGAAAAACGTTTATACAAGTGCACCATCGGGCGGACCATTGGTACAACATGCTTTACCTGCCATGTTGGAAATGTACCATAAAGGGAAAATTTCAATAGAAAAAATTGTTGAAAAAATGTGCCATAATCCCGCTATTTTATTTGAAGTTGAAAACAGAGGATTTATAAAAGAAGGTTATTTTGCCGATTTGGTTTTAGTGGATTTAAACAACCCATGGACGGTAACAAAAGATAATATTTTATACAAATGTGGGTGGTCGCCGTTTGAAGGTACCACATTTAAATCAAGAATAACACATACCTTTGTAAATGGCATTTTGGTGTATCAAAATTCTAAATTTAACGATGTAAAAGCAGCAAAACGATTAACCTTTAATAGATAATGCTAAAACAATTTGTACCCTATTTGTGTGTTGTGTTGCTCGTGGCATCCTGTGGTTTTGGCGGTCCTAAAAAACCAAAGAATCTCATTTCCAAAAAAAATATGGTCAATATTCTAATTGATGCCAAATTACTAGTAACAGCAACCAGCGCAAATAAAAGCATTTTAGAAAACCACGGCATGCAACTTAACAGCTATATTTTTGATAAATATGGCATAGATAGTTTGCAATTTGCAGAAAGCAATAACTATTACGCCTACAATATTAAAGATTACGAAGAAATTTATGCTAATGTATCCGATAGTTTAGAACGCTTAAAAGTGGCTTTAAAAGAGTTGGAATTAAAGGAAGAAAAGAAGAAAAAAAAGGAAACAGACTCTATAAATGCTTTAACAGCGAAAGATTCATTGGTTGTTAATCCAAAAGCAAAAGATTCTTTAAACAAAGACGTTCTAAAAAGAGCCGTTAAACTAGATGAAGGTGTTTTGATTAATCCTGCTTCAGATAAAAATCCCCGATCTTATAAATAGTGTCGTTGATATCTTTAAAGGTGTAATTTAAGGCTGATTTAAGTTTCTCGCTATCGTAATAAGTCTCAGTAGTTAACGATGTAGCAATATTTTTTGTTAACTGGCGTCGTTTACCAAATAATTTATGTCGAAGCCAATCAAATTTCCAAGCTATACTTAATAAAAACAAACTTGCCATTTTTTCTGGTTTTTTGGCATTAACCGCTAGTGC
>Ga0138256_10009166_pt1 | contig 10388 bp, 9 predicted proteins | sample KNB2016incub_MG_FD_105486 | JGI IMG/M metagenome (GOLD analysis project Ga0138256, IMG submission 105486) | Active sludge microbial communities from wastewater in Klosterneuburg, Austria - KNB2014incub_MG | ecosystem: Engineered > WWTP > Activated sludge > Unclassified | place: Austria... | reverse complement strand
GTCACTGCGGACCCGATCCTTGTCGTCACTGCGGGCCCGACCCGCAGTCCCGGCTACTTCCAACACACAAACGGGCGCGGCAGGCCGACCCCCGTGCCCATCAATATCTCATGGCCATCGGTCTCTTGGCTTCTTCAGGCCTCAGTCGCATTCAGGCTCTCGGCCGTTTGGCTATCTGGCGTATTCGGTCCTTGGCGTCAGCTCTTGGGTTTTGGCCTTCGGCTTTCAGCTTTCAGCAAAGCCTCATGGCATTCAAGGCGCATTCGGCCTCTCGGTTACTGGCGGGTTCAGGCTCCCGACACACAGACTCATGACTCAAAGTCCCCTCCATACTCCGGCCTCAACTTATACCCCGCATCCGGGCGCTCCATGTAATCATTCAGGTACGCATCGAAGGAAGGCGTGGCGGGCACCAGCAGGTATACCGAGATGAAGCACTGCTCCCACGGGTCCAGTTCCGGCGCAGTATAGGCCACCTCCGCTTCCAGCAGCAGGCCATGGTCCAGCATGGTGGCCAAGCTCACGTTCTCGCCCATGGGCAGGTAGCCCAGCTTCTGCCCCTCCCAATACACGGCCACCGCGTTGGTGTCGTGTTCGTTGTCGTGCTCGCGCACCAGGTCCAGCGGGTCTTCCGCTTTCATGCGTGCGATCAACTGCGGGCCGTCGTGGTACTGGAAGCCGCGCACAAAGGCGCTGAAGACAAAGACGCCGTGGCAGTTCTGCGTCCACGCTAACCTGTCCTGCTCCGGCTTGGGCAACATGGCCCACGGCGGCAGGGTGAGCAGGGCGGCCTTGCCGAGCATGGCGCGGAGGAAGGTGGGGCGGTCCATGGAGAATTGGTACAGATCGATCGAGGTGGACAAGTTATGCCCGGCAAGTTCCTAATTTGACCCGCTAATTTGCTATTAAGCTCAATCCGGCAGATCCAAAAGCACAATAGAGGAAAAGTTCAATAACACACATGCTTGAAAAGGAACGTTTAGAGAACCTCGCCAACGAGATCTGGAAAGGTGCCATCAAGCTCCGGGGCAAGTTCAAGGCGAAGGACTACCCCTTGGTGATCCTGCCCATGATCATGCTGCGCCGCATAGAATGTGTGCTGATCAAGAAGCGGGAGGAGATAGAAGCCCGGATCAAGAAGCAGCAGCCCAGCATCAAGGATGATGTGCTGGTGCGCCGCCTGAAGGTGGAAGAGAAGACCTTGCCTTTTTACAACAGCACGGCATGGACACTTAAGAGCATCCAGAAGGAAAGTGCAGGACAGGTGGAGACCAACTTCCGTTCCTACCTCAACAGCTTTTCCCCGAACATCGATGAGATCTTCCGGAAGTTCCGCTATGCCGAGATGGTGACACGCATGGTGGAAGAGAACCGCTTGGCCAGCATCATCACCTTGGTAGAGGAAGAGGACCTGGGGCCGGACCGCCTTAGCAACATCGAGATGGGCTATGTGTACGAGCACCTCTTGCAGAAATTCTCGCAGGACGATGCCAAGGACACCGGCGAACACTTCACGCCCCGCGAGATCATCCGCATCATGGTGGATCTTATGGAGATCGACTTCGACCCCGCAACGGCGAAGAAGGCCATCAGCATCTATGACCCGGCGTGTGGCACCGGTGGCATGCTGAGCGTTACCAAGGAACATTTGTTGGACAAGGCCAGCAACGAGAAAGAGGCCCGCAACGTGGAAGACCTGGTGCAACTGAACGGGCAGGAATATTTGGCGCAGAACTACGCCATGTGCAAGGCCGACATGATCCTGAAAGGCGAAACGCACATCAACATCACGCACGGCAACTCGCTGATCCCGCACATCGAAAGTGTAAAAGAGCAAGGCGACCAGCACCAAGGCAAGCATTACGACTACATGATCTGCAACCCGCCGTTCGGGGTGGATTGGGGCGAGTACCGGAAGGACGCCGAAAAGCTGGCCACCAGCCGCTACCGCGCAGGCATGCCACCGAGCAACGATGGGGCCTTGCTCTTCCTGCAGACCATGGTGGAGAAGATGAAGCCTGCTAATCAGGGCGGTTCCAAGATCGCCGTGCTCTTTAATGGCAGCCCGCTCAGCAACGGCGATGCCACCCAAGGTGAAAGTGAGATCCGTCGCCACATCCTGGAGAACGACTTGCTGGATACCATCGTGATGCTGCCCGACCAGATGTTCTACAACACGGGCATCTACACCTACATCTGGCTGCTGAGCAACGCCAAGGACAAGGAGAAGAAGGACAAGGTGATGATCCTGAATGCGCGAGAGAAGTACGAGAAGGAACCCAAGAGCTTCGGGAGCAAGCGCAACCGCATCACCCAAAAGCACCGTGAAGCGATCCAAAAGCAATTCACCAAGTGGAAAGCAACGGATGAATGCAAGCTCTTTCACCGCACCGACTTCGCCTTCCACAAAGTGGCCGTGGTGTTTTGGCAACGCGATGCCCACGATGAACCGATGTGGATCACGGAGCCCTTCGATGTGCAACTGAACAATAACAACGTGAAGAAGCGCTTTGATCTGTACGGCGACTTCGATATGGAACTGAGCATTGCCACCGCGGATGTGAAGAAGCCGATCGTATTAATACTGCACTTCGATGGCGATACCGCGTTTGAAACGCTGGTGGCCGCTGCGCTGAAGAAAGAGGTGAAGACTCGGAGGGAACCCGGCACTAAGGCGGAAATGACGGTACGGGATGTGAAGGGCTGGTTCAAAATGCAGGAATGCACCGCCACCTACCACCACCGGCACTACATTGAGGACAACGAGTACATCCCTTTCGATCGGACAGCGAAGGACAAGACCGCGTACATCGAAGCCTTCCTGAAGAAGGAGATCGACCACCCGATCATTGCATGGCAGGAGTACGACCAATTAGGCTATGAGATCCTGCCCAACAAGTACTTCTACCACTACGAAGAGCCGGTGGCCAGCGAGGTGCTCATCGAGCAATTCTGGGCACTGGAGAAGGAGGCGGAAGAACTGCTTAGCGAGATCCGTGCGCTATGAAGTACAGCTATATTGATAGTGGCGTTGAGTGGCTCGGCAAAGTGCCGGAGCATTGGAAAATGACCCGCTTGGCAGCATTAGGGCTTTTCGATAAAGGCCGAGGTATTCCCAAAGCTGATCTGGTCGACGACCCGAACGCGGTGCATGCCATTCTATACGGGGACATCTACACCAAGTATGAGTATTCCACGGAGCAACTCCTGAACCGTGTGAGCGAGACGACGGCTGCATCCGCCGCAGAAGTTCATTGCGGTGATCTGATCATGGCTGGGTCCGGAGAGACGAACGAAGAGATCGGCAAGTGTGTGCTTTATAAAGGGACCGCTCGCGCAGTTGCCGGTGGAGACATCATCATCTTCAGACCGCGAAAGGATAATGGCGCGTTCCTCAGCTATCTCCTGAACAGTCCCATTGCCATCTTCCAGAAAGCATCGACGGCGAAAGGGGATATTGTGGTACACACCTATCCAAGCAAACTTCGAAGCATACGGTTTCCCCTCCCCCACCCCGAAGAGCAAGCCGCCATTGCCGCGTACTTGGATAGCGCCTGCGCTAAGATCGACCGGATTATTGGCATAAAAGGAAAGGCAACGGAAGGCTCCATAGTTCTGGAGCAAGTGGAGATCCTGAAGGCTTTTCGCCGCTCGTTGATCCATGAGTGTGTAACGGGGAAGAAGCAGGTGTACGGGGGGAACAGGAAGAACCGTAAAGAGGTCGTTGCATGAAACCAAGGATCGGCACAGCGGTTCTCTTGTTCATCAGCGCTTATGCGCCGCTGTTCCTCATTCTTGCCGTACAGGATTTCGACTTCGAGAAGACCTTGTGTTTCAAGCATCCCATCACCGTCGCCGTTCTTATCGGTTGTGCTATGGTAAGTGTGGCGCTCTTGGCCTACACCGTGCACAGCATCAAACCGGGCAACAAGAAGGTCACCATCAAGAAGGTACAGACCCGGTCAGGCGACCTTATCAACTATACCATCCCTTACATCGTCTCCTTCTTCGCGTTCGACCTTTCGAAAGTGGGCGACGTTATCTCCTTGTCCATCTTTCTATTGCTCCTTTTATTGCTCACCGTACGGAGCAAGTCCGTATTCATGAACCCGATCCTACTGTTATTCCGCTACAACCTTTACGACATCGAGTATATGTTCGATGGCAAAGAGCAAAGTACCATTGCCCTAAGCAAGCACGAGCTCCGTGCAGATCAGCGATATGACATCCGCATGCTAACGCGTTACATGTATTTCGTAACCCAGCCAGAAGACCAATGAGCGATAAGACGAAACTGAAGGAGCTCAAAGCCCTGGACATTTCAACACTGAATGCGAGCTTGGCCGTTGTGCGGGAGTACAAGAAAGACCGTGTCTCACAGTACAGGGTTCGGTATGTGCCTATCGATCAGAAGTTGCAGAAGCGCCTGCGGGGTATCGTAGCGAAACACATCGCAGATTCCAATACGGTAGAAGAGTACACCTACGACTGTCCAGAACCGGAAGAGGACGAAGTGCGAAGCATGGAAGCATCGGCCACGGACTTTCACCGGGTGTTTGAAGCGTTGCTTCCATTGGATCCAGAGGATGATGTGATCGATGGTGTAGCAGAATTGGTGCGGTCGAAAGCATACATGATCGTGCTGCGAGACAAGAATGGAATACGGGCAGTGGGGTACAAGATCCTTCCTGAGAATTGGAAGCTGAAGCGAAGCCGGGGCTTGATCCCCTTGCTATACACAGGCAAGCGGTTCGAGGATCTGGAGGAAGAGAATGTCTTCAGTATTTCAAGCACTGTGGACATGATCTACTATGATGACCTGCTCTTCATACTTTCAAAGAAGGCATTCGAGCAAGGCATGAACTTCAGGGAAGGCATGATCGCGAACGCCAACCTTCTTTACGACGAGATTACTGAAATTCAGCTCTTCACGGACATCAGCTTGCTTCAAGAGAGAGTTGGCAACAACCAGCGCTACTTGAAGAAAGTGGCCACGATCCGGAATCTTGGTCACTACAAGAACCCCACCTTTCTCAAACGGCTATACGAACTGAGTTTGGCTAAAGGCTGGAGCATTGTTTTCGAGAATGATCAGATGGTGATCAACGAGGCCAACTTGGATGACGTACTCACGGTGCTCCAGAACAAACGCCTGCATTCGGAGTTGACCGACGAGGATTTCGATGTGAACAATGCCAAACGGCTTGAGTTGAACGGGTGATCATTGCCCGCCCTGAACGCGATCGTCGCGAGCGCCTACTTCACGCCGCCCCCCGCACACTACCAACACGCCCCCCTTGGTTAAATGATATCAAAACGAAAACCGGGGATGACCGTCCAACGTACCTTTGGTGCTGTACATGGGCGCGATACTTAAGTTCAACGACCTGCCCCTGCTGAAGGAATCACCACTGGTGGAGGTTCTATACAGCCTACAGGCGATCAGTGCGCCATCCGTTACGCGTGAGCAAGTGCGGGCGATCTTGGACAAGGAGTTGGGGAGCACCTTCACTGTTCAGGATATGAATAAGATGAAGGTGATGGTGAAAGCCATGGCCGATGGCAAGCAGGCCCAGGAACAGGATATGGAATGGGGCGGATGCAAGGCCGTTTCTTTGGACCAGAAGTGTGTGGCGCATTTCATGCGCGAAGGGCTGTTCATCAGCTTCCTTCCGCCCTACAAAGGCTTTCCAGAGTGCATCACGGAAGTATCCCGTTTGTGGGACATCTACAAACGTTGCTTCGCACCGGAACAGGTCGCACGCATCGGGATCCGCTACATAAACCTACTGAAGATCCCCATGGTGGAAGGAGCGGTACGCTTTGAGGATTACTTCAAGCTTATCACTTTCTATCCCGTGGACGGTCCATTCCAATTGCACCGCTTCCATAATCAATTCGAGGTCTCTGAACCGGAGCACAATTTGCCCGCACGAGTGAGCTTCACCAGCACCAAGGAAACGAAGGAGGAGTTGGAGGTGGTGCTTGATATAGAAGCCTATGAGGAGGTGAGCCGAATGCCTGATGACGCGGTCATTTGGGAACGGTTCGACCATGCACGGAATTGGGCGTTCAAGCTCTTCACTAATACACTCACTGTGGAATGCTTCCAACGGTATACATAGACGACCCCAGCAAAGCAGCATTGTTGTTCAGCCGGTCCATCAGCGATGGCATGCTGGAACACCATGCGCATTTGGAACGGCGTAACGAACAACTGGAAAGCGCTTTCTACTTCCGCCCGTTCGTCACTATCGATATGGATCGTACGGCATGCGATAGAGCCATCGGCCAACTGGACGAGATCTATACGGAATGTCGCATACCCGATTGGGATGGCCATGGTGCTGTTCCGATCACCTACACCATGTACAGGAAAGCCGTATCGTTCATGGAAGCCATGCCGAACAGCCTGCCAATGCCGGACGTGGTACCTGAGAACGATGGTGAACTGGCTTTGGAATGGGATCATCCTCGTGGGCAATCCCTCTCTGTTAGCCTTAGTTCCAATGGGCGCTTGACCGTACTCTACGGCCCTGAGCGCTTTCGCACCACCATGTTTTGGACCCGACCGGAACTTCCTCCCGTCTTGTTGAAGCTGATCGAGCTCTTTGTCTGAGATGCTGCTAAGCGGCTTGGCAGTGGAAGTTGCGGGTGATGAGGTCATCGCCCGGCACGGGTACACGGACCGCCACATTACCTCCGACCCAAAGGACCACAAGAAGAAATGGGCGAAACCCCAAGCCTTTCTTCCTTTGTTCTCCGAAACCGACGGGTGGGTCTTTTCCGTGAGCCGCACCACAGCCTTGAAGGATGCCGAGGCAATACAACGAAATGGGTTGGGGATCGGCAAGGCAAGTAAGAGGAGCTACAAGGGAAGCGCCCAACTGCTTGCGCAGCAGATACGTGAAGTGGGCATGAAGGTCAGTGAAGGGGATGCGTTGCACCGGCTGGATGTCGTTTCCCACGAAGCTGCGGACGGCACCACGCCCTACCATGCGCACATCACCGGTTTCCAGCCGCTGCCAGAAGGTGCGAACATCAAAGAGTTCTTCAAGGAGGCCTCTGCGGACCTTGCCAAGAGGGCGAAGGAGCATGACTTTATCCTTTGCGACCTGCCTGAACAGGACGGGGAGATGCACGCGTAGAGGCGGGTGCGACGCGGTTTACAAGGGATGCCTTCGGTATCTTGTCCCGGTCGACCAGTATGCCCAGCAACAAGGAAACCCTTTTTCAAGAGCACATCTGCATCCATCTGGAGCAGGTGCAAGGATTCCGGCGTTTGCGTGCTGATGAGCTCGGCGATACGCAGCACCACTTGATCGAGACCGACCTGATCGGCTTCATCACGGATACACAGCCGGAGAAGTACGCGCAAGTTGAGCGCAATTACAAGAGCGATACCAACCGGGTGATCATTCGTGCACTGCACGAAGCCTTGGAACGAACAACCCTCTGGTTGCTGATGCGCCAAGGGTTGAACGTACACGGTGCGTTGCTGGAGCTTTACAAACCAAAACCACGGAGCACCACCACACCGGAGCAGGCTGCTGCTTACGAACAGAACCGCTTCGCCTTCAAGAAGGAATACCACTACAACCCCCACACGGTAGAGCGGGTGGATCTGGTGCTGTGGCTGAACGGCTTGCCCATTATCGTGGTAGAGTTGAAGCACGAAGATGAAGGTCAGAATTGCGAGGATGCCATCTACGAAAGCTTCCTGCCGCGCGACCTGCATAACGCACTCTACCACTACCCCTTCCTGTATGTGGCGGCCAGCAACACCGAAGTGAAGGTGGCCACGGATCCGCGCCTTGCGGAGCGCTTCAGTTGGTTCAATGCCGCTCTGGTGAACGTGGCGGAGACCGAGGGCGAGTACCCCGTAGAGCACTTATACCGCCACGCCTTCAGCAAGGAGAACATCGCCAAGTACTTGGAACACTACCTCGTGTACGTGCCCGCCAAGGACGAGAGCACGACGGAAGGGGTACGCATCGTAGCCCCGGCGAAAACCCTCTTTCCGCGCTATCACCAACTGCGGGCCAGCAAGGGCGTTGGCGAGGCCGCGCTTGCCAACATGAATGCCACCGGTGCGTTGGGCGACCGATACCTGATCAACCACAGTGCGGGCAGCGGCAAGACCTTCACCATTGCATGGATGGCCGATGTGCTGGATAGCCTCTACACGGCGGACAATAAGAAGGTCTACGACAACATCATCATCCTTACGGACCGTCGCAGTCTGGACAAGAACATCAAGGACGATCTGGCATTATTTGACCACCTACGCAGCAAGATCCACTTCACGGACCGCAGCAGCGATCTGGCCCGCTTCCTAGAAGCAGACCGAGACATCATCGTAAGCACCCTGCATAAGTTCAGCTTCATCCAAGAGAAGCTGAAAGACAGCGGCATATTGAAGGACCGCAAAGTGGCCTTCCTCATCGACGAGGGGCACCGCTCGCAGGACGGCAAGATGGCGCTCACCATGCGCAAATTTTTCACCCCCGACGGTAGTGAAGGCGAACAGGAAAATGACGAAGAGGGCAGTGCGGAGGGCATCGCCGATGAGCTTGGCGCATTGAACACATCCAATCAAACCTTCGTGGCGTTCACCGCAACCACCACCCCCAAAACGGTGGCGAGCTTTGAGGAGCCCTTTGACGTGTATACAGAGGAGGAGGCGATACAAGAAGGCTACATTCTCGATGTCGCACAGCACATCATCAGTTACGAGACCTTGTACAACCTCGCGTTGCGCGAGGCTATCCCCGAAAAGACCTTTCCCGCAGGCACGTTGAGCAAATTGCTCCAACAGATCGCCTACAACGACGACGAGCTGATCCAGTACAAGAGCGAAGTGATCATCAATATGTTCGAAGAGCATGTTCGGCCTGCGCTCACCGGCCGGGCGAAGGCCATGGTGGTGGCTTCTTCACGCCCTGCCGGCATGAAGTACTTCAAGAACCTGCAGGCCATCATCGAGGAAAGGGAGCTACCCTACAAGGTGCTCTTCGCCTTCAGCGATTACACGGACCCTGTCACCAATGCGGTGATGGAAGAGGCGGTTGTGAACGAACTGCACACCAAGCACGGTGGCAAGGTGATCGAAGAGGTCTTCGAGCAGGACGATCACCGGATCTTGGTGGTGGCGAACAAATTCCAGGCGGGCTTTGACCAACCACTGCTCACGGCGTTGTTCATGGACAAGGTGGTGAGCGGTGTGAACGCGGTGCAGACCGTGAGCCGACTGAACCGCAAGACACCGGGCAAGGAACAAGCGGATATCCTCGTGGTCGACTTCACCAACAACGCGGACAAGATCTTCGAGGCGTTCAACAAGCACCGCAAGGGTTCGCCCTACAAGGAAAAAAAGCCCGACCCCAAGATCCTGCAAGAGCTTTTCCTTGCGATCGAAGATTTGGAGGTCTTCAGCAAGGATCAAGTCGCGACATACATCGCCGCGTACATCGAGGCGGAACAACAAGCCCGGGAGCGCAAGTCCAAGGCTGACGCCTTGTTAAGCAACATCAACCAGACCTATCGCACACAGTTCAAAGAGCGGTTACCGGACATCGATGCCCAGAGGAACTACATCGGTCTGCTATCGCGCTATACCAAACTCTACTACTTCATCGCGCAGTTCTACCAATTGGAACAGCACCTCCACGACTTCATTGTTTTCGCCGAGGCGGTGAGCGCCATGTTGCTGAAGCGCGGTCGCACCTCGGAATTGACGCAGTTGCTGAAATACGTGGAATTGACCAAGGGAGCCGTACGCTATGAAGGCCAAAAGAAGAATCCAACAACGGCAGCGGAACCAAAGGCTACCGGCACTCGAACCGGTGTAGGAGGCCAAGAACCACCTCGCAGCACCATTGAAGCTGCGTTGAAAGGCATCAAGGAAAAATTCAACATCAGCGATGAGGAGGCTTTGGTGATCCGCGAGATCTGCACAGAGGTGAGCAATCAATACGAACTCAAAGAACGGATCATCGCCAACCGGGAGAACGAGGACTATCTGAAGCAGACGGCACGCCCAAAGGTGCGGTCGGAGATCACCGATGCATACCTGCGCCGTGATCTTTGGCAGAAGCTCGAAGATCCAATATATATCGACCGCGGCGGGATCATCTCGTTGATGGGGAGGTCTGTGATAGAGGCCGTCCTATCCCTTTGAACCTTGCGACTTGAGCAGCGTATCCGCTTCGAGGTTCTCTGCTAATGATGAGGAGGATAGACAACCGCTGTTGCAGTCCATTGTTGAGAGTATTCTGAAAAGTGTGTCAAGCTACGTTTGACAACCGATCAGAACCATGAGCAAGAAGAACAAGACAACGAAAAAGAAAGAAGCCGCATCCTTTGACTACTTGACCTTCGAGCAGGAG
>Ga0138256_10009165_pt1 | contig 10388 bp, 11 predicted proteins | sample KNB2016incub_MG_FD_105486 | JGI IMG/M metagenome (GOLD analysis project Ga0138256, IMG submission 105486) | Active sludge microbial communities from wastewater in Klosterneuburg, Austria - KNB2014incub_MG | ecosystem: Engineered > WWTP > Activated sludge > Unclassified | place: Austria... | reverse complement strand
ACGCCATGGAGCAGGTCGCCGGCAAAGCCGATGAGCGTGTTCACGGCGATGATCAGCAGCGAGGTGCCTATGGCCTGTTTCATCGGCGTGCGGGCGTAGAGCACGAGGGCCGGGATGATGAGGAACCCGCCACCCGCGCCGAGCAGCCCGGTGACCACGCCCAGCGCCAGGCCCAGCGGCAGCAGCACCGCGCGCCGGTCGGCCCCATTGCTTCCGGATCGCCCCGGCCGATCGCGCTGCATCATGCGCAATGCCGCACCCAGCATCAGCACGGCGAACAGGAGCAGCAGCCCGAGCCCGCGCGAAACCGGATGCTCCCCGGCGTGGAACAGCGGATCGGGCAGGGATGGAAGCAGCCATGTGCGTGTCACGAGCACCGCGGCCACGCTCGGCAGACCGAACCAGAGCAGCGCCGGCACATCGGGCGCGCCCTTGCGCCAGCTCCGCACGCCACCCACCGCGCTCACCGTGCCCACAACGAAGAGCGAATAGCTCGTGGCCGTCACCATGTCCAATCCGAAGAGGTACACCAGGATGGGGATCGTGAGGATGCTGCCGCCTCCGCCGATCAGGCCGAGCGAAATGCCCATGAGCACCGCACCGATGTATCCGAGCAGCTCCATCACAGTTGTTCGCAGCAGTTCTCCAGGCCCTTGATCACCTTCAGGAAACCCGGCTGGGCCACACGGTAGTAGCTGTATTTGCCCGCTCGTTCCACTTGGAGCAGCCCCTTGTCACGCATGAGCGTGAGGTGCTGGCTGAGGATGGCCTGTTCGATCCCCAACGCCTCCACCAGGTCGCTCACACAGAGCTTCCGGCGCCCACCCAGCAGGTCCAGGATGGCAAGCCGCTGCGGATGCGCCGCCACCTTCAGCATCTCGCTCACGCGCACCAACTTGTCCGTGCCCACCCGCTCGTTCAATGTCGCTTCCATCGTGTTCCGCGATACGGGTACAAACATATAGCTATATTCCTATGTGACGGATGATGCCCGTCAGGTGAACGCCCTTCCGACTTCCACCGGGTCAAACCCTGGACCGGTGCTCCTGGTGACAGCGGGGGCTTCGCACCACACCTACGCCACCACTTCCGCGAAGGCCACCACATGGCCATCGGGATCGGCGAAGTAGGCCACACGATGCCCCCAGTCCCGATCGGCGGCTTCATCCACCACCACCGCACCCGCCCGGATCGCCCGCTGCACGGCGGCATCCAGGTCGCGCACGAGCAAGTACAGTTCGCACCGCGGAACACCGGCACCAGTGGATGGGTGCGGCAACGGACCGCTTATGATCCGGGCGATGCCCTGCTCCGGCATCAAGCCCAGGATCACGCCGGGCGCCAGTTCGAACTCGGTCATGCCAGGCACGTCCAGCGCAGGTGCGCGGTCAAGCAGCACGCCGTAGAAAGCACTGCTGCGGGCCTGGTCGGCGACGTAGAGGATGAACTCCGTGGCGGAGAGCTGCATGGTGGGGGATCAATGGCAGGTCGATACTTCGGCCGGTGTGGCGACCGGCCCGGGGCTGACGTAGGGTATCCCCAGCTCCAATCCGCGCAGCACCATCAGCACGGCCACAGCGCTGATCAACACGGGCGAAAGCCTGCGCAGGCGCACGCGCATGCCATCACCGAAAAGCCCCGCACCCATGCGCACCGCGAACAAGGCGGGCCAGGTGCCTATGCCGAAGAGCACCATGAACAAGGCTCCCTGTGCGGGGGTAGACATGTTCACCGCGCCCAGCAAGGCAGCGTACAGCAGGCCGCAGGGCAGCAGTCCGTTCAATGCGCCGGTGAGGAACAAGGCTTCCGGTGCTGTCCGCGACAGGTTGCTGGCCAGTACGCTTCGTAAGCGTGCCACTGTCATGGCCACGCGACCGGTCGGCGACACGCGCGCCAGCAAGCCGGGGACGATGATCGACGCGAGCAGCAGCACACCGCACACGATACTCACGGCTTGTTGCAAGCCCGCCAGCCGCATGCCCAGTCCCAATGTGCCCACGGCTGCGCCAAGCAGCGCGTAGGTGGTGATCCGGCCCGTGTTCAGCAACAAGGTGCTCACCCACCGTGCCGCGACGTTGTTGCGTGGCGATGGCACGGCCAGCGCGATGGGGCCGCACATACCGATGCAGTGCGCGCTGCCGGCAACGCCCATCACCAAGGCCGTGGCGAGCAGCGCTTCCATTCAGGGCACGTTCACCTTGTCCTCCACATGGTACACCACGCCATCGACCTGCCATTCCATCGCTGCGTTGTACCGGCCAGGCAACAGGTCCACCTCGTCAAGGCGGAACACAGTTGTTGCGGTCTTGAACGGGAAGTTGCGGTCGGCGGCGGGTGTGTTGGGTCGCAGCAAGGAGAGTGTGCCGGAGATCGTGCGGTCGTGCATCTCGGCAGGAAAGGTCAATGCGATGGCGTTGCGTTGGAAGTCCATGCTCACCGGTGCGGACAGCGCGTTGGCGCGTTCCGTGGCATCGATGCGCCCCTGGAACTTCAACTCTGCGCGGTAGTAGTCCTCGGTAACCAAGGGTGATGGATGTTGCGATGCCTTGATCACGAACCAGGTCATCATGCCCGCGAAGGCGATCAATGCGAGTGCGAGTCCTTTGCCCCAGTTCATTGGTCTATTCGCTTTTTGGTGATCGGGAGTTGGAGTTCCGCTGCACTGCGGAAGGCGAATGGGGAACGTGGAAGCTCCCATTCATCATTGACCATTCGCCATTCACCTGTTCTGCCATATTCGATCATTTCCTTGCACCCACCGGCCCAACAAAAGCGGTCTTCACCCTGTCCACCAGCTTGTCGCCGCTGTACACACCCACCACCACCGGCGTTTTCATGCCCTCCAATTGATCCTTCGGCAAGATGATGAACAACTCGCCCTGGGCCAGTTCGCCCGGCGCCACTTCGATCGGTTTGCCCACCAGTTGCAGTTCGCCTACGCGGTCCATCAGTTCCAAACGCACGGGCATGTTACGGTGTGTCTTGTTCACCAGCTTGATCGCGTACAGGTTGCTGATCCGCCCATCGGGACGCTCCTGGTACAGCATGCCGGGGGTGCGTAGCAAAGTGCCGTCCACATCGCTGCGCAGGGCGATCAACGTGACCAGGACCCCGATGATGGCAACGAGCACGCCGCTGTACGCCTTCATCCGCGCGTTGAACCTGAAGGGCTTCTTGTCGGCGATCTCGGATTCGCTCGCGTAGCGGATCAGGCCGGTGGGCAGGCCCACGCTGGTCATCATGTGGTCGCAGGCGTCGATGCAGGCGGTGCAGTTCACGCACTCCAGCTGGGTGCCGTTGCGGATGTCGATCCCGGTGGGACACACATGCACGCAGGCTTTGCAATCGATGCAATCGCCCTTGTCCACTTCCTGGCGCACTTCGCCCTTGCGGAACTTGGCGCGCTGCTCACCGCGCACATGGTCGTAAGCGATCACCACGCTCTTGCGGTCCAGCAGCACGCCCTGCAAGCGGCCGTAGGGGCACACCGTGGTGCAGGCCTGCTCGCGGAAGAAGGCGAAGTTGCCGTAGAACGCGCCGCTGAACACCAGCATGGCCGTGAGACCACCGAGGTGTTCACCGGCCGGCTCGCGGATGATGCGCATCAGTTCATCACTGCCGATGATGTACGCCAGGAAGGTGTTGCCGATCAGGAAGCTGATGCCGAAGAAGATCAGGTGCTTCGCGGATTTCTTCAGCACCTTGTCATTGGTCATGGGCCCTTTGTTCAGGGCTTGTTGCTGCTTCCAATCGCCCTCGATCGCGTATTCGATCCGGCGGAAGACATGCTCCATGAAGACCGTTTGCGGACATACCCAGCCGCAGAACAGCCGCCCGAAGGCCACGGTGAAGAGCGCGACGAAAACAATGAACGCGAGGAAGCCCAGCACGAAGATCAGGAAGTCCTGCGGCCAGAAGGTCTGCCCGAAGAACACGAAGCGGCGCTCCACCAGGTTGATCATCAGCAGCGGCTCGCCACCGATGCGCAGGAAAGGGCCAACGAAGAGGAAGACCACCAGCGTGTAGCCCAGCCATTGCCGCCACCGCGTGAATTTGCCGCTGGGTTTCTTCGGGTACACCCAAACACGCTTGCCCTGCTTGTCCACGGTGCTGATCGCATCGCGGTAGCTTTCGTCGCGTTTGATATGGGCGGGCTGGGGGGGCATCTAGCGCATCGCCACCCGTACCGTATCCGCCGCCGTTGCCGCAGTACTGTCCGATGGTGCTGCTCCTTCCTCCTTCCAAAGCTCACCCTGCGGGGCCTTCTGCGTAGCGCTGCCGGAGCCTTCGAGGGTAAGGATATAGACCGCCAAGGCGCGGATCTCGTTCGGCTGCAGTTGCGCCTTCCACGCGATCATGCCTTTCTCGGGCACGCCGAACTTGATGGTCTTGAACACGTTCTTGATGCCGCCGCCGTGCAGCCAGTAGGCATCGGTGAGGTTGGGACCCACGCTGGTCTCCGACCCGGCTCCATCAGGACCATGGCATGCTACACAATAGGTATTGAAGAGTCCGCGTCCCGTGCCGATCACACCGGCATCGTCGGTGAAGGTCACCGTGTTCTCGTCCACGGTACGGGTCAAGGTGGCGAGGTAGGCATCCACATCCAATTTGGCCTGGGCCATTTCCTCGTGGTATTCGTTCACCGTATCAGGCCAGATGTTGATCACGTGCACGTTCACCAGGTAGACCACGCCCCAGAGAATGGTGCCGTAGAAAAGCCAGAGCCACCAAGGTGGCAGCACATTGTCCAGTTCGCGGATACCATCGTAGTCGTGGTGCAATTCGATCTCCTTCTCATCGGCCAGCGACTTCTGGCGCGTGAGCCTTTCCAGCACGCGTTCTGCCCAGGTGGGTCCGCTCGGGGTGGGGATCACCACCTCGTCCTCAGCACCTACAAAGACCCTTGTGAGCGAGCGGAGCAGGCCCATCTGCACCATCAATATGATGAACAGGAAGATGTTGAGCCCGAGTAACAACCAGAAGGTGGTGGTGTAGCTCATGGCATTGCTCGAACCGTGATAGGGCTGCGCGTTGGCGTTGGCGGCCATGCCGAGCAGTAGCACCACACCCAAGGTGCGATCACGCTTCTCCACGTGGCGTTTGATCCAAGTGGAGGTGCCGCCCATGGTCCGCATGATCCCGGCAATGGAAAGGATGAAGATGACCTGCACGATGGCGAGCGCCAGCAGGGCGTACAGCAGGGGCGGCTCTACCTCGAACCAGGGGTCATTGACCGGTGCTGCATCGCCTTGCGCGAGCAGCGGGGCGATGAACGCGAGGGTGAGCAGGGTGGCGGTGCCGCGGCGTAGCATGGGGCTATTCGGCATGGTGTTGAGGTCCGTTTGGTGAAGGCGCGTCAGCCAGCGGCAGCGCGGCCATGTGGTCGATATGCGTGCGCCGCGCCCGCCACACGTACAGCAGCGCGAAGCAGAAAATGCTGAAGAAGATCACGAACGACAGCACGGGATAGATGCCGATCCCGACGATCGTGTCCATGTGGTGTTTGATGAACTTCAGCATGAGGAAGGGTCAGGAGGTCATTTGCTATGCGCCTCAGCAACCTTGATATCCGTGCCGATGCGTTGCAGGTAGGCGATCAGCGCGATGATATCGCGGTCGGCGGTGGTCTCCACACCGGCCTTGCGCAGTTCATCCACGATGCCCTGGCCCTGCTTCATCAGGTCGGCGTTGGCCCGCGCGGGGAAGTCGGTGTCGTAGGGCACGCCGAGGGTGATCATGGCCTCGATCTTCCGGCGCGTGGTTGTGGTATCGAGCACGTTCTCGAAGAGGTGCGGGTAGGCCGGCATGAGCGAGCCGGGGCTCATGGTGGTGGGGTCCCACATGTGGTAATAGTGCCAGCTGTGCGGGTACTTGCCACCCACGCGGTGCAGGTCGGGCCCCGTGCGTTTGCTGCCCCACTGGAAGGGGTGGTCGTACACGAACTCCCCGGCCTTGCTGTACTCGCCGTAGCGTTCGGTCTCGGCACGGAAGGGCCGGATCATCTGGCTGTGGCAGGTGTAGCAGCCTTCCATCACGTAGATGTCCCTGCCGTGCAGCTCCAGCGGTGTGTAGGGTTTCACGCTGCTGATGGTGGGCACGTTGCTCTTCACCAGGAAGGTGGGCACCATCTCCAGGATGCCACCGATGGCCACGGCCACCAGGCTCCACACCAGCATCTGGATGGGGCGGCGTTCGATCCACGTGTGCCAGTGCCCGCCGGGTTCCTTGGTGAGCTTCTCCAGCGCGGCCGCCTCGGCATCCTCGTTAGCGATGAGCTTGCCGGCCTTCACGGTCTTCACCACGTTGTACACCATGATGAACACGCCGATCAGGTAGATGCTGCCGCCCATGGCGCGCAACCAGTACGCGTACTTGATCTCCAGCACCGTGTCCAGGAAGTTCTTGTACACCAGGTAGCCGTCGGGCGTGAACTGCTGCCACATCAGGCTCTGGAAGAAGCCGGCGAAGTAGAGCGGCACCGCGTAGAAGATGATGCCCAGCGTGCCCAGCCAGAAGTGCGCGTTGGCAAGCCCCACGCTGTACAGCTTGGTGCCGAAGAGGCGCGGAACGAGCCAGTACACCATGCCGAAGACCATGAAGCCGTTCCAGCCGATGCCGCCGATGTGCACGTGCGCCACGATCCAGTCCGTGTAGTGCGCGATGGCGTTGATGCTCTTGATGCTGAGCAGCGGACCTTCGAGCGTGGCCATGCCGTAGCAGGTCACCGCCACCACGAAGAACTTCAGCACGGGATCCTCGCGCACACGGTCCCAGGCGCCGCGCAGGGTGAGCAGGCCGTTCAGCATGCCGCCCCAGCTAGGTGCGATCAGCATCACGCTGAACACCACGCCGAGCGATTGCGCCCACTCGGGAAGCGCACTGTACAGCAGGTGGTGCGGACCGGCCCAGATATAGATGAAGATGAGCGACCAGAAGTGGATGATCGAGAGCTTGTAGCTGTACACCGGGCGGTTGGCGGCCTTCGGCAGGAAATAGTACATGAGCCCGAGGAAGGGCGTGGTGAGGAAGAAGGCCACCGCGTTGTGCCCGTACCACCATTGCACCAACGCGTCCTGCACACCGGCGTACCAGCTGTAGCTCTTGCCGATATCCACCGGTATGCTTATACTGTTCACGATGTGCAGCATGGCCACTGTGACCCAGGTGGCGATGTAGAACCAGATGGCCACGTAGAGGTGCCGCTCGCGACGCTTCAGGATGGTGCCGATCATGTTGATGCCGAACACCACCCAGATCAACGCGATGGCGATGTCGATGGGCCACTCCAGCTCGGCGTACTCCTTGCCCTGGGTCATGCCCAGCGGAAGCGTGATCGCTGCGGAAACGATGATGAGCTGCCAGCCCCAGAAATGGATCTTGCTCAGCACATCGCTGAACATGCGCGTCTTCAGCAGGCGCTGCAGGCTGTAGTAAGCACCGGCGAAAATAGCGTTGCCCACGAAGGCGAAGATCACCGCGTTGGTGTGCAGCGGACGGATACGTCCGAAGGTGGTCCACTCGCTGAAGTTGAGGGCCGGCACCACCAGTTGCAGCGCCGCGATCAGGCCCACGAGCATGCCCACCACACCCCACAGGATGGTGATGAAGAGGAAGTTCTTGACGATGCGGTTATCGTACTGGAAACGCTCGATCATGATGCAGCGGTTTGTGCAGTGTGATGGGTCGTGGGTGCGGGTGCGGGTGATCCGGGGTCGACCGATGGCGGATGCTCCGATGCATGTTCCTTTCCATTCACCGACCCCTGTTCGCCATCCACCTTCCCCACACGCACCCCATCATCCAACAGGATGCGCACGGCCGGTGAACGGTCATCATCGTACTGCCCCTTGCGCACGGCCCAGATGAAACCCACCAGGAATAGTCCGGCGACCAATATACTCACCGTGAGGAGTATGAAGATGACGCTCATGGTCCGCGCTTCGCGATGCGAAAGTGCCGGAGCCCCGGAGGGTGGCGGCTGACAGCGATCAGTGGGGGCGGGTGACTTTTGTCAGTCCTTCAGACCCCACATGACGGCCGTCGCCCCATTCCGTCCAGCTCGTGGCGGTCTCCTGCAACCGCACATGGTGCAGCGCTACCGCAGGGGGCAGCGCAGGGCCGATGCGCGCCACGATGTCCAGCAGCAGGTTCTCACAGGTGGGCTGCCACGGCGTGAAGCGCACCCGCGCGAAGAGCGGCCTGCCCACCGGCAGTCCCTCACGCTCCGCCTCGTGCAGCACCAGGGCATGGTCGTAGTGGTCGACCACCAGGGTCCGTACGATACGCTTGAGGTCGGCGAAGTCGATCACCATGCCGTCGGCGGGACCGCCAGGCTCCCGGCGGGGTGTTCCCTCTACGGTGACATCGAGCACGTACGAATGGCCGTGCAGGTGGGCGCACAGCCCCCCGTGCCCGGTGAGGGCATGGGCCAGCTCGAACGTGAAGTGTTTGGTCGCCCGCACCGTGCTCATGCCACAGGCTCGAAATGCGCCGTGAAATGCCGCAGCAGCTTCGGCTCCTTCACGATCCGGAAACCCTTCGCAGCGTTCCGCACCCGCATGATCTCCTCGAAGGTCTCGGCCACGTATTCCATGTGGCTCTGCGTGTACACGCGCCGCGGGATCGCCAGCCGCACCAGTTCCATGCGCGCGGGGCGCAAGCTGCCATCGTCGGCGTAGGTGCCGAACATCACCGAGCCGATCTCCACACTGCGGATGCCCGCCAGCCGGTACAGCTCGCATACCAATGCCTGGCCGGGGTACTCGTGTGCCGGGATTTGCGGGTAGAGCGCCTTCGCATCCACGTACACCGCATGCCCCCCGATGGGCCGCATCAGCGGTACGCCGAGCAGGTGCAGCCGCTCTCCCAGGAAGGTGGTGCTGCGGATGCGATAGTCCAGGTAATGCGGGTCGAAGACCTCATCCAGTCCCGTTGCGATGGCCTCCATATCGCGGCCGCTGAGCCCCCCGTAGGTGGTGAAGCCCTCGGTGATGATGAGCAAGTTCGTGCAGGCCTCGGCAAGGGCGCCATCGCGCAGGGCGAGGAAGCCACCCATGTTCACCAGCGCATCCTTCTTGGCGCTCATCACGGCACCATCGGCCAGGGCGAACATGCGCTGCGCGATCTGCCGGTAGCCCAAGGCTTCCATGTCGGCCTCGCGGTGCTTCACGAACCAGCTGTTCTCCGCGATGCGGCAGCAATCCAGCAGGAAGAACACACCATGCCGCTTGCAGATCGCCGACACGCCCTCGGCATTCGCCATGCTCACGGGCTGACCGCCACCGCTGTTGTTGGTCACGGTAAGGATCACCGCGCCCACCTTGCCCTTGTGCTCCTTCAGCAGGTGGTCCAGCGCGGCCACGTCCATATTGCCCTTGAAGGGATGCTGCATGGCGGGATCCCGCCCTTCGGCGATCGGTATGTCGATGGCCGTGGCGCCGGTGAACTCGATGTTGGCGCGTGTGGTGTCGAAATGGGTGTTGCTGATGAACACCTTGCCCGGACCGCCGAGGTGCCCGTAGATGATGCGCTCCGCCGCACGCCCCTGGTGGGTGGGCAGCACGTGGTCCATGCCGGTGAGTTCCTGCACCGCCTCCTCCATCCGCTCCCACGAGCGCGATCCCGCGTAGGCCTCGTCGCCCTCCATCATGCCCGCCCACTGGTGCGCGCTCATCGCGCCGGTCCCGCTGTCGGTCATCAGGTCGATGATCACATCCCGCGAGCGCAGCAGGAACGGATTGTAGTGCGCGGCCTTCAGTTGTTCCACGCGCTCGGCCTCGGTGCTGATGCCGATGGGTTCCACGCTCTTGATGCGGAAAGGCTCAATGACGGTGCGGTGATGCATGGGGAAGGGAGGTGAAGGTGTTGAAGGGGGTGAACGGGGTGTGTGCATATCGGGCGTCGACCGATGACCGATACATGGCCATGCCGGTCAGGGAACGGAAGGGCCTTCCCCCTTTGCCACCAGTGCGCCGTTGAAGCGCAGCTCCCACGTCACCGGCATGCTGCACCGCAGCATCGCGGCCACGCCGCAGAGCTCGTTCTGCGACCGCTGCACCACCCCGATCAGCGCCTGCTCGTCCTCCGGAACGCCCTCGGCATCGAATACCAGGTGCGCCGCCACATACACCATCGGCGCACCCTTGGAGAGTTCGCCCTCCACACGCATGGTGAACGAGCCGAGCTTCCGGCCGTCTTTCCGCATCAACGCGATCACGTCCATGCCCGTACACCCGGCCAGCGCGGTAAGCACCAATGGCTTGGGAATGGGACCTTCATCGTGGCCGCCTACGCGCTCCGGACCATCCATCACCACGGTATGGCCCTGTACCAGCGCGTTGAAACGCATGCCATCCATCCACATCGCTTCTACTTCGTGTTTCATT
>Ga0138256_10009164_pt1 | contig 10388 bp, 8 predicted proteins | sample KNB2016incub_MG_FD_105486 | JGI IMG/M metagenome (GOLD analysis project Ga0138256, IMG submission 105486) | Active sludge microbial communities from wastewater in Klosterneuburg, Austria - KNB2014incub_MG | ecosystem: Engineered > WWTP > Activated sludge > Unclassified | place: Austria... | reverse complement strand
GAGCTTCGGCTAACAAGCTAGCCTTCGCTCAGAATGAGCTTCGGCTAACAAGCTAGCCTTCGCTCAGAATGAGCTTCGGCTAACAAGCTAGCCTTCGCTCAGAATGAGCTTCGGCTAACAAGCCAGCCTTCGCTCAGAATGAGCTTCGGCTAACAAGCCAGCCTTCGGTCAGAATGAGGTGCGATGGGAGAGGTTAGAGGTACGAGTAAGGAGTAAGGAGGTAGGAGGAAAGATTTTTGCTCTTCTTGACCCAATTACTGAAACCTGATTGCTGAAACCTGATTGCTGGTTTATCCTAATAATTATTCCTTAATCCTTGACTTATTCCCAAACCTGTGCCTATATTTAGCAAAAATATTTTTGGTAGAAATTTTATTCGTCATTCGTAAATCGTCAATCGTCATTCGTAAATCGTCATTCGTAAATCGTCATTCGTAAATCCTAACTCGTAAATCCTAACTCGTTAACTCGTAAATCAATAACATGAATCCATCACAAAAGTTCTTAGCAAAATTCGGATTAAAAGATCCGGAACCTATAATTGAACAAACTGTCACAGGCCAACCTATTGACCCTGCAATGCCTAAAGACCACAAAGACAGAAGGAATTTCCTTAAAAAATCCTTTGGCGGCCTGGCTATGGGTAGTTTTTTGTTTTCTACTACTGAAGAAACACTGGAACATTCGACTTCGAAAGTCAATCGGTTTTCAGCGCCTTCAGACCTGAAAATCACCGACATGAAATACGCGGTAGTCCTGAATGGCAATGGACGTTGCCCGATTATTAAAATTGAAACCAACCAGGGATTGGTGGGTTTGGGTGAGGTAAGGGACGGTGCTGACTGGCGATATGCCCTGTTTCTTAAAAGCCGGATTAAAGGCATGAACCCCTGTAGCGTGGAGCATATTTTTAAACGCATAAAACAATTTGGATTTCATGCCCGACAGGGTGGGGGTGTTTGTGCCGTGGAAATGGCCCTATGGGATTTGGCAGGAAAGGCCTACAATGTACCTTGTTACCAATTATTGGGCGGTAAATACAGGGATAAAGTCCGTTTGTATGCCGATACGCCGCAGGTCAAAGATCCTGCAGCATTCGCCGAAAAGATGCGGGTGAGGATGGTAGATAAAGGATTCACCTTTCTGAAAATGGATTTTGGGATAGAACTGGTAAAAGATATCCCGGGAACGATTATCAACGGAAATTTCTGGGATGTAAACCGCCAGTGGTCCAATGAGCCAATGAGTTATGGCGCAATGCTGCACCCACTTACTCAGGTTCAGATCACCGATAAAGGGTTAGAAGAAATTTGTAAGTACGTGGCTAAGGTCCGGGAAGTGGTAGGTATGGAGATTCCGCTTGCTTCTGACCATTATGGGCATTTTGACCTCAATAATGCCATCCGTCTGGGTAGAGCAGTGGAAAAATATCGCCTGGCCTGGTTGGAAGACATGATACCCTGGCAATTGACCTCCCAGCTCAAAGAGATCAAAACCTCCTTTGAAACTCCATTATGTACTGGTGAAGATATTTATCTCAAGGAAGAGTTTGTCAAATTGTGCGACACTCAATCGGTGGATATCGTTCATCCTGATCTGGCAACCTCAGGCGGTCTATTGGAAACAAAAAAAATCGGTGACTATGCAGAGGAGCGGGGAATAGCAATGGCTATGCACTTTGCCGGACTTCCTGTCTCCTTTATGGCCAATGTACATTGTGCCGCTGCTACTCAAAATATGATGGGGCTGGAAAATCATTCTATAGACGTACCCTATTGGCCAAATCTGGTAAAAACCACCGATGGCAAACCTTTATATGAAAATGGTTTTGCTGCAGTGCCTGAAACTCCAGGGCTGGGTATTACACTGAATGAGGACGAAGTGAAACTTCACTTAGCGCCGGAAAACACCCATTTCTTTGGACCTACTCCGGAGTGGGACAATATCCGAAGTTGGGATAGGTTGTGGAGTTAGTTAAACGATAGTCAATATTCAATTGTCAATAATCAATAATCAATAATCAATAATCAGAATTCAGTGGTCAGAAGATCATTGAATTCTGATGATTGATAGTTAAAATTGCAGGACAAAAATGGTGCGAGTTCAATTGAACAAAAATTTGAATGTTCTTTTTAGAGGGTTATATGCTCGCCTATACTTTAAACGGTCGCTTACTTGTTAGTTAATAATTCCTGCATTTCCGCCTGATGCTTTTGGTATTCTTCCAGAATCCCATTTATCCGGAATCTTTTCTTTTTTTTACCACCAACACCCAACCCAACTGCGGCGCCTGAGATGGAGGAAGCAACAATGACTGTAACTGGCCCTACAAAATACAAACCGGATCCAATGACAGCCCCAATTCCGGCCCCAATCAACAACCCTTTCAGGACGCCTCTGCCGCTACTCCAATCATAGCGTTTCAAAATGTCTTTAATGGCTGATGCGGGTATTTCTTGTTCTAAGTATTGTTTGGCATTATTCATTTTTACTTTAAGGATAATCGTGGAAGGTTTGAATTCAATAATTCTTGATCCCCCGAGAACAGGGCTGCTTAATAAATTCAAGGTAGCTTTATTTACTTCTTCCTGAGCGATTAGAAGCAAATGACTAGTACCAAGTAAGTATGTTATGAAAATTGATCTAAGTACAAACAAAGTCTTGACTTGTTTTAGAGGTAGAAATAATTGATTCATCATTTTGTGTTTTAAATATTTTCAATAGGATATTTTCTGTATAATCCAGTTTGCCTATTCATTTAGCAATAACTCCTGCATTTCCGCCACATAGGTCTGATAAACTGCAATGTTGCCATCGATGGTATATTTTTTCTTTTTATAAGATCCCCCGGCAAATCCGAATAATGTCCCCAGTACTCCGCCCATTAATGTCCCTCCACCTATGTAAGTCCCCGAAAGCGCATCATCATCAGTACCTATTGAACTCAAGAGCCCAACGGTCAGGCCGATTAATGTCCCTTTAATTAATCCTTTTGCAGCGCCCCTCCCGGAACTGTAGTCATACTTGAAGGAAATGTCTTTAATTGCAGTTGCTGGTATTTCTTGTTCAACGTATTGAGAAATTCCTTTCATTTTTACTTTAAGGATAATTGTTGAAGGTTTGAATTCAATAATCCTTGATCCTCCTTTTATAGGACCTTTAAGTAAATTCAAGGTAACTATACTGAGTTCCGCCTGGGAGATCAGAAATGGAGGAAAAACAGCCAGAAAAAAAATTATATAAAAGGATCTTAATATATACGATGACTTAACCTGATTACTGAATTGTACTAGCTTCATATTTTATCATTTAAGGATGATCTATTTAATATTGTAAATGGAGATGTTATCCGGAATGCCTTGAGGGTATCGTGCAAATAATTTTAAATCATTGTATTTCAGCGATTTGCTGGTATACGTAAAATCTGTATTGACCATAAGTGATGCATTAATTATAGCGGTGATTGGGAAAAACCAACCATGGAAGATTGATATAAAAAATGGTATGGCTCGGGTTTCTGATTTATTAGCATAAATAATATAATATCTTTTTATTAGTGAAGAGTCTATTGTTTTACAACTTATTATTCCATTCTCATCGATCAATACTGTGACTTTATCGCCGCTAACACTAATTAATTCACCGGTGTAATATTTTTTATCTAGGGTATTAATTCGGATGTACGACCCGTAAGGATTTGAATCAAGCGTCTTATGGGTGGGCAGGTAGCTTGCCGTGACACATCCGGCGAAAATGATGACCCCACAGGCCATCGATATCCATTTAGTAGGATTCATGACTGAAAGAATTTTTATTTATTTTAGAATTCCAGAATTCACGTTCCATTTCGGACTCATACGTTTTATATTCTTTAGTAATATCCTTCAGGTATTGGGACGGGTTTTTTATAAATTGTCTAAGTTTTAATAAATTTTTATCCTTAAGCCAGGATTGACGCATCCATTCCAGGTAATATCCTTTGGAATAGATAAAAAGATCATAGCGTTGTTGAGCAAGTGGTAATTTAAAAACAACGGTATATTCCGAACCAGGCTGGGTCACCCAGTGTTTGGTGTCGTCCGATAATATGGTTAAGGCCAAACTATGGGTCATACCCGGACTACTGATTTTATAAGGCGATATTGGTTCTGGGTTTACCTGGCTAACCATGTTTGTCAAAGCCGCATAGTCAATCCTCCACAGGCCACGATTCATGACCAGTTTGATGTTTAGGCTGGTGGCCTTTTCTTCGACAACTAAAGGGATCAGCTCTTTATTTATGGCTATGGGTCCGGTTTCGTAAATTTTTCCCTGGTATTGGTATTCTTTTTTAATCTCATTATAGGTAAAAACCTCAATGTCGCCAAGAGCTTTGTATATCCCTTTTTCAATCTCATGGGAGGAAATGTCGCCCTTTTCTATCGATGCCAATATTTCACCAGCCTGTTCGCCCATATAACTCAAGGCGCTGTAAATCAAATAAGTAGTCATTAAAGTCTGCCTGAAATGAATGAGGAGACCAGGATTAGTTACAGGCTTGTCAAAAGTATAATTTAGATATATTTCCTCTTTTGATGCAAGGTCCTGATCTGAAGCCAAACTAAAGCGTTCCAGCCGGTCAGCTTTGTTCAATAAATGAGTAATTTCTCCTTCCGGTCCTGTAGCATTTTGAGGGGGAATATTCCCTCTGCAGGCGAAAAATCTATCGTTCCCGCTCTGGTAGATGGATTCATTCGAATTCACGGGATAGGCTAATAATTGCATCTGGTTTATACAATGGGTTTCTAATGCTTCATTTTTGACGGTAAGGGAAACTTCTGTGGAAGAAGCAGTATATGATCCTAAGGCGTCTATATCTCCATATTCCAACTGGGGGCATATAGCATTTGAAAAGACCTCGGCATCCGGGATGGACGAATCCGAATCGTCATTTAAGTATATGGTGGGACAGGAACCAAAACATGCTTTTGGGATTAAAAGACAAGGAATGGCAATAAGCGCATCCAGCACAGTAACCACCGCTAATCCGGCAATTCTTTCCTTAGGACGTTTATTAGTTTCAAAAATAGCTACACTGTCAATGGCCAGGCGAAGGGCGCCGGTGGCTAATATTTTCCGGTTAAAGTCATATTGAGTGCCCTTGCCGGAAATATATTGATCTGTGGAGTCATATATCCAATTCTCTTCCAGTATAAAAATGTCCCCATTCTTATAATGCGCTTTTAAGAACGAGTTTTTTTGCAAGCTGTCTTTTTGGTATAAAAGACTGTTTACATCGTCATATTGTTTGCGGAAATAATAGGTACTGCAGGCAACTGAAAAAGTCACGATTAAAACTGTCGTACCCAGGATAGGGTAGAGAAATTTGATAATTGAACTCATACAGGGTTTTATTTATAATGTTAGTAATAATGCCAGAGCAAAGTCATTTACATGTAGAATTATTCAAATAATGCACTTGTTAATTCATCCTGAAAATCATAAAATACTTCTCTTAGTTTGCTCTCCGCATTGGTTCCATAATTGACAATAAAACAACAGGTCACATCGTAATTTGGAAAGTAGAAATTGTTAGCGCTGTATCCCAGGTCCCGTCCGGTGTGCCCTATTCCAAAACGGTCTGAAGTCAGGGATTGATTAAAATAACGTTTCATAAGTCCTGCTCCAAGTTGGAGATCATTTGCCGGATCTTCCGGATCGATCTCCGGAGTAAATTGTGTCATTTCTGACAGGGAGCCAGGCTTGAGCAAAGTCTTGGTTTTTAATAACGGCTCGATAAATCTTTGCAGGTCCAATACTGTCGAAAAGAATCCCCCATAACCATGACCACTGCCGGTATTAAAATTAGTGACATTCGTCAGGGTTTGGTTATTGTATAAATCAAAATAGCCCTGAGCGGTGATCGATGGTAATTCGTCGTGAGAATAGTAATAGGTATCATTCATGCCCAAGGGCTGTAAAATCTTTTCATGCAGCAGATCCACGTTATTTTTCCCGCTGGCTTTTTGAATCACCATACTCAGCAGCAGTGTATTGGTATTGGAATAAAGACAACTGGTGCCTAAGGCAAATTCGGGTTCTTTTCCATATACCAATTCGATTAATTCTTCGGCAGTCCATTTTTTGTCGGGATTGTTTAAAAGAGCCAGGTAAAATTCAGTACTCGTAATTACATCATAGATTCCTGTCGTATGTTGCATCAGTTGCCGGATGGTGGCACCCCGGCAATTTTTTACCCTGGAGACTACCTCCTCAGGTAGCCAGGCATCTATTTTGTCGTCCAGTTTAAATACTTGTTGTTCAACCAATAGGTGGACCAGAGTTCCGGTAAACATTTTTGTGATGCTGGCAACTTTAGCTACGGTGCAAGGTTGGAAGGACACCCCTTTTTCTATATCCGCCTGGCCTGAAGCCCCGATCCAGGTTCCGCCAGGGTCCCGCACCAATAAAGATATACCAGGTAATCCGGCAGCAGTATATTTGGCAAGTATGGATTTAAACCTGACTGCTTTGGGATGGTTGTCATTGCCTTCCGGATAGGTATAGGAGCAAGCCTGAGAAGAGTCAATATCCCCTTTTTGGCATTGGTAATTAAACAGAACCAGACAAAATAATAAAATAGAATTTTTCATGATTCAATTATTTTGTTTTTGAGGTAAATTAAAATAGATGCCCAAATGCCATGAGGTGCCTGGCAATAGAGGAACATATTTATTGACAAATGGAGCAATCATCCTTGCCCGGTACTGAATAAATGGGGTGTACTTTTCGAACTGATAATTTACAGTGGCACTGAGGGAGGCCTGGAGATGTGGTTTTCCTGCTTTACCGGTTCGTTGATACACGCCGGATTCCGTCAATTTAAATTTTTCATGCAATTCCAGGGTATGTAAATATCCAAGCCCGGCGGACCATCCAACGCCCAATTGATCCCAGATCCGGTATAGTTTATTGTATTCTCCATATAATTGTATTCCCTGATGTACCAGCCGGTGGTAATAATACCCCAGCTTCCAATGATAAAAAGATTGGGAGCTGGTTTTCTCGCGGAACCGGGTTAAAATCCCTACATCGATTCCGGGATGCAACGGGCCTGAAATGCCATTGGGAGGTAGGGTAGTAGCATGATTAAAAATTGAAATACTGAATGGTGGTTGCGCAAGCAGGTTGATCTCAATAAGCGTGATGAAGACCATTCCGAAAAGATAGCTGAACAGACTGGTTGAATGAATGGTAGTTTTCATAGATTGGGAATAAAGGACATGATTTAATATATTTAAAGTTGATTAATTCATCGACCATTTTCCAACGGCGGTATTGGCCCCTTGTCCGATTTTTACCAGGTATAATCCTGTTTTAAAGACATCCGGGTTCAAGTCAATTTTTAGATTGTTTCCCCGGGCAGGCATTTCGGTTTTCAAAATAAGCGCGCCGAGGACATCATAAAAATGAACGGGTTGGCTTTGAAAATTCGTTGCCTGAATATTGATAAAATGAGTAGCCGGGTTAGGATAGATGTCGAGTTTCTTTTCCTCTTGTTTGAATTTTGTTGGAAACATTTCAGGTCCTGACAGATTATTTTCCTGATTCGAAGACAACAGCTCGCTTGCACAATCCACGGTTTTAATTTGCCAGTATTGATTGTCCAAATTGGTCAAATACCATGTGATCGCCTGAGCTCCGGTAGCAGTCGTCCTGGCCATAATGTCGAGGAGATGACCGTTTTGAGGATTGACTATATAATAGTATCCTTTTTTATTCGAGCATTTAATTTTCCATGCCCCGGATGGATAGAACTGGTTGTATTCCTTTTGAAATACCGCTGCACCAAATCCAGTGCTATTTGCTTCAATGGGCTTATAGCTGTGGGCGGCATACAATGTGTGCGTGCCATCTTCATGGTTTTCAATTAACCATTTTTGATGCTCCAGGTTTTCAAAAGTTGTTTGAACGGTCAAGGCATTATTATTGGTAGATCCTTTCAGGATGGACAGGACTTTTTTGGAGTGTTTATTGATGATTTGATAACATTGATTTGGAATTGCTGTAAAGGGACATGAGGTCAGGAGTTTGATTTCGATGGTTTTGGACACCGTCGAATTGCACCCTGGATTTATTATGGTAAAACTTAATTGATGCAGGCCGGGGGATAGGATGGATGGGTTTATATAGTTTGTTTTTATTCCATCAATGTCAAAAACACCGTCGGGATTGTTACCATATAAATATTCAATAGGATCGGTAGTGTAAAAAGAATTTTTAGTATTGAAGATTTCAGGAGTTGATGCAGGAATAATCTTAAATAGGGCATAGGTTTTAACGAGGCATCCATCGGCCTTAATGGCATATTCAATAGTATGGGCCTTGTCTGTAGAGTATTTTGCAGGATCCAGGATAGTTGTTTGAAGACCCTCAATGGTAAATTGTCCACCTGATGGAATTCCTTTTAATTCAAAAGGTTTGTCGTTTGAGCAAAAAGTAGCATTATAAATTCCCTCCATCATCACGTCCGTCGGACCTTCGTCCAAATTTCCATTGCAGTTGTCGTCCAGGCCATTACAAATTTCTTTCACGCCCGGATGGATCGTTGGATCCGCATCATTACAGTCACCAAAAATCGCAGTATAACCTTTGCTGGGTCTGCAGGCAAATTCAACAAACGTACCGCCAAATCCATCCTGATCCTTATCCAGATAAAAAATTTGTTTGATGGTAACTCCCGGGTCAGCATCGTCACAATCCTCAAAATTATTCACATAGCCTTTAGGGATCTGGCAGGTAAAAACGGTGTGTTCAGGGTCTCCGTAACCGTCGTTGTCATGGTCAAGAAAATAATAAGTATACTGGCCGCCACCGATTCCAGCGTCCTGATCGTCACAATCACTTCTTTCCGCAACATAACCTTTCGGAGGCTGACAAGCAGATGTAGCTATAAAAGGATTCCCATAACCATCCTGATCGAAATCTTTATAATAAATATTAAAATAGCCTTTTCCTATTTTCGGGTCGGTGTCATCACAGTCTGAATTATCCTTCACATAACCTTCAGGCGGGTTGCAAAAAAACCTTTTTTCAAGTGAATTGCCATACCCGTCATTGTCTTCGTCGGGGAAAAAGGGAAATAAAATACCTGTCGTCACGGCCGCATTATGGTCATCACAGTCTAGATTGCCATACGGCACATATCCTATTGGTTGAATACAGGATTGAATTACATAATTAGCATCACCAAATCCATCACCATCATCATCTTTTAAATAATTTTGGATCAATCCGGATCCAAGCAAGGGATCATGGTCATCGCAGTCACAACAGGCGGATACATATCCATCCGGTTGGAAACAAGCATAGACTCCAAGTTGTAAATTGCCTAAACCATCATTATCTTCATCTGGATAATAATTAAACAATATCCCTGAATTCACCTTGGAATTGGTATCATCACAGTCTCCGCTGTTGCCGACATAACCTGCCGGTTGGAAAGTTGAAAACAATAAAGCAATCGGATTTCCAAATCCATCTCCGTCATTATCCTGATACCACCTGGAATGTGGTACAAAATCCTGGGGTGGCAAAAAAGTATGATTCATAAGGAGTGGAGACTGTAAAATCCCAAACCATAAAGCAAAAATTATGGAGAATGTTTTCACAACAAATAGGTTTATTTAATTTATGAAATAAAATTGTGACTTTAAATTATTTCATTTTTGAATGATTTGTACCAATTTTATTTTTTATTTGGCGTAAATGTTGTTTAGATGTATTGGGAGTTCTGGTTTTGCATGATTTATGCAAAATTTGATAATGAGAATCTTTGGTTGAGTCTATGGAATTAAAGTTTATGGTTTTAAAGTCGAACCAATGCATTTTTAATCCGTCGTTTGAAATCTTCCTGAATGTTTTTATCATTCAATTCTTTATCTTACCTTAAGATCAAAACAGGACCAGTCCAGGGGTTCTGCTTTAGTTGCCTTAAATACTAAGACAAATATTATATGTCGCAATCAAATTAAACCTACTATGACTGTACCATTACCTGACTACTATGAACATTTTCTGGAAACATTAAAATTGAAAGCAACTTCTCAAAGTCAATTGGTCAAGGACCTTTGTGATTTATTAAATCTCCAGAACAGAGCGATTTATAACCGGTTGAACGGCGAAACCCAATTTACCATAAACGAAGCCATTCTGATTTGCAAGTCCTATCAAATCGATATTCAGGAAATTTTATTACCGGATACAGACAATATTATATATCATGGAGCTACTATAGGTCGTAAAATATCCAAACCCACAGACTATTTATCCGGCCTGGTTTATTCATTAAACTGGTTGAACAGTTTAAAAAACCCTAAAGTACATTACACCTCACACGATTTTCCCTT
>Ga0138256_10009163_pt1 | contig 10388 bp, 5 predicted proteins | sample KNB2016incub_MG_FD_105486 | JGI IMG/M metagenome (GOLD analysis project Ga0138256, IMG submission 105486) | Active sludge microbial communities from wastewater in Klosterneuburg, Austria - KNB2014incub_MG | ecosystem: Engineered > WWTP > Activated sludge > Unclassified | place: Austria... | reverse complement strand
GGGCGGAGCGCCAAGCGAGGTGCGCCACACGAGTTCACCGTCGGAGGCGCGCAGCGCCGCCAGGTCGCCGGTATCGTTGGCGCAGAGGAGCCATCCCGTGTCCCAGGTGACAGAAACCAGCCGGCCCGGCAGCCTCGTCTGCCAGCGCGTCCCACCGGTGGCGGCGCCCAATGCTTCCACGCGGCCGTCGAGAGCAAGAAACGCGAGGCCATCGCCGGCCGCTGGCGACACCGCCGTCGTGAGCGTCGAGCGCCAGCGCACGTGTCCGCGCTCCAGATCGATCGCCACCAGTCCCTGGTCACGCAGCGGCACGTAGGCCGCGCCCGAGTCGAAGGCGGGAGGGGCGGCGGGCGGGGTGTCGAGTGTGACCAGCCAACGCAGGTCGAGCGTGGCCAGCGTCGCGGCGGCCTGAGCGATCGCCGCGAGGATCAACAGCATCGCCAGCTATAATACCGTCCTTACCTCGAAGCTCCGTGGCACATCAAACCATACTCGTCCTCGATTTCGGATCGCAGTTCACGCAGCTCATCGCGCGCCGGCTGCGCGAGCTCTCGGTGTACTCCGAGATTCTGCCGTTCAACACGCCGCCCGAGGCGATTCGCGCCCGCAGCCCCAGGGGCCTCATCCTCTCGGGCGGCCCGAGCAGCGTGCGCGAGCCGGGCGCGCCGCGTCCCGACCGTGCGGTGCTCGAGCTGGGTGTTCCCACGCTCGGTATCTGCTACGGCATGCAGCTCATGACCGACATGCTGGGCGGCACGGTGGGCAGCGCGCCGCACCGCGAATTCGGCCACGCGCTCATCCGGCTGACGGGCGGCGACGCCCGGATGCTCCGCGACGTGCCCGACCAGTTGCGGGTGTGGGCGAGTCACGGCGACTTCGTCGCGGCGGCGCCGCCGGGCTTCGCCGTGACGGCCACCAGCGCCAACGCACCCGTTGCGGCCATGGAAGCGCCCGACCGCGGCTACTTCGCCCTGCTGTTCCATCCCGAGGTGGCGCACACCGATCGCGGCACCGACATCCTCCGCAACTTCGCCTTCGACGTCTGCGGCTGTACGGGCGACTGGACGATCCAGTCGTTCATCGACGAGTCGATGACCCGCATCCGCGCACAGGTTGGGGAAGGCCGCGTCGTCTGCGCGCTTTCGGGCGGCGTGGACTCCACGGTCGCCGCGACGCTCATCCACCAGGCCGTCGGCGATCGGCTCCAGTGCATCTTCGTGGACAACGGCCTGCTCCGACTGAACGAGGCACGGCAGGTGGTCGAGCGCTACAAGAAGCTGCGCCTGCCGGTGCACTTCGTGGACGCCACCGACACGTTTCTCGATCGGCTCGCTGGGGTGTCGGATCCGGAGCAGAAGCGGAAGATCATCGGCAGCACCTTCATCGACGTGTTCGAGGAAGAGGCCAAGGCGATGGGGCACTTCGACTTCCTCGCCCAAGGTACGCTGTACCCGGACGTCATCGAATCGGTGTCGGTGCGCGGGGGGCCGTCGGCTACCATCAAGAGCCATCACAACGTCGGCGGGCTGCCCGAACGGATGCGCTTCCGTCTGGTCGAGCCCTTGCGCGAGCTCTTCAAGGACGAGGTGCGGGCCGTCGGGCGCGACCTCGGCATCGACAAGGAATTTCTCGTGCGGCAGCCGTTCCCGGGGCCGGGCCTCGCCGTGCGGGTCGTCGGGGCCCTCACGCGCGATCGTCTCGCGCTCGTGCAGCGTGCCGACGCGATTGTCGCCGACGAAGTGCGAAAGGCGGGCTGGTACGAGCGGCTGTGGCAGAGCTTCGCCGTGCTGCTGCCCGTGCAGAGCGTGGGCGTGATGGGCGACGCGCGCACCTACGAGTTCACCATCGCCGTCCGGGCCGTCGACAGTCTCGACGGCATGACGGCCGACTGGGCGCGCCTGCCGCACGAGTTGCTCGCCGCCATCTCGTCCCGCATCGTCAACGAAGTGGAGGGGATCAATCGGGTGGTCTACGACATCTCGTCCAAGCCGCCGAGCACGATTGAATGGGAATGACCTAGTGTCAGAGTTCGTCCACCTGCATCTGCACACCGAGTTCTCGCTGCTCGACGGCGCCTGCCGCATCGAGGAGTTGCTCGACCAGGCCCAGCGGCTCGGGCAGAAGTCGGTGGCGGTCACCGAGCACGGCAACATGTTCTCGGCCGTCGTCTTCCACGACGCGGCGCGCAAGCGGGGCATCACGCCCATCCTGGGCTGCGAGGTCTACGTCGCCCCCGGCAGCCGGTTCGACAAGAGCGGCACCCCTGGCGAGACAGCGAACCACCTGGTCCTGCTGGCCGAGAACGACACCGGGTTCAAGAACCTCATCAAGCTCGTGTCGGCGGGGTACACGGAGGGCTTCTACTACAAGCCTCGAATCGACAAGGAACTGCTCGCCCGGCATGCCTCCGGCCTCATCGGCCTCAGCAGCTGCCTCAAGGGCGAGGTGGCCACCGAGGTCCGGGGACCGAGCCCGAAGAAGGCCATGGCCGCGGCGGCGACGTTCCAGGACATCCTCGGCAAGGGGAACTTCTTCCTCGAAATGCAGTTCCAGGGCATCGACGAGCAGCGCATCGTCAACACCGGCCTGCTGCCGATTGCCGCCGACCTCGACATGCCGCTCGTGTGCACCAACGACGTGCACTACCTCAAGCACGGCGATCACAAGTCTCACGACATCCTGCTGTGCATCGGGACGGGCAAGTCGGTGCACGACGAGCACCGGCTCCGGTATCACGGAGACCAGTTCTTCCTGAAGTCGGCCGCCGAGATGGCCGCGGTGTTCGGCGACTACCCGCAGGCCATGGCGAATACGCTGCTCATCGCGGAGCGCTGCGACGTCACCATTCCGAGCGGCGAGAACCATCTGCCGAACTTCGAGGTGCCCGAGGGGTACACGCTCGAGGCGTATTTCGAGCACGAGACGCGCCTGGGCTTCGCGCAGCGGCTCGAACGGCTGCGCCCGCTCGAAGCCGAGGGCCGGCTGCGCCACGGCATCGCGGAGTACGAGACGCGCCTCGCCTACGAGATCGCGATGATCGAGAAGATGGGGTACCCCGGGTACTTCATGATCGTCTGGGACTTCATCCGCTACGCCCGCGAGCACGGGATTCCGGTCGGGCCGGGCCGCGGCTCGGCGGCGGGGAGCCTGGTGGCGTGGTGCCTGCGCATCACCGACGTGGATCCGCTGCACTACGACCTGCTCTTCGAGCGCTTCCTCAATCCCGAACGCGTGTCACTCCCCGATATCGACGTCGATTTCTGCGAGCGTCGCCGCGGTGAGGTGATCGAGTACGTCACCCGCAAGTACGGGCGCGAGAACGTGTCGCAGATCATCACCTTCGGCACCATGAAGGCCAAGGCGGTGGTGCGGGACGTGGGGCGCGCGATGGACCTGCCCTACGCGGAGGTGGACCGCATCGCCAAGCAGATTCCGGCTGCGCTGGACATGACGCTCGAGAAGGCCCTCGTCGAGAACCCGGTCCTGAGGCAGATCCAGGATCAGGACCCGCGAGTGAAGGACGTCCTCGACATGGGCCGCCGCCTCGAAGGCATGGCGCGCAACGCCGGCGTACACGCAGCGGGCGTCGTGATCGCGCCCGGGCCCGTCACCGACTTCGCGCCGCTCTACAAGAGCAACCGCGACGAGATCACGACCCAGTGGGCCATGAAGGAGGTCGAGCGCGTCGGCCTGCTCAAGATGGACTTCCTGGGGCTGAGCACGCTGACGCTCATCCAGGACGCCCTGGTCGAGATCAGGCGCACCGAGGGGATCGATCTCGACATCGACGCCATCCCGCTCGACGATGAGAAGACCTACCAGCTGTTCGTGGACGGGCAGACCTATGGGATCTTCCAGTTCGAGAGTTCGGGCATGCGCGAGATCCTGCGCAAGGCGCGTCCGCAGCGCCTCGACGATCTCATCGCGCTGAACGCCCTCTACCGTCCCGGCCCGCTCAAGAGCGGCATGGTGGACGACTTCATCTCGAGAAAGGCCGGGCGCAGCAAGGTCACGTACGAGCTGCCGCAGCTCGAGCCCATTCTTTCGGATACCTACGGCGTCATCGCCTATCAGGAGCAGGTGATGCGCATCGCCTCGGTCCTGGCGGGCTTCTCGCTCGGCCAGTCGGACGTGCTGCGCAAGGCCATGGGGAAGAAGGATCCCAAGGTCATGGCGAAGCAGCGCGAGGCGTTCATGGCGGGCGCAGGCGCGAAGGGGATCAACGAGAAGAAGGCCGCAAAGATCTTCGATCTGATGGAGTACTTCGCCGGCTACGGCTTCAATAAGTCGCACTCGACCGCCTATGCCTATCTGGCCTATCAGACGGCCTACCTGAAGGCGAACTACCCGAAGCACTTCGCGGCGGCGCTGCTCACCATCGAGGCGGCGAATACCGAGAAGCTGGCGCTCTATATCGCGGAGTGCCGCGACCGTGGCATCGCCGTCCTCCCCCCCGACGTCAACGAGAGCCATCTCCACTTCACGGTGGTGCCCGAGGGCGTGCGCTTTGGCCTCACGGCCATCAAGGGACTGGGGGAGGGTGCCATCCGCTCCATCCTCGACACCCGCGTCACCCACGGGCGCATCACCTCGATGCACCAGCTCTGCGAGACGCTCGACCTGCGCCTGGTCAACAAGCGCGTGCTCGAGGCGCTGGTCAAGTCGGGGGCCTCCGACGCCCTGCTGCCCCAGGGCGTGCCGCTCACGGCCGGACGGGCTACGCTCACCGGCGCCGTGGACGGCGCCATCGAGCACGGCAGCCGGACGCAGCGCGATCGCGACCGCGGACAGGCCGGGCTGTTCGGCGGAGAAGACGAGGGGTTGAGCATCATCCGGCTGCCGGACACGGCCCTCTGGACCGAGATGGAGCTGCTGGCGTACGAGAAGGAGGCGCTCGGGCTCTACCTGAGCGGCCACCCCATCGACCGGCACGCCAACGATCTGCGCGCGCTCGGCGCCCGCACGGTCGGCGATCTCACGCTGAGCGAAATACCGCCGTCGACCGACGGCTCGCCGGGCCGCCTGCTCGTGGAAGACGTGCACGTCGGCGGTATCGTGTCGGGCCTGCGTCCGCTGAAGACCAAGAAGGGCGACCCGATGTGCGTCTTCTCACTCGAGGACCACCAGGGCTCCGTCGAAGTCGTCGTGTTTCCCGAGACCTTCGCGCGCTATCGCTCGGCCTGCGAGACCGGCGCGCTGCTGCTGGTGCGCGGCCGCTTCGAGCGCGACGACGAGTCGGCGCGCCTCCAGGCCACCGAGGTGCTGCCGCTGGCACAACTCCGGGAGCGGCTCGCCCGGGGCGTGCGCATCCGGTTGAAGGCCGGGACGCCGCGTGAGACGATAGACCGTCTCTGGGATCTCGTCGCCGCCTACCGCGGCGATCGGCCGCTGGCCATCGAGGTAGAAGTCAACGGAGGCGCGCGCCACGCGGTGGTCCGGATGGATATCAATGCTTCGATCCGCGTGCGTCCGTCGGAACAGTTCGTGACCGCCGTGGAGCAGTTGTGCGGCCACGGCGCCGTGGTCGTGCACTGATGGCCTTCCAGACCGCGGGTGCCTATGGCTGAACTGCTGGAATTCGAAGAACCCATCGCGATCCTGCTGAAAGAGGTCGAGGCGCTGTCGATGCTGCCGGCGACCGAGGACCGCAACCGGGAAATTGCGCGGCTCGAGAAGCGGATTGCCTCCATCCGCGTCGAGGTCTACAGGAACCTCACGGCCTGGCAGCGAGTGCTGGTGGCCCGCCATCCGGCACGGCCGACCACCCTGGACTACATCGAGCGGCTCTGCACCAATTTCGTCGAGTTGCACGGCGACCGCCGTTTTGCCGACGACCACGCCATCGTCGCCGGCATGGCCGATTACAAGGGCCAGCCGGTGCTGGTTGTCGGCCACCAGAAGGGACGCGACACCAAGCAGAAGATTTACCGGAACTTCGGCTACGCGCGCCCCGAGGGTTACCGCAAGGCGCTGCGCCTGATGAGCCTGGCCGAGAAGTTCAACCGGCCCATTTTCTGCTTCGTGGACACGCCGGCAGCCTTTCCCGGCATCGAGTCCGAGGAGCGCGGCGTGGCCGAGGCCATCGCTATGAACCTCCGTGAGATGGCCGTGCTCGAAGTGCCCGTCATCATCGTCGTCCACGGAGAGGGCGGCAGCGGCGGCGCACTGGGGATCGCGATAGGCGATCGCGTCCTCATGCACGAGTTTGGCATCTACAGCGTGATCCCGCCGGAGGGGTGCGCGGCCATTCTGTGGAGAGACGCCAGCCGGAAGGTCGAGGCGGCCGAAGCCCTCAAGATCACGGCCCCAGACCTGCTGGGCCTGGGGCTCATCGACGAAATCGTCGCCGAGCCGGTGGGCGGCGCCCACACCGATCCGGTGCAGGCGGCGGCACTGCTCGACGTGGCGCTCGACCGGACCCTGACCGAGGTGTCGGCAATGGACCCGGAAGTCCGCCTCGAAGCGCGCTACCAGAAGTTCCGCGCGATGGGGCAGATCGGCATCGAGAGCCCTTCCACGTGAGGGTACGACCGCGTGGGGCTGGCGAGGCTGTCAGCCCGCGCGTCTGCCCTCCGGCGCTGGCGGCGGTGATGGCGGCGCGGCGATGATTCCCCGCATCTGGAAGACACAGCCGTGCGAAGAGGGCGCCGCAGACAGGCTGGCGCGCGAGTTGGGCGTGTCGGCCATCACGGCCCGGCTGCTCGTCATCCGCGGCCTCGGTGACGTGGACGCGGCCCGTCGCTTCCTGGCGCCCTCGCTCGATCAGTTGCTCGACCCGTTTCGGCTGGCCGGCATGGAACAAGCCGTGGTGCGCCTCGAGCGAGCAATCGCCCAGGGCGAGCGCATCGCCGTCCACGGCGACTACGACGTCGACGGCATCACGTCCACCGTGATCCTGCGCCGCACGCTGGAGTTGCTGGGCGGCGACGTCATCCACTTCGTGCCCGAGCGGCTGCGCGACGGCTACGGCTTGCAGCCGGCCACCTTCGACCGCCTGAAGGCCGACGGCGTGCAACTGGTCGTGTCGGTGGACTGCGGCATCCGGGCCGCCGAGGCGGCCCGGCACGCCCGGGCGCTGGGCATCGACCTCATCGTCACGGACCACCACGAGCCCGATGATGAGTTACCCGACGCGGTGGCGGTGGTGAATCCCAAGCGCCACGACTGCGGGTATCCCGACAAAAATCTCGCGGGCGTGGGCGTGGCGCTCAAGCTCGTACAGGCACTGTGCGCACGGGCCGGCCGCTCGGCGTGGGTGCCCGGCTTCGTCAAGGTCGCGGCGATCGGCACGCTGGCCGACGTCGTACCGCTGGTCGGTGAGAACCGCGTCATCGCGAAGATCGGGCTCCAGATGCTCTCGAAGGGCCCCCACAAAGTGGGCCTACGCTCCCTGCTCGAGGCCTGCAGCCTGGCTGGGAAGACCATCGACAGCTACCACATCTCCTTCATGCTGGCCCCGCGGATCAACGCCGCGGGCCGGATGAGCACGCCCGACATCGCCGCGCGGCTGCTGCTCGCCTCGGACGATGGCCTCGAGGCCGAGGCCCGCGCACTGGCCGGCCAGCTCGAGACCGAGAACACGCGCCGGCGGGCCGAAGAGCAGGACATCGTCGCCAAGGCGCGGAAGGTCGTCGAGAGCGATCCCGAGGTGGGGTCCCGCAGCGTGCTGGTCGTCGCCGGCGAGGGCTGGCACCGCGGCGTGATCGGCATCGTGGCCTCGAAGCTGGTGGATCAGTTCTACCGGCCGGCCATCGTGCTCTCGATCGAAGACGGCGTGGCCCACGGCTCGTGCCGCAGCATTCCCGGCTTCGACATGCTCGGAGCCCTGGAGTCGTGTGCGGCCATGCTGAGCCGTTTCGGCGGCCACAGGCAGGCCGCCGGGCTGCAGATGGAATCCGCGCGCATCCGGGAGTTCCGGCTGGCGGTCAACGCCCACGCCGACGAGCGGCTCGAACCCGACGACCTGCGGCCGCGCCTGTGGCTCGACGGCCCGCTGGCCTTCGGCGGCATCACCGATCGCGTGGTGGCCGAACTGGCGCTGATGGCGCCGTTCGGGCCCGCCAATCCGCGCCCGAAGTTCTTCACCAGCCCGGTGGAGGTGGTGGACGGTCCGCGTCGGCTGAAGGATCGGCACCTGAAGATGACCTTCAAGCAGGACGGCCGGCTCCTGCGCGCCATCCACTGGAACGCCGCGGAGCGCGAAGGCACCCTCACCGCTCAGCGCGCGGCGGTCGAGCTCGCCTATACCCTCGAGGAGAACGAGTTCCGGGGAGAAAAATACTTGGAGCTGCGCGTCGAGGACTTCCGCTAGCCGCCCGGCTCACCGCACGCAGAAGATGCAGGTGCGCGAGAGCGCGGTGTAGCCGAGCACTTCCACGTGCGGCGTGAGGTAGTCGTCCTTCACCACCTCGGTCCCCAGCAGGTCGGTGCTCAAGTACTTCTTGTTGCTGTCGCAGAACACGGTCGCCACGACGGCATGCGGGCCGAGCGTGTCCTGCACCTGCAAGGCTCCCAGGAAATTTGCGCCAGACGAGATGCCCACAGCGAGGCCGTGACGCGCGAGCGCCTGCGCCATGAGAATGGCGTCGCCGTCGTGGACGGCCACCACCTGGTCGAGTTCCTCGAGCCTGACGATGGGCGGCACGAACTCGTCCGAGATCCCCTGGATGCGATGATGGCCGACCTTGCGTCCCGTCGACAAGGTGGGCGACTCTGCCGGCTCGAGCGGGTGAATGCGGACCGAAGGCCGGCACGAGCGCAGAAAGCGCCCCACACCCATCACGGTGCCGCCGGTGCCAACCCCGGCGACAAACGCGTCGGGCGCCAGGCCGGCTCCCTCCAGTTGCACCCAGATTTCTTGGCCCGTCGTCTCGGCGTGCGCCTGCACGTTGGCGTCGTTGGAGAACTGGTGGGGCAGGAACACGTGCGGATCGCGCGCGGCGAGGGCATCGGCCTGAGCAATGCTGCCCAGAAAGCCTCCGGCGGCGGAACTGACGGGCACGATGTCGGCGCCGAAACTCGCGATGAGTGACATCCGCTCGGCACTCATCCAGTCGGGCATGAAGATGGTGACGGGATGACCAAGTGCCCGCCCGATGGCGGCAAACGAGATGCCGGTGTTTCCGCTGGTGGCTTCGGCAATGCGGTCGCCCGGGCGGATGAGCGCTTCGCGGTAGGCCTGCTCGAGCACGAAGAGCGCCATCCGGTCCTTGACACTGCCGGTGAGGTTCATCGACTCGAGCTTGGCGTGGATGCGGCGGATCTGCCCGTGCACACGGACGTCTACGGCGAGCAGGGGCGTATTGCCGATGAGGCGGTGCAGCGAGAGAAATCGCTCGCGCACGGCGGGATCGAGGGCGGGCTCCGGCATGGGGATTCTCGGTGAGGACCGACGGAGATGATTGTAACGCCGAACGCTGAAGGCCCGGGGCGCGGATCTTGCCTGTGTCGCCGGTGCCTGGCGCGGCTGAATCTTCCAGCCTCGGAGATGCCGGCCAGCAACATCAGCCGTCACTCCGCAACCAAGCGCCGTCAGGCTGCTCTCCATCCGAATCGGAGCGGTGGCGGGCTTCTTGCTCGTGCCCACAAGGTGCAGAATGGCCCCGCGACGAGTGGCGACAACCGAACCTACGCCATCATCGGCGCTGCCATGGAGGTCCATCGACCCCTTGGCTGCGGCTTCCTCGAGATCTTCCATCGGGATGCCCTCGCCGTAGCTGAGGCTGTCATCCAACCCTTCCAGCGGACCGAACCGCTCTGCGCCATCGGCCTCCCCTCGGCGGCTCCTCCAGTCCGGGCCCCTCGGTGTCCGGGTGCCTGACTGGTACAATCGGTCCGTGTGGCGCAAACGCCTGCGGCTCGGCATCGCCGTCTTTGGTATCGGACTGGCGGCGTTTGTCGTCTCGGTGACCCGTCCTCGGGAGTCGCGTCCGGCGCCTCCGCCCGTCGCGCGGCTGGATCCCTCGGCCACGGTCGAAACCCGCGGCTGCGAAGTGGTGCAACTGCGCGGCGCGAAGCAGGATCTGCGTGTCGAGTGCGCGTCGCAGGTCACCTACCAAGACGGGCGCACGGCCCTGGTCGGCGTCACGCTCCGCGTGGACAATCGAGCCGGCCGCAACTTCGAAGTCAGAAGCCAGGAAGCCAGCGTCGGGGCCCGGCAGTCGTCGTTCGACATGAAAGGCGACGTGCGGCTCGAGGCGAGCGACGGCCTGGTCGCCACCGCGGAGTCTGCGTCCTACGTCGCGGATGAGGGCATTGTGCGCGCGCCGGGGCCGGTGCAGTTCTCGCGCGAGCGGATGGCGGGGACGGGTATCGGCTTCACCTACGACGAGCAGCGGAACACGCTCTGGCTGCTGGATCAGGCCGTGGTGCGCCTGGCGGCCGACGGC
>Ga0138256_10009162_pt1 | contig 10389 bp, 9 predicted proteins | sample KNB2016incub_MG_FD_105486 | JGI IMG/M metagenome (GOLD analysis project Ga0138256, IMG submission 105486) | Active sludge microbial communities from wastewater in Klosterneuburg, Austria - KNB2014incub_MG | ecosystem: Engineered > WWTP > Activated sludge > Unclassified | place: Austria... | reverse complement strand
TCACGCTGACCGGCCGTGTGCTGACGACGCAGTGCGCGCCGTTGGCGCGCGCCCTTGTCGACCTGTGGCATGCCGACGCGAGCGGCCGCTACGACGTCGAAGGCGAGCGCTGGCGCGGCCACGTCTACACCGACGCGCAGGGCCGCTACCGCTTTGTGACGATCGTGCCGGGGCTCTACCCCGGCCGCACGCGCCACTTCCACGTCAAGGTGCAGCCGCCGGACGGCCGCGTGCTGACGACGCAGCTCTACTTTCCGGGCGAGCCGGGAAACCTGCGCGACGGGCTCTACGCGCCCGCGCTCGAAGTGGCCTGGCAGCGCGGCGCCGACAGGGCGGCGTTCGACTTCGTCGTCGCTGTCAGTTGATCGCGAGCCGCTCGGCGCGCCGCGGCGGCGGGAACGCGGCATCGATGGCATGCAGCGCGTCGGCGTCGAGTTCGACCCCGGTCGCTGCCAGGTTGTCGCGCAGATGCGCGACCTGCACCGCTTTCGGGATCGCGATCACGCCGGGCCGGCGCAGCACCCAGGCCAGCGCGACCTGCGCCGCGCTGGCACCGATGCGCCGGCCGACCCCGGCGAGCACGCGGTGGCGCGCCAGCGCCGACTGATCGATCGGGCTGTAGGCCATCGCCGTGACGCTGCGCTCGGCCAGCCAGGGCCAGAGCGCGAATTCGCAGCCGCGCCGGCTCGCCGAGTACCAGACCTGGTTGGCCGCGCAGCGAGAGCCGCCTGAAACCGACCACAGCTCGCGCAGGTCGTCGACATCGAAGTTGCTGACACCCCAGTGGCGGATGCGGCCCGCATCGCGCAGCGCCTCGAAGGCCTCGACCGTCTCGGCCAGCGGCACGGAACCGCGCCAGTGCAGCAGATAGAGGTCGATGCACTCGACGCCCAGGCGGGCGAGGCTGAGCTCGCAGGCCGCGACGGCGGCGCGCCGGCCGGCGTGGCGCGGGTAGACCTTGCTGACGACGAAGACCTCGTCGCGCCGCAGTTCGTGTGCGTCGATCGCCCCGCGCAGCGCCTCGCCGACGAGCCGCTCGGCACCGCCTTCGCCGTACATCTCGGCCGTGTCGATCAGCCGATAGCCGAGTTGCAGGCCGGCGCGCAAGGCCGCCACTTCGGCGCGGGCCGTGCGCCGGCTCTCGCCCAGGCGCCAGGTGCCCATGCCGAGCGCCGGCACGAGTTCGCCGCCGGGCAGTTGCACCGTCTTCACGTCGCGGTGCCTCGTCGCGTGGTGGATTCGACCGGCTCGCGCAGCAGCGGCGCGAGCGCCCACAAGCCGAGCAGCGGTCCGACGGCCAGCAATGGCAGCAGCGTCGCGAGGGGCAGGCGCAGCGACGCCGCGACGAAGGCCTCGATGCTCAGCACCGAGATCGCGAAGCCGATGCTGTTGACGAGCGTCAGCACCGAGCCGACGGCCGCGCGCGGCGCGTTGTTCGCCGTCAGCGCCGAGAACTGCGGCGAGTCACCCGCCGCGGCGAAGCCCCAGACGAACAGCCAGGTCGCGAACGCCGCGTCGCCGGCCTGCAGGCCCCAGGGCGCGAACAGGCAGCAGGCGCCGCTGGCGGCCAGGCAGGCCGCGGCGACGCGCGCGCTGCCGGCGCGCCGTGCCAGCAACCCGCCGAGCACGCAGCCGAGCGCGCCGGCGCCGATCGTCGCGAAGGCCGCCCACGACACGGCACTACCCGCCAGCCGCGTCGCCGCGATGGCCGGCGCGAGCACCCACAGCGTGTAGAGCTCGACCATGTGGCCGAAGTAGCCGAACACCGACGCGCGCAGCCGCCGGTCGGCCCACACAGCACCGAGCGCGCGCCACTGCAGCGTGGCACTGGCAGGCAGGTGCGGGCTGTCGGGCACGAACCACCAGACGACCGCGCCGCCCGCGACGGCCAGCACACTGACGGCCAGCATCACGGCGTGCCACGGCAGCTCGGCGCCCGACGCGCGCAGCGCATGCGGCAGCGCCGTGCCGAGCACCAGCGCGCCGACCAGCCAGCCGAGCGCGCCGCCGAGGCCGTGGCGGTACCAGCCGGCCGCGATCTTCATGCCCACCGGATAGATGCCGGCGAGGCAGAAGCCGGTCGCCGCGCGCAGCGCGAGGAGGCCGCTCATGCCGACCGGCAGCCACGCCGCCGCGGCATTGCAGGCAGCGCCGAGCAGCGCGCAGACGAGGAACACCTGCCGCGGCGAATGGCGATCGGCGACCGACAGCAGCGCGAACACGAGCGTGCCGGCGATGAAGCCGAGCTGCACCGCCGACGTGAGCGTCGCGACCGCCCCGGCCGGCAACGCGACGGCGCGCTGCAGGTCGGGCATCACGGCATTGACGGCGAACCACAGCGACGTGCACGCGAACTGCGCGCCCACGATCACGGGCAACACGCGGCGCGGGGCGGCGACGGAAGATTCGGTGTCGGACATCGGTCATGCGCCACGGCGCACAATGACGGCGACCTTAACCGAAAGCCATGTCTCACGATTCCCTCTTCGTCGCCCCGGCGCGTTTCGATGACCCCGCCGAGGCGCTGGCGCGCGTACGCAGCATCTACGACGCCAGCATTGCGCGCCTGCGCGACGCGCTGCAGCGCTTCGTCACCGGCGAGAACTTTGCGCAGCACGTGCGCGCCTGCTACCCCTTCGTGCGCGTGCACACCGACACCTTCGCGCGCGCCGATTCGCGGCTGTCGTACGGCTTCGTCGCCGGGCCCGGCAGCTACGAGACGACGCTGACGCGGCCCGACCTGTTCGGCGACTACTACCTCGAGCAGTTCGCGCTGCTGGTGAAGAACCATGGCGTCGCGCTCGAGGTCGGCACCAGCGCGCAGCCGATCCCGGTGCACTTCTCGTTCGCCGAACACGACCACATCGAAGGCGCCCTCGGAGCCGAACGCCGGCTGCGCATGCGCGACACCTTCGACCTGCCGAACCTCAACACGATGGACGACGGCATCGCCAACGGCACGCACGACCCGGGCCCCGGCGAGGCGCATCCGCTGGCGCTGTTCACTGCGCCGCGCGTCGACTACTCGCTGCGCCGGCTGCGCCACTACACGGGCACGCTGCCCGATCACTTTCAGAACTTCGTGCTTTTCACGAACTATCAGTTCTACATCGACGAGTTCATCGCGCTCGGCCACGAGCTGATGCGCGACGCGGGCAGCGGCTATTCGGCCTTCGTCGAGCCGGGCAACGTCGTCACACGGCGCAGCGGGCTGGCGGCCGAGTCCGCCGATGCGCTCGGCGCGGCGCCGCCGCGACTGCCGCAGATGCCGGCCTACCACCTGGTGCGCCCCGACCGCGCCGGCATCACGATGGTCAACATCGGCGTCGGGCCGTCGAACGCCAAGACGATCACCGACCACATCGCCGTGCTGCGACCGCACGCGTGGATCATGCTCGGCCACTGCGCCGGGCTGCGCACGACGCAGCAGCTCGGCGACTATGTGCTCGCCCACGGCTACGTGCGCGAGGACCACGTGCTCGACGAAGAGCTCCCGCTGTGGGTGCCGATCCCGGCGCTGGCCGAGATCCAGGTCGCGCTCGAAGCTGCGGTGGCCGAAGTGACGCAGCTCCAGGGCTACGAGTTGAAGCGCATCATGCGCACCGGCACTGTCGCGTCGACCGACAACCGCAACTGGGAGCTGCTGCCGTCGCGCAACGCCGAGCGCACGCCCGAGCGCCGCTTCAGCCAGAGCCGCGCGATCGCGCTCGACATGGAGAGCGCGACGATCGCCGCCAACGGGTTCCGCTTCCGCGTGCCCTACGGCACGCTGCTTTGCGTCAGCGACAAGCCGCTGCACGGCGAGATCAAGCTGCCCGGCATGGCCAACCAGTTCTACCGCGAGCGCGTCGACCAACACCTGCGCATCGGCGTGCGCGCGATCGAGATCCTGCGCCGCGCCGGGCTCGGCCAGTTGCACAGCCGCAAGCTGCGCAGCTTCTCGGAGGTGGCGTTCCAGTGACGAATGGCGCTCACTTGCGCAGGCGGTGGTAGGTCGCGTCGCTGGTTTCGCCGCGGCTCGTGTCGCGGCGGCCTGCGACGACGTCGTCGTGGGCCTGCCGAATGCGCTCGCGCGGCCCGTCGTCCTGCATGGCGTCGGTCGATTCGTCGCGCTCGTGCGGCAGCTTCGGAGCCGTGCCGGTGGTCTGTTCGACAGCGACGGCGCCGCGGCCGTCGGGGGTTCGCTGCTTCTTGCGGGTCATCGCGGATCCCTCCTTCAGAACTGGCTGCGCAGATAGACGCCGAGGCCGCCGCGCTTGGCGCGCAGCGACATGCGGTAGCCCGAATCGAAGCGGATGCCGAGCGCGCCGCGCTCGAAGCCGAGCGCCGAGGTGCGCGGCTTCCACTCGACGCCGACCTTGGCCTGCACGAGGTCGGCGCCGTGGCGGCGCATGCCCGAGGCGTCGGCATACAGCAGCGACCGTTCGCCGACCGCCCAGCGCCAGCCGACGACGACCGTCGAGGCGCCGTGGAGCAGGGTCTGCGGCATGCCGGCCGGCGCGTCGATCGTTGTTTCGTGCGGCGCGACGAAGTAGCCGACGGTGCCGATGCCGACCCCCAGGTCGGCGCGACCGCGCCGCAGCCACCAGCGAAGACCGATGCCGCCGAGTTCGGGCAACGGCCGGCCGTGTGGATCGGTCGCGAGCGCGCCGGCAGCTTCGGCCGGCTGCGACATCACTGACCAGCGCTCGACGGTGAATCCAGCGGCAGCCGGCGAGACTGCGGCCGCGACGAATTCGCCCGGCCCGGCGTCATCGGCCTCGACCCCACGCGCCGACGCAGCGGCGAACTGCAGCATCGCGATTGCGAGGACGAGGGCTGCGCGGTGCATGGCACGGCTGCTTCGTAGGGAGATGGCGCCAGTGTCGGAACGCGCGCCGGATGCGTCTGTCGGTGTGGGCTGCGAGTTGCTGTAGGACGGCCCTCACGGAAACGCAGGCTTGCGCCGCCGCATCGGCACAAACCCGCTGTGCGCCGCGGCTTGTGTGACGGCAAGGCATCCCGTACGCTCAGGCGACTCGCGAGGCGTTTCGCAGTCGGCCCGAAGGAGCGTGCATGGCCATTTCCCCGCATCCCTCAACAGCGGCGATCCGCACATTGGCACTGGTCGGCCAGCCGGCCGCCGGCAAGACGAGCCTGACGGAGGCGCTGCTTTGGAAGGCGGGCGCCATCGGCGCGCCGGGCAGCCTGGAGCGCGGATCGACGGTCAGCGACTTCGATCCGCTCGAGCGCAAGGTCGGCCATTCGCTGAATTCCGCACTGGTGCACCTGAGCCGCGGCGACGCCCGTATCCACCTGATCGACACGCCCGGCTACCCCGATTTTCTCGGTCAGTCGATGACGGCGCTGGAAGCCGTCGAAACGGCCGCCGTCGTCGTCAGCGCGACGACGGGCATCGAGACGATGAGCGCGCGCATGATGGAGTGGGCGAGCCGGCGCAATCTGTGCCGCATCGTGATCGTCAACAAGATTGATGCGCAGGGGGTCGACCTGGAGGCGCTGACGGAGAGCATCCGCACCACCTGGGGCCGCGAGTGCCTGCCGCTGAACCTGCCCGCGCGGGGCGGGACGGAAGTGGTCGACTGCTTCTTCAATCCGGCAGCTCCTACGGGTCACGAGCCCGATTTCTCGTCGGTCGACGCGGCGCATCGGGCGCTCGTCGAGCAGGTGGTCGAAGTCGACCCCGAGTTCGTCGAGCGTTATCTCAACGACGGCGACGTCGATCCGAGCGAGCTGCACGCACCGCTCGAGCAGGCGCTGCGCGAAGGGCACCTGATCCCGATCTGCTTCGTGTCGGCGCGCAACGGCGCCGGCGTCGCCGAGCTGCTCGACGTGATCGCCAAGCTGCTGCCCAACCCGGCCGAGGGCAACGCGCCGATCTTCTACAACGGCGAGGGGGCGGCGGCCGTCGAGCTGCGCGCCGAACCCGACGCGAGCCGCCACGTGCTGGCGCACGTCTTCAAGGTGACGCAGGATCCCTACGTCGGCAAGATGGGCGTGTTCCGCATCCACCAAGGCGTCGTCACGCGCGACAGCCAGCTCTACATCGGCGACGGCCGCAAGCCGTTCAAGGTCGGCCATCTGTTCATGCTGCAGGGCAAGGAGCACGTGGAAGTGGCGCAGGGCGTGCCGGGCGACTTGTGCGCGGTGGCCAAGGTCGACGACATCCATTTCGACGCCGTGCTGCACGACGCCGCCGAGGACGACCACATCCACTTGAAGCCGCTCGAATTCCCGGTGCCGGTGCACGGCCTGGCGATCGAGCCGAAGCGCCGCGGCGACGAGCAGCGCATGTGGGACATCCTGCAGAAGCTCGTCGACGAGGATCCCTGCCTGAAGGTCGAGCACGTGGCGGCGACCAACGAGACCGTGGTCTACGGCTTGGGCGAGTTGCATCTGCGCTCGCTGCTCGATCGGCTGACCGAGGTCTACCGCTGCGAGGTCGCGACGCGGCCGCCGCGCATCGCCTACCGCGAGACAATCACCGGTGCGGCCGAGGGTCACCACCGCCACAAGAAGCAGACCGGCGGCGCCGGGCAGTTCGGCGAGGTGTTCCTGCGCGTCGAGCCGCTGCCGCGCGGCGCCGGCTTCGAGTTCGTCGACCAGGTCAAGGGCGGCACGATCCCGGGCCAGTTCATGCCGGCCGTCGAGAAGGGCGTGCGCCATGCGATGGACGCCGGCGTGATCGCCGGCCACCCGGTGATGGACGTACGCGTCGTCGTCTACGACGGCAAGCACCACAGCGTCGACAGCAAGGAAATCGCTTTCGTGACGGCGGGCCGCAAGGCCTTCGTCGACGCCGTGAAGAAGGCCGGACCGATCGTGCTGGAGCCGATCGTCGACGTCGAGATCACGGCACCCGATGCCCACATCGGCGATATCACCGGCGACCTGTCGTCGCGCCGTGGACTGGTAAGCGGGACGCGCACGGCCACGCCGGGGCACTTGGCCGTTGTGGGCCAGGCGCCGCTGTCGGAGCTGGCGTCGTACCAGTCGCGACTGAATGCAATGACGGGTGGACAAGGGCGCTACACGCTGGCCCTGAGCCACTACGAGGCGGTGCCACCGATGGTGCAACAGCAACTGACGGCGCAGTTCCGGACCAGGGACGACGACTGACGCGGCGATTGGCCCCGTCGCCCACTTGGGCATTTGCGGTTGCGAATCATTCTCGATATGATCGAAGCATGATCGTATGCCTCTGCCGCCGTGTCTCCGATCGCGATATCGAGCGCGCCATGCGTGCCGGCGCCGGGTCTTTCGAGGAAATCCAGCTCGAAACCGGTGCAGCGACCTGCTGCGGCCGCTGCAGCGACTGCGCGCGCGCGATCGTCGAGCGGGCCGCTCCGGCAACTGCCGGCATGATGGGTGGCGGCATGGAACCCGCTTGCCGCAGCGCGGCTTGAGGTGGGAATCGTGTGAGCGCGCTGCCGGCGGTTCAGGCAGCAGGCTTGCGGCATCGTTGATGCACCGGTGGGTCTCGACCCACCGGCAACGAAACGCTGCAAAACACGCGGCCGCTCGCGATTCAAGGAGAGCAGCCGACGTGCCGATATCGAGTCACGAACCGCCGCGGATCCACCCGTGTTCGCGGTCGCCGACATGCCGCACGACAGCCACGCGATGCCACCGCCCGTCGCCGGTCCGATGGATCTGGCGGGGTGGGTTGCGCGCTTTCGTGATGCCGAGATCCCCGTACTGGCCGACACAGCGGCATTGCTCGACGAGCTTCGCCCCAAGGAAGACCACGTCGACGCCAGCATGCTCGCCGGCCTGATCGCGACCGACCCGCTGATGACCTTGAAGCTGCTGCGCTACGCGGCGGCGAATCGCCCGCGCCGGATGGTGACTGAAGCCGAGACCGTGACGGAAGCGCTGGTGATGATGGGCATCTCGCCATTCTTCCGCGCCTTCGGCCCGCAAGCGACGGTCGAGGATCATTTGCGCGATCACCCGAGCGCGCTCGACGGCCTGCGCGAAGTGCTGCGCCGCGGCTGGCGCGCCGCCAACTTCGCGCTCGGTCTGGCCGTGCGGCGCATGGACCACGATGCCGCCGTGATCCACGAAGCGGCGCTGCTGCACGATTGCGCCGAGATGCTGCTATGGTGCCACGCGCCGACGCTGGCGCTCGAGATCCGCGAACGCCAGCGCGCCGATGCGAGCCTGCGTTCGACGGCAGTGCAGCGGGAGGTCGTCGGCATCGCGCTGGCCGACCTGAAGCACGCGCTGATGAAAGCGTGGCGACTGCCGGATCTGCTGATTCGCATCACCGACGACCGGCATACCGAGCATCCAAGCGTGCGCAACGTGCTGCTGGCGATCCAGCTCGCCCGCCACACGGCCCGCGGCTGGGACAACGCCGCACTGCCCGACGACGTGCGCGACATCGCTGCGCTACTGAATCTCTCGAACGACGCGACGCTGCAGCTGCTGCACGAACTCGACACCTGAGTCGCGCGCGAAGCGCGAGTCGCCGGCAACGCCCCGGCGTGCGGCCTCTCCACGGAGCCGACCCTTCCCCCGGCAGCCCTTACGGCGGGCACTGATGGGCGATGCGGCTGCGCAGACGATCTCACAGACTGACCGGGATGGATCGCTATGCCCGCGGTCATACGGCAGCACGCATGCGCTCGGCGGAACGCTGTTGCGTGCTCATGCTGTTGTGCTCGATGGCCACGCCCTCGTCGCCGGTCTCCTGGCCTGGGGCCCGGTAGTACTGATGGACAACGCGCATCGGTATGCCGATCAGCGCAAGTTCGCAGGGATACCCAATGGGCTGGACGTCCTCAGCAATCTCCCGCTGATCGCAGCCGGGGCCTGGGGCTGGACAGCGGCACGCGCGTGTCGATGCGCACTTTGCGGGTCTCCCGGCCTGCTTCATCGCCTGCGCCGCATCGATGCTTGCGGCCGCGCTCTGGTAGTTCGATGCATCGAGACCGGGCTCCGGGGACCTGCGTGGACTGTTGCTGCTGCAGACATTGCCGATGCTGCTCGTGCCCGCCGGCGCGCTGGCGCTGTGCGGCCGACAGACGACCATGCGCGACTGGATCGCCATACTGTGCCTGTATGGAATCGGACGGCTCTGCGTGTTGGTCGACGCCGCGGTGTTGCAAGATGACAGGTGTCGCAGGCGGGCGTGCGCTGATGCACCTGGCCTGCGCAGGGGTGGCTGCCTGGCCCGCATAGCGCTGCACCCTAGCGCCCCGGATTCAGTGCGCGTCGGCGGTCACGCACCGGAGCACGTCTTCATAGATCTGCGGCTGAAACGCCAAGTGCACATGTGCGACGCCGGCAATATGCTGGTTCTCGGCGTCGGGCAGCGTCGCAGTGGATGCCGGAAAAACGATGTTGTCGCAGTTGCTGTAGTAGCAAACAAAGAGTTCGCGCCTTGATCGCGTCTCGAGCGACGTCAGATCCTGGTGCCAACCCGCGTCGAGCCGCATCTGGCGCGCATTGGGCGTGTGCGCGAAGCGCCCGATCCATGTCCCGCGATGCGGGCTTCCGATCGTGAACACGCGATGCACTCGATGGTCGGACCCATGCTGACGCAGCCATGCTCGCACCGCGAGCCCGCCCATGCTGTGCGCGACCATCACCGGAGGCAGCCCGGTTGCAGCTTCGAGCTCGGCCACAGCTCGCTCGATGATGCCGGCGTACTGATCGATCGCCCCGAACACTGGCTCCAGATTGACGGCAACGAACGGGACACGCGCCGAGCTCAAGCTGCGCATCCAGGGGTTCCAGAATCCGCGATTGCAGACGAAGCCATGCACGAAGACGATTCCGCGATGGGCGGCGCAAGCGGCCGTGAGCGGCGTGTCGGGTATCGCTCGCGAACGAAATGGCTGCCGCCAGCAGAATACGCCGGGGGCCGTGACGACCTCGCCCCACCACGCCTTGACCAGTTGCGGAACCGACGCTCGCGGCGCCGAATCGCAGCGGTTGACGAACCCCATCAGCACGAACTCGACGGCGAGAAAGGCGGCGTAGCCGAAGATGATCAGCAGAGCGCCACCGATCGCCATCGCGTGGGCTCCGCGCAGGACAAATGCAATGCTCCAAGTCGTCGCAAGCAGGACGAGGCCGATCGTCGTCAGTTGTTGAATGCGAGCGAGCATGGGTTCAATCGACGCATCGTCGGCAAGTGCGAGGCCCTCTGCGAAGATGGCGATCGTATCGACCCATGGCCCAACACCCGAGGTGTTCAGCGATGACGCATGGTGATTCCCTACTCATCTTGGGCGAGCTTCAGCGCGTCGCGGAAGAGCGGTGCCTGAGAGCCGCGGACCCCGCCTTGGCCGAGCGTGTGCAATCGGTGAAACGCTATCAGCAAAGACGATTCGAACTCACGTATGCCGACCTGTTGTCGAATGCCCGCTACGCGGCGGC
>Ga0138256_10009161_pt1 | contig 10389 bp, 11 predicted proteins | sample KNB2016incub_MG_FD_105486 | JGI IMG/M metagenome (GOLD analysis project Ga0138256, IMG submission 105486) | Active sludge microbial communities from wastewater in Klosterneuburg, Austria - KNB2014incub_MG | ecosystem: Engineered > WWTP > Activated sludge > Unclassified | place: Austria... | reverse complement strand
GGTATCACCGGGCTCGTCTACCGCAGCATCCGCGGCGTCACGCGGCTGGTCGGCGGCAGCCTGGACGCGCTGCTGGGTCAGGTGGTCTCGCTGCTGGGTGCGCCGCAGGCGCCGGGTTCCGTGCCACCGTCGCCGGCCGAGCGCGAGACGCTGATCGCGGTGCTCAACGGCGTGCTCGGCGACCACCTCGCCGCCACCGGCAACCCGCTGACCATCACCATGACGCTGCGCCACGACGGCCAAGCCCTCGCGCTGCGGCCCGACGCGCTGGCCCAGGCGCTGCCGCAGGCGCGGCCGCGCGTGCTGCTGCTGCTGCACGGCCTGTGCATGCACCCCGGGCAATGGTGGCGCAACGGCCACGACTACGGCGCGGCGCTGGCGGCCGAAGGCGACTGCACGCTGCTGCACCTGCACTACAACAGCGGCCGCCATGTCTCGAGCAACGGGCTGGAGCTGGCCGACCGGCTGCAGGCGCTGCAGCAGGCCTGGCCGGTGCCGTTGCAGGAGATCGCGGTGCTGGCGCACAGCATGGGTGGCCTGGTGGTGCGCAGCGCGCTGCGCCAGGCGCAGGACCGGGGCGACGACTGGCCGCCGCTGGTGCAGCGCATCTTCTTCCTGGGCACGCCGCACCATGGCGCACCGCTGGAACGCGGCGGCCACTGGATCGACAGCGTGTTGGGTGCCAGCCCCTACACGGCAGCGTTCTCACGCCTGGGCAAGCTGCGCAGCGCCGGCATCACCGACCTGCGCCACGGCAGCCTGCTCGACGAAGACTGGAGCGGTGCCGACCGCTTCGCCCACGGCCACGATACGCGCACGCCGGTGCCGCTGCCGGCGGGCGTGGCCTGCCACGCGATGGCCGGCGTGCTGCGGCCCGACCAGGGCCAACCGGGCCACAGGCTGCTGGGCGACGGCCTGGTGCCGGTGGACAGTGCGCTCGGCCGCCACACGCAGGCCCGTCGCACATTGGCCTTCGAGCCGGGACGGCAATGGGTGGGCGCCGGCCTGGGCCACCTGGACCTGCTGGGCCATGCCGACGTGGCGGCGCAGCTGCGGGCCTGGTGGCTGGCGCCGCAGGGCGTCGGCGCCGCGCCGCCGCCTTGAGGTCGCGCTCAGGCCGCTTCGGCGGCTTCGGCCTTTGCGGCCGGCGCCGGTCGGCGCAGCGGTGCGGCCGCCAGGGCGGCCTCGTGCGGCTGCTCCAGCCAGGCCGCCACCGTATCGGCGAGTTCGTCGCCCGAACGCCAGGCGGCTTCGACGTTGCCGCCGTTGAAGAAGTCGCCGCACACGCCCAGGCTCTGATCGGCGTCCCACCAGCATTCACGGTCGTCCAGGCTGCCGCGGTCGGCCGGCACCGCATAGCGCCAGCGGTGCACGCTCACGTGGTGCCAGGCCAGCGGCGGCGCCCCCGCCGGACGCGGCGGCAACAGCGCTTGCAGCGCATCGCGCAGCGCTGCGGCCACCGTTTCCGGGTCGGCTTCCAGGTGCGCGGCGCTCCAGGCCGGCGTGGCCTGCGCCACCCAGGTGGCGATGCCGCGCGGCGCGCTGCGGCCGGGCTTTCGGTCGTTGCGTGCCACCCAGGCCAGCGGGCCGCGGCCGGGTTCGGCAGCGTCCCAGGGCCAGTCGACGTCGTCGGTGGCGGCCATCAGCGTCCAGCAGGGCGCCATGTTCACGCCGGCCAGCGCGTCGGCCCAGTGGTCGTGGTGGCCGGCCAGCAGCACGGCCGCCTGCGCCGGCGGCAGCGCCAGCATGACCTGGTCGAAGGGACCGGCCAGCTCGCCGCCGGCCAGCACCAGTTGCCAGCCCTCGGCCGTGCGGTGCAGCCGCTGCACCGCCTGTGCCAGCCGCAGCGGCACGTCGCGGGCCAGGTGCCGCACCAGCGCCGGCATGCCCGGTGTGGCGACCCAGGCTTCTCGCACGGCCGCTGCCGGCCATTCGGCGTGCACACGATGCTGCCAGCGCGCCACGGCGCTGGCGGCCTCGGCGCGCGCCAGCAGGGCGCGAAACCGGGGCTGCCGGGCGGTGATCGCCTGGGCGCCGTGGTCGAATTCCACAGTGCATTCGTTGCCGCCCTCGCCGGCCCAGGCGGCGCGGCGCGTGGACATGCGCCCTCCGACCCCGCGTGACTTGTCGAACAGCGTCACCTGCACGCCGGCCTGCTGCAGGCTGGCGGCACAGGCCGCCCCGGCGATGCCGGCGCCCACCACGGCGATGCGCTTCGTATCTTTCGGATCGGACATGCGGGACCTTTCGGGTTGGGGTGACGGAGGGAGGCGAATGAAGAGGTGGGCGGCTGCCGAAGCCTAGGGCGTCAGGGCCCCTGCATCGGTGCAGCCGGTGCGGGAGATCGCCAGCGCGAGCGCAGCACGAGGAAACCGCGGTAGCCCGCGTCCAGCAGCGCCGGCATGGGGCCGAAACCGGCGATGCGGCCCAGCCAGGCCCAGCGTGGCAGCGTGCGCCAGAGTTCGGCAAAACCGCGTGCGCCGTCGACCAGACTGCCGTCGGCGCGGCGCACGTGGAAACGCGCCAGCGCCACGGGGCGGCTGAGGTCGGTGCCCAGTTCGGCGGCGTCGCAGCTCGCGGCGTCGACCCAGGTGCAGGCCTCGGCGCCGGGCTGGCGGCGGTACATGGCGATCTCGCGCGAGCACACCGGGCAGGCGCCGTCGAAATAGACGGTCAAGGCCGGCGGCTGGGATGGGATGAACGGTGCGGAGGCAGTCATGGATCCGAGATGAATCATTAGTGAATCGAAGTGTAGCCGTTGACGTTAATAGATCGGTTTCAGTTCCGCCGCAATGAATCGATTTGCCTTAAATAACGTGGACATAAGCGATTCAATGGCACAATTCATCTAATAGGACTTCCGTTGAGACCGCCTGCATGACCGATCCGTTCCCCACCGACATCGCCGCCACGGCGCGCCTGCGCAGCGGCACCGCGGCGCGCCTGGCCGGCGTGCCGGTGGCCACCTTGCGCGTCTGGGAGCGCCGCTACGGCGTGGTGGCGGCACCCAAGACCGCCACCGGGCAGCGTCTGTATTCGGGCCACGACGTGCAGCGGCTGCGCCTGATCAAACAGCTCACCGAGCGCGGCCATGCCATCGGCACCATCGCGGCGCTGGCGCTGCCGGCCCTGGAGGCGCTGGCCGCGGGCGAACTCATGTCGGCGGCGCCCCTGGCGGCAGCGACGAGTTCGCGGCGCGCCTGGGTGGTGGGCCGCGCGGCGGCGCAGAAGCTGCAGGCCGCCGGCGTGGCACCGCTGCGGGTGTGGCAGGACCTCGACGAGGCCGAGGCTCAGGCCGAGGTGCAGGCCGAGGTACAGGCCACCGACGATGCGACCGGCGTGCTGCTGGTGCAGATCAACTCCCTGCAGCCGCTGGCGGCCAGGCGCGTGCGCGCGCTGGCGCAGCGGCTGCGGGCCCAGGCGGTGGTGGTGCTGTATGCCTTCGGTGCCGAGGCGGTGGCCGATGCCTTGCGGGCCGCAGGTGCGGCGGTGCGGCGCGAGCCCGCCACCGGCCGCGAGCTGGCCGCCCTGCTGGGTGCCACGCCCGCGGCCGCCCTGGCCGCGCCGGTGGCGGCGCCGCTGCCGCCGGTGGAGCCGCGCCGTTTCAGCGACGAAGCGCTGGCGGCATTGGCCGAGCTGCCTTCGTCGGTGGCCTGCGAATGCCCGCGCCACATGGCCGAGATCGTGCTCCAGCTGGCCGGCTTCGAGCGTTACAGCGCCGAATGCCTGTCGCGCAGTCCGGCCGATGCGGCGTTGCACCGCCATCTGGGCGAGGTGGCGGGCGCGGCACGCACGCTGTTCGAGCGTGCCGTGGAGCGGCTGGTGGCCGAGGAAGGGCTGGTGCTGACGCCGCAGGGCGCGCCCGCTGCGGTCTGACGGCGGCCCGCCTTCAGCTCAGCATCTGCCGCAGTTCGGCAAAACTGCCGGCCACTTCGACCAGCTCGATCGGCGTGCCGAGCTGGCGCTCGATCTGGGCCCGCGAGATCACGCCGCGCACGCGCAGCGGCGTTGTGCCGCCGTCTTCCACCACCAGCAGGTGGTTGCGGCCATGCCTCTTCAGCGTGGCGATCAGGTTGCGCACGGTGGCCGTGCGCAGCGCGTCCAGTTCCACCGCGTCGAGCTGGGCCAGTTGCGTCATCACGTCGCCCACCGTCAGCTCGTCGTGGTGCAGGCCGCGTTCGTGCACCAGGCGCACGGCGCGGTCGCCGCGCAAGTCGGTGGTGGTGATCAGTCCCACCAGCGAAGGCATCTCGGTGACGACGAAGAGCATGCGCACGCCCTGGTAGATCATCTGCTGCTCGGCGTGGTGCAGCGAGGTCGAAGGGCCCGTGGTGGCGGCCTTCACCTGGGTGAGGTCGGTCATCACCGCGACGGCCGGTGAATCCAGGCTCACCGGCTCGGTGTGCCATGGCTTGGCCTGGACGATGGAGGCACCCCCTTCGAGGCGGCGCGTGGGCAGGGCGGCTTCAGGGCTCATGGTGACCTCCTTGGGCTGGGCCGGGCGTGCCCGGCAGGAGTGCACATTACGCCGAAAGTCGTGACGGCGCCATCGTGCTGCACCGGAGGCCGGCCGCGCGGCCACCCGGCACGCGCACTGGCCACGGGCGGCATCAGCCGCCGCTCAGCGCCTGCACGATATTGACGTCGGCGCCGGGCCGCAGCGGCTGCGCCAGGGTGTGCAAGGCCTGGCCGTCGACGAAGACGCGCATGTGCGGCCGGATGCGGTCCTGCTCGTCGACCATGCGAAAGCGCAGGCCCGGAAACTGGCGCTCCAGGTCGGCCAGCACCTCGCCCAGCGTGGCGCCGCTGGCCTGCACGCGCGAGGCACCGGTGTAGGACCGCAGCGCGCTGGGAATCAGTACCTGCATCGTCGACCGACCCGCACGCTGCAGGCCCCACGGGTGTTCATCCCGACCTCAGCCCAGTGCCGCCGCTTCCACCGCATAGATCGCCGGCAGGTGCCGGGCGATGCACGACCAGCGCTGCCCCTCGTCGCGGCTGGCCCACAACTCGCCGCTGGTGGTGCCGAAATACACGCCCACAGGGTCGGCCGCGTCGGCCGTCATGGCCTGGCGCTTCACCGTCCACCAGGCCTGGTCCGCGGGCAGGCCGCTGTCCTGCCGCTGCCAGGTTCTGCCGGCATTGCGCGTGACATAGGCCGCCGGGCGGCCCTGCGGGCTGGTGCGCGGCCACACGCTGTTGCCGTCCATCGGAAAGACCCAGGCCACCTGGTCGTCGCGCGGGTGCACGACCATGGGAAAACCGATGTCACCGACGCGCTTGGGCATCTTGCCGCCGATGCGTTGCCAGGTGTCACCCGGCCGGTCGAGGCGGTAGATGCCGCAGTGGTTCTGCTGGTACAGCCGGTCGGGGTTGCTCGGGCACAGGCGTACGCAGTGGGGGTCGTGGAAGGTGATGGTGCTCGGGTCGAAACCCTCCACCACCTGCAGTCCCTTGACCAACGGCGACCAGGTCTGGCCGCCGTCGCGCGACTCGTGCACACCGCCGCCGGACATGGCAAAGAGCAGGTGCGCCGGGTCGCGCGGATCGACGATGATGGAATGCAGCTTGGGGCCGTCGGGCGTGCCGTCCTGCACCGTGCCCATCCATTCGCGGTACTGCGGGTCGTCGTTGATGCTTGAAAACGGCGCCCAGGTCACGCCGCCGTCGGTCGAGCGGAACAGGCCTTGCGGCGACGTGCCCGCGTACCAGGTATCGCGCTCGCTGGCGTGGCCGGGCGTGAGCCAGAAGCTGTGGTTCACGGCTCGCGCTGCCGGGCCCGGGGCGCCTTCCGCCACCTTGGCAAAGGCCGGGGGTTGCACCGCTTCCTTCCAACTGCGGCCGAGGTTGGTCGAGCGGAAGATGGTGGGCCCCAGGTGCCCCGTCTTGGCTGCCGCCAGCAGGGTGCGCCCGTCGCGCGGGTCCAGTTGCAGATGGTGGATTTCATGGCCCAGGAAGTGCGGGCCGTCGACGCGCCAGGCCTTGCGCCGGGTATCGCCGTGGAAGAGCCAGGCGCCTTTGCGCGTGGCGACGAGCAGCACCACCGTTATCGGCGCCGGCCGCGGCGCACGGCTGGCGGCGGGTCGGGCCGGTGGCTTGCGTGCCGTGGGCTTCGCGGTCGTACTCGCCATCTTCAGCTCCTTGGCATCTGCGATGCCTGTTGTTGCCGCACGCGCCGCGGCAGCCTCTTCGGGGCGCTGGGTCCCGCGCCGGCGGCTCGATCGGTGGCGGTGGAGTTTGGCGCCGCGGCGCGGGCTCGTCCAGACCCCCGTGCGCTGCGGAGCACGGGAGTTCTCAGATGACGTTGTCTTCCCGCAGCGGCCGACCCGCCGCCACGCGCGCCGGGGTCAACCCGTCCAGCGCCGGTGCATCGCTGCGGCCGCCTGCGATCAAGGCGGCCATGGCCGCGCCCACGGCCGGCGCCTGCTGCATGCCGTGGCCTGAAAAACCGGATGCGGTGAAGGCATTGCGCCAGCCCGGCACGGGCCCGGCCAGGCCGTTGTGGTCGAAGCCGTTCATCTCGTAGTAGCCGGCCCAGGCCGAGCGCACGCGCAAGGCCTCGAAGGCCGGCACGCGGGCGGCCAGCCGCGGCCAGATCACTTCGTCGAACAGGAGGTGGTCCACCTGGTCCAGCGACGGCTCGTCCGGGTCGCCCGGCCAGGGTTCGCGCGGCGGCGCGCCGGCCAGGAAGCCGCGGCCTTCGGGGCGGAACCAGACGCCGGTGGGGTCGATGACCAGCGGGCAGCCGGGCAGCGGGGTCGGGCTCTCGAGTACGAAGACGTCGCGTTTCTTCGCCGCCACCGGCAGTGCGATGCCGAGCCGGGCCGCCAGCGGCGCCGTCCAGGCACCGGCGGCGAGCAGCACGGCGTCGCCGGCGAAGCGCCGGCCGTCGGCGCAGCGTGCCGCGGTGACGCGGTCGGCCGCGGTCTCGAAGCCCTGCACGTCGGCGGCAACGAATCGCGCACCGCAGGCGATGGCCTTGCGCCGGAAGGACTGGTGCAGCGCCGGGCCGTCGAACCAGCCTTCGCCGCTGAGGCCCAGCGAACCCAGCGCCAGGTCGTGCACCGCCAGCCAGGGGAAACGCGCCTGCAGTTCCGCCGGTTCCAGCAGCGCCACGTCGGCACCGGCGTTGCGCTGCACGCCGTGCTTGTCGCGCAGCACGGCGGCGCCGGCGGCGGTGGCCAGGTACAGATAGCCCGGTTCGACGAGGCCGATCGCCGGCTGCTCGCCCGCCACCGCCAGTTCGTCGCCCACCCGTCGCAGGAAGTCCAGGCTCCAGCGCGACAAGGCGATATTCACCGGCTGCGAGAACTGCTGCCGGATCGAGCTGGCCGACAGCGCGCTGGAGGCTCGCGAATGACTCGGGTCGCGCTCCAGCACCGTGACCGTCACGCCGTGGTCGCGGGCCGGGAAACAAGCGCTCGCCGCGCCCATCACCCCGCCGCCGACGATGACGACGTGGCCGCCGCGGCGCTTCACCCCTCTCGGCTCGCCGCCCGGGCCGGCCCGCGTCAAGCCAGGCCCGGCAGGCCGCGGCGGCGCGCCATCTCGTCGCCCATGGCATGCAACGCAGCAGCATCGGCAGACTTCCGCACGGCGGGGTAGGCGGCGGATTCCTCGGCTTCGATGTGCGCGGCGTACAGCGCCGCCATGGCCTGCCAGCGCGCGGCGGCGGCGTCGAGCTCGGTCGCCTGCCAGCCGCCTTCGGCCACGCGAACCAGGTCGGCGCGCACGGCGGCCCAGGTGGTGGCCATGCGCGCATGTTCGTCGTGCAGGCGGTCGGCCAGCACCGCCTGGTCGCCCTGCCGCAGGCGCGGCAGCACATGGCGTTCCTCGTCTTCGTGGTGCGCCGGTGCGGCAAGGTCGAAATAGCGCATCACGTCGCGGGCGGCCTGCTGGGCATTGGCGTCGGCGCCCGATTCGCGCAAGTGCGCGGCCAGCCGTTGCAACAGGCCCAGCATGCGGTGCACACGCTGGTGGCAGGCTTCGAGCATCTCGAAGGGTTCCTCGAAACCGGCGCCGGGGCCGGGGTGCAGCGTCACGGTGGCAGTCATAGCCCGTCATTGTGACGCGCCCGTTGCGAGCGGCGGACGCGCCGGCCGGGCTTATCGTTCGCCTGTGGTGCCCGCTTCTGCGCAAAGGCGGCCGGGCGCCAGGCCAAGAGGACGAATCCACGATGCTGAGCTTCCTGCCGCCGCCCGTGCGCGGTGCCCTTGCCGCGCTGCTGCTGGCGCTGAATACCTTGTTCTGGTGCACGCTGCTGTTTGCGCTGTCGCTGGTGAAGCTGGTGCTGCCGGCGCGCGCCGTGCGCGTGCGCATCGACCCGTGGCTGAATACCATCGCCACGCTCTGGATCGCCTGCAACAGCGGCTGGATGCGGCTGACCCAGCGCACGGCCTGGGACGTGCAGGGCGTGGACGAGCTGCGCTACGCCGGCTGGTACCTGGTGAACAGCAACCACCAGACCTGGGCCGACATCTTCGTGCTGCAGCATGTGCTGAACCGGCGCATCCCGATGCTGAAATTCTTCCTCAAGCAGCAGCTCATCTACGTGCCGGTGATCGGCCTGGCCTGGTGGGCGCTGGACTTTCCGTTCATGAAACGGCATTCGGCGGCGCAACTGGAACGCCACCCCGAACTGCGCCAGCAGGACCGCCTGACCACCATTCGCGCCTGCGAAAAATTCGCCCTGGTGCCCACCTGCGTGATGAACTTCGCCGAAGGCACGCGCTTCACGCGCGCCAAGCATGCCGCACAAGGCTCGCCCTACCGCCACCTGCTCAAGCCCAAGGCCGGGGCGCTGGCGCTGGCGCTGAACGCGATGGGCGAGAAATTCCACTCGCTGGTCGACGTGACCATCGTCTACCCGACGGGTGCGCCGAACTTCTGGCAGTTCCTGTGCGGCGATACGCCGCGCATCGTGGTGCGTGTGCAGCAGCGGCCCATACCGCCCGAATTCTGTGCCGGCGACTATGCCGAGGACGCCGCCTTCCGCGCCCGCTTCCAGCGCTGGCTGACGCAGCTGTGGGACGAGAAGGACGCGCAGATCGACTCGCTGCTGGCGCCAACCGGCGCAGCGTCGCCGCTTCAGCCGTAGGCGTACCAGAGTGCCGCGAAGAAGTGGCAGACGCTGCCGCCCAGCACGAACAGGTGCCACACGAAATGCGCGTAATGCACCCGGTGGTCGAACAGGAAGACCACCGCACCCAGCGTATAGCTCAGCCCGCCAGCCACCAGCCAGGCCAGCCCCTCGGCCGGCAGGCGTGACACCAGCGGCACCACCGCCACCACCGCCACCCAGCCCATGGCCACGTACAGGCCGGTCGACCACCACGGGTGCTTGAGCCGGTTCAACAGCTTGACCGTGACGCCGAAGGCGGCCACGCCCCAGACCACGCCGAAAAGTGACCAGCCCCAGGCGCCGCGCAGCACGCCCAGGGTGAACGGCGTATAGCTGGCGGCGATGAAGACGAAGATCGCCGCGTGATCGAAACGGTTGAGCCATTGCTTGCCGCGGCCGGCCGGCAGCGCGTGGTACAGCGTCGAGACCCCATAGAGCAGGACCATGGCCGCGGCGAAGACGGCCGCCGCCGAGATGTCGGTGGCGCTGCCGCGCTGCGCGGCTTGCCACACCAGCACCGGCAATCCGGCCGCGGCCAGCAGGCATCCCGCGCCATGGCTGGCGACGTTGGCGAATTCCTCGCCCCGCGTCTGGGGACGGTCGACGCTCAAGGCTGCCATGGGTTCCTTCTTTCAGCCACCGCGGTTCAGTTGGCGCTGACCAGCTTCCAGCTGCCGCCGGAATCCTCGCGGCATGCCGTCCACACCTGCGGCTGGCCCTGGCGCCGGCGCGAATACACCGTCGAACGCACGCGCCGGCATTCGACGAATCCCTGCCGTTTCGGCTGGCCGATCACGAGCAGCGAGCCGCCCGCGCCGGTGGCCTGGTTGCGCCACTCCAGCGGCTGCGGCGGCGATGGCGCGTCGAGCACCTGCCTGACCGCGGCCAGGAACTGGCGCGTATCCTCGTCGTCGAAATCCCGGGCCGGCGAATCGCGCATCGCCAGGCCCCAACTCGCCGCGGCCCATGGGCTGGCGAGCCCGGCCGCCACGGCCACCATCAGCGCGGCCGCGCCGCGGCCCAGGCCTTGCTTCACGTCACTTCCCTTCCACTGCGGAACGCGGCGCCTGCGCCTGGGCCATCGCCACCGGCTGCCAGCCACCCCCCAGCGCACGATACACCTGCACCAGCGCACGCTGCCGCGCCAGCCGCGCGTTCACGAAATCGGTCTCGGCGACGAGCAGGCCGCGCTGCGCATCCAGCACCTCGATGAAGCTCACCACGCCGGCCGTGAAACGCTTGTCGGCCAGGCGCAGCGACTCGCGCTG
>Ga0138256_10009157_pt1 | contig 10390 bp, 7 predicted proteins | sample KNB2016incub_MG_FD_105486 | JGI IMG/M metagenome (GOLD analysis project Ga0138256, IMG submission 105486) | Active sludge microbial communities from wastewater in Klosterneuburg, Austria - KNB2014incub_MG | ecosystem: Engineered > WWTP > Activated sludge > Unclassified | place: Austria... | reverse complement strand
TTTGCAGACTGAGACAAAAACCAAAGGCAAACTGCTCAAAAAGATGGGCCGCGCTATCGAAGATTTTTCGATGATCGCCGAGGGCGACAAGGTGATGGTGTGTTTGTCGGGCGGCAAAGACAGCTATACGCTGCTCGACCTGCTACTCGATGTGCAGCGTCGTGCGCCGGTCAAGTTTGAGATCTTGGCGGTAAATCTCGATCAAAAACAGCCTGATTTTCCTGAGGAAGTGCTGCCCAATTACCTGACGGAGCGCAACGTGCCGTATCGCATTGTTGAGGAAGACACATATTCGATCGTCACCGCACACATCCCCGAAGGGAAAACGTATTGCTCGCTTTGCTCACGCCTGAGACGCGGCATATTGTACAACGTCGCGGTCGAGGAAAAATGCACTAAGATCGCGCTTGGGCATCATGGTGACGACATCATTGCGACGTTTTTGATGAACCTGTTTTATGTCGGCCAGCTCAAGGCGATGCCGCCGATCCTGCGCTCAGATGATGGGCGAAACACCATCATCCGGCCGCTCGCGTATTGTCAGGAAGCCGAGATCGCAAAGTATTCGGAGGAGCAGCAGTTTCCGATCATCCCCTGCAACCTGTGCGGTGCCCAGCCCAACCTCAAACGTGCCCGTATCAAACGGCTGATCAACGAGCTCGAAAAAGAAACCCCTTTTATCCGCCAGACGATGATGACCGCCCTGACCAACGTTACGGGCTCGCATCTGCTCGATAACGAGCTGTACGATTTTCGCAATTTCGAGCCGATGATCAAAGCGATCCCCGCCGGCCACGGCTCGGTCGAAAAAGAACTCGACGAGGTTTTCGACCACAGCGATTCACAATTCAGCATCCAAAACCCCACCATCCGAACCGCCGCCGCCGAACTCGTTCAGTAGAAAGCTCACCGTAAACTACTCTACGGATCTTCAGATTTTGCTTAACATTTTCTCTCAAAATCATTAGAATATTTGCTAGTCAAATCATTTCGGGTTCGGTTGTAAATTGATGAAAACATTAGATCGTTGTTTGGTTGCGATGCTCTCTGTTGCGATCGCGGTTATTTTTATGGTTTTGCCTGTTAGCGGGCAGGAGGGGTTGTCGCGGTGGGCTTTGGGGCGGCCTTCGTTGTTGATCGATATGCCGGGGGATCCGTCGGGTGGCGGGGCGGCTTGGGCGGAGAAATCGATGTATTCGATATTTCCGAGTTCGTGGTCGGCTGAGGGTTCGGGGGTGCGGGTCGAGGTTGCGAGGATATATACGGCCAAATCGCCGACGGATCTGCTGGCGGAGATCGGGCAGAAAGTCTCGGTGCCTATGACGCCGACGGGGCGTGGGCAGTTGTCGGGGCGGGAGTTTGTAAATTTTTCGGGCTCGAACAGGATCGCCGCCGTGATCGGCAATGACGGTGGGGTGATGGGCGGTGCGAGCTGGGTCGTGATGGCGACGTATAAGGACGCGGCGGGGCGGGCTCTGGCGGGGACGATATTCGAAGGGATAAAGGTCGAACGCGAAGGTGCACGGCACTGGGCGATTCGCAGCCTAGGGCCGACATTTCTAGCTTCGGAGCTGCCGTTTGAGCTGACCAAAATTCCGAGCAATGAATCTGGCCGCACGCGTTCTGAGAGCAGTTTTGACGGGATGGATGTTCGGGTGACGGACGAGACTCCGTCGGCGGGGAGCAGTTTTGATAAGGAAACGACGCTGAAAAATTTTATTGATGGCTATCGCGGGCGGGCGGGCGTTACAGAATTCACTTCTACCCGCGAGAAATACAAACTGGACACCCGCGATGGCGACTTGGTCACGATGACGTTCAAACGCGGCAATCGCAGCTATCGGGTTTATGACATCGCTTTTATTGAAAAACAGCGGGCCGTTGTCGCGAGCATCCAGATCGATCCGAACAGAGCGGACCATGCGGATACGACTTCGCGGATATTGCGGTCTTTGAAAACGGCTCTCAATCCGGTTTACGGTTGGAAGACATACGACGTTGGCGGCAAAGGGCTTTATATGGACCTGCCGGTCGCGCCGTCCGCTCCAAAAATGATGGGCAGCGTGCAGGTTTATAACTCCGACACGCCGCTGGCGATGACGGAGATACGGCAGCTTGAGGTCGGTTATCCGTCGGCACACGACCCGGATTTTTCGGCGAAGCAGTATTTTGAGATGCAGCAGGCTCTGTCGGCGAATCAAAAATTTGAGCTGCAGGGCATTGATAAACTGCTGATCGACGGGCTTGAGGCGAGGCTTGTACGGGCGACTTGGAAAAACGGCCAAGCCGTGAATAAGCGGCAGATTCTGACCATTTACGGCTACGAAACGCAGTGGATCATCGATATGCTCGCGTCAAAAGAGACCGACCTGTATATGGAGCGGGTGATGCAGAGCGTGCGAGTGCGGATACCGTTTCATCCGACTGCGATCCGGCAATCGTTTGGGTCGATGGGCGTTTCGTTCATTGTAGGCGATAAGCGGCTTGAGCCAAAGATCACTCAAAACGCCGCGGATCCCGATTTTACACGCGAAGAATCGGCCACCATGCAGATGGATAAGAGCATCCTGGCGGTGTACGAGATGGTCTTTAAGAACGCGGCTCCGCCGATCACGGACGAACGCGGCAAGACGTTTATGGACGGATTTTTACGGGGCTTGAGCCAGGCGGCTGGTGTGCAGTTGACGGCGACGCAGCTTTCGAGTTTTCCAATCAACATCGACGGCATTGCCGGAAAGCATATAATCTACGATATCAGCGCGGGCGGAAAGCAAGACAGCGTCGTTATCCAAGCTGATTTTATTATGCTGGGCCAGGACAAAAAATTTTGGACAGCGACCGTTATCACTAATTACGACGGCGGGCTGACCGCTCGTTATAATAGGGCGAGAATTTTGAATTCGCTAAGAGTTGGAATGTAGAAGTAGTAGACCGGAGGTTAATCTATGAAATTGGGTTTAAGGCCAGCTAACTATCGTTTGGTTGGTATCGCATTTATCTTTCTGATGGGCATTGTGACAGCGACCGCCCAGCCGGGGTCGCAGACAACGCCGCAGACGCATGACGAATTTGTAGCGGCAGGACGCGCAGCGGCACAAAAAGGCGACCTTGCGGGAGCCGCAAAATGGTATTCGAAAGCCATCGAGAGCCAGCCCGACGACTACGACATTATTTTTGCCCGTGCGGGCGCGTACGCTGCGACAGGCAAATACGACAACGCACTCAAGGACCTGAATGTAGTTATCGCAAAGTATCCTAAGTCCGTCGTTGCCCTGCACCTGCGCGGCAGTCTCTACAACGTAAAAAAAGATTGGAAAAAGGCGATGGCGGACGCAGAGGCGATCATTGCGCTTGAGCCGGCGAACGGACTGGGCTATCAGGTACGCGGCGGAACGTATGCGGGACAAAAGAAATATGCCGAGGCGGAAGCCGACCTGACAAAAGCGATCAGTCTCAATCCCCGCGACCACCTCAGCTATATGTATCGCGGAGCAGTCTATGAAGAGCAGGGCATGGCCGGTAAATCACAGGCTGACAAGCTAAAGGCCGAACAGATACAACGCGGACAGTAACACTTTGCTGATATGCAAAACATAAGAGAGACGCGAGATATATTTCGCGTCTCTTTTTTATCTATTTAAGCTTCTTTGGGGCAAAGATCTTATCGTCAATTTTGACGTCATGTTTGACCGATCTAACTATCGAGACAATGTCGCCGTTGCCGATGTTGTTGTTGACGGTTTTGAACGCCAGTTTTATGCCATCGACGTCTCTATAATCGGAGTAGGTGATGGTAAACGGAATGACCTGTTGGCTAGTACTTGAGGCGACGGTGCCCTCGTGTTTCAGCAGCAGGAATGAGGTAGTCGAGTAGTATTGCTTGAAAGGCGTGCCAGCGTTTGGTTCGAAAGCGACGATATACGCTTCTTCGCCGTTGACCTTTGTCGTACCGGTTATCTCGACGTTTTTATAAGGTGTAGTCCAGTCGATACCGGCGTAGAAATCGTTAAACAGGCGAATGTCGTCGAGTCGTTTGCCGGCGAATTTTTCGGCCGGTGCAAAGGTGTAAGCTTCGTAACCGCCGGTGCCGTCAAAATATTCCCAGCCAGTCGCGATCTTTTTGCCGAGGGCGGTCATTGTCGTTTCAGACGCACTTTTGTTCGGTGCCTTCGCCCACGTAGTCACCTTTGCTTGAACGCCCTGATGAATTAGATCGACATCGGCCTCGGTGACGCGTGATGTGATCTTGCGCAAGTTTGCTTCGCCGCCGATGGCATTGACTGCCTTTTCGCGGAGCTCGGCAGAGGTGATCGCCGGTTTTGTGGTGGCCGTCGCGACTTTGAATTCAAAGACGCCCTCGGGCTGCGTCACGGCGATGGCTGTGAGCTTACCAGCTGCGTCGCGTTTTGCGTTCAGAAAATAAGTTTCAGGCAAAGGCGACATCGCAAAGCTACCATCAGGCTTTGGCGTCAGAGCGTATGGTTGCTGGCCGGGGATGTTGAACGTAATTTTGCCGTCCGATTCTTTGATCTCGATGACCGCTTCGGTGCCTCCCGGAGGTGTGTATCTGCCGATCAGACCTTTAGCCGCACCGAGATCTGTCGCCGGTTTTCCTGCTGTTGTGCCGTCGGTGTTAAGACGCGGCAGCTTGTGGTTGCCCTGAGGCTGGATCATCTCTAGCTCGGTCGCGTCGCCGGTTTCGGGTGTAAATTTGGCGCCAAATCCGTCAGGCAGGCCCTCCGCCTTGAATGTGCGCGGTGCGGTGCGGATGAGCTTGTACGGCGGCTGGCCGGGCACGACGATGAACATATCTTCGCCCTCGATCTTGATCTCGATATTTCGCTCGGGCGTACCATATTTACCGGCCATGAACTGCATCGTTTTTAGCGGCAGCTTGGTGGTCTCGGCGGGTTTCGGCAAGTCGATCAGGTTTGACCAGATGACTGGCATGATGTCGTTGCCCATGGACGAGCCAGTGACATTGGTGAGCAGGACAAAGCCGAGTTTTTTCTCAGGGATCATCGCGACGAGCGAATTAAAACCGTCGATGTTGCCGCCGTGCTCGACGACCTTGAGGCCGTTCCAAGAGCGAAGCATCCAACCGAGCCCGTAATTGACCGTACCTGACGGATTCATTTTCATTTGGGGCTTGAGCCATTCATTGTAGCCGTTTTCAGAAACGAGACGCTTGCCGTCAACCGTGCCGCCGTTCAAAACGAATCGTAACCATTGAGCCATGTCACGGGCGGACGAGTTTATTGAGCCCGCCGGTGCCACCTCGTCGATGTCGCGAAATGGCGTTTTGGTGGTCTCTTTCGTGTCAAAATTATAGTTGTAGCCGAACGAATAGTCTTTGGCCTTGGCGAGCTGCTTCATCGACATGTTGCTATTGATCATGCCGAGCGGAGCAAAAATACGCTCGGGGACAAACTTTTCCCACGGCATTTTTTGCGCTTGTGTGACGATCTCACCCCCGGCGGCAAACATGATATTTTGATACTGAAATTTTTCACGGAGCTTGGCGGTCGGCTTTGCCTGGGCGGCGACTTGGATTAGTTCGGCACGCGTTAGTTTGCCGGTGATCATCGCAAGGTCGGTGCGGTTGAGGCCCGACGAATGGGACAACAGGTCGCGAATGGTAATGTTTTTGTCCGTTTCCGGGTCGTACATTTTAAAGTAAGGGAGCAATTTTTTAGGGCTGTCATCGAGTGACAATTTACCTTCGTCCTGCGTCATCAACACGCTGAGTGCCGTAAACGCTTTAGTTGCCGAACCGATCGCAAACTGAGTATCGGGCGTGACGCCGATCTTGTTCTCATAATCTTTGTAGCCCAGACCTTTCATGTAAATGATCTGGTCGTCTTTTACAATGACAAGCGATATCCCTGGAATGCCGAGCTCTTTGCGGCGAGCTTCGACCTTGTCTTCAATAATTTGAAGCTGTTTGGAGTAGTCGGCCGCGGCCGCAGTTTGGGTTCCGGTTTGAGCATAGCCAACCTGCGGCAGAGCTGCCCAGGTGACCGCAAACAACAATAGTAACGACAAAAATGTGGTCGAAATAGGTCTTTTCATTATGATTCTCCGCGAATATGTCTTTGGTAGAATACGCCATAATATAGAAGAAAGTTCTGTTTGATTATGCGCTTTCAAGCCATACAATCTACGAAAGATCAAATGTAAGGAGGACGCAATGCGAAAGGTGACATTTGGCGGTGCTAACAGTCTCGACAACTACTTTGCCCGTACGGACGGCGGGATGGATTGGCTCATGTGGAGCGACGAGGCAATGGAGCTAATGAACGATTATTGGCCGAAGGTCGATACGATCGTTATGGGCCGAAGGACGTATGAGGTTGCGATGGCCGGGCAAGAAGTGGAGGAGGAAAGGAGTGGAGGAGAAGGGGAGACGGAAAACGCGAATCCGTATGGGGATATTAAGACTTATGTATTCTCTACAACTTTACCTATCGGAAAGACCGCCGGCGGGGCCGAGATCGTAAGCAGTGATCCCGGCGAATTTATTCGTGAGTTAAAGTCTCAAGATGGCAAAGAGATCTGCATCATGGGCGGCGGCAACCTTGCCAAAACGCTGCTCGAAGCAGGTGTTATCGACGAGATCGGATTTAACATTCATCCGGTGCTGCTCGGTTCCGGCGTGCCGCTGTTTTATGAGATGTCGCGGCAGATCGATCTTGAATTGTTAGAATGCAAAGCGATGAAGAACGGCTGTGTTTACGTTCTCTACAAAGTGAAAGATTAATAATCTATGACAACCGAAGTACAAACCGACCTCAGCATGACGGCTGAGATCAATCTATATTACGACCTATTTGTGCCGGAGAATCTTACAAAGCCTGCACCGCTATTGATCGCGGTCCACGGTTATGGTGCGCACAAACGCTACATGATGCGTGAGGCGAGGCTGGTTGCGGGGGATAAGTTTGTGATCGCGGCGATACAGGCCCCGCATCCGCATTACCGGCGGACGGACGACGGATATCGAATTGGTTATGGCTGGCTTTCGGATCAGAAACCGGAAGAGCACGTGCGGCTGCATCACAAGTTTGTGCTCGATGTGATCGAAAAACTTGCGGCCGATGGTGTGATAGATGACAAGCGAGTGTTTATGTACGGATTTTCGCAGGCGTGCGCGCTCAATTTTAGGTTTGCGTTCACGCACCCTGAGGTGTTGAGCGGTATCGTCGGAGTCTGCGGCGGTATTCCCGGCGATCTCGAAACTAACGAGAAATACAAACCGTTTGAGGCGGAAACATTTTATCTATACGGGGACGATGACGAGTTTTACACGCAGGAACAGTTTGCCGGATTTAATGAAAAGCTCGGTGCTCAACTGACAAATTACCGCTCAAAACATTACACAGCAAAGCACGAAATTACTGAAGGGATGCGAGTTGATATCAAAGCATGGCTCGAACGTTTTGTTTGAATTGTACTGGTGGCGTTCGTCGTTCGGACCAATTTACTTAATGGTCAGGTCGCGGACCTCCACTGTTTCACTCCATTCGGTTGGCAGTACGACACGCGGCATGTCGACGCCTGTGTCTGACTTAACGATTTCGACGTAAAACGAATCTTTTTTCGCACCTGAGATCACGGAACGCGGGCCGTACAGTGTAAAAGTCGCTATCACCTCAGGCGTACCGGCCACCGGGATCGAAAATAAGCGCTCGACCCGCTTTTCGCCTATCTTAAATGTGACATCAACAAACGTGTTGAGAACGGCGGCCTTGGCATCGGGCGAGGTCACGGCGACCTGTTTTGCGAAAAGGTCGTTGTTACGCCCCGTAAGGTCGATACGCTCAGTCTGGACGTAGGTGAGTATCGAAACAATACTAGCGGGCCCGCGGACGCGAATTTTTTGCGGCAGCACCGAGGTTGTGTAGACCTCAAATCCGGCAGCCGGTGCTCCGAATGTATCGGCTCGAACCTCGACATCTTTTTCCTCGACGGCCTCGAGTTTGACGGCGATGCGGCTCGGCTGCACCTCAACCAGCTTAACCCCCTGCGGCAATGCGACATATACGGTCTCGGGCGTCAGCGGGATGATGCGGTCGCCGGGTTGCACCTCCGTCAGATCGATCGAGGCGAGCAGGTCGGCGCGGTTGATCTGTTCGACCTTTCGCTTATCGCCGCTGATCTCGATATCAACCTCTTGCTGCGGAGCATTGGTCACCTGAGCATTGCTGGAAATATTTAGATTTAGCGGGATGGTTAGACGTTTGGTCGTAGGCGTTGAAAGTCCGGTGACGCCAAACCAGAGCGTAAGTGTGATCACGAGCGCAAGCAGCTTGAGAGGCCAGTCCTCAAGAAATGCCTTGCGGAGGATATGCTTGAAAAAAAGTTTTTGAGGCTTGTCGGGCATTAGCTTACGGTAATATCCGTTTCCGGGTCTTTCATGGCTTTGGGCGTATCGCGGCGCGGTTCGATCAGCGGTATCTCAAGCGCGTCGAGCAGCAATTTACGCAGCTGATTTGTATCCAGATTGCGGTGGACGACACCGGCCTCAACATACGTTATCAATCCGGTTTCCTCGGACACGACGATCGAGATGGCGTCAGAACCCTCGGTAATGCCGATCGCTGCACGGTGGCGTGTGCCCAGTTCGCGTGAGATCTCAGGGTTTTTTGTCAGCGGCAAAAATACCGAGGCGGCGGCGAGGCGTTCGCTTTGAATTACGACAGCACCGTCATGTAGCGGCGTTGCGGGGTTAAATATAGTAACGAGCAGGTCGTAGCTCAGACGTGCGTCGAGTTGGACGCCCGCGTCGATAAAGTTTCGAAGGCCAACATTGCGTTCGATGACGATAAGGGCACCGGTTTTCTCTGTAGCGAGCGTCGTCACCGCGAGCACGATCTCATCATAAACACTGCCGCCAAACTGGCCGCGTTGACGTTTCAAAATAGGAAAGCGGAGCCGGTTCGCAAAAAATATCAGTGCCTGGCGGATCTCCGACTGGAACAAAACGATGATCGCGATACCGATAAAACCGACGGCGTAACGCAACACAAACTCAAGCGTAGAAAGCTCTTGGGCCGCTGCAAGCCAATAAAGCAGCGCCAAAATGACCATGCCGACGACCGTTGGAACCGCCCGCGTGCCGCGAAACAGCTTGAGCACGACATAGACGATGATAAAAACCAGCGCAAAATCGAGGACGTTTCGCAGGGTGTTTATCGTCGGGATGTAATTGGTAAGGTCCATCAAACCAGCCACGATCGCAAGCATTCTAAAAGCGTATCAACGCGATAAGAATAACATAGCAAAGGGCTTGCCAGAATGGAAAATTGGACAGGTTTTACGCTCACGCCTCGAACGGGATCTCGGCGTTTTGCAGGATGTTGAGTTCGTCAAACGAGACGCGCTCGAGCAGATCGCGGTCATCAAACATCTTGATCAAACCGTTGACGGTCGCGTAACGCGGCTCTTCGGCGATCGAGACGGGCAGATTGATGAACGATCGCAAATACTGATCGATGCCCGTGAGCATCGCCCCTCCGCCGGTGAGGATGACGCCGCGATCGTAGATGTCGGCTGCGACCTCAGGCCGCAGTTCGGTAAGCGTATCTTTTACCCGCAGAGCGATGCGGCGGACGATGCCCTCGACGATCGGATAGATCTCGCCGGAGGTGATCTCGACGGCGCCGGGGCTGCCGGTCTGGACGTCGCGACCGCGGATCTCGATCGTTGTTGAAATGTCCTCGGGCAAAAATGTCGATGCAAATTGGGTCTTGAGCATCTCGGTTGTTTCTTCGCCGACCTGTAGCCCCCGATGGCGGCGGAGGTGGGTTGCGATGCTCTCATTTATCGCGTTGCTGCCGTAACGCTCAGATGTCGAATGGACGACCGAGCCTTTGGCGATGATCGCTATATTTGTCGTGCCGGCACCGATGTCAACGATAGCAGAGGCCCGTTTGTCGGTCGGAGAAACGCCAGCACCAAAGGCGGCGGCGAGGCCCTCTTCCATCATAAAGACCTTGCCGATATGAGCATCCTCGGCGGCGTTAAACAGGGCACGCTGCTCGACGTGGGTCACATCCGACACGAGACTCATTACGGCCTGAATCGAAATGTTGGGCCCGCCGGATTTTGCCTTTTTGACAAAGTGGGCGAGCATTTTTTTGGTGCGTTCAAAATCGGCAACGACGCCGCCGATGAGCGGGGCTTTGACGTTGACATCGCGGCTTTCGCGGCCGGTCATGTCAAACGCCTCCTGTCCAAAGGCGACGATCTCCTCGTTCATCTCATTGATCGCGACAAGCGACGGTTCATCGAGCACAACGCCGCGGCCTTTGACGGCGATGATCGTGCTGGCGGTACCTAGATCGATAGCCATCGAATCGGTGACCAATTTTTTGAGAGACGAGATCTT
>Ga0138256_10009156_pt1 | contig 10390 bp, 10 predicted proteins | sample KNB2016incub_MG_FD_105486 | JGI IMG/M metagenome (GOLD analysis project Ga0138256, IMG submission 105486) | Active sludge microbial communities from wastewater in Klosterneuburg, Austria - KNB2014incub_MG | ecosystem: Engineered > WWTP > Activated sludge > Unclassified | place: Austria... | reverse complement strand
GACGTCGAGGCCCTATGCGACATGTCCAGGAATCCGCTCGATCTCTGCCGAGAGCGCCCGTTCCGCGTGCCACACGTCGAAAGCCTGCTGCATCCCGAGCCAGAGCGCCGGCCCATTGCCCGCCCACTTGCCGAGCCGCACGGCCATCTCGGGTGTGACGGGCGCCTTGCCCGCCAGGATGCGATGCAGGAGTTGCCGCGACACGCCGAGTTCCCGGGCTGCCTGCGAGACGTTCATCCGCAGCGCCGGAAGCACGTCCTCACGCAGGATCTCACCGGGATGCGTCGGCTCCCGCCTCAACGGCCGTCGAACAGGGAGCGCCTTCGTCGTCGCCATCGTCGTCACCTTCCGTTCAGTGGTACTGCTCGAGGTCCAGTTCGTGGGCGTCCTTCCCGTCCCAGCGAAATGTGATGCGCCAAGGGCCATTGACCGCCAGCGCGTGCCGACCCTCTCGATGGCCCTTCAGTAGATGAACTCTCCAGCCCGGCATGTTCAGGTCGGAGGGCGCTGTCGCGGCTTGGATCGCGTCCATCGCCCTTGTGCAGCGCTTGCGCAGGTCCGCCCGTACCTTCCGACTCTTGCCGGTTTCGAACAGCTCCCGCAATCCGTGGTGTCGGAAGCTGGCGATCACAGTGCCGAGCGTAAACTGAGGCGCGACAGGATGTCAACCATTGCTTTACATAACGGTGCCAGCGCTCCGCGTGGGCATGAGGGAGACACCGGAGTCGAGTCCGAAAGCACCAAGCGATCGGTAGGCGACAGGCGTCGTGCGAAACGTGGCGTCCCCGATGTTTGTGAGTTGGAACCAGATGGCGGGTTGGTTGCGGGCGGTCGGTGGCTTGAGGAGCGCCTCCTGACGAGTTCAGACTTCCTCGCCGGGGACGTGGGCGGTGCCCAAGTGGCGGAGGTAGTCCATCCTGTCGTGTAGAACCCGAACGACCAGGACGCGGGCTGCGTCGGTCTCGAAGAAGATGCAGTGACGGCCGCTGATCGCCATCTGGACGCCCGGCCTGAGGTCGTCGCGGCTGCGCGTGACCACGGTGCCGCGGACGAGGCCCTTGAGCGTTTCACGGAGGGCGCTCATGTATTTCGTCGTCTGTTCCTGACCCCAGGTTCGGGTGGAGTACCGGCGAATCGATTCCAGATCCGTCCGTGCAATCTCGGTGAGGGAAAGTCGCTTCACAAGCTGGCGAACAGCGCGTCGATCTCGTCTTCGGTCTCGAGGTGAAACACCCGTCCGGCTGCGACATCCGCGTAACCGCGATCGAGCGCGTCCTTCAGCCGAGCGCGCGTCATTGCCACCACCTTGTCTCGGACGTCCATCAGCCGAAGTGCGTCGGCGACAACTTCGTCCTCGGTGCTGTAGTGCCCCTCCTTCACCTTACGGCGGACAAGTGCTTCGAGGCTCTTCGGGATCGCGACTTCCATGCTGTCTCCTAGACGTGGAGTACACACGATAACATCGGAGACAGGTTCCACAGACATGGCTGGGAAGGGGACAGACTATATGGATGAGCTGACGTCCCCAGTTTCTGCGAGTTGGAACCAGCTCTGCGTCTGGTTGCGCGCGATGGACAGTTTGAGGAAGGCTGCTTGACGCGGTCAAGCAGCTCAGGCGCTGAGGGCGCGGACGGCCGGCCGATCGGCCGGCGTGGGCAGCCGGAAGGCGCTCGCCGACAGCGTGACGACGGCCACCGTGTTGCCCGTCATGTCGAAGAACTCGACGGAATAGCCTTCTTCGCTGACGCCTGGGACGACGTGGCGCTCCAGGACCGCGCCGACATCGCCGGCGCGCACGCCGTGCTCGGGGACGTCGCGGGTCAGAATCACGTCGCCGTACAGGTCGAAGGGCATGGCTACCTCGGGTACATGGTAATGAATCGGGGCACGTCGGTTCCGGTGTCGATCTGCCAGATCGAGCAGAACGGCACAGCCCTGCCAACAGGTGTGCGGATCGGCCCCTCGATTTCGTGGACGACCCCACGCGTTTCTCGACGTGCGGGTGACGTCGAGGGACAGGTGCTGCTGCCGAAGGTCGGCTTCGAAGGCCTGGGGACTGTCGGGTCTGTATCCGAAGCTGAGGAGCAGCCTTGCCTTCGCCGTGCCGCGCTTGTGCGACATGTTCAACAGGTACCCGGTGAGCTTCTGCGGCGCGATGACCGCCCGGTCAGCGTTCGGCACCGTCACCAGCAACCTCCGGGCCTGTCAGTCACTTCACAGGCTGGCAAACAGGACGTCGATCCGATCCGCGGTCTCGAGTTCAGTCACCCGCCCGGCTGTGACGTCTTGGTAGCCGCGGCCGAGGGCATCTTTCAGACGAACGCGCTTGATCGCCAACGACTTCGTCGGGGACCCGCAGCGGACGAATGTCGGCGACGAAGTCGCCGCCCGGCCCGTCCTCTCCTGACAGGGACACGATACCTCAGGGAGCGTCGAGACGCTGCGAAGGGGGACGTAGTGAGGATGAAGTTTGGCGTCCCCGACGGGATTCGAACCCGTGTTTTAGCCTTGAAAGGGCCACGTCCTGGGCCTCTGGACGACGGGGACGCGAGGGGTGGAAGGTGGAAGTTTAGCACGCGACCGCTTCTGGAACCCACTCGACCGGCTTGGCATCGGCCGTTCGGCGCGCGGCGGTATACTGCGCCCGTGGACCGACGATCCTTCCTCGGCGCTGCCGCCTCGCTCACCGCCGCCTCCGCCCTGCTGCCGCGCGTGGCGTGGGCCGCCTCGCAAGAGACCGGCGACACGCCCACCGACAGCTTCGACCCCTGGATCGAAGTCCACGCCGCCCACCTGCCGCAGAACGCCAGGGCCGTGGCCCGGGCCGCCGGAGGCCGGCCCATCCTCGCCGTCATCAAGAACAACGGCTACGGACTCGGCGTCGCCACCGTGGCGCGCCTGCTCGAGCCGCTCCCCGAGGTGCACGGCTTCGCCGTAGTCAAGCTCGAGGAAGCCGTCACGCTGCGCGAGCGCGGCATCGCCAAGCCCGTCCTACTGATGGGCCCCTTCACTCCCTCCGAACTGGGCACGCTCGCCGCACGCGGGATCATGCCCATGGTCTACACGCCCATCGGCGCGGAGCTCGAGCGGGCCGCAGCCAGCCTGCCCCAGCCGCTCGACATCCACGTGTGCGTGGACACCGGCATCGGGCGCGTGGGCGTGCCGTACGGTGAGGCCGCGACGCTGATTCGAGACCTGGCCGCCCGCCCCAACGTCCGGCTCGCCGGCGTCATGATGACCTTCACCGAAGACCAGGTGTTCGACCAGGAGCAACTCCAGCGCTTCACTACGCTCAGCGATGGCCTCACCGCCGCGGGCGTGGCCATCGGCCGCCGGCACGCCGCCTCCAGCTACACGTTCTTCCAGCACGACAACGCCTGGCTCGACATGGTGCGCACGGGCATGGTGCTCTACGGCGTCTACCCGGATCCCGGGTTCCGCAAGGGTGCCGCGATGGACCTGCGGCCCGCCGTCGCGCTCCGCGCACGCGTCGTCTACGTGAAGAAGCTCGCGGCGGGCACCAGCGCCGGCTACGAGCGCGCCTACGTGGCGAAGCAGGACACGTGGGTCGCTACCCTGCCAGTTGGGCACACTGACGGCTGGCCGCGCGTGGCCGCGAAGGGCGCCCGCGTTCGCATCAACAACCGGCTCTACCCCGTGATTGCGTCCGTTTCGGCCAGCCACTCCATCGTCGAGATTGGCGCCGAGCAGACCGTCAGGATCGGAGACGTGGCCACGATGTTCGACTGGACGGACGGCTCGCGGCCCGAAGACGTGGCCACTTCGTGCGGCGCGTCCGTCTACGATCTGCTGATGCACCTGAACCCGCTGCTCCCCCGATTCGTGCTGACCGAGGCGTGAGCAGCAGCGGCTCGAACCGGGAAGCGACAACCGGCGGCCTGCCGGCGTGGACAGAGAGGGTACTCATGCGTGGCTGCTGCTGGCACTGCGACATGAACGGCGTTCTCGCCCGTCCCGCAGCCGACGTCGAGCACCGCTCCGGCGAATCGGCCCTGATCGCTCCGACATCTTCGTCTCCGCCCCGCAGTCTCCGCCCCGCAACGGATCTTGCCACTTCATCGTGGCCCGCCAATCCAGCACGAAGCATGGCCGGCGCCAGGGTTGCGGCCACGCGCGGCTACTTCTTCATGTCGTTCTGCAACTCGACGAGGATCACTTCCATGGGCTCGGTGCCCTTGTTCAGGTCGGCATGCTGCGTCCCGGGAGGATCGGCGTCCAGCCAGTAGGCTTTGCCCGTTTCCCAGACCATCTTCTGCTTCGTCATTCCCTTGGCGTCCACTACGTCCAGTGTGCCGCCCTTGAGAGCCACGATGGTCCGTCCGTGCTCGTGCCGATGCAGCGACAGCGGCTGGTTCGGCATGATGACGGACTTCCACACCCGGACCTCGGCGTTCTCGAACTGCGGCTCTCGCCGCGAGCCCGCCGCCTGAGGCTGCACCGCGTCCACGGCTGCCGTGGCCGCACACAGCGCCGCCGCCGCCCAGAATCCCTTCCACATCGTGTTCATCGGTTCTCCTTCGTCACCCTCGCTCAACACCAATCCTGCGCCCTCGGCACCGGACGAGCCGCACTGCCGGCACCCGCCAGCGGCAGGCGCGCCTACAGCTTCAGTATCCGCGCCGCATTCTCCCCCATCATCTTGCGGCGGTCTGCCTCCGGCACGTCGAGGCCGCGCAGCGTCAGCAGCATCTTGGGAATGCTACCGATCTGGTGCGGGTAGTCGCTGCCGGCCAGGATGTGATCCACGCCGGCAAACGACATCGCGAGCTCGACCGAGCTCGGATCGAAGTTCACCGTGTCGTAGTAGAACTGTTTGAGATACGCGCTCGGCGGCCGATCGATGTGCCGGCGGCAGTCTTCGAAGGCCTCGTAGCCGCGGTCCAGCCGCTCGGCCAGGTAGGGAATGGCGCCACCCAGGTGGCACAGCACCCAGGTGATGCGCGGATAGCGCCGGGGCACGCCCGCGAAGACCAGATGTGCCGCCGCCAGCGTCGTGTCCATCAGGAACCCGACCAGCGGCATCAGCCAGTACTGCTCCATCGCCTCGACACCGAGCGGGTGCGCCGGGTGGATGTAGATCACGGCGCCCAGCGCATCGGCCTTCTGCCAGAGCGCCTCGTAGCGCGCGTCGGCCAGCGCGACTCCGTTGACGTTGCTGAACACCATCGCACCGGGCAGGCCCGCCGCCATGGCTCGCTCGAGCTCGGCCACCGATGCCGCCGGATCGTTGAGCGGCAGCGTGGCCAGAAAGGAGAACGCCGGGCGGCGCGCGCGTTCACGGACGTAGGCATCGTTCACGGCGCGGGCCAACTCCACGGCCAGGGCGGGCTCCTCCATGTGGACGCCTGGCGTCGTGAAGGTCGCCACCTGCACGTCCACGCCGTGGTCGGCCAGCACCTTCTCGCGGTAGTCGAGGTCGCGGTGTCCGCGGACGAGGATGTTGTAGTCGCCCGGGTAGTGCAGCCGAGGGTTGCCGTCAGCGTCGAAATCGATCCTGATGGACGAACGGCCGGCCTTCACGGCATCCAGGTACTCAGGCGGATAGTAGTGGTTGTGGAAGTCGATGATCATCGTGATGGGTCAGGACGAGCTTGGGGGCAGCAGACCGGCTCGGCGCGTCCACAGCCAGTACACCGGCAAGCCCGAAAGCACGAGCCCGAGGCCGATGGCACTCTCCACCAGGTCCTCGCGCAGCTGGTTGACGACAATCGCCGCCGCGGCAGCGACAAACACGAGCGGCGCGACGGGCACGAGCGGCATCGGCCACGCGGGATGGTAGTCGGGCCGGCGCCTCAGGAGCAAGACCCCCACGCCCAGCAGCGCGAAGAAGATCCACTCGGTGTAGATGACCCGCGTGAAGAGGGCGCGGTAGGTCCCCGTCCAGACGAGCACCGACGACCACACAGCCTGCAGCACGATGGCCCGCGCGGGCGTCTGGTAGCGCGGATGCACCTGGCCGGCCCAGCGGAACAGCAGCCCGTCCTGCGCCATCTGGTAGTACACGCGGGGGCCCACGAGGACGATGCCGTTGAGCGCCCCAAAGGCGCTGACCATCACCAGCCCGGCAATCGCAATCGCGCCGGCCGGGCCCACCAGCCGCTCGAAGGTATCGGCCGCCACGCGGCTGGACGCCGTCACTTCGGGCAGCGAGAGCACGCTGAGATACACGGCGTTGAGGCCCACGTAGCACACCGTGACGACGACAATGCCGAGCATGAGGGCGCGCGGGATGGTGCGCTGGGCCTCGACGGTTTCCTCGGCCGTGTAGGTGACCATGTGCCAGCCGCCGAAGGCGAACAGGCCAGCCGAGACGGCCAGCAGGAAGCCGTCGAGTGTGACGGCCGGCGCCAAGCCGGCCCCAGCCGCCGGGGCGCTTGTAGGCGCCAGCACCCAGCCGGCGCCGATGATGAGCACGACGGCCCCGACCTTCACCGCTGTGATCGCGGCTTGCAGGCGGCTGCCCGCGCGCGTGCCCGCGTAGTTGATGGCCGAAAGCCCGATGATCGCGCCCACCGCCAGCAGGCGCGTGCCGGTATCGTCCAATGGCAGGAACGTCCCGGCATACCGCGCGAACACGGTGGCGATGGCCGCCGCGATGCCGCTGTGCATGCTCCAGAACATGGCCCAGCCCCAGAGGAATCCCAGAGCCGGTGTGTAGATTTCGCGCAGGAACACGTACACGCCGCCGGTGCGCGGATACGCCGACGCCAGCTCGGCGCACACGAGCGCACCGAGCAGCGTCAGCGCGCCGGCCAGCAGCCAGGCCAGCACGACGCCGGCGGTGGACGGCACCCGCGCCGTGATCTCCGAGGCCTGGACGAAGACCGACGCGCCGAGAATGGTGCCGACGACCAGCGCCGTGGCGTGCGAGAGGCCGATGACGCGCGCGAGGCGAATCAGAGCGGGTTATCCGGGAACATCATCGTGCGCCACAGGTGAGTGGTCATCCGTGTCTGCCGGACAAAACGAAACCGGGTTCCCCGCGCCGCAGCGAAGGGAACCCGGTAAGTAGCCGTCAGGCGGCGTCAGGCTCCGGACATGTGCCGGGCCATGAGCCGCGTGCGCAACCTAGGCCGCCTTGGCCGGCTGCGACAGGGCGTGCTCGAAGACCTGCACGGCCTTCTGCATTTCCTCCATCGATCCGACGGAGATGCGGACGTGCGTCTTCTCGTAGGGCGGGAAGTCGCGCCCGATGAGCACGCCTTCCTTGAGGCAGGCGTCGCGGAACTCACGAGCCGGCCGCTTGACGTTGATGAACATGAAGTTGGTCTGCGAGTCGGTCGGCGTGTAGCCGCGATCCGCGAACCACTTCTGCGTGAAGCTCCGCGCCGCTTCGTTGCGCTTCTGCTCCGCCGTGACCCATGCGTCGGGCACCGCCAGCGCGGCCTTCGCCCCCTCGAGCGCCATCACGTTGATGTCGCCGACGCCGTCCCAGGCCGCCATCTTCGCGATGGTGTCCTTGTGACCGATGGCAAAGCCGATGCGAATACCGGCCATGCCGAAGCACTTCGAGAAGGTGCGAGCCACGACGACCCGCGGGTTGTCGACCGCGAGCGGAATCATGGTCTCGTAGCCCGGCATCGTGCCGTACTCGAAGTAGGCTTCGTCCACCAGCACGGTGGTGCTGGGTGACGCCTTCATCAGGGTGCTCAGATACGTCCGCGTGTCCGAACCCGAGATGGCAGTGGCCACCGGGTTGTTCGGGTTGCAGTAGAACACCAGGCCTGCGCCCTTGGACGCCTGCTGCAGCGCGTCGAGGTCCATCTTGAGATCGGAGGGCCTGAGCTTCACGCCGGTGATGGGGTGCCCCATCAGCCGCGCGTAGTCCGCGCACTCCTCGTAGGCCGGGATGGCCGCGACGAGACCGGCGGTCTTCGTGGTGAAGACGTGGGTGCACGTGCGCAGCAGCTGGGTCGAGCCACAGCCGAGGAGCACGTTCTCGGGCTTGACACCGTGCTTCTTGGCCACGAGCGCGGTCACTTCCGCAGCCGTAGCGAAGGGATAGCGGCCGGCCTCCGGGAACGCGCTCGTGCGGATGGCGGCGAGCACGTCCTTGTGGGTGCCGAGCGGGTTCTCGTTGCTGGAGAGGATGATCGACGGGGCCGGACCCTGGACGGGCTGAATTCCCTGCGCGAAGAGCGAACCCTCGCGGCCGCGCGAGGTGATCCACAGACCCGCAGTGCCGACGCCCACCGTCTGAACGAACGAACGTCGCGACAGCGACATGGTTGAAACCTCCTTCACTCTGGACATCGGATTACTGCCTGTCCTTGCTGGACGTCGTGGTGGTGCTGCCGAGCACCTTCTTGAACACCTCGACGGCCTTCTGCATTTCCTCCATCGTGCCGATGGAGACGCGGCAGTGAGTCTTTTCGAAGGGCGGGAAGTCCCGGCCCACCTGCACGCCAGCCGCGCGGCAGGCGTCGCGGAACCCTGCGGCGGGTCGCTTGATGTCCATGAACAGGAAGTTGGCCTGCGAATCGGTGCCCGTGACGCCCATGTCGGCAAACGCCTTCACGGTAAATGCCTTCACGGCCGTGTTGCGCTTCTGCTCGGCGTCGATGTGCGCCTGGTCGGCCAGGCCGACAATGGTGCCGCCCAGCGTGAGCGTGCTCAGGCCATAGGGCATCTTGAACGCCTGCACGGCCTTCACCGTGGGCGCGTGGCCGATGGCGTACCCGGCGCGCAGGCCGGCCATGCCGTAGGCCTTCGAGAAGGTCCGCGTCACAAACACGTTCGGCGTCGCGAGCGCGATGTCGATGGCCGACGTGTACGACGGGTCGGTCACGTAGTCGTGGTACGCCTCGTCGATGAGAATCATCGTGTCGGGCGAGGCCGCGCGAATGGCCTTGACCATGTCGGCCACGGCGCTGTGGCCGTGGACGGTGGCCGTCGGGTTGTTGGGGTTGCAGAAGAACACCAGGCCGGCGCCCTTCGAGGCTTCCACCATCTTGGCGATGTCGATGCGAAGCTTCCCGTCGAAGCCCACTTCACGCACCGGCGTGCCGATCTTCTTCGCCGTATCGCGCGGGTTCTCGAACGACGGCCACGCGGTCACCAGTGGCTTGGTCGGCGAGGTGAACGCGCGCACGGCGTGCGTCAGGATTTCGCCGGACCCCGGCCCGAGCAGCACGTTCTCGTTCTTCGCCGAGTATCGCTTCGCGATGTCGGTGATGAGCGCGCCTTCGGTCTGCTTGGCGTTGAACGGGTAGCGGTGGGCTTCGGGGAACTTCCCGACGATGGCATCGAGCACGTGCTGTCCGGGCCCGAGCGGGTTCTCATTGCTGGCGATGCGGATGGGCTTGGCTCCCTGTGCCATGCCCTGCTCGCCGTACTCCATCATGCCGGCTTCGCGGCCCCGGGCCGCAATCCACTCGCCGTGAGCGGACTGGACGGGAGTCGAAAGACGCTGAAAGAGTCGCCGACGGGTCAGCGACATACTCTGCCTCCTTGGTTCGCAACGGCGACGGATGTCGCCGGGTATTCTACTTCGACGTGGATTCTACACACTTTTCATGCTCTTGCGAGATGAATCTCTACGGCCTCGCGCCGCATCCCACATCTCCCTAATCCCACCCATTCTACACCCTCCCCGGCATAGCCGGGCTGGCGCCCCCCGCCGCCAACCGTGCGCGCGCCCGCCGGACGCTGGGGGCGTCGCCGACAACATATAAGACGTCACCCGCCGCGAAGGTCCAGTCGATGGGCGGCGGCGCCAGTGTGGACGCGTCACGCCGCACGGCCAGGATCGTGGCGCCGCTGGCGGCCCTCAGGTTGAGGTGGCCCAGGGTCTGCCCTACCGCCCAGTCCACCGCCTGCACCTGGTAGCTCGACACTGGCGCCTCGCCGACCGCGGCCGACACCGGCGCCGACCGCACGGCCGGCGCCGACACCGGGCGAGGACTCGACGACGCCATGGAGGTTCGAGCCTCCCTCACCAACTCCTCGGCGACGTTCCCCGGCACGTCGAGCCTGGCCAGCAACTGCGCCATCACCTCGAGCGAGGCCTCGAGCTCCTCGACCACCGTCAGCGTCGCGCCGGCCCGGGCCATGCGCTCGGCCTCGAGTCGGTACCGCGTGCGAACGATGACCGGTACGTTCGGATCGAGCGATCGCACCGCCCGGACGGCTCGCTCGGTGGCCCCCGGGTCGCTCAGCACCGCCACCACGGCCGCCGCCTGGCCCGCCCCCGCCGCGTGGAGCGGCTCGACCGCCGTGGCGTCGCCATAGAAAATCGGGTGTCCCACGGCCACCGCATCCCGCACGGCCGCGCCGTTCAGTTCCAGAATCGTGTGCGGCGTTCCGACCTCATCCAGCGCGCTGGCAATGAGGCGGCCGCCGACGCCGAAGCCCAGGATGAGGACGTGTC
>Ga0138256_10009155_pt1 | contig 10391 bp, 5 predicted proteins | sample KNB2016incub_MG_FD_105486 | JGI IMG/M metagenome (GOLD analysis project Ga0138256, IMG submission 105486) | Active sludge microbial communities from wastewater in Klosterneuburg, Austria - KNB2014incub_MG | ecosystem: Engineered > WWTP > Activated sludge > Unclassified | place: Austria... | reverse complement strand
GGACTGGAGTGTGTTGCAACACCTGTCTGGCGACCGCGGGGCGCGGGAAATCTTGCGTTCGGCGGACACCCTTTCGGTTTTCGTTCGGATGGGTAGTTTCGATCTCGACACGCCCGACGACGTGCGTCGTTGGCGTGCGGTCGCCACTTCTCCCCTTCTCTCTTCGCCGCCCATGTCCACCATTGCCCAGAGCGTACTGGCTGACCTTGATCACGAGATCGAGCAGACGCGCAAGATGCTCGCTCGCGTGCCGGCCGATCATCTCGCCTTCACGCCGCATGAAAAGTCCTGGCCGCTGCAACGACTGGCCAACCATCTGACCGATTTTCCGATGTGGGGCGAGGTGACGCTGCGTCAGGACATGCTCGATTTTGCCGATCCGCGGCCACCGGCTCCGCCGGTTCCCACCACAGCTGACGGGTTTGTGGCGCAGTTCGATGCGCGCATGGTGGGCTTTCGCCAGGCACTGGCCGAGGCGACCGATGCGCAGATGATGGAGACGTGGACGATGAAGAACGCCGGGGTGACGCTGATGGCCATGCCACGCGTTGCCGTGCTGCGCAGCATGGTGCTCAATCACATGATCCATCATCGTGCGCAGCTCACGATTTACTATCGTTTGGTAGGTGTGTCCGTGCCCGGGCTGTACGGCCCCAGCGCCGACGAAGCGATGTAGCGCCTGCGCGCGTGGCGCAGCCGGCTCGGCTATGCCGGCTCCGCTGTGCCGACCCGCTGTGCCGACCCGCTGTGCCACGCGCGGGAGGGACGTATGTTGTCCGACGCCGTGAGGTGATGCGCCCGGAATCGCATTGCCGCACGGCGTCGACCATTCTTCCCGCCTCTCGCTCTGGAGTGTCGCGTGCTGCGAATCGCTGCGTTGCTGGTGCGTCGGTTGCATCCGGTGTTGGCACGTGCTGGGCGTGCGCACTGTCGAGCGCACTGGCGGGCGCATTGGCGGGCCCTGGCGGTCGGCGCGGCACTGGCGCCTGCGGCGCCGCGCGCCGCGGTTGCGCAGAGTGTGTTGCGCGAGTCCGATGCGGACGTTGCCGCGCGCCTTGCGTCCTGGATACAGGTCGAGGCACCGCCGGGCGGCGAGTGGCGACGGGCGCGCGAACTCTCGACCGCACTACCCGGCTGGCAACGCGATGTCGTTGGCAACCTGGTTCGCCGTGTCGGCAGTGGCACACCACGACGCGTGGTGGCGTGTGCGATGGACGTTCCCGGTTTTGTGGTCAGTCAGATCACCGACGACGGGTTTGTGCGCCTGCATCGCGCCGGCGTCCCTTCGCATGCGCTCTGGGATCAGTTTCACGAGGCGCAACAGGTGCATGTGCTGACGAGTCGCGGTGATGTGACCGGCGTGGTCGCGATCGCGAACGGACACTTTGCACGACAGCACCGCGGTGACACGGCGATCGCCACGGTCGACGGCCTGTGGGTGGATCTGGGCGTGGAGTCGCGAGCACAGGCGCTCGCGTTGGGCGTTGCGCTGCTCGATCCCGTGGTGGTGGTGCGACCACACTGGACGTATGAAGGATTTGCGAGCGGGCCGGCCGCTGGCGCACGCGCCGGTTGTGCTGCCGTGGCCAGCGCGGCCGAGGCGTTCGCGAACGCGTCGGCACAGGCGCCCGCTGGCGAAACCGTCTTTGTGCTGTCGACACAACGCAGCTTCGGTTGGGCCGGACTGGGCGGTGTGGTGGCGCGGCTCGGCGCCGTGGACCGGCTGCTGTTGGTCGACGAAGGGCGTGACGTGTCAGGCACGCGGACGACGGCGCTGCCGCTTTCTCGGTTGGGAGCGTCCCGAAGCCGTCTCGCCCGCGCGCTGTCCGGCGTGCTTCGGCGGGACACGGTTGAGGTGCTGACGCCGAAAGTGCGCTACGCGGGATCGCTGGTCGAGTCGATTCACGCCGACGACGCCCGCGCGCTGGTGTCCGGCGTGATGCAGTCGCTTGGCGTCGCCGGTATCGCGGCGCCGCTCGTGGCGCCGGTGATCGATACGATCGTGACGCTACCAGCGCGCACCGACGCGTATGGCGCGATCGAGCGCACCTTTTTCCGCATCGCCGATCTCGCGGGTGTACCAGGGCATGAGTGGCGTGTGCGTGAGTCTATACGTCAGATGCTGCCCGCGTGGGCAGCTGCCAGCGCCGTGGTGGATACGGCCGGCAATCTGATTGTGGCGGCGGGACCCGACCGTGATTCGGTCGCCTTTCTCGCGCACATGGATGAAGTGTCGTTCGAGGTGGAGGGGATTCTGCCCGATGGTCGTGTGCGACTGGCCCGGCGCGGTGGCGTCGTGACGACGGCGTGGGAAGGTCAGCCCGCGATGCTGCACTTTGATCGCGATGCGCGCGGGCAGGTGGCGGAGTCGCTGCGCGGCGTGTTCGTGCCGCGCGACTCCGCTCGCAGTCGTCCGGTCAATGCGCTGGTGGCGTGGTTCGGCACCGATTCCGCCGGACTGGTCACACGCGGCGTGCGCGTGGGATCGGCGGTGACCGCGTACAAACACGCCACGCGGCTGGCCAATGCGCGGTTGACGGCACGCGGCAGCGATGATCGGACCGGGTCGACGGCGTTGCTTCATGCGCTGCAGCGGATCAATCCGGCCACGCTGACGCACAAGGTGCTGTTCGTGTGGAGCACACGAGAGGAAGGTGGTCTCCTCGGCGCGAGCGCGTTTGGCGCCGAGCACGGCCGCAACCTGGTGCGCGTCTACAGCATCGACACGTTCGTCTCGTCGGACACGCCGCTCGAGTCACCGATGTTCGCGTTTGCCCCGCTGGGGCGCGGCGCCGTGCTGCGCGGCCTCGATGATGGGTCGATCACGCCACGCTCTGAGCGCGAACGCATCCTGCGACTGGCGAATGTGGCGCGCATTCCGGTGCAGGTTGGCACCACACACGGCAGCACCGACGGCTCGGCGATTGCGGCGTACGGCGCGCACAACGTGGGATTGTCCTGGCCGGGGCGTTACTCGCATGCGCCTGGCGAGGTACTCGACCTCCGCGATGTGGATGCCCTGATCCGCCTGATCGTGGCGGCGGCGGTGGCGCGATAGTCCGCCACCGCGGCTGGCCACCGCGGCATGGCCACCACAGCATGGCCACCGTTGCCTGCGATCGGCGCTCGCCTGTCGCGGACTGCAGTCCGCGGCCGACGAGCGCCGATTGATGTCTTCTGGCAGGACAGCGCCGACCGGAGTGGCTACGCGGGCGGCAGGGTTGGTGGCATCTGCTCGTCCGGCGGACCTTGCGGCGGACCTTGCCGCGGCCGTCGCGGCGCAATCGGTGCCATGCCGGGGCCGCCGTTCCCAGTCCCGTTGGGTGCACCCATACCTGGCGTGCGCAGGCGCTGCCCACCCATGCCCGCGCCGCCCGCTCCCGGTCCACCCATCGCGGGGTCGCGACCGGGGCCCATCATCGGCCGACGCATTCCCGGGCCGGCCGGACCACGACGCCCGGCGCCGATGGGTCCGCCTCGACCACGCATCGCGTTGCCGCGCATCGCGTTGCCGCGCATCGCGTTGCCACGCATCGCGTTGCCACGCAGGGCGTTTCCACGCAGGTCGTTACCGCGTATGGCGTTTCCACGCATCTGAGGCGCGCGCCCACGCGCGCCGATGTCGCCACGACGCTGGCGCATGGACGATGCGACGGCGTCGAACTTGGCGCGCTGTGTCTGGGTGAGCACACCGCGCACGTCCTGGCGCGTTTTGAGCTGCGCCAGTTGCGCATCCGTGCGAATACGGGCCATCCGATCAAAGGCGGCGCGCGCCTTCTCGATGTTGACGTCACCTTTGGTGGCATCCATCAGATCGGCCTGCGCGCGAAGCATGTCCGACTGATTGCGCTGGGCCCGAGGCGTGGCTTGCAGTGCCTCGAGTTTCTTGACCTGGTCGTCGGTGAGGTCGAGTTGTCCGCGCATGCGGAGCAGCGCACTGGCAGGGCCGCGTTGCGCCGGTCCGATCCCGGGTCCGCGAGGACCCTGACGACGCATACCCGGCTGACTGTCATTGGGGGCTGACCGCGGCGCGGCGGCCGCACGATTCGGACGCGTGGGCGTTGCGGGCGGCGTCTGTGCCGCGGCCGCCGTCGACGCCAATGCTGTCACGAGAACGGCCAGAGCCGTTGTTGAAATCGGTCGCATGGAATCTTCCTCCGAGTGTATCGCGTTCGCCTGCAACGGACGTGGCTGGCGATCGCTTCGGTGAATTGGACGCCGGCCCCGGCGGGACGTTAAGACCACCACGTTCCGGACTGGTGCCGCACACGATCACGCAAGACCGAACCATCGTTCGCCCCTTCGTCCCCTCACTGACTCGGCGCATCCCAACGCTCAAGCCATCTTCCGCGTCACGGGGTAGACGATGGCGGTTCCACGGTGCACTCTCGTCTGCCGGCGACGCGCGCAGTTTGCACATCGCCATCTGCAGACTGCGGTTCGCGTGCCGTGGTCGGCCGCTCGCCGGATCACGCGATGGTGTGGTGCGCGGGCCAATGTCTGAATACTGGCAGCGGTAGTGAATCGGCGGCGCGTGTCCCGCGCCGTGCAGGAGCAGGTGCAGGCGTGGTGCTCACCGTTGGTCGTGTCTTTCTCCCGCCCCGTTCCCGTGACATCGGTCGTTGACGCCATCGTCACGTTCTTCTTCAAGTTCCCGCTGCGGGTCTTCGCGCGGGGTGAAGTCGTCATTGCTCCCGTCGTGCCAGTCCTGCTGTTGGCGGTCGCCGCGGCGCTGGCGGTCGTGCTCATTACCTGGCTCTATGCGCGTGTACGCACGCTGCCGCCGCGAGATCGTGCGGTGCTGGGCGTGTTGCGTACCGCTGCCGTCCTTGTCGTGCTTGCCTGTTTGCTTCGCCCCGGTCTGGTCATTGCGTCCGCCGTCCCGCAGCGCAACGTGTTCGCGGTGTTGCTCGACGACTCGCGCAGCATGCGCATCCGCGATGTCGCCGATACGTCGCGGCTGGCGCTGACGCAGCGTGTCTTTGACGACACGTCGAGCCTCATGCGGAAGCTCGGTGAACGCTTTGCCATGCGCCGCTTCCGGTTTGGTGCCGACGCGTCGCCGCTGGCGAGTGCGCGGGATCTCACGGGCCGGGGCACACGCTCCGACCTGCCGCGTGCGTTGGCCGACGTGCGCGAAGATCTGAACGGGTTGCCACTGGCGGGCATCGTGCTGGTGTCCGATGGCGCCGACAATGGCGGCACGCGCTTTGACGATGCGCTGCTCGCACTGCGCGCCCGACGCATCCCGGTCTACACGGTGGGTGTCGGTCTGGAACGGTTTGCGCGCGACGTGGCTATCGAACGGGTGCAATCACCGCGCCGCGCCTTGGCGGGCGCCAACCTCATCGTCGAAGCAGATGTGCGGCTCCGCGGCATCGGGCGTGATCCGGCGGTGATCACAGTGGAAGCCGACGGTCGGGTAGTCACCGCAGACACGATCAAGGCGCCGGCCAGTGGTGATCTGTCGCATGTGCGGTTGCGCGTTCCGCCGCTGCCGGCCGGCACGCATCGCTTGGCCGTGCGCGCCAAGCCGATGGCGAATGAAACGGTGACCGAAAACAACGAATGGCATACGAGCATCGATGTTCGTGCGGGCCCGGATCGTGTGCTGTATCTCGAAGGGGAGCCGCGTCCCGAGTTCGCGTTTCTGCGACGCGCCGTGGCGGCGGACAGCGGCGTCCAGGTTGTCGGATTGATGCGCAGCGCCGAGCGCAAGTTCCTGCGTCTTGGTGTTCGTGACAGCCTCGATCTCCTGGGCGGGTTTCCCACCACGCGCGACGAATTGTTTTCGTATCGCGCGATCATTCTGGGCAGCATCGAAGCGTCGTTCTTTTCGGCCGATCAGTTGCGCATGATTGCCGATTTCGTGAGCAAGCGTGGCGGCGGGCTGCTGGTGCTCGGTGGACGCGCGTCGTTGTCTGAAGGCGGGTTTGCCGACACGCCGCTGGCGGACGTCTTGCCCATCACGCTCTCGCGCGGCGAACCGAATCTTGAAGGTCCGGCAACCACGATGAAAATTCGCCCGACACGCGCGGGCGAATCGCATGCCGCGCTGCAACTGCGCGGGTCGCTTGCAAGTTCGCGCGCGCGGTGGGACTCACTGCCGCCGTTGACGAGTGTCAACAAGATCGGTGCGTTGCGCGCCGGCGCGACGGTGTTGCTGGCTGGACAGATCGAAGGTGGCCGCGCCGACGTGCCGGTGCTGGCATGGCAGCGTTACGGGCGTGGCATGAGCGCCGTGCTGGGCGTGCAGGACTCGTGGCTGTGGCGCATGGATGCGAGCATGCCGGTGGATGACCTTACCCATCAGACGTTCTGGCGACAGATGGTGCGCTGGCTGGTGGATGATGCCCCGGATCCCTTTGAAATCATGGCGTCACCCGCGCACGTCGCGCCCGGTGAACCGGTCACACTGCGGGCCCACGTCGCGGACACCTACTTCGCCGACCAGAACGACGCGACGGTGACGGCCGTGGTGACGACGCCGTCGGGCTCCACCATCACCGTTCCGCTTGAGTGGTCGCTGCGCGAAGACGGTTCGTACATGGGCAAGTTCACGGCGCCTGATTCGGGTCGGTACAGCATTGCGGCCACCTCGGTGCGCGGTGCCGAGGGCGGCCGCGACAGCACGCGCACGGCCACGACGACGCTACTGGTCGACGATCGTGGCGCTGACGTGGCGCAAGCGGAACAGCGTCCCGCTGTGCTTCGGCGCATCGCGCAGGAAACGGGCGGGCGCTACTACACGCTCGACGACGTATCGCGCCTGGCGGACGATGCGATGTTCACCGAAAGCGGCGTCACGGTCCGCGAGGCGAAGGATCTCTGGGATATGCCCGCGGTCTTTCTCGTGCTGGCGCTGTTGCTGGGCGCGGAGTGGGGCTATCGCCGCTGGCGGGGGTTGTCGTGATGCGTTGGCGCCATGGGCTGCTGGCAGCCATCGCCCTGCTCAGTGTGTCCGCACGCGTGGACGCGCAGCGCACGCACGTCCTCGTGGTGTCGGGATTGTCTGGCGATCCCGCATTCAAGCGTTCGTTCGAGCAGATCGCGGCCACTGTGAAGGACGCGGCCCGCGTCAAATGGAGTGTGAACGATTCCAGCCTGATCGTGCTGACCGAAGATTCGCTGCCGTCGGCGTTGTCACGTGGACGTTCCACGCGCGAGGCGGTGGCCAACGCCTTCACCACGCTCAGCACTCGCGTGCAGCCGGGTGATGTGCTTCTGGTGCTACTACTGGGGCACGGCAGCGGCGAAGGGCCGGGCTCGAAAGTGAATCTGCCCGGCCCCGATGCGACCGCGGCCGACTATGGCACCTGGCTGGCGGGATTCGCGAAACAATCGGTGGTGTTCGTCAACGCGGCAACAGGAAGCGGGGACTTTGTTCCCGTGCTCAAGGCGCCCGGCCGCGTTGTCGTAACCGCAACGCGCAGCGCTGTCGAAAAAAACGAATCGATCTTCGCCGGTTTCTTTGCAAAGGCGCTTGCCAGCGATGACGCTGACGCCGACAAAGATGGGCGTGTGTCGGTGCTGGAAGCTTTTCGGTGGACGACGCGCGAAGTCGCGAAAGTGTACGACGGCAGCGGCCGGATGCAGACGGAGCATGCGCAGCTCAGCGATTCCACGCGCGCTACAACCGTGTCGTTCGGCAAGTCCACGGTGAGCACCGATCCGCGAGTTGCCGCCCTCGTTGCCGAGCGGCAAGCGCTGGAGTCGGAGGTCGCCGCCCTGCGTTCGCGCAAGACCAGCATGGATGCGGCCGCGTACGACAAGGAGCTGGAGCGACTGCTCGTGGCGATCGCCGAAAAAACACAGGCGATTCGCGCGGCCGGAGGCAAACCATGACGCGTTCCTGGCGACTGGTGTGCGCGTTGGCGCTGCTGGCGGCGTGTACACCTACCGACACGCCGGCACAGGGCGGTGGCCGCTGGAAGACCGAGATCGAACAGGCCGAAGCAGCGGCGCGGCGTGGTGATCGACGGGAGGCGACGCGTCTCGCCTCCGCGATTGTCGCGCAGTACACGCGCGCGGCGAGCAACAGCAGTGCGGATCATGTGCACGCAGGGCGTGCCTATGTGCTGCTCTCCACGGGCAATGCGAGTGCGGCTCGCTCGGCGTTGGCAGCCTTTGACGCGGGCGCCGCCGACAAGACGAACCTCGAAGCGACGCGCCGGACGGGTGATCTCTTTCTCGAGAAATACAACGCCCCCGATGCGCGCCTCTCGTACGAATCGGTCCTCGCGCGTGCCCCCAACGACGCAGAGGCGCTGCTGGGGCTTGCGCAGGTGGAGGAGTTTGAAGGGAAGCCGAGCGCCCTGGCCACCGCGCGCCGCGCGATCGCCGCGAAGCCCGACTTTGCGCGCGCGCATGCCTACGTCTCACGCATGCAACTCGAGGCAGAAGAATGGGATTCGGCCACCGTCAGCGCCCGGCGCGCGCTGGCAGCCGACTCGCTGTCGATCGACGCCTGGTCGGTGTTGGGTGCCACCGCGTGGTTGCGCGGTGACTCATCGGCATTTCGCACGGCACACGCGGCGGCGACGCGACTACAGCCGCAGCCGTCCGAGTTTTTTGCCGCGCTGGCCGAAGCCGCCGTTCGACAGCGCCGATATGCGGAGGCCGTGAAGTTGGCCGAGCAGGCGGTGGCGTACGACAGCATGTCCGTACGGGCGCTCGGGGTGTTGGGCACCAATCAGTTGCGCACGGGCCGCATGGCGCAGGGACAGGCCACGCTTGATCGCGCGTTCACACTCGACGCGTACAATGTCTGGCACAAAAACACGCTCGATCTGCTGGACAAGCTCAAAGAGTTCAAGACCGTCAGACAGGGTCGTTTTGAGGTCGTCGCGCCGGCGTCCGAAGCGGATTTGCTGGCGTTGTACATCGTGCCGCTGCTCGAGCGGGCATTCGATTCGCTGACCGTGCGATACGGCTTCACGCCGCCGACGCCGGTTCGACTCGAGTTCTATCGATACCACGCCGACTTCTCCGTGCGCAGTGTCGGGCTGACCGGGCTCGGCGCACTCGGAGTGAGTTTTGGCAGTCTCCTGGCGATGGATACGCCGAGCGCGCGCGAACGCGGCGAATTCAACTGGGGATCGACCGCGTGGCATGAGCTGACACACGCCTTCACGCTTGGGGCGTCGGCGCACCGGGTACCGCGTTGGCTCTCCGAAGGCATGTCCGTGCTCGAGGAGCGGCGGGCGCAGCGCGGATGGGGCGCCGATGCGAGCGTGCAGTACCTGGCCGCGCTGAGTGCCGGGCTGCTGCGACCGATGAGCCAGCTGAATGAGGGGTTTCTCCGGCCGCGATTCCCGGATGAGATCGGGTTCAGTTACTACCAGGCATCGCTCTTCTGCGAAATGGTCGAACAGCTCAAGGGTGCCAAGGCGCTGCCCGCCATGCTGACGGCGTATCGCGATGGCAAGGATACACCCGCCGTCTTCCAGCAGGTGCTCGGCATGCCAGCCGCCTCGGTCGACGCGCAATTCGAACTCTGGATGCGCACGAAGTTCGCCGTGCCGCTCAAGTCGATCTCCGCGGAGCGTACGATGGCGGGTGGCATTCCGTCTGTGGGCGCCACCGGCGGGCGCCCCGATGCGCCGCGTGCGCTGATGCCGCGGGGGGCGTTCATCGAGACAATGCGCAGCGCGATGGAAGCCATGGGTGCGCAACAGCGCGATTCGGCGCGCGTGCGCCTGGAACGTGCGAACGCCCTGTTTCCCGACTACGGGGGCGCGGACGGCCCCGCGTGGTACCTCGCCGAGTTGGCGCGTGATCGCGGCGACACGGCCACCGCGTTGTCGATGTTGTCGACAGTCACCGCGCGCGACGAAGTGGCATGGGAGCCGAACGTGATGGAGGCCGATCTGCGTGAAGCACGGCGCGACGTGGCTGGTGCGACGGCGGCGATTCAGCGGCTGCTGTGGATCTGGCCGTACGACAACAGTCTGCACGAGCGCCTCGCCGTGATGGCCACTGCACGTGGCGACCACGCGCTGGCGCTGCGCGAGCGACGCGCGGTGCTGGCCAATCAGCCGAGCGACGTGATGAACGCCCGTTTCGAGTTGGCCCGTGCGCTGGCCGCCACCGGCGACGTGAGCGCGGCCCGTCGCGAAGTCCTGCAGATTCTGGAACAGGCGCCCTCGTTTGAAAAGGCGCAGGCGTTGTTGCTCGAATTGCGGGGCAAACCCGACGCCTTCAGGAACTCCCCCGTGACGAGGAATCCGCAATGAGCCGAACGGGACCGGGCCAGCTGCGTCGTCTGGGCGTGCTGCTGGTGTGTGCTGTGCTGGGAACGGCGGTCATCGCGCAGGCACAGCGCGGTGGACGCGGACGTGGCGGACCGCAGGTCTACGAGCCCAACGTCCCGTACGATGGTCGGTTCACGT
>Ga0138256_10009154_pt1 | contig 10391 bp, 5 predicted proteins | sample KNB2016incub_MG_FD_105486 | JGI IMG/M metagenome (GOLD analysis project Ga0138256, IMG submission 105486) | Active sludge microbial communities from wastewater in Klosterneuburg, Austria - KNB2014incub_MG | ecosystem: Engineered > WWTP > Activated sludge > Unclassified | place: Austria... | reverse complement strand
GGTTACAATTTTGAAGATGCGATTGTAATTTCTGAGAAAGTAATCCGTGAAGATATCTTTACTTCTATACACGTTGATGAATACAGTCTGGAAGTTCGCGATACCAAGCGTGGTATGGAGGAACTCACTGCTGATATTCCAAACGTAAGTGAAGAAGCTACACGGGAGCTTGATGAAAACGGAATCATTCGTGTTGGAGCAGAAGTAGGAGAGGGCGATATTCTCATCGGTAAAATCACACCGAAGGGAGAAACAGATCCTTCACCTGAAGAAAAACTCCTTCGTGCGATCTTCGGTGATAAAGCCGGGGACGTAAAAGATGCTTCCCTGAAAGTTCCACCATCCGTTAAAGGAGTTGTGATTGACAAACGTCTGTTCTCTCGTGTTGTTGCAAAAGACAAAACGCAGAAAAATGACGAGAAAGTTCAACTCGAAAAACTGGATAAGGAATACAATCAGCATGCTGCTGAACTGAAAGAAAAACTGATCGATAAATTATTCCTGCTGGTGAGTGGAAAAACTTCTCAGGGTGTTACTGACCTCTTCAAAGAAGTCATCATCCCGAAAGGTGCCAAGTTCACGCAAAAGATGCTCTCTGAAATCAACTACGAAACCGTTAATCCGGATAAATGGACGACAGACAAAGAGAAAAATGATCAGATCAAGCAATTGTTACACAATTTCAACATCAAATACAACGATGTGACAGGAATCTACAAGCGTAAGAAATTTGCTCTTACTGTTGGGGATGAATTGCCTGCCGGAATTGTACAGCTTGCCAAAGTATACATCGCTAAAAAGCGTAAGCTGAAAGTGGGTGATAAGATGGCGGGTCGTCACGGTAACAAGGGTATCGTTGCGAAAATTGTTCGCGATGAAGATATGCCATTCCTCGAAGATGGAACTCCTGTAGATATCGTATTGAATCCACTGGGTGTACCATCACGGATGAACCTTGGACAGATTTATGAAACGATCCTTGCATGGGCCGGAGAAAAACTGGGGATGAATTTTGCAACCCCGATTTTTGACGGAGCTACCATCGAGCAGATCGATGATTATGTATTGAAAGCAGGTCTTCCAAAATTTGGTTCTACGTATCTCCACGATGGTGGAACAGGTGAGCGCTTTGACCAGCCGGCTACAGTGGGTATTATCTATATGATGAAACTGGGTCACATGGTTGATGATAAGATGCACGCCCGTTCAATCGGACCATACTCACTCATCACGCAACAACCGTTGGGTGGTAAAGCGCAGTTCGGAGGTCAGCGATTCGGAGAAATGGAAGTATGGGCATTGGAAGCATTCGGTGCTGCCAATATCCTACAGGAAATTCTTACAGTGAAATCAGATGACGTCATCGGTCGTGCGAAAACGTACGAAGCGATTGTTAAAGGCGACAATCTGCCAACACCGGGAATTCCGGAATCCTTCAATGTATTGCTCCATGAACTTCGTGGATTAGGCCTGAAGATTACCCTCGAATAATGTTTGTTGTTTAGAAAGTACAAGCGTTCACGCTAAACATTCTTTAAACCTCAAACTAAAAATCAAAAAAGATGGCAACCAGAAAAGAAATAAAGATCAAATCAAATTTCACCAAGATCATCATCAGTCTGGCATCTCCGGAACATATCCTGGAGCAGTCGAGTGGTGAAGTTCTGAAGCCAGAAACAATCAATTACAGGACGTACAAACCTGAGCGCGACGGATTGTTCTGCGAGCGGATTTTCGGACCGGTAAAAGATTGGGAGTGTCATTGCGGTAAATACAAACGGATCCGTTACAAAGGAATCGTTTGTGATCGCTGCGGTGTTGAAGTAACAGAGAAAAAAGTACGTCGTGAACGGATGGGGCATATCACCCTGACGGTTCCCGTTGCACACATCTGGTATTTCCGTTCCCTGCCGAACAAAATCGGTTACCTGTTGGGACTTCCTACAAAGAAGCTCGATATGATTATTTACTACGAACGGTATGTAGTAATTCAGGCAGGTATCAAGGGAGCAGACGGAATTAATTATCTCGACTTCCTCACAGAAGAAGAATATCTCCAGATTCTCGAAGCACTTCCAAAAGACAATCAACATCTGGATGAAAAGGATCCGAATAAATTCATCGCGAAGATGGGAGCGGAAGCATTGTATGATCTCCTTTCCCGTTTGAACCTCGATGAATTGTCTTACAACCTCCGTCACCAAGCCAGCAATGAAACTTCCCAGCAACGTAAAAATGAAGCGTTGAAACGCCTCAATGTTGTGGAAGCTTTCCGTTCTGCAAATACGCATATTGAAAATCATCCGGAATGGATGATTGTAAAAGTAGTACCGGTGATTCCACCGGAATTACGTCCACTCGTTCCTCTGGATGGTGGTCGTTTTGCTACTTCGGATTTGAACGATCTGTACCGTCGTGTGATCATCAGAAATAACCGCTTGAAACGTCTTCTTGAAATCAAAGCGCCGGATGTAATCCTGCGGAATGAAAAGCGGATGTTGCAAGAGGCGGTGGATTCTTTGTTTGACAATTCACGTAAAGTGAATGCTGTGAAAACGGAATCCAACCGTGCACTGAAATCATTGTCGGATTCATTGAAAGGTAAACAAGGACGGTTCCGTCAGAACCTTCTTGGTAAACGTGTCGATTATTCAGCACGTTCTGTCATTGTTGTAGGACCTGAAATGAAACTTCACGAATGCGGTCTGCCGAAAGATATGGCAGCCGAATTGTTCAAACCTTTTATCATCCGTAAGATGATCGAAAGAGGTGTCGTGAAGACAGTAAAATCAGCGAAGAAAATTGTTGACAGAAAAGACCCGATTGTTTGGGACATTCTTGAAAACGTATTGAAAGGTCATCCGGTTCTTCTGAATCGTGCCCCGACTCTTCACCGTTTGGGAATCCAGGCATTCCAGCCGAAACTGATCGAAGGAAAAGCAATTCAATTGCACCCTTTGGTTTGTACTGCCTTCAACGCTGACTTTGACGGTGACCAGATGGCTGTACACGTTCCACTTGGACATGCTGCCGTTCTGGAAGCACAAATGTTAATGCTTGCCTCTCACAATATCCTGAACCCTGCTAACGGAGCGCCGATTACAGTTCCTTCTCAGGACATGGTACTTGGACTTTACTACATCACGAAAGAAAGAAAGACAGAAGGAAAAGTGAAAGTAAAAGGAGATGGAATGCGTTTCTATTCTGCCGAAGAAGTAATTATCGCTTTCAACGAAGGCATTTGTGAACTGCATGCACCAATTCAGGTAAAAGCAAATGTGCTGACTGAAGATGGTGGACTATCCAGAGAAATGATCAAGACCACTGTTGGTCGTGTATTGTTTAACCAGGTGGTTCCCGAAGCAGCAGGTTACATTAACCAATTGTTGACGAAGAAAGCACTGCGTGATATTATCGGAGAAGTATTGAAGAAATGCGGAGTTGCTGCAACTGCGAAATTCCTCGATGATATTAAAGATCTCGGATTTAAAATGGCCTTCAAAGGCGGACTTTCGTTCAATCTTGAAGACGTAAAAATTCCGGAAGTAAAAACAGAACTGATCGGTAAAGCGAATCTTGAAGTAGATGAAGTGATGAATAACTATAACATGGGATTCATCACCTACAACGAGCGTTACAACCAGATCATTGATATCTGGACACGTACCAGTTCACGGATCACAGAAACGCTGATGAAGCAACTGTCGACCGATAAGCAGGGATTCAACTCGATTTACATGATGTTGGATTCCGGAGCCCGTGGTTCCAAAGAGCAGATTCGTCAGCTTGGTGGAATGCGCGGTCTGATGGCGAAACCACAAAAAAGTGGTTCTACCGGAGGAGAAATTATCGAGAACCCGATCCTGTCTAACTTTAAAGAAGGATTGTCGATCCTCGAGTACTTTATCTCTACTCACGGTGCGCGTAAAGGACTTGCCGATACAGCCTTGAAAACTGCTGATGCCGGTTACCTTACACGTCGTCTCGTGGATGTGGCTCAGGACGTGATTATCACAGATGAAGACTGTGGTACTCTTCGTGGACTTGCAGAAACAGCGCTGAAAAATAATGAGGAAGTTGTTGAATCCTTGTACGACCGTATTCTTGGTCGTGTATCCCTTCACACAATTTACCATCCGTTAACAGGTGCTGTGATCATCGAATCCGGAAAAGAATTTACGGAAGAGATTGCTGCTCAGATCGAAGAATCTCCGGTTGAAACTGTTGAAATTCGTTCTGTTCTGACTTGTGAATCGGATCGTGGTGTTTGTGCTAAATGTTATGGCAGAAATCTTGCGACCGGAAGAATGGTTCAAAAAGGAGAAGCTGTAGGTGTCATCGCCGCGCAATCCATTGGTGAACCTGGAACACAGCTTACACTGCGTACCTTCCACGTGGGTGGTGTGGCACAAAAAGGTGCCAACGAATCTGAACTGAAAGCGAAATACAGTGGTAAACTGGAATTCGAAGAAGTGAAGACGGTTACTCACAAGGATGGAAACAAATCTCATGAATTGGTGATTGGTCGTTCCGGTGAATTCAGAATCGTAGATACAAATACAGGAACTGTTTTAACAACCTCCAATATCCCTTACGGTTCAAAACTGTTTGTGAAAGCCGGAGATATTCTTGAAAAAGGAACTGTGATCTGCGAATGGGATCCGTACAATGCGGTTATCCTTTCCGAGTTTGCTGGAAAAATCGAATTCGAACACATTGAAGAAGGGATAACCTTCCGTGAAGAATCCGATGAACAAACCGGTTATAAAGAAAAAGTAATTATTGAAACCCGCGATAAGACAAAGAACCCTGCCATCCGGATTCTGGATGAAAAGAAAGAAGTTGTCAAAGGGTATAACATTCCGGTTGGAGCACACATCATGGTGAACAAAGGACAGAAAATTCAGTCCGGAGACATCCTGGTTAAAATTCCTCGCGCGACAGGTAAATCCGGTGATATCACCGGTGGTCTTCCACGTGTAACGGAATTATTTGAAGCTCGTAACCCAAGTAATCCTGCTGTTGTTTCTGAAATTGACGGTATTGTTTCTTACGGTGGTATTAAGCGTGGTAATCGTGAAATTGTCATCACTTCCCGTGATGGTGAAGTCAAGAAATATCTCGTTCCACTGTCCAAACATATCCTCGTTCAGGACAATGACTTTATTAAAGCCGGTGACGCCCTTTCTGATGGTGCAATTACTCCAAGCGATATCCTCGCTATCAAAGGACCAGCAATGGTTCAGGAGTATCTTGTAAATGAAGTACAGGAAGTTTACCGTCTTCAGGGTGTGAAGATTAATGACAAGCACTTTGAGGTTATCGTTCGTCAGATGATGCGTAAAGTAGTCATCGAAGATCCGGGCGATACAATTTTCCTTGAGCGTGAATTTGTCGATCGTGTTGATTTCATGAAAGAGAATGATTCGATGATGGACAAAGTTGTAGTCCTTGAACCGGGAGATTCTGCTGAAGTGAAAGCCGGTCAGATCATTACACTTCGTAAGTTGAGGGAGGAGAATTCTCTCCTGAAACGTAAGGACCAGAAGCCTATTGATGCAAGAGATGCTATTCCGGCAACTTCTTCTCCGATTCTTCAGGGTATTACGCAAGCCTCTCTCCATACGAAGAGCTGGATTTCGGCTGCTTCCTTCCAGGAAACAACTAAGGTTCTCAACGAAGCTGCTGTTAATGGAAAAGTTGATGACTTGCTCGGCTTGAAGGAAAATGTAATCGTTGGTCACCTCATTCCAGCAGGTACCGGATTGCGTGAGTACGATCGACTGATTGTGGGTTCACAGGAGGAATACGACCTTCTGATGGCTTCCAAACAGGAAGAGGAAGTTTCTGCACGTTAATCGTCATTAAACATAAAAAAAAGGTCCATTCGGAAGAGTGGACCTTTTTTATTTTGAAAGATGTTGAGATAAAGATTACCGATTTTTTTACGACCTTTGATATAAATATTTTAATACTCAAATTTCCATGGATGAAAATCAGAACCCTGCCAACCAACTGAACATTGAGTTGACTGAAGAAATTGCCGATGGTATTTATTCGAATTTAGCTATCATCACACATAGTAATTCTGAATTCGTTATTGATTTTGTCAAAGTTTTACCGGGTGTTCCGAAGGCAAAAGTGAAATCAAGAATTCTGCTCACCCCTCAACATGCAAAACGATTGCTGGCAGCCATGCAGGATAACATCGCTAAATATGAAGCTGTACATGGTGCAATCAAACAAACTGAAGGAATCGGCATCCCAATGAATTTTGGTGGCCCTGCTGCTCAAGCATGATACGAGTGGATTGATTTCTAAATTCAAAAGCTTGTGAATACCGATTTTGAAAATCGTGTTTAAAATATTTTCAGGATGTCAACAATGACATCCTTTTCACTTTGTGGTATTTTAGTTTCTGAATACACCTGACTCACGATCACCCTTGTAATATTTTCAGCGGTTGATTCAATTTTCAATTCAAAAAATTTTCGTCTTAAGAGAAATCTATTTTTTCTGAGAATTAATGACATGACCTTCTCGTCCCAATGAACGAGTTTATCCCCCTTTTTTTCCGTTTCCGGAGACGTGAGTATCCTGAACACCTTCCGGGCAGGGTAGTACAAGTACGTTGCTTCCATAAGATTTTTCGCAGGAAAGGTGGGGGGCAAGAGAAAAGCAGTGGTACAAGTGTACAAAAAGGAAATTATGAATGAATGAATTTTCTATGACTTTAATGAGAAATATCATTGCATTTTCAAGAGTCAGGTATTGTTTTCGGCACTTTTGCCCTTTTTTCGAATTCTTTGAGGTAAATCAACAATCAAATAATAGTAAGAGATTGAAATCAATCCGGCAATGAAGAAGAACATGGCCAAACCTCTGGTTCTGTCGTCGAAATAGAATTCACCAATCATCCAAACCGAATTGGCGCAAATCCAGAAGCAAATAGCCAGATTATGCAGTAATTCAGACCTGTCAAACCTGTTTCTCCAGGTAATATAGATAGCAAATGCAAGGGTAGGAACTATCATTATCACTCCCATCATCTTCGAAAGGCTGACCCAGCATAAGTCCTTTACCAACCATAGCAGTATATGAAAATTCTCTATTTTTCGGATGTCGTGGATGGATTTCATGGTGATAAATGTAGAAAATTTGGAATGTGTTAAGGGGGAGCAATAAAAGCAAATTTTATAAATTTACCTCAGCCCTGAAAATCAAGGTCCTAAAAATTGCCCGAAATGGATCACAAAAATTTCCTTGAAAGGTTCTATAAAAATGAAAGAGTAGAAATGTTGAGCGACGGTGTTTTTGCGATTGTCGTAACCCTGTTGATCCTTGAGCTAAGAATTCCGCAACTCCCGGAGGGACATTCTCCCGATGCCTTGTGGATCGAATTAATTCACATGAAACCAAAACTCACAAGTTTTGTGTTGAGTTTCTTGTTTGTGATAAACCTTTGGTTCAGTCACAATGTATTGTTCCGTGTTTTTGTGAGGGTAGACAATGTAATGCTATGGCTGAATAACCTGTTCCTGCTGGTTGTCTGCTTCGTGCCGTTTCCAACAGGACTAATCGGTGAGTATCCCGAAAGTTCAGTAGCAATGTTCCTGTTCGGAATCCCCTGGCTGCTGATTCCTGTTTTGGTGTATTCAATTGGAACTTATGCTATGAAAAAAGGTCACCTTTCGTCATTGGTTGACATGAAACGTTACAAAGAAAACAGCAAGGCAGTACTTTCTTTTATTCCTGTGGCAATTATTCCACTTGTAATTTCGATCTGGTATCCGATGGTAAGTTTCGGAATCTATATCGTTCTTTTATTCGCAGGAATTATTCTTGGTTTCCGGGTGCGTTTGATCAAAGGGGAGTTGGACTGATGGAATTGCCCTGAATCAATTTTTTTGTATTGCATCCAGTAAAATCTGACTGTCCGGTTTGACTTTACTCCTGAAGCGATGGATTAATTTTCCATTCTCATCCAAAAGAAATTTCTCGAAATTCCAGTTGATATCTCCGGTAAAGTCAGGATTGGTTTCGGTTGTCAGCCACTTGAACAGATCGGTGATATCATTTCCTTTCACAGATACTTTTGACATCACAGGAAATGTAACAGAATAATTTTTTTGACAAAAAGTAGCGATCTCTGCATTGGAACCGGGTTCCTGTCCACCGAAATTATTTGCCGGAAAAGCAATGATGACAAGTTTGTCCTTTTGTTCTTCATACAGTTTTTCCAAACCTTCGTATTGAGGAGTGTATCCACATTCTGAAGCAGTATTGACAATAAGTATTTTCTTTCCTTTGAATTGAGAAAAATTGAATTCTTTGCCATTCACATCTTTCACCTGGAAGGAGTAAATGTTTTGTTCCGGAATTGTAAGCATGGTAATCAAGAGAATGAGCAAATTCATGTGATGAAGTTTATACGTTAACAAAAGGAGAGTGAAATTGTTTTCACTCAGAAATATTACTCCAGGGCACTGTGATTGTAGATCAGATAACCGATCTGGAAGAGGAAGGAGAAGGGATTTTTTCTATCGTCATAATAATTCAGGAATGCACCAACAGGCCCAAGCGGACTATGAAAAACAGTTCCCAGAGAACCTATATAAAACCTTCTCGAGAGCACTTCGCCGTACTGGGTTTTTAAATCCGGTGTTCGAACCAATTCTTCATAGGGTTGAAATACGTATCCCTCAATTCGAAGATCGAGATTGGAAGTAATCATGATCACGTTTCGCAAACCTCCACCGGCAAAAATATGGGAATGAAAATTCGGAAGGAAAAGTGTTTTTGTTTCCTGGATTGGATTAAACGACGGTGCATTGAGAACTGTAGAAGTGTAATTGGCAAAAAAAGGAATGTTGGAAGCAGCACCTTCAAAATAGAACCCTAATTTTAACCAACCTTTTCTTTTGTAATAATTTTCATAAGCGATTTTGAACTGAAACCAATCGTGGTAATCTTCTTCAAGTCTACGGTCGATCGAAGTAGAACCCGGGATTGTATATTCATTTGCATTCACATATCGCAGCGAGATATTCAGAAATGTTCCCTGGTTGGCATATTGTTTACGATTTAAAGTGCTTCGCTCAAAAGTCAATGAACCGGTTCCTCCTTTTAGGATGGATTTATCAGCTGTGTCATTTTGCAGGAAATTGGAAGTTTGATAGTAATTATCAGCCACTCTAAAATACGCGGCAGAAGCAATTACTTTGCCCTTGTTCCTCGCTGGGATTCCGAAATTCAATCCATAATTCTGATCAGACTTCACAATGTAGGCGGGTTTTTGATCCGTGAAAAAAGCATTGCTGCTGCGAAAGAAATCGTATTGATTCAATGTGATTTCTGCTTCCAGAAAATAAGGAAAACTGGACGGTGAATCCATTCGGATTTTACCCTGTCCGGAAGTATACAATTTCCCGAAGTAGAAATTTCCGCTGAACGAATATGCTTTTCGGTGCCATAAATTGTATTGGAGACCAATGAAAGCTTCCGAAATTGGTCGAGAAGAAACACTACCACCAAATTGTGTAATGAGATCCTTTTCCCTTTGTACGCGAACCTTCATATCATAAAAACCTGTAACCGTATTGTATTTTAAAGTAGGGAAAATGGATTTTACATTTTGGTCTGCTACAAGCTGGTAATAGGAAGCTTTCAATCGACTCAAGGGAATGGGAGAATACGATGGCTTTAATACCCGACGAATGTAATCCGCCTGTTTACTGTTCACTCCTTCAATTACAACATTGTCGACGAGCACTGGATTCAAATTATTCCGAAAAGCTTTTCTTTTCATTTTTAAAGAATCCTTATCGACTCGTCTTTGAATATTAAATTGAAGGCGACTCAATTGATCCATGGCGGCTTTATAGCCCTCTGCAATTAAGCCTTCAATATTTGAGAAATCGAACAGTCCAAATTTGTCAGTATTGGGCTCGATAAGAATTCCATTTTCACAGATAACGGAAAAATTTGTAGGCGTAGTCATCATCGCCCGGATCTGCGAAATGATATTGGTCTCCGAAGTTGCCATCGTGCTTCCACCTGCATTGATTCCAATGATGATGTCCGGTTGAAAGTCGGCAAGCATTACATCGGCAGGGAAATTATTATACATTCCACCATCGTAAAGAATTTTTCCATCGAAAATGACCGGTCTGAAATAAAATGGGTAAGCAGAGGAAGCTCTAACTGCCATACCAAGATCTCCATCTTTGAAGATTACAGTTTTCTTATTTTCAATATCTGCTGCAACACACCGGAAAGGGATGAAGAGAGAATCGAAATTGTAATTTGCTGCAGCGATAACAGCAGCAGTATTTTGCATTAAAGCGTAATCTATAGGAACAGAGCTGACCAGACTTGTAGGCAGGGTTGTC
>Ga0138256_10009153_pt1 | contig 10391 bp, 7 predicted proteins | sample KNB2016incub_MG_FD_105486 | JGI IMG/M metagenome (GOLD analysis project Ga0138256, IMG submission 105486) | Active sludge microbial communities from wastewater in Klosterneuburg, Austria - KNB2014incub_MG | ecosystem: Engineered > WWTP > Activated sludge > Unclassified | place: Austria... | reverse complement strand
GATGTGCGCCTGCTCGAACTCGAACTGCGTGCCGGTGGTCAGCAGCAAAGTCTGAGCAACTGGTCGTACCCGGCCTTCGAGGCACTGCGCGACACACTGGCGCCGGACTTTACGGCGATCGCGGTGACCAGAACTCCGCTGTGGCTGACCCTGGCGACCGCCGGCGGCGCCGAGCGCATCCGTACCGAGATCGTTTCTCCGGGTTACTTCCAGGCGCTCGGGGTGACCCCGACGCTGGGAGGTGAGCCCGGCGCGCAGGCGTCGACAGCGGTCGATGCACGCATCTGGTTGAGCCACAGCTTGTGGCGCGATAGCTACGCCGCCGATCCGGCCGTGCTCGGGCGCCAGGTGTCGCTGCAGGGCATGCCCTTCGTGGTCGCCGGTGTGCTGCCGGCTGGTTTCCAGGGCATCTCGGAGCAGTCGGCGGCGTTCATACCGATGAGCGCGGCGCCGAGCGTCACCTTTGCCAATCGACTGAAAGGCGCCACCAGCTTCTGGCATGCGGTGATGATCGTGCCCGCTGCGGCTCAGGCCGCAGCCCTCGACGCGCGACTCGCGGTCGCCGGCGAGCGCGTGCGCGATGCCATCGACATGCGCGTCGGCGGCGAGCGCGCCGAGGTTTCCGTGCATGCGCAGTTGTGGACGGCTACGCGCGTCGATCCGGTGCTGCGCCAGACGGTCGGCGCGGTGGGCTGGGGCATCGCACTGCTGCTGGCGATCGTGGCGGTCAATCTGATCCTGCTCGCGCTGGCGCGTCAGGATCAGCGTCGCCGCGAATTTGGTGTGCGCATCAGCCTGGGCGCCGGACGCGTATCGCTGCTGCGCCTGCTGGCGGCCGAGATGCTGCTGGTGTTCGCCGCTGGCCTGCTGCTGGCGTGGCTGCTGGGCAGCGCCGGACTGGCCCTGCTGGCGCGCTTCGGTGATCTGGTGCGGGTGGGTGGCGTCGGCCTTGCCGAGGTGCAACTGGGCGCGGCGAGCCTGGGCTTCGGCTGCGCACTGGCCGCGCTGGTGTTGCTCTGCGTGCTCGCCGGCCCGGCGCGCGCAGCGCTGCGCCTGAGCGCGGTCAGCGCGCTGCGTCCAAGTCCACCGGCGCGCGGTCTGGGCAATCGCCGCTGGCTGGCGGGCACCCAGTTTGCGCTGGCGACCATGTTGCTGATCGGTGCCGGTTACGCCGCGAACGCGGCCTGGCGCGCGCTGCAGGCACCGCTGGGTTTCAACCCGGATGAGCTGCTGTCGTCACAGATCGCCATGCCCGACGCCTTGCAACCGGCCGACGGCGTCGGCGGCTTCCTGACCCGATTGACCACTGCGCTGGAAGGCGCGCCGGGCGTCGAACGCGTGGCGAGCGCAGCCTGCCTGCCGCTCAGCGGCGGCTGCGACAGCGTCAATCTGGAAGCGGTTCCGCGCAGCGATGACGCCGAGTGGTCGGTGCAGCTGAACATGGTCTCCGGCGACTACTTCGGCGCGCTTGGCGTGCCGCTGCGCGAAGGCCGCTATCTCGACGCCCGCGATCGCAGCGAAGCGCCGGCGGTGGCTGTGCTGAGTGCCAGCGCCGCCAGTCGCTACTTCCCGGGCGGTTCCACGCTGGGTCGCAAGGTCAAGGTCAGCATCGGCTTTCCCGAGGATCCGGCTGGCGCCACCGTGGTCGGCGTGGTGGGCGATGTCGCCGGTACGGATCTGGATGCCGACGCCGCGCCGATGGTCTATCTGTCCGCGCTGCAGACCGCCTACAACGACAACATGGTCATCGTGCAGGCGCGCCCGGGAATCGACGCACAGAGTCTTGCGCCGACCGTAGCCGCGACGCTGCGCCAGGTCCAGCCTGAACTCGCCTTGTGGGACACCGCCACCATGGAGCAGCGCCTGGCCGGACTGACCGCCCAGCGCAGACTGGTCGCCGCATTGACGGCGGCACTCGCCGGGCTGTCGCTGTTGCTGGCGGGCACCGGTATCTATGCGGTGTTCGATCTCTTGGTGCGTCGGCGCCAGCGTGAGTTTGGCGTACGCCTGGCGCTCGGCGCTTCGCGCGCCACGCTGCGGCACACGGTGCTGACCGATGCCCTCATCACCGCCGGCATCGCCACCGCGGCCGGACTGGCACTGGGTCTGATCGCGATGGCCGTGCTCGCCAGCCGCCTGCCCGGCACCGAGGGCACCTCGCAGCCGGTGCTGGCACTGGTGATCGCGCTGATGGCAGCCACCGCGCTGTTGGCCAGCTGGTGGCCGGCACATCGGGCCGCACAAGCCGATCCGATGAACGCGCTGCGTCACGAATGATGGCGCGGTATCCGGATCGCCGAGTTGCACTCGGCGCTCTGGTTCAGCCGCGGGAAGCTCCGGACTGCACAACCCGCCTCAGCGCCACTGGCTGCGGATACGCTGATGCGCGACCGACACCAGCATCCAGTCTTCGATCGAATTCGCCGCGGAATCGCTGCCGGTGTTCTGCAGCCACTGGCGTTCGAGGCGCACCGAGTAGCCCTCGGGCGTGACCTGCACCGCCAGCGCCTGACGCCCATCCGGGTCCTTGATCGGCGCCACCCGTTCGACGGAGTGCAGCAGCTTGGCTTCGGACAGATCGAGCAGGGCCAGGCTGAGCGTGTCCCAGCCGGGTCGGTTGTCGACCGAGAGCCACAGCAGCAGTTTCGCGCTGGTGCCCTTGTAGACCTGATCGCGACTGGCAAACGCGCCGATCCCGCTGCACAACGAGGCCTCATTGGAGACCACCGGACGTGCGCGATAGGTGCCAGGCGACAACGGCAGCAGCACCTTGCGCCCGTCGGCGAGCGCCAGCGTGACCGTCATTTCGGCGTTATCGACATCCTGGCTGGCCGAATCGAAGATCAACTGGAAGGCTTGACCGTCGGCCTGACATTCGGCCACCCAGTGGACTGGATCACGCGGCTCGCCCGCCACGCACAGCGAGCTCAGTAGTATCAGCACGCTGCCGCTCGCCCACCGAAGATGGCGACAGCGCTCATCGCGCATCCGACTGCAGCCGGATGACGCCGGACTCCACCAGCCCGAACTGCGCGACTGCCCTGCTGCCAGTTGCTCGTCAACCACCCGATTCACCCCTTGCGATACATGACATCGGTGCGCAGCACGTACTTCACGCCGTCGGTCACGAGTTCGCCTTCGTGCGTGCGATCGTGCATGAACACCAGCGCCGTACCGGTTTCTGGGGCAATGGCGGCTTCTTCGTATCCACGCGCTTCGCTGGCCTCGATGTGCGCGGCGCACTCACTGGCGGTCAGGAAATCGCGGATCAGGAAAACGTCGGAGCGCGCGCCGATGTCGAGCCGGGTCGGTGCGGGCGGTGGGTTCGAATGGGCAGAATCTCGGTCCATGCTGCAGATCACGGCGTTTGCTGCCCAGCGGGGCCGGTCGGTGCGGCGTGGACAGGCCCATCGGTCAGCCGCCGTCGCGCTCATCGAGACGGCGAATCCACCCGGCTTTGCCGTTTTCGCCGAGGCGCACGGCGAGCAAGCTGTGCGCGTGCGTGCATTGCGGATCGATCCGCACGAGGATGGCACCGCGCGTGCGGAAGCGCCCCCTGCCCCGGTGCCCGCGCATCCTCTACTTACTGCGGGACCGGCACCCAACGATAGCGCCAGGTGTAGGTGGCTTCGCGGCCGGCGTAGACCCGCGCGACGATGGCCATCGTGGCGTCGGGCGCGCCTTCGGGTACCGGCCAATTCACCACGCGCTGGGTTGACTGGCCCGGTGGTGGCAGTTCGCTGGAATGCAGCTCGAACAAGTGCTGCACGCCAACACTGGAAACATCCGCCCGCAGCGAGCCCGACGGCGAGTACCCGGCGGCAATGAATTGCACACCGGTATTGGCGAAGGTGACCGTGCCACCGATGGTTTGCCGATGGCACAGCGTCGAATCGAGCGGGCGGTCGAGGGCCAGCCGCAGTTCGCCCTTGGTGGTGAGGTGGCTCCACTTGGGATCGGCCGACCAGGTGCCGAGCTGAATCGTGCTGGCGGTTGCCTCCCCGCTACCCTGGTAGCCGCGCTCAACCGGGGCCACCCTGGACTCGCTGGCGCCCGATGGGTACCAGCAGCCGCTGCTGTCGGGCGGTACCTGAAGCGATGGCGTGGAGGGCACGATGGTGATCGTCGCGGATGCCACGCAGGCGGATCCGAACGGAGAAACGTGCAGCGTTGCAGTGCCGCTGCTGGTGTCCGGCAGAGTGACCTCGATACTCTGCTCGGACCACTGCTCGACGCTGACCACGCTGCCATCGAGATCGACGGCGTGCGCCGGATCCATGCCGCTGAAACCGGCCCCTTCGATGGTGACCCGATCGCCCGCGTGCGGCTGCGCCGGAACGATCCGGTCGATGCGTGGCCGCGGCGCCAGCACCGCGCGCAGTGGCAGGCGGTCGACGCGTCGGGCGGCATTCCACAGCTCGATGTCGAGCACAGCGTCGACGTCGCGGTCGGTCTGCCGCAGGGCGCAAACGTCGGTCAGGTGCGTCGACCAGTCCTGCGACTGGCCGGCTGCAATCGACTGGACGCTTGCACTGCGCAAGCTGGCGACCGGCGCTGGCTCGCCACCGCCGTAGTTGAGCGCGGCGCGCACCTCCACATCCTGCGCGGTGACGTCGGCGTTCCATAGCGGCAGCGTGATCTGCAGCGTGTCCATCCAGGGTTCGATGCGCATGGACAGATCGCCGCTGCATTTCTGCGACCCGCAGGGCTGCCAGGCATAGGGCGTCGGGTCGGCTGCGGTCATGGCCTTCCAGGCCATGCAGCGTTGCACATCCGGTCGTTCCAGGAAGCACACGTGCCCGTGCACGCGGTCACCGTTGTTCGCGACGAACGGCACCGCCAGGCTCTGCAGCGGCAGCTCGGCTGGCGGTTTCCGCGTCGGCTGCACGACCTGGGCGATGTAGTCGTAGCCCGGGTTTTTCTCGCGCATCACCAGTTCCAGCCAGTCCTGTGCGACGATCCAGTAGGGTCCGCCTTCGGAATTCTGGTTGCGCTTTCCGGGCTCGCGCGCGCCGGCGAAGGCGCTGCCTTTCGGATCGTGAACCACCCAGGTCGGAGCCGAACCCGCGGGGTCGGGTCGCAGCATCAGCCAGGCGTGGCGTGCGCTGGCGTGGATGAAGGGCAGTCCGTTTTGCGACGCCGGCTGCCACTGGTTCAGCACTTCGCCCATCTGCGTGCCATCGACCACGCCCGAAATCACTTCCAACCAGCGACTGTAAGGCGTGGCGTGCAGGACGAAGGGCTGTCCCGGTGTCACCCCATTCATCACCGCGACCAGTCGGCCATACGCACCGGCGTTGTTCGGCAACCCGTAGGCCCCAGCGCCAGTGCCATCGTCGGCGGCCACCACCCAGTCGCCCATCGCACCGACCAGGTCGAAGAGGCTGGCTTCGCCGCCGTAGGCACGCACCAGCATCAGCGCGGTGGCGGCCCAGCAGGTGCCATGCGACTGCTGCACGTAAGTGAATGGCCCCTGCCACCCGGGGGCGGAAGCGCTTGCCGGCGCGGGCGCCAAGGGTTCGATGCCCGGCAGCGACGCCACGTCTTGGGCCCGGAGCGACCCACCCCAGGCCACCAGCAGCGCCGCCAGAACTCGGCTCGATGTGTTCATAGCGGACTCCCGCCTGCTTCGACGCTAGAAATCGTCCGGCTGGCCTGCAGCCCGCGTGTTGACCCGCATCAATCCCCGCCGCGCTGGCTGACGGATGGGCGAGACAAGCGGCGCACGGATTGCGAAAATCGGCACGCCGCCTGTTGCCTGTGCTTCCTGTGTCCGCCAGCGCACCCATCGAAACCGCGAAAGCCGACATCACCAGCGCGCTGCAGCGGGCCGGCGCGGGCGTGCCGGATGCGATGAATGCTCTGTTCCCGCTGGTCTATTCGACACTCAAGTCGATCGCCCACCGCGAATGCCGGCGGCATGCCGGCGAGGCGCTGACCACCACCGCGCTGGTGCACGAGACCTACCTCGATCTGGTCGGGCGGGCGCCGCGACAATGGGCGCACCGCGGCCAGTTCTACGCCTACGCCGGATGCGCGATGCGCTCGATCCTGGTCGACAGCGCGCGCCGCCGGCTGGCGCTCAAGCGTGGCGGCGACCGCATCGAGGACGTCGACGCTGACGACGAACTGGTGGTCGCCGGCATCGACGCCGACCTGGTCGGACTGGATGAGGCCCTGCAGCGGCTGGCCGCGCTCGACCCGGCGCTGGTGCGCCTGGTCGAACTGCGCTACTTCGCCGGCCTGCCGGTGCCACGCGTGGCCGAACTGCTCGGGATCGCGCCGCGCAGCGTCGACCGTCTGTGGCAGAAGGCGCGCATGCTGCTGGCGCAGTACCTCGGGTGACTCAGAGTGGCGCCAGCGCCGAGCTGCTGGAGCGGCGCTGGCCGCAGGCCTCGCCGCTGCTCGATGCGCTGCTCGACCTGCCGCCCGAATCGCGCGCGGACTGGCTCGCCGCGCAGCCACTGGATGGCGAACTCGCTGCGCTGATGCAGCAGCTGCTGGCCTCGGCCGACGCGCCCGGCGTGCTCGACGCCGATCTGTTGGCGCGCGTCGATACGGCCGAGGACTGCTGGCAGCGCCGGCTGGGTCCGTGGCGCGTGCGGCGACCGATCGGGTCCGGCGGCAGCGCCAGCGTCTATCTCGGCGAACGCGCCGATGGCGCCTTCGAGCAGCGCGTGGCCATCAAGCTGTTGCGCAGCGGCGTGCTCGATGCCAGCGAACGCGCGCGCTTCGCCCGCGAACGGCAGTTGCTGGCGCGACTGACGCATCCGGCGATCGCGCGGCTGATCGATGGCGGCATCAGTCCCGAGGGTGCACCCTATCTGGTGCTCGAATACATCGACGGGCTGCCGATCGACCGCTGGTGCGATGCCCGGCGACTCGGCGTGGCGGCGCGCCTGCGGCTGTTTCTCGACGTCTGCGCGGCGGTCCAGTACGCGCACCGCCACCTGGTGATCCACCGCGACCTCAAGCCCGGCAACATCCTGGTCGACCACGACGGCCAGGTGAAGCTGCTCGACTTCGGCATCGCGCGCATGCTCGACGACTCGGCGGCGCCGACGGAGACCGCGGCGCGGCGGATGACGCCAGCCTACGCCGCGCCGGAACAACTCGACGGCGGCGTCATGAGCACTGCGGTGGACGTCTACGCGCTCGGCGTGCTGCTGCATGAGCTGCTGGTCGGCATCCGCCCGCAGCGGGCGATCACGCTGGCCGGCGCAGCGCGCAACGTCTCCGCGGCACTGCTGCACTCGCGCGACGCGCGCGCCAGCGCACTGGCGAGCGCCGTGCGCGGCGACCTGCAGGCGATCGTCGACACCGCACTGCAGCCCGAACCCGGTCGTCGTTATCCGTCGGTGGCAGCGCTCGCGCTCGACATCGAGCGCCATCTCGAAGGCCTGCCGGTGGGCGTGCGCGCGGCCGCCCGCGGCTACCGCGCGCAGCGTTGGTTGCGCCGGCACGCGCTGAGCAGCGCCGCGCTGCTGCTGCTGATCGCAACCCTTTCGCTGGCGGCCTGGTACGCGACCCGCCAGGCGCACGAGGCGCAGACCCAGGCGCTGCGCGCGCAGGCGGTGCAGGATTTTCTGGTCGAGTTGTTGCAGGCGGCCGGCAGCGACGGCGGACGCACCACGCCGACCAGCGTCGACGAACTGATGCGCCTCGCCGCCGGGCGCGCGCTGGATGCCTTTCCGCAAGCGCCGCAGACGCGCGCGACCTTGCTGCGCACGCTCGGTCGCCTGCTGCACGAGCAGGGGCGCCTCGACGAGGCCGAACGCACGCTGCAGGCGGCGCAGGCGGTGGAGCATGGCGAACTCGGATTGCCCGCGCAGGGCAGTCTGGCAACACGCCAGGCGCTGGCGCTGCTGGCGAGCGTGCGCCAGCCGGAAGCGGCCGCCGCGACGCTGCGCGACGTGCTCGTCGAGCAACGTCGCAGCCACGCGCCGCCGGGCGAGCAGGCGCTGACGCTGGAGACGCTGGGATTCATCGATTCGCGCGCTGGTCGCCATCCGGTGGCGCTGGCGCAGCTGCGCGAGGCGGTCAGCCTGAGCGCCGGCAGCGCGCGCCATGCCACCACGCTGATGCTGCTCGGCGATGCCTTGCAGCGTGCCGGCAATGCGTCCGCGGCGCGGGCGCACTGGCAGCAGGCGCTGGCCGCGGCGCCGCCGCAGTCGATCGTCGAGAGTCGCGTACTGTGCGGCATCGGCTATGCGCAGCTGCGCAGCGGCGAGCTGGCGGCGGCGCGCGCGGCCTTCGAGCGCGCCCTCGGCCTGCAGCAACGACTACTGCCGGCCGAGCACCCGTACACCGCGGTGACGCTGGTCGCGCTCGGTTCGCTGGAATTCGACAGCGGCGAGATGGCTGCGGCGCAGCGCTACTTCGAGCGCGCGCTGCCGATGCGCGAACACCTGTATGGACGCGACAGCGTCGAGGCGGTCGAGCCGATGGTCGGCCTCAGCGATGCGCTGGCGGGCCAGAACGACGACGCGCAGGCGATCGCCGTGCTGCGCGACGCCTGGGCGCGTTTGCACCAGTTGGCGCCCGAGCAGCAGCCGACGCGCGCCTGGGTGCTGCTGCACCTGTCGGCCGCATTGCGCCGCAACGGTGCAGCCGGCGAGGCGCTGGACCTCGCCGAGCAGGCGCTGGCGATCTACCAGCAGGCGCATGGCGCCAGCGACAGCAAGACGATCGCCGCGCATGTGCACGCGGAGCACGCGCGCCATGCGCTCGGCGACAGCCAGGGCGCACTGACGCGCATCGATGCCTTGCTGGCGCAGCTCGATGCGACCGCGACTGCGCCGCTGCGCGAGCTGCGTGCGCGCATCGTCGCCGAGCAGGCGCCGCCGCGCGCCGGTTGAGCGTGGCGCGGCTCAGCCGCGCAACAGCGGCGCGATCGCCGCGACATCCTGTCCGCCGCCCTCGACATGCTTGTCGAACAGCTCGCGCGGCCGGAACGAGATCGTCATCACCCCGACCAGATGGCCCTGCGCGTCGATCACCGGCGCGCCGCTGAACCCGGCCAGGTTCACGTGCGGCTTGAATTCGAAACGAAACATGTTGCCCATGCGTTCGACCACGCGCCCGCTGTAGACCTGCTGCACGCAGCGCGCAGCCGCGTACGGGCAGCCGACCAGATGCACCGTTTCGCCGACCTCGACCGGGCGCTGGCGCACCTGCAGCGGCTCGATGCCGTCGAGCCCGGCGGGGTCGGCCGGCGCCAGCAGCAGCCAGTCGAGATCCGGACGATCCAGGCCCGGCAGCGGCAGCGCCTGCATTGCGACCGCGCGCGACGGTCGCGTGCGCGGGAACAGGCGCCACGACTCCAGTACCTGGTTCAGGTCCTGCAGGTTGATCTCCGGCTGCACGCCGCCGGCTTCGCCGATCAGATGGCGCGCGGTGGCACCGAGCACGCGCCCATCCGCGGTGCGCAGCAGGAATGCGCTGGCGCCCTTCAGCGACGTGTGGCCGCAGCAGAAGCGGGCGTCGTTGGTCAGCACGATCTGCGGCCACTGCGCCGGCGCCGCGTGGATCCAGCTCACCGGTTTCAGCGCCGCGTCGGCGTCTGCGCCCCGGCGCAGCCCGACGGCGACGCCGAGCGCCACAGCGGCCAGCAGGAAAGTGCCGGCGATCGTGCCCAGGCCGCGGCGCCACGCCAGGAAAGCCAGCGGCAGTATCAGACCGATCAGCAGGCCCAGACGCCCGGCGGCGTCGGCGGGTGGCGCCGCGCTGGCCGCCAGCGGCTGCAGGCATACCAGGGTCACGATCAGCAGCAACACGATGCGGTGGTTCATGAGTGGCAACTCCGGATGGGATCACAGATCCGGCTAAGCGCAATCCGGCGAAAAATCGCGCCAGGTCGATCCGCCGCACTGCCGGCGCGGTGAAGAATCCCTGTCCGGATGCTCTGCGATTGCGCGTTCCTTGGCGTACCCCCCGCAAAAACGCAAGGAGCCACCGATGTCGAGACCCCTGATATCTGCAGTGACGCTGGCCCTGCTGAGTGCCCTGCCCGGTTTGTCCAGCGCCGCACCCAACCAGCGATTCAGCGCCTCCGCGACCTTGGCGCCGAATGCGACTGCCAGCGGCGGACGCTTCGGCCTTCAGGCAAAGCTGCTGCAGCCTGGCGCGCCGCTGCTCAGCGATGCCAAGCAGCCCGAACCGGCGCGTTCGCAGTCGGTTGCCGAGACCGGACTTGCCGCGCGCTTCAAGCTGCTGGCCGCCGTGCGCGACAAGGACGCGCCCACCGGCAGCGTCTGTGCAGCAGAGAACGTCTTTCAAAACGGCTTCGAATAACGCCACAACGCTTGTCCAACCCTGATCCCTGTCAACGAATCGGAGTCCCAATCATGAATCGCACCCTGCTCGCCATCGCCCTGATCGCCGCCACCTCG
>Ga0138256_10009152_pt1 | contig 10392 bp, 9 predicted proteins | sample KNB2016incub_MG_FD_105486 | JGI IMG/M metagenome (GOLD analysis project Ga0138256, IMG submission 105486) | Active sludge microbial communities from wastewater in Klosterneuburg, Austria - KNB2014incub_MG | ecosystem: Engineered > WWTP > Activated sludge > Unclassified | place: Austria... | reverse complement strand
TGCCGGCCGGCCCGCCGGCCCCCGACGCGCCCTGAGCCGATTGCCAAGGCGGCCCACGGGACGCTGCCTTCGCGCGGTGGCGACAGCCGCCCGGCGCGTGCTGCGGTAACCTGCGGTCCTGACCTCGGGAGACCACCGCATGAAGACCAGAGCCGCCGTCGCGCACCGGGCCGGAGCGCCGCTGACCATCGAAACCGTCGACCTGGAAGGCCCGCGCTTCGGCGAAGTGCTGGTGGAGATCAAGGCCACCGGCGTCTGCCACACCGACCAGTTCACGCTGTCGGGCGACGACCCCGAGGGCCTGTTCCCGGCCATCCTGGGCCACGAGGGCGCGGGCATCGTGGTGGACGTGGGCCCGGGCGTGACCACGCTGAAGAAGGGCGACCACGTCATCCCGCTGTACACGCCCGAGTGCCGGCAGTGCGAGTACTGCCTCAACCCCAAGACCAACCTCTGCCAGTCCATCCGCAGCACCCAGGGCCAGGGCCTGATGCCCGACGGCAGCAGCCGCTTCCGCCTGGACGGCAAGCCGGTGCTGCACTACATGGGCACGTCCACGTTCTCCAACTTCACCGTGGTGCCCGAGATCGCGCTGGCGAAGATCCGCGAGGACGCCCCGTTCGACAAGGTCTGCTACATCGGCTGCGGCGTCACCACCGGCATCGGCGCGGTCATCTTCACGGCCAAGGTGGAAGTGGGATCGAAGGTGATCGTGTTCGGGCTCGGCGGCATCGGCCTGAACGTGATCCAGGGCGCGCGCCTGGCCGGCGCCGACATGATCGTGGGCGTGGACCTCAACCCGGGCCGCGAGGCCATGGCGCGCAAGTTCGGCATGACCCACTTCGTGAACCCGGCGGAAGTGGAGGGCGACCTGGTGCCCTACCTGGTGTCGCTGACCAAGGGCGGCGCCGACTACACCTTCGAATGCATCGGCAACACCAAGGTGATGCGCCAGGCGCTGGAAAGCGCGCACAAGGGCTGGGGCACCAGCGTGATCATCGGCGTGGCCCCGGCGGGTGCCGAAATCAGCACGCGGCCGTTCCAGCTGGTGACGGGGCGCAACTGGCGCGGCAGTGCCTTCGGCGGCGCGCGCGGCCGCACCGACGTGCCCAGGATCGTGGACTGGTACATGGAGGGCAAGATCGACATTGATTCGCTGATCACCCACACGATGCCGCTGGAGAAGATCAACGACGCCTTCGACCTGATGCATCGCGGCGAGTCCATCCGCAGCGTGGTCGTGTACTGATGGCGATCGAGCTGGTCAGCGAACACGCCTGCTTCGGCGGCGTGCAGGGCTTCTACCGCATGGCCTCGCCGGCCTGCGGCGGGCCGATGCGCTTCGCCGTGTTCCAGCCGCCGCAGGCGCGCGCGGGGCGCGTGCCCGTGCTGTATTTCCTGGCCGGCCTGACCTGCAGCGAAGAAACCGCGACCATCAAGGCCGGCGCCCAGCGCGTGGCGGCCGAGCTGGGCCTGATGCTGGTGATGCCCGACACCAGCCCGCGCGATACCGGCATCGAAGGCGCCACCGGCGACTGGGAGTTCGGCGAGGCGGCGGGCTTCTACCTCGACGCCACCCAGGCGCCGTGGTCGTCGCGCTTCCGGATGGAAACGCACGTGGTGCACGAACTGGCCGCGGCCGTGGCCGAACACTTCCCGGCCGACCCGGGGCGCGCCGGCATCTTCGGCCACTCGATGGGCGGCCACGGCGCGCTGGTGCTGGCGCTGCGCCACCCCGACCTCTACCGGAGCGTGTCGGCGTTCGCGCCCATCGTCGCGCCCAGCCAGGTGCCCTGGGGCCAGAAGGCGTTCTCGCGCTACCTGGGCGACCACCACCGCGCCTGGACCGAGCATGACGCCTGCGAGCTGGTGAAGCGCCGCCCCTTCGGCGGCACCCTCCTGGTGGACCAGGGGCTGGACGACAAATTCCTGGCCACCCAACTGCAGCCCGAGCGCTTCGAGGCCGCCTGCGCGGAGGCGGGGCAGGGGCTGGTGCTGCGCCGGCACGCGGGCTACGACCACGGCTATTACTTCATCGCCAGCTTCATCGAAGACCATCTGCGGCACCATGCCGCCGCGCTAGCCGACTGACCGGAGCCCTGCCCATGTCCCTGATTGCGATCGTGCTGACTGCCTTCGTCGCCCTGCTGCACGTGGGCTTCATGGTGCTGGAGATGTTCTTCTGGACCCGGCCGCTGGGGCGCCGCGTGTTCGCACTCACCGAACAGCGCGCGCGGGATTCGGCTCAGCTGGCGGCCAACCAGGGCCTGTACAACGGCTTCCTGGCCGCCGGCCTGGCCTGGGGCCTGCTGATCGGCGACCGTGCGATCTGCCTGTTCTTCCTGGGCTGCGTGGTGGTGGCCGGGCTGTTCGGCGCGGCCACCGTCAAGCGCTCGATCCTGTACGTGCAGGCGCTGCCGGCCATCCTGGCCGCAGTCGCCGTCCACTACTTCTGATCCCGGTGGGAGGGCCTTCAGGCCCGATGCTTTACGCACAAAAGCATCGGGCCTGAAAGCCCTCCTGCCGTGTCATTGCTTCGGCTTGGGGCTCATCCACATGCGGATTTCGGCGTGGAAGACCTTCTCACCGGCGGAATCGACCACGTCCACATTGATCGGCAGGTCGTAGCCGGCGCCGGCGCTGACGATCGGGATCATCGGCGTGGCCACGGCGCGCATCGTGCCCTTGGCCTTCTTCAGGTACTGCACGGTCATGCCCTTGGGGATCCAGCGCATGTCGTGCGGCAGCGAGGCGTCTATCATCACGCCGGCGCACAGCTCGGCCAGGTTGCACAGTGCGATGGCGTGCACGGTGCCGATGTGGTTCTGCACGGCGCGCCGGTGCGGGATGCTGGCCTCGCAGCGGCCGTTTTCCAGCAAGTGGATGGTCGGCCGGATGCTGCCGAAGTAGGGCGCCTTGAAGCACACCGCGCGGCTGAACAGCCAGTGGCCGGCCGGGTAGCGCGTGAACTTGCGGTAGAGCCTGAGCAGCGGCGTGTCGGACATCGCGGTGTCTCCATAAGCCATGTAGGAGGGCCTTCAGGCCCGATGCCTTTCGGCGAGAAGCATCGGGCCTGAAGGCCCTCCCACAGGGGGCCTGGCGGCAGGGCGTCAGGCGGCGCGGTGCTGGGCCGCCGGCGTGCTGCGGCTGAGCGAGGCCGACACCAGGTCGGCCGGGTCGAAGTCGTCCACGGTGATGGTTTCCCAGGTCAGCGTGCGCAGCTCTTCCAGCTGCAGCTTTTCCTCGGCGGTGATCCAGCCCTCGGCCACGCCTTCGGCCAGCTGCGACGGGAAGTCCAGCGCCTCGATGTCGCTGTTCTTGAGCGCCTTGAGGAACTTGCGCTCCACCGGTTCGGCCAGGATCACCTTGGGCAGGTAGCTGTTGATGCGGCCGGCCGGGTTGTTCTCGCAGGGCGTCAGGAACACGCCTTCGGCCAGGCGGTCACGCGCGTCGGACGGCGACATCAGCAGCGCCGCGGCGCGGCGGCCCAGGCGGTCGGACGGCGCCTGCGCGCGGCGGCCCCACGGGAACACCAGCATCCACAGCAGCCAGCCCACCGGGCGGATTGGGAAGTTGCGCAGCGCACCCGACAGGGCCAGCTCGATCTTGTGCGCCGATTCGTGGAAGGCGATGGCCAGCAGCGGCTGTTCGGCCGCCGGACGGCCTTCGTCCTCGTAGCGCTTGAGCATGGCGCTGGTGATGTAGAGGTGGCTGAGCACGTCGCCCAATCGGCCGGACAGCTTCTCCTTAAACTTGAGCTTGCCGCCCAGCATCAGCATGGACGTGTCGGCCACCAGCGCCAGGTTGGCCGAATAGCGGTTGAGCTTGCGGTAGTAGCGCTTGGTGTAGGCGTCGCCGGGCGCGGCGCCGATGCGTGCGCCGGTCAGGCCGAACACCCAGCTGCGCACCGCGTTGGAAATGGCAAAGCCGATGTGGCCGAACAGGTTGGTGTCGAACTCGCGCAGCCGCACCTCCGGGTCCGGATGGGTGGCGGCCTGCATTTCCTTGAGCACCCACGGATGGCAGCGGATGGCGCCCTGGCCGAAGATCATCAGGCTGCGGGTCATGATGTTGGCGCCCTCGACCGTGATCGAGATCGGCGCCGCCTGCCAGCCGCGGCCCATGTAGTTCATCGGGCCCAGGATGACGCCCTTGCCGCCGTGGATGTCCATGGCGTCGGCCGCGACGGCGCGGGCCATTTCGGTGGCGTGGTACTTGGCGATGGCCGAGGGCACGGCCGGCTTCTCGCCGCGATCCACCGCGGCGGCGGTGGACTGCGACAGCGCGGCGCAGGCGTAGGCATTGCCGGCGATGCGGGCCAGCGCCTCTTCCACGCCCTCGAAGCGGCCGATGGACAGGCCGAACTGCTTGCGGATGCGCGAATACGCGCCGGTGACCACCGCGGCCAGCTTGGACGCGCCGCTGGACGTGGACGGCAGGGTGATGGCGCGGCCCACCGACAGGCACTCCACCAGCATGCGCCAGCCCTGGCCGATGTAGTCTTCGCCGCCGATCAGCTGGCTCAGCGGCAGGAACACTTCCTTGCCGTGCAGCGGACCGTTCTGGAAGGCGCAGTTGAGCGGGAAGTGGCGGCGGCCGATGTTCAGGCCTTCGGTGTCGCGCGGGATCAGCGCCAGGGTGATGCCGCGGTCGGACTGGTCGCCCAGCAGCTTGTCCGGGTCATGCAGGCGGAAGGCCAGGCCGATCACGGTGGCCACCGGGGCCAGCGTGATGTAGCGCTTGTCGAAGGTGAGCTTGACGCCCAGCACGCGCGCGCCGTTCCACTCGCCTTCGCAGACGATGCCGTAGTCGGGCAGCGAGGTGGCGTCGGAGCCGGCGGTGGGGCCGGTGAGCGCGAAGCAGGGCACCTCGCGGCCGTCGGCCAGGCGCGGCAGGTAGTGCTTCTTCTGCTCGTCGGTGCCGTAGTGCAGCAGGAGTTCCGCCGGGCCCAGGGAGTTCGGCACGCCGACGGTGGAGCTGAGCGTGGCCGAGATCGAGGCCAGCTTCTGGATGACCTTGTGGTGCGCCAGCGCCGAGAAGCCCAGGCCGCCGTATTCCTTGGGGATGATCATGCCGAAGAACTTGTTCTTCTTCAGGTAGTCCCACAGCTCCGGCGGCAGGTCGTTGCGGACGTGGGTGATGTCCCAGTCGTTGGCCATGCGGCAGGCCTGTTCCACCGGGCCGTCGAGGAAGGCCTGTTCCTCGGCCGTGAGCACCGGCTTGGGCTGGGACAGCAGCTGCTGCCACTTGGGCATGCCCGAGAACAGCTCGCCTTCGAAGCCCACGGTGCCCGCTTCCAGCGCGGTCTTTTCGGTGTCCGACAGCGGCGGCAGGATCTTGGTGTAGAACTTGAGCAGCGGCGCGGTGATCAGCGGCTGGCGCAGCGGCGTGATCAGCAGCGGCAGCGCGACCACGGCCAGCAACACCGCGGCCACCAGGGTGGCGGTGGGGTTGGCGCCGGCCAGCGCCACGCCGACCAGCAGCGTGGCCGATAGCGCGGTGAACACCGCGAGGCTCCAGCGGTGGTAGGCCACCAGCAGGGTCGCCAGCGCCAGCGCGAGGAAGGGGGCAAGGATGCTCATCGCGTATCTCCGTGGTTGGCCGTGGGGGTGGCCAGGTGGTGCAGGAAGTGGTCGTGCATGAAGTGGTCGTGCAGGAAGTGGAGCAGGGTGTCGGTAAAGGCGTCGTTGTCGTCGCCCGCCACCATGTGCGTGGCCTCGGGCAGTTGTACGTGACGCGCGTGGGGCGCCAGCTCTAGAAAATGTTCGACCGTCTGGCTGGTGACCAGGTCGCTGCGACCGCCGCTGACCAGCAGCACGGGGATGTCGAGCTGGCGGCAGGCGTCTTCGATCAGGTGCTGCAGCTGGTCGGTGGACGGGATGAACTCACTCAGCAGGCGCGGGTCCCAGTGCCAGGCCAGGCGGCCGTCCGGGCGGGCGTTGAGCAGGTGCGCCAGCTGCGCCGGCGTTTTCTTCCCGCGCCGGTGCGGCAGGTAGGCCGCGATCTGTTCAGCCGCGTGCTCGAAGGAGTCGAAGCCTTCCGGGTGGGCGTTCATGAAGCCAAGGATGCGCTCCACGCCGGCCGCTTCCCAGCGCGGCGTGATGTCCACCAGCACCATCGCCGAGAACAGGCGGCCGCTGGCCTGGGCCATCAGCCCGGTCAGGCCGCCCATCGAGGCGCCCACCAGCACGGGCGCGGGGCCCAGCGCGGCGGCGGCGGTGCCCACGTCGGCCACGAACTGTTCGCCCGAGTAGTGCGAATCCGGCGGGTTGCGGCCGGACTGCCCGTGGCCGCGCACGTCCCAGGCCAGGCTGGCGTGGCCGGCGCCGGCCAGGCGGCGCTGGGTCTGCAGCCAGGCCTGGCGGGTCTGGCCGAAGCCGTGGGCCAGCAGCACGCCCGGGCCGCGGCCCTCGCAGCGTGCGGCGGCCAGCGCCACGCCATCGGCCGCAGTGAGGGCGACGGGCGCGGGTTCGTGCACCGGGACGGTGGCGGCGGGAATTACCATACGGGCGAGTATGGGTATGCGGTCCCGGCCTGTCAATACCAGTCCGTATGGTGCATCATCCCGGGGAATCGGCGGCTTACCCGAGCCGTGCCCAGCCAGTAGACTGAACCGTATGGCCGCCTCCTTACCCAAGAATGAACGCCCGACCCGCCTGAGCGCGGAGGACTGGGCCCTCGCCGCCCTCGACGTGATCGCCGAGCAGGGCCTTGCCGCCGTCGCCGTCGAACCCCTGGCCCGGCGCCTGGGCGTCACCAAGGGCAGCTTCTACTGGCATTTCCCCTCGCGTGAAGCCCTGCTGGTGGCGGCGCTGGAGCGCTGGGAAGTGATGGAACAGGAAACCGTGTTCGGCCAGCTGGAGGCCATTTCCGACCCGCGGGCCCGGCTCAAGGCGCTGTTCCAGCTGGTGGCCCACGAGCTCAAGCCGCACATCATCTATTCCGAGCTGCTCAAGGCGCTGGACCATCCGGTGGTGCAGCCCGTGCTGCACCGGGTGTCCCAGCGGCGCCTGGACTACCTCACCGCCAGCTTCCGCCAGGCCGGGCTGCCGCGCCTGGACGCCCAGAACCGGGCGCGCCTCACCTATGCGGCCTACGTCGGCTTCCTTCAGCTGTCGCTGCAGCTGGGCCAGCCGCGCCAGCACCACGACGAGTTCGAGGCCTACGTGGGCCACGTGATGAGCACGCTCATTCCGGTGTGAACACGCCCCGTGGCGCCGTTCCTTCGGGGACAGGTCGCCACCGGGCCGTTAGAATGGCGATGTAGGGCTGGCGCCGTCCTGACGCGCCGCCCCCCTGTTTTTCCTATCAGACGGCCCCGATATGTCCAGCAAACTTGCCGCGCTCAACGATTGGGTGGCGTCCGTCGCCCAGCTCACCCAGCCCGCCGCCATCCACTGGTGCGACGGCTCCGACGAAGAAGCCAGCCGCCTGACCGCCCTCATGCTGTCCACCGGCGACCTGGTGCAGCTCAACCCGGGTACCCACCCCAACTGCTTCCTTCACCGCTCCAGCCCCAGCGACGTGGCGCGCGTGGAGCACCTCACCTTCGTGTGCACCCGGGACAAGGAAGACGCGGGCCAGAACAACAACTGGATGTCGCCCGCCGAAGCGCACGCCAAGATGGACGCGCTGTACGCCGGCTGCATGCGCGGCCGCACCCTGTACGTGGTGCCCTACTGCATGGGTCCGATCGATTCGCCGCTGTCGCGCTGCGGCGTCGAGATCACCGACAGCCCGTACGTGGCGGCCAACATGCGCATCATGACCCGCATGGGCGCCGATGCCCTGGCGAGGATCGAGCGCGAAGGCTCGTTCGTGCGCGGCCTGCACTCGATCGGCGAGCTCGACCCGGACCGCCGCTTCATCATGCATTTCCCCGAAGAGCTCGCCATCCAGAGCTACGGCTCGGGCTACGGCGGCAACGCGCTGCTGGGCAAGAAGTGCCACGCGCTGCGCATCGCCAGCTACCAGGCGCGCACCGAGGGCTGGCTGGCCGAGCACATGCTGATCGTGGGCATCGAGAACCCGAAGGGCGAAACGCACTACGTCGCCGCCGCGTTCCCGTCCGCCTGCGGCAAGACCAACCTGGCCATGCTGATCCCGCCCGAAGGCTACCTGCGCGACGGCTGGAAAGTGTGGACCGTGGGCGACGACATCTGCTGGATGCACCCGGGCCCGGACGGCCGCCTGTACGCCATCAACCCGGAAGCCGGCTTCTTCGGCGTCGCGCCCGGCACCAGCGACAAGACCAATGCCAACGCCATGGCGATGCTGCACCACGATGCCATCTTCACCAACGTCGGCGTCACCGCCGACAACCAGCCCTGGTGGGAAGGCATCGGCGGCGGCGAGCCCGCGAAGGACTGGCAGGGTCGTCCGTACGACAAGGCCAACGGCCCGGCCGCGCACCCGAACTCTCGCTTCACCGTCAGTGCGAAGAACTGCCCCAGCTACACCGCCATGGCCGAAGACCCGCAGGGCGTGCCGCTGAGCGCGATCATGTTCGGCGGCCGCCGCGAATCGCTGGTGCCGCTGGTGTTCGAGGCGCGCGACTGGACCCACGGCGTGCTGGTGGGCGCCTCGATGGCCTCGGAAACCACCGCCGCCGCCACCGGCGCCGTGGGCGTGGTGCGCCGCGACTCGATGGCGATGAAGCCCTTCGCCGGCTACAACTTCGCCGACTACTTCGCCCACTGGCTGTCGTTCGACAAGCCGGGCGCGCAGCTGCCCAAGATCTTCCAGGTCAACTGGTTCCGCAAGAACGAGGCCGGCAAGTTCATGTGGCCGGGTTTCGGCGAAAACCTGCGCGTGCTGGAGTGGATGCTCAAGCGCGTCACGGGCCAGGTGGATGCGGTGGACACGCCGGTGGGCTTCCTGCCCAAGGCGGCCGACCTCAACACCGAGGGCCTGGGCCTGGACGAGGCCACGCTCCAGCAGTTGGTCACCATCGACCGCGAAGGCTGGAAGGCCGAGATGGCCAGCATCGGCGAGTACCTGGACGGCTTCGGCGAACGCACCCCGCATGCCTTGAAGGCCGAGCGCGCCAGGATCGCGGCCCGCCTGGCCTGATCCCGCGGGAGGGTCGGCGACGGCCCTCCCCCGATCGGCGATGAAGGCGTTCTACTGCCACCACTTCGTGCTGCCGCTGCCGGACGGGCATCGGTTCCCGATGTCCAAGTACGAGCGCTTGCACGAGCGCATCCGCGACGCCGCCCCGGCGCTGGGCATCCGCCTGCAGGAGCCGCCCGCGGCAAGCGACGCCGACCTGCTGCGCGTGCACGCGCCCGCGTACGTGCAGGCCATGACGGACGGCAGCGCCGATGAATCCCTGATGCGGCGCATCGGCTTCCCGTGGTCGCAGGCCATGGTGGAGCGATCGCGCCGCTCGTCGGGCGGCACCCTCATGGCGCTGCGCAGCGCGCTGGAAGGCGAGGGCGTGGCGGTGAACCTGGCCGGCGGCACCCACCACGCCGGCCATGCGCGCGGCGGTGGCTACTGCGTGTTCAACGACGCGGTGGTGGCGGCCCGCCACGTGCAGGCCCACGGCCTGGCCCGCCGGCTGCTGGTGGTGGACCTGGACGTGCACCACGGCAACGGCACCGCCGAGCTGTGCGCGGACGATCCGTCCATCTTCACCTTCTCGATGCACGCCGGCCGCAACTACCCGGCCGTGAAGCCCGACTCGGACCTGGACGTGGCGCTGGCCGACGGCACCGGCGACGACGCCTACCTGGACGCGCTGGCCCGCCACCTGCCCGAGGCCATCGACCGCGCTCGCGCCGACGCCGTGGTGTACCTGGCCGGCGCCGATCCCTTCGTCGGCGACCGGCTGGGCTACCTCGCCCTGAGCAAGCCCGGCCTGGCCGAGCGCGACCGCCAGGTGCTGGCCGCCTGCCGACGCCATGGCCTGCCCGTGGCCGTCTGCATGGCCGGCGGCTACGCCCCGGACGTGGCCGACATCGTGGACATCCACGAAGCCACGGTGCGCCTGGCCGCCGCCCACTGGCGCGAAGGCCGCGCGCCGGCGTAAACCATTCGGCGGGTGCGTGCATCCGAGTGGGTATGCTCAACACCGCCGTGGACATTCACGCCACCCCAAGCGACACCGACGCCGCGCCACGCGACGAGGACCACGCCCTGGTCCGCGCCGCGGGCGGCGGCGACGTGCGCGCGTTCGAGCAGCTCTACCGCCGGCATGCGCGGCGGGTGTTCGCGGTGCTGTGGCGGCTATGCGGCCACGAGGCGAGGGCGGAGGACCTGGTGCAGGAAGCGTTCGTGCGCGCGTGGCAGGCGCTGCCGGGCTTCCGCTTCGAGAGCGCGTTCTCCACCTGGCTGCACCGGCTGGCGGTGAACACCGCGCTGATGGACCTGCGTGCCCGCCGCGGCGGC
>Ga0138256_10009151_pt1 | contig 10392 bp, 8 predicted proteins | sample KNB2016incub_MG_FD_105486 | JGI IMG/M metagenome (GOLD analysis project Ga0138256, IMG submission 105486) | Active sludge microbial communities from wastewater in Klosterneuburg, Austria - KNB2014incub_MG | ecosystem: Engineered > WWTP > Activated sludge > Unclassified | place: Austria... | reverse complement strand
TTTTCCTATCTTTTTATTGATGAATATCAAGATACGAATAAAGCACAATTTTCTTTTTTACAATCACTTATAAGGCCTCATAATTCTCTCTGTGTTGTCGGAGATGATGATCAATCTATCTATAGTTTTAGAGGCGCCGAAATTGATCATATTTTGAATTTTCCAAAAGAATTTCCTGAATGCAAAATTATCTCACTGGAACAAAATTATCGCAGTACCCCTGCTATTTTGTCTCTTGCTAATAACGTCATTGCACAAAATAAAAAACGTTTTGCAAAAACTCTTTTTTCTGATCAACCACACAGACAAAAACCTCAGCTCTGGTCAATGATCAACCCAGAACACGAGGCCTTACAAATTGTTCAGGATATCGTCTCAAAAAGAGAGCAAGCAAGAATGGCCAATAAGAAAAAAACCATTGGTATTCTTTACCGTTCAAACGCCCTTGCTCCCCTCATAGAAGAACAACTTAACCTCTATGCCATTCCTTACGATCTCTTTGGTGGACAAAAATTTTACGAAAAAAAAGAAATTAAAGATTTTATGGCCTATTGTTTTCTCTTGAATAACCCAAGGGATGAATTGGCCCTAAGAAGAGTTTTATCTTCTCCTAATAAAGGAATTGGAAATGCTACCTTAAAACACGCAGAAGAATTGGCCACCTCAAAAAAATGTTCTCTTTTTGAGAGTTTTTTCCTTTGGGAAAATAGGCCAAAGGCCCTTAGTGCTTTTTTACAACAATGGGAACAAATAAAAACACTTTCAAAAGAACACTCTCTGCCCAATTTTTTTCAAAATCTCTTTGAACTTTTAAAATATGAAGAATATCTCCAAAAACAATATGATAATCCAAAGATTTTGCAGCGAAAAAAACGAGATCTTGAAATCTTATTTTCCAGTAGTCAAAAATATGCCTCTCTCAAACAAGAAACGGCCATGCGTCTTTTTGCAGAAAAATTACTCCTACAACAAAATAGTCGCAAAATAGATTCTGGTGACGAGGAAGAAGGACTTCATGATGTCACCCTGATGACGCTACATTCGGCAAAAGGACTTGAGTTTGATCTTGTCTATTTTATTGGACTCGAAGAGGAAATTATTCCTCATAAGAAATCTATTTTAGAGGGAAATGTCGAAGAAGAATGCCGTCTTTGTTATGTAGGGCTAACACGAGCACGAGAAGAGCTTATCCTCTCTTATTGCCAACAAAGAAATTTTTATGGCAAAGAAAAAAAATCTAACTTAACTCGCTTTCTGAGTTCGTTACTTGAAAAAAACTCTTCTCTTTGCCATAAGGAAGACTTTTCTCACTTTGGTTTTAGAAACCCAGAAGAAAAAAATTCCTTCCATCAAAATTTCTTTAAAAATCTAATAGAAAAACTCTCCTAAAAATTCTCCTCTCTTTTCTTTTCTTACAAGATCGCTACTTTATGCTCTGTCTTTTGAAGTTTTGGTATTTTTATTGTTAAAGTTCCTTCCTCAAAAGAAGCAAAAACATTGGATGTGTGAACTACTCGAAGCTAAAGCTATCGAGTAGTTCACTGTCAAGACAAGAAAGCTCTTTATGTTTTTTCTTGCTATAGAAAATTCCTCGATAAATTTTTTTGTCTTCTGGAAAATCTTTTGGCTTGTATCGGTAAAGATTTTTTAATGCTCTTAAAAAATTCAACCCATATAATTCTGAAATATTTTTTTTATCTTTTGAATATAAATTTTCAAAAGTTGTATTAGGGCCTAAATAGGCCACCATAACAGAAGGTTCACTTCCTAAATAATGCCTTAACCCTAAAAAATGACCTAACTCATGCAAAACAACACTATATAAATCAAATTCAAAATTTTCTTCCTCAAAATTATAGTGTTTAAAATTTAAAAGTATATCCGCATGCAACATTTTCAAATAAGGACGCCCCAATTCATCTTTGTCCATTTGAGCAAAAAATTGAGTCACGGCCAAAGTGTCTTTTCCAAGTTGTTCATACCATTCAGAAGATTTATAAACTCCCATTGTTTGATCATAATATTCAGAGATACCTTTATAGCTAAGAGAAGGAATGGAAGAAATTTCTCCTTCTAAGGGAGATTTTTGGGCCAGCGCCTTATTCCATTCGCCGATTGCCTTTCTAACAAGAGAACTCGATTTTTTTGATAAGTCTTCTTCTACCCCTAATCTAATTTTTGTTCCTTTTGGCCATTTCAAGGGGTATATACCATTATTTGAGGACGATTGATCGAGTGGTATATCTTTGGCCGAGGCATTTCTTAAAGACTCTGGAGGATTTTTTTTTTCTGCACAAGAAAAAGAGAAACAAGAAAGGGAAAAAATTAAAAAAACAAGAAGGGCCCTTGCATTGAACATTTATTCCAGTATCTCTGATTTTGAAAAAAATGCTAGAATAGTAAAAAATGATTTTTTTCATTCTAGTTTTTTTTACCATACAGGACATTTGGGCAACCCCAGAGAAATTTTCTCAAGAAAAATTTCACGCTAAAATTACAGATTTTGATTCTTCTCAAAAAATTTTTAAAGTTTTTATTGAAAACCCTAACAGTAAATTTTTAAAAATAGGGGATATTGTTTCTGTTTTTTTTGAAAAAACTTCTAAAGATCAATGTAGGGCCCATATAAGAGAAGTTGAACGTCATTATCTTGTTGTTTTTGTTCCAGATGTAGAATTTTGTTTTTCTCAAGAACAAGAAATTCGAAGAGGGGCCAATGTCATTGTTTCCTCTCCTCTATTTATTCAAAGAACACAGGAAGCATTTAGAAGTAAAAAAATTTTAGAAAAAACACATCAATCTCTTTTACAAAATTTACAACAAAACCAAGATTTTTTGGCCAGTTATGCCGATAGACAACAACAAATTAGATCTAAATATGGGTTAGAAAGAGAACGACTGGCCCAGGAAGAACAGGAAGAACTGCTAGGACTTCATTCCAGAAAAGAAGAGGCCATAAAACTTACAAAAGAAATTCCTTATCGACTTGAACAAGTAAAGGCCGACATCTTATTTTTCACACAAGAAAGAATTCCTGCCTCTGCCATTTCTCCCTATGGGCCATAAACAAATGGCCCCCCCCCTTCAGTGTTTCATGAACAAAGCGATTCTAAGGGTAAAAAAGACAAAGGGGCAAAGGTTAGATCTTCAATGGCCTCAAGATAAAGAGTAAGATCATAATCAGGGGCAACTCCCATCCAATCCTTTACTAACTCTGGACTTTTTCCCTGCTGTAACCAATAAAGAACAGCACTTTGACATAAGGCCTTAGGAGTAAAACATTTTAGGCCTAAAGATTCTTTATATTTTTGAAAGGTTAACTCTATTCCTCTAGGACTCATTCCTTCTCCTAAAATAGAAGCAAAGTTGGCCTTAAAAAAGAGAGAAGAAACAGGGCGTCCCATAAATCCTGAAAATTTTTCATAATACACCAAAAGAATTTTGGCAAAGGTACTAGGAAAAGGAATACTAATAGGGGATCTTTTTCTATAAGAGACTAAAATTCTAGGAGAAGCAAAATTATTTTCCTTATCCCAAAAAATTTCCTCCCATCTTACCTTTCCTAAATGAGAAACTTTTATGGCCGTATAGTAGTTTAAACTAAACAAACATAAATCACGCCAACAAATCAAATTACTTAAATTTTCAAGCCTGCTCTTTTTAATTTTCACTGCGTTTGGGGCATTTGGGCCGTAGGTTTCCTCTTTCTGTCTGTGCATAAGATGGGCCACAAGCAAGGATAAATCCTCCAAAGAAACAGGAGAAAGGGGCCTTAACTCTTTAGGGGGGTTAGGGATAATTTTTGCCAAATTGGAAGAGGCCCGTTGAGTTAGAATCAAATAATCAAAGAAAATACGCAGAGAAGAAAGTTTACGACGTTTAGAGTTCGGGTAATCTTTATACTTTGATTCTAAACAAGATCCATACTCTTTCATCAAGGCATAATCAAGAAAAGCAAGGGGGATACCCCTTTTCTCTTCGTCTTCAAGCAGGTCTTCTTTTTTCTTGGAATCAAAAAACCTTTGGCAAAAATCTAAAAAACAATCCAAATCTGTCTTATAATTCTCCAAACTATTGGCAGTTTTTCCTTTTTCTTGCTGATTTTTCAAAAATTGTGAACAGGTCTCTTCAAGGGTTTCCACTTACTTTTTACCTAGTATTTTCTTTTCTCTTGGCCTCATCCATTTTTTATGATAGAACCTCAACAAACTAGAACTTTTCACCCAAAAATTGAAATAAAGTGGGTCTTCTTTATTCTCAATTCTCAATTCTCAAAATAAAAATAGCTATCCTTGGGCCTTTTCTAGTTTAAAAGAAATAAAAATAAATAGAAACAGCAATTTAAAGATAGAAAAATAAAAAGACCGACGACCTTTCTTATGAAAACTAATTTTGCAGGCCTCTATACGCTTTCTGAAGATTTTTACTCTGAGAATTCTCAGTCTCAAAAAACAACGCTCAATCCTTTTGAATGGTTCTTAAAAAAACCTGACTCCCTTACGATGAAAGGGGTGGCCAGGCAATATTTTAATCTACACCCAAAAGGCCCTACTTTTTTCTTTCAAGCAAGTTGTCATCCTTCGTTTTTACACGAACATTCTTCTCCTTCCCTCAATCAAAATCTAAAAAGCTATGAAGTTTTAGAATTTCTAGGGGATAGTGTGTACCAACTCTTTATTACTTCCACATTATTAGAAAGATATCCAGATCAAACAGAGGGAGAATACTCCAAAATGAGAGGACATTTTTCTAACAAAATTTTTCTCTCACAAGTCGCGGCCTCTATAGAGCTAGAAAAAGTTATTTTGCTCTCAAAAGGCCTTCTTTCACACTCAAAAATTTCTCCCACTATCTTAGGAGACGTTTTTGAATCTCTTTTAGGCGCCATTTTTTTAGAATGTCGTCAAGATTTTTTAAAATTTTCTCAGCATTTAAAATATTTTGAACAGCAATATTTTCTTAAAACTGGCCAACCTTTTCTCTCTTTTTCTCAACAAGCTCTTTTTGATGCAAAAACACAGCTACAAGAACTTTGTTGGCAAAAGTTTAAAACTCTTCCTGAATATACTTATGAAACCTCTTCAAAAAATTTTTGCGTCAGCGTCTCTATAAAAGATCGTCTTCTTGCACAAGGTAAAGGAATCAGCAAAAAAGAAACAGAAAAAAAAGTGGCCCAACAAGCACTCATCTACTTACAAGAAAAAAAGGATTTATAAAATTATGGAAACCTCTTCTCATCTCTTAAAAAAACCTACAACAAAATCTATCACCGTTTCCATTCTAGGGGCCCCTAATGTAGGGAAAAGTACGCTACTCAATTCTCTTTTAGGAGAAGAATTGGCCATCGTCTCCCCTACTCCCCAAACAACTCGCAATAAATTGCGCTGTATTACGGTAGTTGATAACACAGAAATCATTCTAACAGATACTCCTGGACATCATCGCCCTTCAGTTGAACTCAATCAACGACTCAACCAACAGGCATGGGAAGGATTGCAGGGAGCAGAATTAAATCTCCTTTTGCTAGATATAACCAAAAATTTTATTACACAGTGGCAAGATTTTAAGCGCCATCTTTTACAAACTCCCTTTGCCTCTTCTCGTAAATTGGCCCCCTTCTTTCTTGTTTTTACCAAAGTAGATCTTTCTCCTCTTTCTTATGAAGAAGAATTTAAACGTTGTGAACTTTTTTTTCTTGAACAACAAAAAGAACAACAACAAAAGCAAGAATATGAGGGAACAGAAGAAAATGCTCTTTTCTTCAAGAAATTTTTTCTTATTAGTTCTCATCAAGATAAAAATTTAGACGAACTTGTGGTTAGCATTACTGATGAGGCCCCCCTTTCTCGCCATCTTTACCCTGAAGGCGATTTATCTGACAGAAGTGAACGCTTTTTTGTCTCTGAATTTATAAGAGAGCAGGCCTTTAATTTGTTAAAAGATGAAGTCCCTCATCAATTGGCCGTTTTTATTGAATCTTTTGAAGATTTAAGAGAAAGCTCCAGTCCTATCTGTCATATTGCTGCCAGTATTGTTGTTAATAAACAATCTCAAAAACCCATCGTCATCGGACAAAAAGGACAAAGAATAAAAGAAATTGGCACTCTTGCTAGGCAAAAAATTGAAAAACTCTTAGGATCTAAGGTTTTATTAAATTTACATGTCAAAGTCTCTCCTGGTTGGTTCAAAAATAACTTCGTCTTAGAAGAATTAGGCCTACCTCGCCAAAATTATGCTCCGCGAGCATGGAGAAAAAAAATATGAAAGAATACCTACATTCAAAAACTTTTACCGTCTCTCTGATCGGACGCCCCAATGTAGGCAAGAGTGGAATTTTTAATTGTCTCATTGGAAATCCTCAATATGCTATCGTTGCGGATAAAGCAGGAGTCACAAGAGATAGAAATTTTTTTCTTCTTAAAGAGCCTATTTGTGAATACCTAAAAGAGGCCCCTGAAGAAATCAACATTCCTATTTTATTGGCCGATACCGGAGGTTTTTTTGCAGAAGAAATAGCCGAAACTGATACTGATGCTTATTTTTTTAATATCATGAAAAAACAAGCAGAACTGGCGATAGAAGAATCTGACTTGTTAATTTTTGTTTTAGATTACAAAGATAAAATTACTCACTATGATCGCGAAATTTTTCGTTTTTTTTCTCGACATAAAAAAAATGTTCTTGTCGTTGTAAATAAGTGCGATACTTCTTATCAAGAAAATGATATTGCCGAATTTCAAGAATTTGAGGCAATCCCAGTTTCTGCAGTTCACAACAGAGGAATTGAACACCTTAAGCGATTGATTGTTCTTAGAGCATGGGAAACACAAGAAAGAATATTACGACAACAACAAGAAGAACAAGAAAGAGAAGAGTCCCCTGCGTTTTCTGTGGCCATATTAGGCGCTCCTAATGCAGGAAAATCAACACTTCTCAATACTATCTTAAAAGCTCCTCGATCTCTTGTGGCCCCTATTCCTGGAACAACAATTGACCCCATCCATGACTATTTCGAGCTAAAAACGCCTCATTTTGAAGGAACAATTAAATTGATTGATACGGCAGGAATAAGAAAAAAATCTTCCATCAAAGGCACTATCGAATATCAATCTGTTTATCGCTCTCTTCGATCCATGGAAGAATCCGATGTCGTTCTTTTTTTGATTGACAGTGAAAAACTTCTTTCTCATCAAGATAAACGACTTCTTGATCTCTCTTTTGAAAAAGGAAAATCAATTATTATCGTTTTTACCAAAAGTGATCTTCTTGAATTTCAAATTAGAGATAAAAAATTACAACCAGATCAATTGGCCTTAAAATTTTTAAAGAAAAATAATTTAGACTTACAATGGCTTGATTTTTGCCAAGTACACCTTATTAGTTGTCATGAAAACAATGGAATAGGCGGACTACTCAACTCTCTAGGAAAAACACTAAGGGCACGATTTGAAAAAATTCCAACGGCCAAACTAAATTCTTTTCTACAGGCCCTTATTGATGAAAAAACAATCTTTATGAAGGGAAAACGGGGAGGAAATTTAAAATTAAAATATGCCTCTCAAGTTTCACATTCTCCTCCTACCTTTATTTTATTTACAAATAGAATAAAAGATATCCCAGATCATTATAGAAGATTTTTACAAAATTCTTTAAGAAAAGAATTTCAAATACACAACACACCGGTACACTTAGTTTTTAGGAGTGGGAATTCTGAGTAAGAATTCTTTTGATATGTTGAAGAAATTCTTCTTCATAACTTATTCCCTGTGCTGTTTTTTCTAAAAACCAAGGATTTAGTAAGACAATTCTAAATACTAACACTTCTTTTTCATCAAATTCAAAAGAACTAAGAGTCATTTCTTCTAAGGCCTTTGATGTAAATTTATTTAGCATTATTTTTGTTTTAGAGACAAAAAAAGCATAATCTTTTATCTTTTTTTCATTTTGATTATTATTTTCTTGATTATTGTCTTGATTATTTTCTTGAGGATAAAAATTTTCTAAAACTTTCTCTGTTAAAGAATTTAATTGAGAAATCTTTTTTTCTTTTAGTGGCCGCATATAAAAATTTAAAACATTCGACTGTGGCCTAGATAAAAAGCAAATCTTTACAGAAAGGGTTTTTTCCAATTCTACAGAAAGAGTTTGAAGAGAGTCATACAAATGGGCCGCGATTGTTAATAATTTACCTAAATGTCTTCCGTAACCAGAAGAATCTAAGGGAATAATTTTATGAGAAAAATACACGCAGGTGGCCATGGCCCCTGACTTAGAACCTTCTAAGATATAAGGCCCTACAGAAAAATTTTGTTCTTGTGCATTTAAACAATACTCTGCTTTTTGAAAAACAAAATTTTTTAAAAAAGAATGTTTTGTGAGAAATACTCCGGCGCCATAAGGTGTTAGACCTAACTTATGAGGGTCAATTGTTAAGGAATCGGCCTTTGTAACTTCACACATTTTTTTATAAATTTCAGAGGATTTTTCGAGAGTTTTGAAATACCCCCCATAGGCCGCATCTATATGAACAGGTGTATATAGGCCTTTTTTCTTATATTCCTCTAAGAGAGAAAAGACTTCAGACAAAGGATCAAAAGAACCAAATTCCGTGGCCCCCATGACACAGACAAGTTGAATAATGGGCCGTTTTTCTTGCAAACATAAATCAAGTCTTTCTTTTAAAGACCCTACATCCATTGCTAACTGAGAAGACATGGGAACTAAAAATAAATTAGAAGTACCCAGTCCAAAAAGATGAAGCGATTTATTCCAAGAATAATGAGCGTTGCTAGGGGCAATCAAACAAGGACTTAAAAATTTTTCCTGAAAATTTTTTTCTACTTTTTCTTTAAAATCCATGGCCCCTAAACTTGACCAAAAATAAGATTTTAATTTTTCAAAAGTTTCAGAGGTAATCTGACACCTTTCTAAATAAAAGGAAAGGTTTGCAAAAGGAACATTGGAAAGCTCCCAAAGAGAGGTTGGAAGATCTTTGGGCCATGTAAGTTGATGTTCCTTAAAATACAGAAAAAGAGAGACTGGCAAAAAACGGGCCGACAGATGGTAGAAACAAGATTGGTAATTAGCAACAGTTCCCCCACTTGTGATATTTCCAAAACTTGTCTCTTTTTTCCATTCAAATAACTCAAGAAAATCTTCTATTGCTTTTTTTTCAAAATAAAGAGTTACTGGGGCCGATTCTAAGGAAACATTATTGGCATGATAGAGAGTCCCAGCATAATGAGCGACTAAAGCCGGAATAGAAATTTCTGAGGCCATATGAGCAATATAACGAGGAGAAAAAAAAGGAATATCCAATTTTAAATCCCCTAACAGTTGAATCAAATTTTGCATCAATGTTTCTGTTAGCTGTTTGGCCTCTTCTCCTTGGAGATTTTTGTAGGCAATGGTCGGAGGGTCTCTTGGACAAAAATTTCTCCTCCAAAAAAGATAGTCATTATTTACAAGATCAATGAGTTCTGTAAAAACTTTACGTTGTTCTGCTTTAGGGCCTAAAAAATATAAATCACTCATAAACACAATTATTGTAATTCTAACTGTGCTTTTCTTATTAAGTCCATGGCCTCTACTAAAATTCTTCCAGCTTCTTGAGGAGCGTGAAATCCACTAGAATTTTCTGCTTCAATAAAATCTATTAAAAACTGGGCCTCTCTATGATAATTTTGTGCCTTAACAATTTTATCGGCCGCGATGACTTGATCCTTATTGGCCTTCTCTAATTGATCAATTAACTTCATAAGCGCGTTCATGGCCTTATTGTGCATCTCCTGATGACGAGATTGAATTGTCAGAACTCTTTCTTTTAACTCTGCCTCTGAAGTATGGTGACAAGTTTGACAAGCTTTATTGAGATTTAAGAGAGGGCTTTGAACATGGTGATTAGTCACTTTCATGGCCCCGATTCTTTGATAAGGCATATGACAATCAGTACAAGAAACTCCTGCCTTAGCGTGAATTCCTTGATTCCAAAATTCAAATTCTGGATGTTGGGCCTTTAGCATGGGGGATTTTGCTTTTGCGTGTTTCCAATCCACATGCGGATTTTCTCGATAGTAGGCCAATATTTCATCGGCCTTAATTCCTTTTGACCAAGGATAGGTCAAAGTTTTTTCAGGGCCTTTAAAATAATACTCCACATGACATTGGCCACAGACAAACGAACGCATCTCCTGACGAGTGGCCTTTTTATTGACATCATAATTGGCAATTCCCTGTGAGGCCTTCCATTGCTTCATTCCTTCAATAAATGCAGGCCTTTTGACATACTCCCCACGGATAAATCCGGGGGATTCTTAGGGGTCAAACAGCAGAAACCAGACCAAGATCTGGATTTACTCCACCTAACCCTAGGGAAGATGCCCCTTCCCTATG
>Ga0138256_10009149_pt1 | contig 10393 bp, 6 predicted proteins | sample KNB2016incub_MG_FD_105486 | JGI IMG/M metagenome (GOLD analysis project Ga0138256, IMG submission 105486) | Active sludge microbial communities from wastewater in Klosterneuburg, Austria - KNB2014incub_MG | ecosystem: Engineered > WWTP > Activated sludge > Unclassified | place: Austria... | reverse complement strand
TCTGGCGGGCGGAGAAGAAGGTCTTCTCGAGCCTGCTCACCGACTGGCTCGCGCGGGAGGCGGAGAGCTACCGGACGAAGAAGACGACCCCCGCCCATTTCGAGGTCTCGTTCGGCATGCCGTATCGCCGGCCGGGTACGAAAGAGCCGCATCGCGATCTGCCGGTGGAGATACCGCTCGACGACGGGAGCGTGCTCAGGATCTCCGGCCAGATCGACCGCATCGATCGGATCGACGCGGCGGACGGGGGCGGCCTGGTTCTCCGGGACTACAAGACCGGCAAGACGCCCACCGACAGCGACGCCTCGCTCTTCAAGGGCGGCCGCCAGCTCCAGATTCCCTTCTACATCCTCGCCGCCCAGGAGATCTTCCCGGGCGAGAAGGTGGTCGAGGCGTTTCTCGACTACGTGAACGGCGGAAGGCCCGTCGTCTTTCCCCCCGCGAAGGCGACCTCGGCCACCTTCCGCGCGCTGCTCCTTCGCATCACCGATCTCATGGGCCATGGCGTCTTCATGCAGGAACCGTCGGCCTGCACCTTCTGCGACTTCAAGTCGGTCTGCGGCCCAAATCCGGTGCTCGAGAGCCGCCGGCGCCGCCGGCGCGCCTACGACCCCCTCGCCCGGAAAGTGGCGGAGCTGAAACAGTTCGCATGACCGGTCTCATTCCTCACGACGAAGCGGTCCGGCACAGGGTCCGCTCCGAGCTCCAAACGAGTTTCGTGATCTCCGCGGGTGCGGGGACGGGGAAGACCACGCTTCTCGTCGACCGGATGGTCGCGATCGTCCTCTCCGGCCACCTCAAACTCGACCAGATCGCCGCGGTGACCTTCACGGAGAATGCCGCCACCACGCTCAAACTCCGTCTGCGGGACGCGCTCGAGAAGGCCCGGGCCGAGGCTGTGGACGCGGGGGTGGTGGCGCGGGCGAGCGAGGGCCTGGCCTCGATCGAACGCGCCCAGGTGTCGACGATCCACGCCCTGTGCACCGCCATGCTGCAGGAGCGACCGATCGAAGCCGGTGTGACTCCGGGCTTCCGTGTCGCCGATGAGGCTCTCTCCGATTTCATCTTCGAAGAAGCGTGGGAGGAATGGCTCCAGGATCGCCTGACCGGGCAGGACGACCTGCTCGAAGCGGTGATCCTCTCGAGAATTCCGCTAGAGAAAACGTCGCCGATGGGCGACCCCATGACCCTGCGCAAGCTCGCGCGTCGCCTCGTCTCCCAGCGCGATCTGAAACCGCACATCGCTCCCGTGGGGATCGATCCCAAGCCGGTGCGCGAATGGTTCATGGCGAAGATCGGACGCGCCCATGAACTCATCCAGGGCAAACCCGAAGCCGACACCCTGGTGGCCGCGGTGCGCTCGCTCCATGCCGAGATCGCGAAGACCGCGGGCCTTGCCGATCCCGACCTCATTGTGGCCCTGCGTTCGCTCCGTGTCCGCAAGGGTCTTGGCAACAAGCGCATGTGGAAAGCCGACGAGGCATTCGATGAGTGTCGCGCCATCACCCTCGAAATCGCGGAGCGTGGGGCCGCGTGGGAGAAGGAGAAGAACACTTCCTTCTACAGCGGCCTGGTCCTCGCCCTTCTGGGCGTGCAGTCGATCTACGAGCGGCGGAAGAACGAGGCGGGTGTTCTCGACTATGTCGATCTGCTCGTCAAGGCCGCCGATGCCTTGCGCCAGAACGCTTCGCTTCGCGACTATTTCCGCCGGAAGTTCCGCGCGATCATCGTGGACGAATATCAGGACACCGATCCGCTTCAAGTCGAGATCATCGAGACGCTCGCGGGCTTTTCGGGAGGTGTCGTTGAGGATCTCAAACTCGGCCCGGCGTCCTATGTGGTGGTGGGCGACCCGAAGCAGTCGATCTACCGGTTCCGCCGCGCCGATGCTTCGATATTCGCCGCCGCCTGCGAGGCCGCGAAGACGCGGCCCGGCGTCGAACTGGTTTCGCTCACCCAGAATTTTCGGTCGACACCCGCGATTCTCCGTTTCGTGAATCGCTTCTTCGGCTCCTCGATCAAGAAGAGCCAGTACGGCCAGCCCGACTACGAGGCTTTGGTACCGAGTCCGAATATCCCGGACGAGCCGAGTCTTCTCGCATTGAAGTTCGACGTTCCGCAGGAGGCCGATTCCCATGTCCTCGAGGCGGAGGCGAGTGCGATCGCGGGTTTCGTGGCCGCCGCAATACAGACGGGAACCTTCAAAGTCCGCGACGGCGGCAGCACTCGGCCCAGCCGCGCGGGTGACGTCTTGATCCTCGCGCGAAGGCTTACCCAGATACGGCCTCTCGAACAGGCGCTCGAGCGCGCGGGTGTTCCCTTCGTGGTCGACGGGGGGCGTTCGTTCTTCGTCCGATCGGAAGTGGTCGAGACGCACGCGGTCCTGCGCGCCATCGATGACCCCTCTGATGCCACGAGCCTTGTGGCCGCCCTGCGGTCTTCTTTCTTCGGGGTGTCCGATCGGGCGATTGCCGAGTGGCGCTTCGCGGGACGCGAGCTTTCGATCCTCGGCGCCGGCGTTGCCCCAACCGATCCGTACAACCCAACCAGCGAAGTAAGCCGCGCCCTCGAGCTCCTCCGGCGGCTTCACGACGACCGCACGCGACTCCCTCCGGCCGCGCTCATTGAGAAACTCTTCGACGAGACATCGATCTTCGCGGCTCTGCACGCGGCCGAACGTGGCTCGACCGCGCGGGCCCAGCCCCGCATCTCGAACCTTCGAAAAGTGGCCCATCTCGCCCGGCAGGCCGAGGCGTTGGGCCTTCTCACCCTGCGCGGTTTCAATCTGCTTCTCGCGAACCGTCTCGATGGCGCGGGAGAAGAGCCGGATCTGCCGTCCTCGCGTCCCGGCGACCCCCACACCGTCCGGGTGATGACCATTCACAAGGCCAAGGGTCTCGAGGCTCCAGTGGTGATCCTCTACGACTGTCTCGACCGTTTCTCGCCGCGTGTCGACACCGTACCGCTGCGTGAAGAGGGCAAGATCGCCCTCGGTTTCGTCAAGGATTGCCAGCCCCCCGACTGGGATGTGTTGGCGCTTCGGGAAGAGGCTCGCCTGCGCGAAGAGACGCACCGCCTTCGCTACGTCGCTTGCACACGCGCCAAGGACTGGCTCGTCGTTCCCATACCCCCGCCCACCGAACGGGTCGGAGACTTCTGGCACGACATCGCGAAGGATGCAGGAACCCCGAGTCCCGATGTCGTCAATCTCGACGCGGGGGCGGTTCATCTACCCGAGGAGCCGGCGGAAAGTCGATCCCCCGGACCGGACGACGAAGCACCGCAGGGACTCGAGGGGTTCACCGCAAGGCGCAAAGCCCTGATCGTGGCTGCTTCCGAGATGACCGTGGCGCCCGTTCCGGTTCGCGAGGACGCGGCAAGGGAATCGCCTCCCGCGGTGGAACCACCCGAGTTCGTGGGCCGTGTCTTCGGCGCCTTCGTGCACCGTCTTCTCGAACTCGCTGACTTTTCCAAACCCGAATCGGTGAGACGCATCGCACCCGCACTCGCCCCCGGCTTCCCGCTCAGCAAGGAAGCGGTGGCCCGGGCCGAGGCCCAGGCCGAGGCCGCCCTTTCTCTTCCCATCATGCGCGAAGCGGCGCGCGCGGCGCGGGTCTTCCGCGAGGTCCCGATCAGCTACATCGAGGAAGATCGCCTTCTCGAGGGTGTCTGCGACCTCGCTTTCGAAGACGAGAAAGGCTGGGTGGTGGTGGACTACAAGACGGAGGCGATCGCCGAAGATCAGGTGCTGGCCCAGGCCTCGCACCACGCGGCGCAGCTCCGGCGGTACGCGCGCGGCCTCGCTCTCGCGTCCGAGTCGCACCAGTCGCGGCGTTTCGTCCTCTTCACGTCTCTTGGCCGGCAGGTGGCGGTGTGACCTCGATTCCAGCACCGGCTCCGGCGTTCACCGAGAAGACCGCGGAGAGTGTCCGCGACGCGCGTGCCTTCGCCTGGTCGGCCTCGCGCCACGACACGTTCGCGACCTGCCCGCGGAAGTACTACTACTCGTACTACGGCATCCTCGAGGATCCCGAGGTGCAGCGCCTGAAGCAGCTCTCCGCCCTGGCCCTGTGGGCGGGTTCGGTGGTGCACGAAACCATCGAGGACTTTCTGCGCACGAATGACCAGGTCCCCGAGCCCGCGGTGCAGGAGGCCCTGATCCGCGCGGTCGTCCACGAGCGCATGCTCAAGGAGTGGAAGGAGAGCGAGAACGGGACGAACGGTTTCCGACTGTTCGAACACGAGTACACCCAGCCGATCGAGCAGGAGGACAAGAAGATCCTGGTGGGGATCGTCATGCGGTCGCTGCGGAACTTCTTCAAGTCGCCCCTGCTGCGCGAAGCGTTCAAGGTCTCCCGTTCCGCCTGGCTCTCGATGGAAGAGCTCGTCTCGTTCCATGTCGGAGACGTGCCGGTCTTCCTCCGAATGGACCTGGCCTTTCGCGATGAACGCGACCGCGTGCGCATCGTCGACTGGAAAACCGGCCGTCGGGCCGGGAAGTTCAACGATGTCCAGATCGCGGGCTACGCGCTTTACGCCGCCGAGCGCGGCTGGGCGAAGTCCGCCACGGAAATCTCCACCGAACTCGCGTACCTGATCTGGCCGCGCTACGTGCGCAAGGATGTGACTCAACCCGTCCTCGACACCGCCCGCGGTTTCGTCACGCGTTCGGCCAAGACCATGCGCGCGCTGCTCAACGACCCGGATGCCAACGCCGCGAGAATCGAGGACTTTCCCCGGATCGACCGGCCGCGCATCTGCAGGCGGTGCAACTTCCGCAAGCTGTGTTTCCCGCGCGGCGAGACGCTCGAGGTCAAGACCACGAGGCGCTCGGCCCAAAAGGCGCCGTGAAGGCCTCTCTCCGCGAACTCGCTTCGTTCGCGTTCTTCGTGCTCGCGGCCGGTTTCGTCCTGCGGCCGCTGCCGTTCCAACTGAGCGATTCGATTCCCGCGGGCAGCGATCCGCCGCACCATCTCTACATCCTGAACTGGCTGCTCGATCACGGCCCGTCGGACGATCGTTTTGAAGGAAGGATGTTCCACCCCGCGAAAAACGCGGTGTTGCGGAGCGACTTGTCGATGGGCACCGTAGTCCTGATGGCGCCCTTGGCGCCTGTCGTGGACGAGCCGCTGGTTCGATTCAATCTGGCCACCTGGCTCGCCCTGGCGTTTTCAGGCTGGTCGTTTTGTCTCCTCGCCCGCTCCTGGACGCAGTCGACGCTTGCGGGACTCTTCGCAGGCATCACCGCGGTCATGGGATCGCATCAATCGCTCCACTACGTTCACCTCAATCTGCTCTCGGTGGGCTGGCTGCCGATCTTCCTTCTCGCCCTCGACCGGTTGCTCACTCGCGGATCTCCCGGTTTCGCCGCGCTTGCCGGAGCGTCCTTCGCTCTTGTCGCTTCTTCTTCGGGCTACTACGGCGTCGCCGCGAGCGTGATCGCGGTGATCTTCTTCACGTGCCGGCCATCCATGAATGGCCTCAAGTGGGGTGCGGTCGCATCCGTGGTGGCGGCGGTTCTTCTGGCCCCGTACCTGATCGCCTATGCCGGCCTGCATGCCGAGGAGGGCCTTGTCCGCACGAGTCGCGAACTCGCGAAAGGTTCATGGACCCTCGCGGACACCGGTTCACGAACTCTCCTCCATCGTCTGTGGAATCCGGCGACCGGAGAGCCGCTCTTCCCGGGGGTCGCTGTCCTCGGCTTGTCGGCCCTGGCGTTATGGCGCGGAGAGAAGCTGGAGCGCACGATCGGTCTGAGCGTTCTCTTCCTCTTCTGGCTCGGCCTCGGCGAGCCCGGCCTTCTATATCGCCTCATTGCGACCGTGCCGCCCTTTGCGAGCATGCGACACCCGGAGACCCTCACCGCGGTTGGCGTGATGCTGCTGTCCGTCCTCGCCGCCACCGGCCTCTCCCGGCTCGAGAAGTCCCGTCGCGGGGCGGCCTTTGTGGTTCTGGCCATCGGAGCCGTGGAAACGCTGACCCCGCCGAACGACTTCTTCAAAGTGGCGCCCGGTGTTCCGCCGGTTTACGAAGCGGTGTTGAAGTTGCCGGTGGGTCCCGTGCTCGAGGTTCCTCCCTATGAGGCGTCTCCCCTGATCTGGGCCGCGCGGCGCGACTTCGAGACATTGAATGGCGGCGGCGCCTTCATCCCCGAACTCACCAATCATCTCGAGACCACGATTCAGAACCACTGGCTCACCGACTCCTATCAGCCGATCGATGAAACCAAAGCCGCGCATTTCCTCCTGAACGAAACCCGGATGCGTTATCTCATCCTCCCTGCCGGAAGGCGGGGTGGACTCGATCCGCTGATCCAGCGTTTCCGCGAATGCCGGTGCTTCAAAGAGATCGGCGTCTACGAGAGCGACAGACTGTACGAAGCTGTGCGTGAAACCTCGTGTCCGGCGTGGGTCCCTGGGAGTCCTCCCTCGTGATCGAACGCCTACGTCGCTTTCCCCGCGTCGCCGTCTTCGCCACGGCTTTGCTCTGGATCTTCCTGATCGAGGAGCGTTTTCGGAATCAGGCCGCGGAGCATCTGTATTTCCACGCCTGGACGTCGGAGTACATGATGCAGACAGTGAGTGTCGGCGACCTGCGGGTCGAGCCCTTCAAATCGCTCTGGTACAACCACATCCAGCCGCCGCTTTTCGACGCGATCCGCGCCGTCTTCGCCGCGGTCCATCCAAATTCCCATGGCGAGGCCCTCATACGGAGTGTGGACGGCAAGCTCTACAACGCGTGGATGTTCGTCTACGCGGCGACCGCCGTCCTGGTCTACGCGTGGTTGAACAGGGTAAGAGGCGCTCGCCCGGCGACGATCGGCGTCGCCACCTTCCTTCTTCTTCCCGGACCGATCTTCTATGCGACCTTCCTCGACAGCACACTGCTCTCCGCGACGTTGATCCTCTGGTTCTTCTGGAGCCTGTGGAGGTTCGGCCGGGGCGAAGCGGTCTCCCTCGAACTCGTGGCGGTTTCGATTCTGTTGTTCTTCACCCGCTCGGTGTTTCAGTGGCCTTTCCTGGTTGTCCTGGGCGTGAGTTTCTGGCTCATGGGTGTGCCGCGGCCCCGAGCCGTGCGCGTCCTGCTGCCGATCGGTGTCGTGATGACGCTGTTCCTGGCCAAGCAGTACGTCCTCTTCGGACTCACCACAACGTCGTCCTTTGGTCCCGACAGCTTTTGCAAGGGCCTCTCCGAATACTGCCACGGCAACACGAAAGTGGATCTGCCGAAGACCACCGATCGTTTCAACGCCTTTGTCCTGCGACGGGCCGAGAAACTGAACGGTGAGTACAACTACAACCAGGAGGCGTTCCTCAAGAGGTCGTTTTCCCAGATGCAGGAGTACAAGGCGCTGCTGCGGCGCCTCACACCCGCGCGCGTCGTGGAAGTTCTCAAAACGAACCTTGGGTTCTATCTGCGGCCCACCAGTCGACATTCTGCGCATGTCATCGTCGACCGGCTCTTCTGGCGGCGGCCCTTCGAGTTCCTCCTCTCCGGCGGGAGCTTTGTGATTCTTCTGGCTCTTTCGATCGCGGTCTGGTTCGCGCGATGCAGAAAGCTGCCGCCGGCCGACCGCACCCGCGCTCTTCGATACGGCCTCGGTCTCGCCCTGCCCGCGCTCTACGTGGCCGCGGTGACGATCGTCTTCGAAAGCGGCGAAAACATGCGCTATCGGTTCTTCCTGGAGCCCACGCTTTTCGTCTTCTTCTGCCTCTCTCTCGCATCCCACCGGTCAAAGCGAAGCTCGAGCGGAGAGGCGAAGCCGAGCAGCCCGATTGGAGAGACAATTCCCGCGTCATGACCCTCGAACGCTACGAGTTCGATCCCGACCTCAGACAGGCCGCGACGCCGCCCGCCTCGTGGTACCTCGACCCCGCGGTTCTGAAACGCGAAAAGAGCGCGATCTTCGGCTCGACCTGGCAACTCGTGGGCCACACCGATCAGGTGCGCGAGCCGGGCGATTACTTCACCTGCACGGTCTCCGACGAACCCCTGGTGGTGGCTCGCGGCGGGGACGGCGTCGTCCGCGCCTTCTCGAACGTCTGCCGGCACCGCGCGGGTCCGGTCGCCCGTGGCGGGGGAAACCGGAAGTCGCTTCAGTGCGCGTATCACGGGTGGACGTATGGAATGGACGGCGCGCTTCTCACCACACCCGAGTTCGAGGGCGTGGCCTGCTTCGAAAAGAAGGACGTTCGACTGCCCCCGGTGCGTGTCGACACATGGGCGGCTTTCGTCTTCGTGAATCTCTCTCCCGCGGGACCGGGTTTGAGGGAAGTCCTTGGCGACATACCCGCCCAGACGAACCATCTCTCCTTCGACCATCTGCGTCTGTACAAGAAGATCGACTACGAGGTCCAGTGCAACTGGAAGGTGTACGTCGACAACTATCTCGAGGGTTATCACATCCCCCTCGTGCATCCCGGCCTCTTTCGTGAGCTCGACTATGCCGTGTACCGCGTGGAGACCGCCGAGTACTCGTCGAAGCAGCACGCGCCGATCCGCCGACGCGCCAACGAGGAGTCCCTCTACCGCCGCAATCTCAAACCTGAAGTCGAGCCCGAGGCGCTCTACTACTGGCTCTTTCCGAACCTGATGTTGAACCTCTATCCGGACAACCTGCAGACCAACGTCATCCTGCCCCTTGGGCACGACCGCACCCTCACGCGTTTCGAATGGTTCGTGTCCGACGAACACCGGCCGGGTCTCGAGGAGGAACTCGCGCGTTCCCTCGAGTTCAGCGACGAGGTCCAGCAGGAAGACATCGAGATCTGCGAAGCGGTCCAGCGTGGTCTGCGTTCGAACACCTATCAGTCGGGCCGCTACTCCGTGTCCCGCGAGAACGGCCTCCACCACTTCCACGGTCTGTTGAGCCGGTTTCTGCAGCAAGGCCCCCCGCCCGAGGCCCGGGACTAAAATCGCCGCATGAGCGAAGCCCTCCTGACCCCCAGCATCGAATCCCTCGCCCGTTTCTCCGGAAACGGTCCCCGCATGGCGAGCCTGGCAGACAAGCTGCAGCCGTCGACGATCCTGAAAGTGGCGGGGGAGATCCGCGCGATGGTGGCCGAGGGGAAGGATGTCTGCGATCTCACGGTGGGCGACTTCGATCCGAAGTACTTCCCGATCCCCGAGAAACTACGGGATGCCGCCAAGAAAGCGCTCGACGACGGCGCCACGAACTATCCGCCCTCGAACGGCATTCCGAAGCTGCGCGAGTCGGTTCAGCGTTTCTACGCGCGTCACCTCGGCCTTCAGTACCCGATCGACTCCATCCTCGTAGCGGCGGGCGCGCGGCCGCTCATCTACGCGCTTTTCCGCGTTGTGGTCGAACCCGGCGACACGGTTTCGTTTCCCGTCCCGTGCTGGAACTATCCCTTCTACGCGGAGATCCTGAACGCGAACGGCGACGCCGTGATCTGTTCTCCCGAGGACGCCTTTCAGCCGCGCCCCGGAGCGCTCGATGCCGCCATCAAGAAGGCCAGCCTCATCATCGTCAACACTCCGCTCAACCCCGCGGGCACGGTCACGCCGCGAGCGGCGGTGCTCAAGCTCTCCGAGGACATCGTCCGTGAAAACGAGGCGCGTGAGAAGGCGGGCCGGCGTCCGATCTACCTCATGTACGACCACATCTACTGGATGTTGTCGTTCGGCGTCGAGCACGTCACCCCGGTCGCACTGGTGCCCGAGATGGCGAAGTACACCATCTTCATCGATGGCATTTCGAAGGGCTTCGCCGCGACCGGTCTGCGCGTGGGGTGGGCGTTTGGGCCCACTGACGTGATCGCGAAGATGAACACGATGCTCATGCACATGGGCGGCTGGGCGCCGAAGCCTGAGCAGACGGCCTCGGCGGCGATGCTGGATGACGATGACGCCATCACGAAGTACCACGCGGTTTTGAAGCCGGCTCTCACCCGACGGCTCAATGCTCTTCACCAGGGCTTCCAGAAGCTCAAGGCCCAGGGGCATTCCGTGGACAGCATCGAGCCGACGGGGGCGATCTACGTGAGCGCCCGAGTTCATCCGTTCGGAAAGAAAGCCGCGAACGGCTCGGAAATCAAGACCAATGAGGACGTCCGTCGCTTCCTTCTCGAGGAGGCGGGTCTTGGTGTGGTGCCCTTCCAGGCCTTCGGCGTGCCCGGCGAGACGGGTTGGATGCGTCTCAGCGTCGGTTCGGTCAGCGAGGCCCAGATCGAGTCGGGAATGGCCCGGCTGGGGATGGCCCTCAGCGCTCTTCGTTAGGCTATCATTCGCCGCTCCTTGCGCCCGCAGACCGGTTCTTCGGTCCAAACGCGCATAGCGCCACAAGGCAGAGAAACTAAGGACACGAAATGGGCCTGCTCGACATCATCACGGGCAAATACGTCGATCCCACTCACTTCAAGAGTGTGCACGA
>Ga0138256_10009148_pt1 | contig 10393 bp, 10 predicted proteins | sample KNB2016incub_MG_FD_105486 | JGI IMG/M metagenome (GOLD analysis project Ga0138256, IMG submission 105486) | Active sludge microbial communities from wastewater in Klosterneuburg, Austria - KNB2014incub_MG | ecosystem: Engineered > WWTP > Activated sludge > Unclassified | place: Austria... | reverse complement strand
GGGAAGCAGTAACTCGAGTCCGCTGCCGAGTCCGGCTCGGGTGCGCAGGATCTTCCGCCCGCCATCCTCTTCGACCAGGCACGACTCATCCAGCCGCACGCCTCGGCAGTAAAGGTCTAGCTTCAGCAGGGCTGGGTTTTTACGGACATCGGTTTCCATTCAGTTCTCCACGCAGATGGGGCCGATTCCGGCCGCCGTGAATAGCTTGCCAGCGATCCAAAGCCCGTATCAGGAGCCATTTGCATCATTTCCAGGCGATTCTGATCTCCCCGGAACCAGCGCCTCATGACCGCCGTCATGTGCGTCGGTTTCGATGCGAAGGACAATCCTTCCGTCGCGGCGTTCTTGCCTTGCTCCTTGGAGGATCCATGACCCAGAACCAACTCGCGGAATTTGACCGGCTCCGGCCCGGCGAGACCGTGACCCTGCTCCAGAATCGCCCCGGCGATCTTCTGGAGCAGCTCCAGCATGGACGAAGGGGCCAGTTCGAATGGTCGCCGGTCAGCGAGGACTCGCGCACAGTCAAGGTCGAGCTGTTTCGCCGGGATGCCGAGCGAGGATCGTTGCGAGGGGTCAACGAGGCGCTGTCGTGGGATCACGACCGTCTCGATGCCCTCGAAGCGCGTGCGTTCGCGGCAAGGGCGACAGGAGATCTCGACGAGGCGAAAGCGATCTACGCGGTCTTCGCTCACGGGCTGCGCCGGCACATTCGTTTCGAGGAGGAGATCCTGTTCCCGGAGTTCGAGACGCGAGCCGGCTTTTCGCCCGAGTCCGGTCCCACCGCGGTCATGCGCGATGAGCATCGCGAGATCCTCCGCTGCCTCGACCGCATCGAGGCGGGCATCTCGGATCCGAGCGCCAACGTCGATACGCCGCGCCACGCGCTGCATTCGGTGCTCGGCAATCACAACCTCAAGGAAGAGAACATCGTCTATCCCCTCACGGATCAAGCGCTCACCGCGGCCGAGCGCGACGGGCTGGTCGCCCGGATGCAGGCGATCTAGGGGCCTGCGGTCACCTTCCGAGTTGTTCGAGTTCCTCGCGGCTCGAAACCACGAAGCCGTCCGCTTCGGTGGTCACCACACCCTCTTTGCCCCACCGGCTCATGATCCGGATCGACGTCTCCATGGTCGTGCCCGCGAGATCGGCGAGATCCTGTCGCGAGAGGGCGAGGGGGACGAAGACTCCGGCCCCTCGCGGCTTCCCGAGCCGGTCCGCGAGTTTCAGGAAGAGCTGCGCAAAACGCGCCTCGACGCGGCTGCCCGTAATTTCTCCGAGTCGCTTCCCAAGCTCGATGATCCTGAGCGAGAAGCCGCCGAGCATCCCGCGCACCAGAGATGGACAGGTCTCGAGAAGAGTCATGAAGGCGGCGCGCTTGGACGAAACGCAGGTGGCGTCCTCTAGGGCGAAGGCGGAAGCGGGATACGGACGGGCCTCATACGCCGCGATCGCCCCGAGCGGATCGCCCGGCCCGAGAATCTCGATAATGAGTTCCTTGCCCCCGGGGATGGCTTTCACCACTTTCACGCGTCCGGAGACGATGGTGTGGATCTGGTCGGAGGGATCGCCCTCAGAGAAGACCCTGTCGCCCTTCGCGTACTCCCGCACAACCGAGATCTCCGCTACCTTGCGCCGGTCTTCAGGTGAGAGTCTCGAGAAAAGAGCGCAGGAGCGGAGCAGGGCCTCGGAATCCGGCGACATCCCGGCATGATAGCGGGCCGATCAGCGCCGCCCCGCCTGCCGTCGAGGGCCCCGGACTCTCGGGAAGTGCACAGCTCGCTCCTCGGTGCACGACCCCGGTCACCGCATCGCCGGTTCCGCTCGCGCCCGCCACGCTCACGAGTACGTTCGCAGCTTCCGCCAGAGGGTGTTGCGCGCGATGCCCAGGACTCGCGCTGCGTCCGATTGGGATTCCCCGCAAGCATCGAGAACCCGCAGAATGTGCTCGCGCTCCATCTCGCCGAGGGTCTGGAGAGATCGCGGTGTGCGCGCGGCGGTCTCGGGTGGTCGATGTCCGGCGGGTCGGCACAACTCGTCCGGAAGGTCCTCGGCGTCCACCTCGGCTCCCCTCGCGAGGGCGGCGCCATGCTTGACGGCGTTTTGAAGCTCGCGGACATTGCCGGGCCAACCGTAGTTGAGAAGCGTCTTCTTGGCCACGGTGGTGAAGCCGCGGGCCCGGGCCTTCTCCTCCGCGAGAAAGTGGAGAGCGAGGGGGAGGATGTCGTCCCTGCGCTCGCGCAGCGCCGGCATTTCGATGGTGAGCACCTTTAGCCGATAGAGGAGGTCTTGACGAAACGCGCCCTCGCGAATGCGCAGGGCGAGGTCGCGATGAGTCGCGCACACCACGCGCACATCGACGGCATAGGACTCGCTTTCGCCGACCCGTCGCAGCTCGCCGTCCTGGAGGGCGCGCAGCAACTTTGCCTGGAGGGGCAACGGCATCTCCCCGATCTCGTCGAGGAAGAGCGTCCCCTTGTCGGCCGCCTCGAACAGGCCCCGTCGAGCGGTCGCCGCTCCGGTGAAGGCCCCCTTGGCGTGACCGAACAGCTCCGACTCGAGGAGCTCGGCCGGGAGCGCGGCGACGTTTACGGCGACGAAGGGCTGTTTCGCTCGGGGCGAGTTTGCGTGAAGCACGCGCGCCACGACCTCCTTTCCAGAGCCGGTTTCGCCGAGGACGGTCACGGGGGCGCTGTTTGCGGCGAAGCGGGCGACGCGCTTGAGCAGGACCTGCATCGCGGTGCTCCGGGCAACCAGATGCGTGGTGCCGCTGAGGCGGGGCGCGTGTGGGATCAGGCCGCAGACTCCACAAACCGAATCTCTGTGTTCCATACGGTACATTCTGGAACACCTGGATGGGGCGAGTCGAACGCCTGGTCTCCGATGGAGCCTGAATCCAGACGGTCTGGCGGCGTTCTCTCCTGGCACGCGCCGTGCACGAGGTCCTGCAATGAAGAACCAAATGCCTGACCGCCACATCACAATGTTTCGCGGCACCGCCCTTGCCGTAGCTCTGCTTGTCAGCGTCACGGTTTCGTCGCCCGCGTTCGCCCATTGCGACACGATGAAAGGGCCCGTGGTGACCGCCGCTGCCGCCGCCCTCGAAGCCGGTGATCCAGCCCTCGTTCTGCACTGGGTACGGCCCGCGGACGAGGCCGCCATCAGGAGCGCCTTCCAGCAAGCCCTGGCGGTTCGAGCGCTCGGCCCCGAAGCGAAGGCGCTCGCGGATCGCTACTTCTTCGAAACTCTCGTGCGGATCCACCGCGCGGGGGAAGGAGCCCCCTACACCGGGCTCGTAGACAGCGAACCCGAGCCGATCATCGCGGCGACGGATCGGGCTCTCAAACTCGGAACGACCGACGAGCTCGAGAGCTTGCTCGTCGCCAAAGTGCGCACCGGCCTGGCGCACCGTTTCGCGGCAGCTCGCGCGTCGAGGGCATTTCGACCCGGGGACGTCGCGGCCGGGCGGAAGTTCGTGGCTGCCTACGTGCCTCTGACCCACTGGGTCGAAGGCGTCTTCACCGCGATAGAGGGGGCGAGCGAGCACTCTGCGCCGACCGTCGAGCATGGGCACCGATAGCCCAACTCCTGGTGGTACATATTGGAACCATCGGTGGAACGGGCTGCTCCACCCGGGTCGGTTCGCCTCGAAACAGGCCTGTTGGCTGTCATTCCTGTGTTGGCGCGGAACGTGCAGCAAGCCCCCGTATGGAAAATCCAACACTCAATCGTCAGCAGCCCGTGGCCAGCGTCGTCCTCGATCACTCGGAGTGCGCCCAGGTCTTCCAGCGTCACCGCATCGACTTCTGTTGCCAGGGAGATCAGAGCATCGAGGCGGCCGCGAAGGCCAAGAAGGTCGACGTGGACGCTCTCCTTGCCGAACTCTCTCGCTCGATCACCGAGCGGCGTGGCGAACGGCAGGACGACCCCCGCGAGTTGACCACGCCACGGCTGGTCGCCCACATCGTTTCGAAGCACCACGAGTACCTCCGGAAGACCCTCCCCTTCATCCAGACCCTGGCCACGAAGGTGAGCCGCGTGCACGGCGATCACAACCCCAAGCTCCGCGACCTCGAGGTCGCAGTCGAGGAAATCTCCGCGGCGCTCCTGCCCCACCTCGATGAAGAAGAGCAGTCACTCTTTCCGGCTCTCCTGTCGAAGGAGCCCGATCAGGCCGCCATCGCCAGGCAACTCGAGTCGATGCAGGACGAGCACCTCGTAGTCGCGAAGCTCCTCGAGCGGATTCGCGCGGCCAGCGACGAGTTCACCCTTCCCGAGTGGGCCTGCAACAGCTACAACACGCTTTTCTCCGAGCTGAAGCAGCTCGAAAGTGATGTGTTCACTCACGTGCACCTCGAGAACCACGTCCTGAGGCCCCGGTTCGCCGCATAGCGTCAGGAGAATGGTTATGACAAAAGAACGATCCACAACGACCTCCGCCGAGTCCGTGGCGCGAGGCCTGACCGGACCGAGCCTCTCGTTCGATCTCGCCGCAGAGACACAGGCTCTCCTGACTACGCCGGCCTGGGAGCTCAGCGGACACACCGCCACGACTCTGGTCAAGCACGAAGACTTCCGGTTGGTTCTCATCGTTTTGAAGGCCAGCCGAAGCCTTCGCCAGCACCAGACGGAACAGCGAATCTCGGTGCAAACCCTCACCGGGCGCGTGCAGATGAACCTGCCGGACCAGACGGCCGACCTTCCCGCCGGACGTGTGCTGGTTCTGGACAAGACGATTGCGCACGACGTGGTGGCGCTCGAAGACAGTGCGTTCCTGCTCTCGCTGAGTGGCGTGCCGGCGGAATGAAGCGGATCCGCGGAAGAGTCTGATGGCGGCGAACAGCCACACGGCGGGTGCGCCACCGCGCGCTGACCGGTCTGTCCTGCGGGCAGAGGTGATGTCATGCGCGAAGATGCGCTGTGAACTCGTCAGGAGTGAATTACGCTCCTGAGCCGAGCGCGCTCGCCACTTCGTGCGCCTTCCCCGTGAAGTTGGAATTTTGTGAATCGACCATCCCCTCCGCAGGGCGGGCGATGGCGCGCAGCAGGTCCGATTCAGTGAAGAGGCCGACCAGCCGCCCGTCAGCCATGACGGGCAGGCACGGCACGCCGTGCCTGAAAAGCTGTGCGACCGCCTCATTGACCGAGGCGTCCGGCCCGATCGTGACGACCGCCCTGGTCATAGCCTCCTGGACGCGCCGCCCTCTGAGCAAGGCCCCTGAGTCCAAGGCGAACTCGCTGCCTGGAGCGAGCCACGCGGGAGCGCGGAAGATGTCACCGTGCGTCAGGATGCCCACGAGCGCGGTCCCCTTGAGCACCGGCAAAGGCCGGCGATCATTCAGGCTCATGAGTCTGTCGGCAATGAAAAGACCGTCGGTTGGTGACACGGTTGCCACTTCCGTCTTCATTACGTGTTTCACTCTCAGAGTCATCTTCTCTCTCCGTTTCTGGGCTCATGCGCAAGAGCCTCTCAAGCGATGTCTCGCCCTTCTCTCTCGGGTTGGTAGAGCACGTGGTCCACGCGCAGCCGCCGAACCCCCGCGGGGACCTGCCACGAGACCATCTCGCCCACGCTGCGTCCGAGGACCGCCATGCCCAGAGGCGCCAGCACCGAGATCTTCCCCGCGGGAGCGTCGGCGAGGTGCGGAAAGACGAGTTGGAAGTCGAAGGTCTCCCCGCTGTCGAGGTCGCTGACTTGAACCTCTGAGCTCATCGTCACCACGTCAGGCCCGATGTGAGCTGCGGGCGTGACCTCGGCCTCGTCCAGGTGGCGTTCTAGCCCATCGACGCTGCCTGCGTCGAGCGTATCCACGACTTGGGATCCCCTGATAAGGCCCTGAAGCCGTCGCGAGTCGAAATCCGTGACTCGAATTGTCTGCTGCTGCATGAGTTTCTCCTTAGAAGTGATGTGGCGGAGCCTGTTCCGTCTGGGGTCAAGCGGCGGTCGCCGGACCAGCCCCCTCGGTCACCGGACGCGCTGTTGCGGCTCCACCCCCCCGGCGCTTCGTGACGAAATGATGGTCGCCGCCGCGTGCCAGTCGCTCTGCAGCTTCATCTATGGCTGAGTACCATCGGTCGCTTGTTGCACTGACCCGGATGTGACTAACCGGGATGAGGTCGAGGACTGCGGAGCAGCGATACTGAGCCCCTGACTGGATTGCCTCGCGCTGATCGAGCGTGACGCTCAATCGCTCGCACGCCCGGCCGAACCGGCTGATCGCCGAGAACATCCGGTACTCGACGTAGGCCCGAACCTGCGTGGTCAGGCTGAGTTTCACGGCGTGGATTGCTATCTGCATGCGTTTACTCCTGGCTACCATGGCCTTCGCTAGACGTCCTGGCGGACCTTCGAATGCGCTCGGCCCTCCGCCGTTTAGATGGGCAAGCAGCGCGCCAGGGCGGACCGGTGGGGGGCCTTCGGTCGTAAGTCGATCTGAGTCTGTGTGTTGGACCCAGAACCCCGCGGAGAGCGCCGACCTCAATCCCTCCGGTGTGGTTACAGAGTGAAATACTTGATTTCAGTCTGAAACGTGTCTCTCAGGCTCGAGTGCCGAGCTTGTACTTTTTGACCCGGCGCCAAAGCGTCACGGTGCTGATGTTGAGGGCCTTCGCAGCAAGCTTGCGGTTCCCCCCAAAGCGTTCGAGAGCACGCCGGATCGACGTGCGTTCGTTCTCTTCGAGGTCGAGGCTGTCGGGTCCGGCCGGTCCCGGCATGCCTGATCTGACTTCTGGCGGGAGTTCTCGGACCGTGACCGAGGGGCCGTGTGCGAGGATCACCGCGCGTTTTATGGCGTGCTCCAACTCCCGGACGTTCCCCGGCCAGCGATAGTTCATCAGGACGGTCATTGCCTCGGCCGAGATTCCGGGCACTACCTTCTTCATCTGCTTGGCGGCCGCGCGCAGGAACTGATGGACGAGTGTCGGGATGGTCTCCCGACGCTCGCGCAGCGGGGGGACTGTGATCACGAAGGCGCCCAGACGGAAGTACAGATCTTCGCGGAAGTGGCCTGCCGCCACCGCCGCCCTCAGGTCCCGATTGGTCGCGGCGATCACCCGCGGGTTGACCCGTGTGCTCCGTTCCCCGCCGACTTTTCGGATTTCGCCTTCCTGCAGCGCGCGCAGCAGCTTGGCCTGGATCGTGGGCGCCATCTCGCCGATTTCGTCGAGGAACAGCGTTCCGGTGGTGGCGAGCTCAAACAGACCCGTCTTGTCTCGCACGGCTCCCGTGAACGCGCCGCGCACGTGGCCGAAGAGCTCCGACTCCAACAGGGTCTCCGGCAGCGCAGCGCAATTCACCGACACGAACGGCCGGGCGGCACGCACGCTCTGGTCGTGGATCATGCGGACGATGAACTCCTTCCCCGTGCCGCTCTCACCGTAGACGAGGACCGTGGTGTCGAGAGGGGCGACCCTGACCGCCATCTCGAGGACTTCGCGCATTACTTCGCTCTGAACGACGAATTGTTTCGAGGCCGCAGCTCGCGCCACGCGCTCGCGCAGCACATCCAGTTCGCGCTCGCGATGGGCCACCCGTCGCTCACGCCGCGCGAGTTCTTGGAGTCGTCGGTGAACTTCGCCGCGCGCGCGCTCGACTTCCTGGCCGAGATCAGCCCCCTGGAAGTCCAGGCGCAACGCTTCGAGCCGCTCCCCCCAGCGTGCGGCCTCTCTTCCGATCAGGGAACAGTGCGGCTCCCCGCCGCCCAGACACGCGGTCTCTGCATAGTAGACCTCCTGACCCAGGCACGCGCTCGCGTACCCGCTGGCATAGCCGACCAACGTCCAGCACACCGGGCTCGCGCTCTCGCCGAAATGATGGACATGCTGCTCGGCCTCATACGAATCGTGCCACTCCACCTCCGAATCGAACCGCCCGGCGGCTGCGTCGTACTCCAGGCGGAGCGGCACAACCCGGACGATGCCCTCGAGGGTATGAAGGACCGCGCCCGCCCGGAGCCCGTCCATGGGGTCGTCCCAGGAAGACTGGTCCCGCAGGTTCACCGCGTCGTGATACCCGTCGGCGAAGCCAAATCGCAGAAGCAGGCGGCGTGCGATGTTGATTCCCAGCGCCTCGATCAGCTCCCTTCGTAGGAGGCCCATCGCCGTGGCGCTCAGAATCACCACCCGCTGTTCATGGAGGCGGATGATCCCCTGGCCCGGCTGAAAGTCCAGCACGTCGGCCAGCAGGAGGTCTTCGGGTTTCATCGTCATCTTTGGATGCAAGAGTCCGACGCGGTGTTCGGCGCGACGTCGAGGATTCCCCTGCGACTCGGCCATGATAGCGGTCAGGATGCCACCCCTGCCCTCGCGCCGGGTTATCGCCACGAAGGCGAACACTGGCGGGACAGAGTTGCTTCAAGCCCCCTTCCTCTCGGATCGGGCGGTGGAAGTCGCTTTCGAAGCGCAGGAGTTTGGCGAAGCAGGCGCGTATGCGTCAGGAGCGCCATGACCGCGGTCATATTCCTGCTTGGTCGGCCTCGAATATGCTGCCGAAACGATGACGGCCCAAGACCCGCTGCGCCGTCACCTCGCTCTCGGGACACTCTCCTTCGGGATCTGCTTCGCCGCCTGGGGGCTGATCAGCGCTTTTGCGGTTCGTTTCCGCGAGCGCTTCGAACTGTCGGGCACCGAAACCGCGCTGCTCGTGGCGGTGCCGGTGTTGCTTGGATCCCTGGCCCGGTTGCCGATGGGGATCCTGGCCGATCGTTTCGGGGCCCGAAAGGTCTTTTCGATCCTCATGGCCCTGGTCTCGATTCCCGTGTTCCTCGTGCCGCAGGCTGGCACCTATCAAGTCCTTCTTGTGACTGCTTTCTTCCTGGGCCTCGCCGGTTCGTCCTTCTCGGTGGGCGTGAGCTATGTCTCGCGTTGGAGTCCCCCGGCGAAGCAGGGTGCCGTCCTCGGCGTTTATGGCATGGGGAATATCGGCCAGTCGGCCGCGGTCTTCCTCGGACCGCTTCTCGCCGCGGCCATCGGCTGGGAACAAGTGTTCACGGGTCTCGCGGGAGCGCTCTTCATCTGGGCCGTGATCTTCTGGATGTTCGCCCGCGACGCGCCGGCGAAGGGCGCGCCCAAGGGGATCGGGGACATGGTGGCGCTGCTGATGCGCGAGCGTCTCGCCTGGGTGCTTTCCGCCTTCTACTTCCTGACCTTTGGCGGTTTCGTCGCTTTCGCCATCTACCTGCCAACGCTGCTCAAGGACGACTTTGGTCTCACGCCGGCCGACGCGGGCTTCCGGGCCGCGGGTTTCGTGATTCTCGCGACCCTCCTCCGACCGGTGGGCGGGGCGCTGGCCGACAAGATCGGCGGCGCGCGCGTCCTCAACGCGGTCTTCATCGGCGTGATTCCGTTCGCCCTGCTCCTCTCCTGGAAATCGATGATCCCATTCACGGTCGGCGCTCTTGGATGCGCCGCTCTGCTGGGTCTTGGGAACGGCGCGGTATTCAAGCTCGTCCCGCAGTACTTCCCGAACGAAACCGGAGCGGTGACCGGTCTCGTGGGCGCCATGGGCGGCCTCGGAGGTTTCTTCCCGCCGCTGCTCCTCGGCTTCTTCCGCGATCAGACCGGCGAGGTGTGGCCGGGCTTCGTCCTGCTCGCCGGCACGTCCTTCGGCCTCTTCGTCCTGAACCGGCGCGTCCTGCTGCCGAAGCAGGAGGCGCTCGAACTCAACCTCTCGCCCGCGCAGCAGCGAATGGCCGACCAGCTCCGTGCCGGTAGCTGGGCCACCATGGCCGCCGCTCTTCTGGTGGCCTCGATCGTGGTGGGCTCGCGGAATCTCCAGAACTTCGACGCCGCTCTTGTGATCTACACCTTCGCCTCCGTGTTCGCAGCCTGGGGCGTCGTTTTTCACTACGCGGTGTGGCTGCAGAAGCCGCCCACCCGGATCTTCTTCAGGCGGGGATTCGAACTCGTGCTCAGTCGTGGCCTTCTGCGCAGCCTGCCCCGCCTCGCCACTCTCACCCTGACCCATCTTCTGGGCCAGACCTTCATCCGACATCGTTCGATCAGTCGATGGTGGATGCACCAGTTCCTCTTCTGGGGCTGCATGCTCGCGGCCGCGATCACGTTTCCCCTCGTCTTCGGCTGGATCCATTTCGGGACCTTGCCCGACAATCCGTTCACCTACGTCACCTACGTCTTCGGGTTCCCGACCGCCTCCTTCCCGGTGCGGACGGTCTTCGCCTGGCTGCTTTTCCATGGGCTCGACATCGCGGCCGTCCTGGTGCTCGCCGGCATCGCCCTGTCTCTGGGCCGGCGGATGCGCGACAACAGCGCGATGACCGCCCAGTCCTTCGCCATGGATTTCTTTCCGCTGATCCTGCTCTTCGCGATCTCGGTGACGGGTCTCGCCCTTACCGCCTCCACCATGTTTCTGCGCGGCCAGTTCTATGGGTTCCTGTCG
>Ga0138256_10009146_pt1 | contig 10394 bp, 11 predicted proteins | sample KNB2016incub_MG_FD_105486 | JGI IMG/M metagenome (GOLD analysis project Ga0138256, IMG submission 105486) | Active sludge microbial communities from wastewater in Klosterneuburg, Austria - KNB2014incub_MG | ecosystem: Engineered > WWTP > Activated sludge > Unclassified | place: Austria... | reverse complement strand
AGTTCCTGCACCCCCGCCGGCGTGCACGGGGCAAAGCCGTCCTTCTCGCCCGTCAGCAGCTTGCCCACGTTGACGGGATGGAAGCCATCGACATCCTTCGCCGGCGAGATGCGCCGCACGACGGTGTTCGCGTCCATGTGCTTCGGCAGCGGGCTCTGCACGAGGATGCCATGCACCGAATCGTCGGCGTTGAGGCGATCGATCAATTGCTCGAGTTCGGCCTGCGATACGTCGGCGGCAAGGCGAATGGTCTCCCCCTTCATCCCCGCCTCGACGCTCGCCTTCTCCTTCGCCCGCACGTACGTCTGGCTCGCCGGATCTTCGCCGACGATCACCACGGTCAACCCCGGGGTGATGCCGCGTGTCTTGAGCTCTGCGACCTCGAGGGCCACGTCGTCGCGCACGGCGCGCGCGACCGCGACACCATCAATGCGCTGCGCCGCTGCGGGCGCGCTATCGGGCGACATCGGTCGCCCTCGATTCACGAATGATCACGACCTTGATTTGCCCTGGATATTGAAGTTCTGCCTCGATGCGCCGGGCGATCTCGTCCGCCAGCGCCGACATGCGGGCGTCGTCTACCCCTTCCGGCGTCACCAGCACCCGCAACTCCCGCCCTGCCTGGATGGCAAAGACCTTGTCGACGCCCTTGTAGCTGGCGGCAATCTTCTCGAGCCCCTCGAGTCGCTTGACGTACGTCTCGAACGCCTCGCGACGCGCCCCGGGCCGCGACCCCGAAATGGCGTCGGCCGCCTGGACGAGCACCGAGATCTCGCTCTCGTGCGGCACGTCGTCGTGATGGGCGGCGATCGCGTTGATCACCAGCGGATGTTCGCCGTACTTCGTGGCGACTTCGACCCCAAGCTGGACGTGCGTCCCTTCGTGTTCGTGGGTCAGCACCTTGCCGATATCGTGCAACAGCGCGCCGCGCTTGGCCATCGCGACATCGAGGCCGAGTTCCGCGGCCATGATCCCGGCCAGGTGCGCCACCTCCTTGGAATGATCGAGAATGTTCTGCCCGTAGCTCGTCCGCCACTTCATGCGCCCGATGAGCTTGATGATCTCGGCGTGCAGTCCATGCGTACCGGTCTCGTAGGCCGCCTGCTCGCCCAGCTCGACAATCTGGACCTCGATTTCCTTGCGCGACTTGGCGACCACTTCCTCGATGCGCCCCGGATGAATGCGACCATCCGTCACCAGCTTCTCGAGCGACAGGCGGGCGATCTCGCGACGAATCGGATCGAAGCAGGACACGACAACCGTGTCAGGGGTGTCGTCGATGACCACGTCCACGCCGGTCGCCAGCTCGAAGGCGCGAATGTTCCGTCCCTCGCGCCCGATGATGCGCCCCTTCATCTCATCGTTCGGCAGTGCGACCGATGACACGGAGATCTCCGACGTATGCTCGGACGCAATGCGCTGCACGGCGAGCGCGACGATCTTCTTCGCCTCGCGCTCGGCGTTCTTTTTCGCGCTCTCGCGGATTTCACGGATGCGATTGGCAGCGTCCGCCTCGGCCTCGCGCTCGAGACGGGCGATGAGTTCGGCCTTGGCCTCCGATGCCGACATGCCAGCCAGCGACTCCAGGCGTCGCCGCTCGTCGGCAACCAGCTGCTCGAGCTCGAGTTCGCGCCCCTCGACTGACTTTTCCTTGCGTCCGATATCGCTGGCGCGTCGACCGAGTTCACGCTCGCGCTGCTCGACCACGTCGGCCTTGCGCTCGATCTGCGTCTCGCGCTCGTCGGAACGGCGCTCCTCGCGCTCGACTTCCTCACGTCGATGGCGCGCCTCCACTTCCCACGCCTCGCGCAGCTTGATCAGCTCTTCCTTTCCGGAAAGCACCGCGCTCTTGCGCATCGATTCCGCTTCGCGCTCCGCGTCGCCGACGATGCGCTTGGTCAGCTCCTCGGCGCTTGTCTTGGCCAGTCGTTGCGCCTCACGCTCACCCTGCTGGCCGGCGCGTCGACCGAAGATGAAGAACACCGCAGCGGCGATAATGACGAGCACGCCAAGTGCAGCGAACAGTAGCGTCGAGTCGCTCATGTCGATCTATGCTCCACCGCGGCACCGCCGCGACGTCGAAGGAAAACCTCGGCTGGTGGCGCATGGAGCTTCCGACGCTGCGCCGCCGGTCCGGCGCCGGCGAAGGGCGCGGGACGGGAAGCGCTAAGTCGTGCAGGAGCTACAACCTACGCATCAGCGGGTCACATCACGTCAAGGTAGGGGACGGTGATGGGATTGGCAATCAGCCGACCGGGTGGGTCGGGCCCGCCTCGATGGCCTGCATCTCGCCCGTGTCGCCGCGCTTGCCGGGGGGAAGCCAACGCCGGATCTCGCCCGACAAGGCGTCGAGCGCCTCGTCCATCGACTCGGCCGATGCGCGTGCGCGGAACAACTCATCGGTGATCTGCAGGGCCGCCAGGATGGCCGCCTTGTGATTCTCGACGACCGAGGCCGTGTGGAGCACGCGCTTGATCGATTGGTCCACGTACTGCGCCACGGCGCGCGTGTGTTCGGGCGACGCATCGGAGCGAATCGTGTACTCCTCGCCGACGATCACCACCTTCACCAGGTGTCGCTTCTCGCTCACGATCGGGCACTCGGTGCGGCGCCCGGAACCGGGCGGCTCTGCTGCTGACGAAGAAAGTGCACGCGGGCCAGCAGCTGTCGCGTACGCCCCGAGGCGAACGAGATCCTGGCGCGCAGGTCGACATTCTCCTCCTCGAGGACGCGGAGTCGCTCGAGACTTGCCGAGTCCCCTCCCAACTGGATCGCCGACTCGAGGTCGCGAACGCGCGATTCGGCGGCGAGGGCACGCCGTCGGAAGCCCGCCAGCTCCTCGCCCAAGTGGTGGACGAGCTGGTCGAGCTGCCGGTAGGCCGCGGACTCAGGCAGTTCTGGTTCGGACACCGAGCTCGGTCTCCAGGGTGCGGAGGATCTTCTGCCGACGACCGTCGACTTCCTTCTCGCGAAGTGTGCGCGCAGCGTCGCGGAAGGTCAATCGCCAACCCACGCTTCGGTGCCCCTCGGGGACACCAGCCCCACGAAACTCATCGAACAGTTCGACGCATTCCAGCAGGTCGCCTCCACTGCGACGCAGCAGCTGCTCGACCTGCGCCGCGGTCACCCCATCGGGGACCAGCAATGCCAGGTCGAACTCGGCCGCCGGCATGGTCGGGATCGGGCGGTACGTGACATGGCCCTTGGCAACCACGCGCCCCGGCGTTCCGGCTGAGTAGTTGTGCGTCCCCGGTGCCGCGACCGGAGTGCTCGCGAGGCGCCCGAGGGTGATCTCGATCCCGAACGCCTCGCTCGCCCACACCGGCTTGTCGAGTGTGATGCGCTCCACGGTCCCGATCTCCCCGCCCTTGGCGGCAACGCGCCACAGCACCGGGGTGCCATCCCCCGGCTCGAGGGTGATGCGCATCCCCGGGGCAACCAGTTCGGCCACTCGCTCCCCGATCGCCTTCGCATCCCATTCGTCAAAGACGTCCTTTGTCGGATCTGTGAAGTGCGCTGGACGGCGCAGCCCCATCACGAGCACTCCCACGCGCACCTTCTCGACGGGCAACTGACCGGCACGCGGGGCAAAGACCGATCCCACTTCGAACAACCGCACGTCCCCCTGACGGCGGCTCAGGTTGTACTCGGCGCGCCGGGCCAGCGTCTCGAGGATCGAACGACGCAGGTGCGGCTCGTCGTCGGCCAGCGGGTTCGCGACGCGTGTGTGCGTCGCATCGGTGCCGGCCACGAAGGGGAGCGGGTGGACCTCGAACATCCCCATCCCCACCAGCGCATCCCGCACGCGACGTCCCGTCAGGTGCATGGTGTGATCCGGGACGGAGCCAGGCCGGAACGGCTGGACGACGTCGGGGAGCGCGTCGTAGCCACGCAGGCGGGCGACTTCCTCCACGAGGTCGGCATCACGCGCCACGTCGTGCCGCCACGACGGTGCCACGACGTCGAGCGTTTCGTGCGCGTCTCCGCGCGCGGTCACGGTGAAGCCGATCGAGGAGAGCAGGCGGGAGATCTCGCCCGCCTCCACCCGCGCGCCAAGCAGTCGCTCGACGCGCCGGGGCGTGACGATCACGGTGGCTCGCTCGATCGGCGCCGTGCCCACGTCGATCGCCTGTCCGTCCACGACGCCGCCGGCAACCTGCGTGATGAGTTGGGCAGCAATCGAGAGTGCGTGCGGCGTGATGGCCGGATCGATCCCACGTTCGAATCGATAGCTGGCATCGGTGTTCAGCCCGAGCGCGCGCCGAGTGGCGCGTACGTGGCGCGGCGAGAAATACGCCACTTCCAGGAAGATGTCGGTGGAGACCTCGGTCACCTCTGTCTCCTTGCCACCCATCACGCCGGCCACCGCGACGGCCTGGTGGGCGTCGGCAATGATGGTCATCCGGTCGTCGAGGGCACGCGCGACGCCGTCCAGCGTCACGAGGACCTCCCCCGGCCGGGCCCGGCGCACCACCACCGTCGCCTCGGCCAGCCGTGCGAGGTCGAAGGCGTGCATCGGCTGTCCATAGCCATGCAGCATGTAGTTGGTCACATCGACCACGTTCGAGACTGGCCGCAACCCGAGCGCACTGATGCGCTGCACGAGCCAGTCCGGGCTCGGCCCGACCCGTACCCCCCGGATGACGACGCCCATGTAGCGCGGGCACCCTGCGGCATCATCGAGTTGGACCGTGACCCCGCCGCTCGCGGCGCTGTGGCGGTCCGTCACCGACGACCCTCCCGCCGACGGAACGCGTCCGACGACGCCATCACCGAAGCCCAGCGCACCGGAAGCAGCGTCCAGGGCGAAGACCTCGGCGGGATCCACCACCGCGAGCCCCTGCAGCGCTGCCAGTTCGCGCGCCATTCCGTAGTGCGAGAGCAGGTCCGGCCGGTTGGCCAGGACGTCGATGTCGTACCGCACGTCGCCCACGGGCATGGCGTCGAGCAACGGCGTTCCCGGCGCGGCGTCGATGTCGAGCGCGAGGATGCCGTCATGGTCCTCGCCGAGCCCAAGCTCCTTCGCCGAACAGAGCATGCCGCTGGAGAGTTCGCCGCGGATCTTGCGCCGCTCGATGAGGATACCGCCCTTGTTCCCCGTCGGCATCACCGTGCCGACACGGGCAAACGGGTAGAGCGCCCCCTCGGTGACGTTGGGGGCCCCGCACACCACGTCGAGCAGCGTGCCGCTTCCGTCGTCGACCTTGGTGACCCACAGGTGGTCCGAGTTGGGATGGCGCCCCGCCTGTACGACGCGGGCAATGATGATCGGCTCGAGGTCTGCGCGCAGTCGTTCCATGCCGTCGACGGTCGCCACGTGCGCCGTGATGAGGGCGCGCAGGGCGTCGGGCGACAGTGTGTGCGGAACAAAGGCCCGCAGCCATTCATGCGAAATCAGCATCGGGATCCTGTCAGGCGAACTGCTCGAGGAAGCGAACGTCGGAATCGTACAGCAGGCGGATGTCGGTGAGGCCGAACCGGGACATCGCGATGCGCGCAGGCCCCATGCCGAACGCCCAGCCGGAGTATTTCTCGCTGTCGAGTCCCGCGGCCTCCAACACGGCGGGATGAACCAGGCCGCACCCCATGATCTCGATCCAGCGCGCGCCCCGTCCGTCGCCGACGTCGAAAAAGACCTCCATCTGCCCCGACGGCTCCGTGAAGGGGAAGTACGACGGCACGAGCCGAGTGGGAGTGCGCTCGCCGTAGAAGGCGCGGGCGAAGTGCGCCAGCGTCGCCTTGAGGTCGGCGAAGGTGATTCCTTCGTCGATGGCCAGGCCCTCCAACTGGGCGAAGGCGGGGGCGTGCGTGGCGTCGAAGAAGTCGCGCCGATACACGTTGCCCGGGGCGAGGATGCGCACGGGTGGCGCGTAGGACTGCAGCGTGCGCACCTGCACCGGCGAGGTATGGGTGCGCAGCACGCCCCCGTCCTGCAGGTAGAGGGTGTCGTGCATGTCCATCGCCGGGTGGTCGTCCGGGAAGTTGAGGGCCGTGAAGTTGTACCACGGCGACTCGGCTTCGGGACCCAGCGCGACGGTGAAGCCCAACTCCCGAAAGATGTCGCAGATCTCGTCGATCACGAGCGAGACCGGATGCACGGCGCCGCGCCACTGGGCGCGAGCGGGCATGGTGAGGTCGCGCTGGAGCGCCGGTGCTGCCGACGCCTCCAACTCGGCCTTGCGGGCCTCGAGCGCAGCTTCGAGCGCGAGCTTCAGCGTGTTGATTGCCGCCCCGGCGTCGCGACGTTCCTCGCGGTCCAACTGGGGAAGCAGGGCCATGAGCTCGGTCAGGCGACCGGACTTGCGGCCGACCATCGCGCTGCGGACGTCATGCCACGCCTCGAGCGACAGCGCCGCCGCGATGCGGGCGGGCGCATCGGCGCGCAGGGCGTCACAAGCCTGCTGGAATTCGTGCAGGGTCACGGACTGGAGTCGGACAAGGGACGAAGGTGCACGCACGGGAACGGCACGGGCGTGGAGAGAACGGTACAATGCGAGATGGAAGGATGACGCGGGCGGTCGCGGACGGTGGCACCTTTGACATGGGGGGGGCCCGTTGCGAGGCGACCGCCCGCCCTGCGCGGTCACAAACGACACGGCGGCAGTCGACCCTGAGGTCGCGCTGCCGCCGCTGATTCCAACCGGACCGGCGAGGACGAGCTGCCCTCGCGCGATCAGACTTCGGGCAGCCCTTAGGCCGCCGCGTGCGCCGCGCGGACCTTCTCGGCCAGCACGGTAAACGCGGCCTCATCATGCACCGCGAGATCCGCGAGGATCTTGCGATCCACTTCGATCCCGGCCATGGCCAGCCCGTTCATGAACGTGCTGTAGTTCATGCCGTTCATGTGGGCCGCGGCGTTGATGCGCACGATCCACAGGCGACGGAAGTCGCGCTTCTTGTTGCGCCGATCGCGGTAGGCGTATCGCCAGCCGCGCTCTACAGATTCCTTCGCCGGGCGCCAGAGCTTGCTGCGCGCGCCGAAATAGCCGCGCGCGGCCTTCATGATCTGCTTCTTGCGCTTCAGGCGCACCACATTGGATTTGACGCGTGGCATCGCTCTCTCTCCTTACGCCTGAATCAGGCGCTTGATCACCTTCGTCTCGCCGTTGGTACCGACGATGGCGGGACGACGCAGCCGGCGCTTCCGACGGCCGTCCTTCTTGGTGAGGATGTGGCTCTTGTTGGCCTTCAGGCGGCGAACCTTTCCCGTCCCCGTGACGGAAAAGCGCTTCTTCGCGCCCTTGTGGGTCTTCATTTTGGGCATCGTCAGCTCACTTCGGTGCCAGGATCATCGTTAGGGACTTCCCTTCCATTTTCGCCGGACTCTCGGTCTTGGCCACCTCGGCCAACTGCTCCGAGACCCGGTTTACCACGGCGAACCCGAGTTCGGGGTGGGCAATCTGCCGCCCCCGGAACATCAGGGTCACCTTGACCTTGTTCCCCTCTCCGAGGAACCGCTTCGCGTGTCGAACCTTGGTGTCGAAATCGTGCTCTTCGATGCCCGGTCGGAACTTGACTTCCTTGAGCTCGATGACGTGCTGCTTCTTCTTGGCGACGCGGGCCTGCTTGGCCTGTTCGAACTTGAACTTGCCGTAGTCCATGACACGGACCACAGGCGGGCGCGCCGTCGCCGCCACTTCCACCAGGTCGAGCCCCGACTCCTCGGCGAGGGCCAAGGCACGATCAACCTCCATGATTCCCAACTGGCTGCCATCGGCGCCGATCACGCGGACCGGGCTGATGCGAATCTGGCGGTTGACGCGAATGCGCTTCGTGTTGTCCTGAATAGTCCCCGGTCCTCCAGAGAGGGAGTTGGCGGAGCGCCTAACGGCGACACCCTGCCCGATAAAACAAATGCGGACCCCACTGGAGTCCGCCAAATACGACCGCCCACCCCAAGCCCGACGGGGTGGCGCCGCTGACCAGACTCCTGCAGCGACCCGTCGCCGGGTGCCAGAGGGTGAGAGCCGATTCGCTCTGCTTGCCGAATTATCCGAACAACTTAAGTGACATGATGTTACGCGGTCAACTGTCTCGCACGAGATTCACGGCGGCCGCCTCGGCGCCCCGGCGCCGTCAGGCAGGCTAACCGCAAACGCGGTCACGAGTTACCGAGCGCCACGTCGGTCACCTCATCGGCCGTGAATTCGTCGAGCTGGTACGACTTCCCATCGTGACGGGCATATCCCCAGGCGTGGGCCGCATCGTGCTCGAAGATCAGGAGCCACCGCTCAGCCACCGCGCGCGCCAACAGCCGGCGCTTCGACTCGAGGGTCACGAGCGGCTCCACGTCATAGCCCATGATCCACGGGAGCGGCAGGTGCGACGCGGTCGGGCAGACGTCGCCGAGAAAGCAGGCCACCTCCCCGCCACCACCGTCGACCAGGACACTCTGGTGATACGGGACGTGTCCGCCGCTCGCGATCACCCGGATCCCCGGGACCACGTCCTGCTCGCCGTCCAGCAGGTCGAACTGCCCGCCGGCGAGGATCGGCTCCCAGTTGTGCGGGAAGTAGGAGGCGGCCGTGCGTTCGTTGGTGGCGGTGGCGAAGGCATGTTCGCCGCGCTGCACCACGTAGCGCGCGCGCGGAAAGGTCGCACGCACCGACCCGGCGTCATCCACCCACGTGTTGCCGCCGGCGTGGTCGAAGTGCAGGTGTGTATTGACCACCCACCGCACGTCGTCGACGCCGAAGCCTAACGATGCAAGCGACGACTCGAGCCACGTGCGACCGCCACCACCGGCATTCTCGATGCCGTAGATGTCGTGAAACTTCGCCCCCTCCTTGTTCCCGAGGCCCGTGTCCACGAGCACCAATCCGTCGTCGTGCTCCACGAGCAGGCACCGCATGCCGAGCTGGATGCGGTTCCGCTCGTCGGCCGATACGCGCCGCTCCCAGAGCGGCTTCGGCACCACGCCGAACATGGCGCCGCCATCGAGGCGCTGTCCCCCCGCCTGGATGGCGTGCAGCCGGAATCGGCCGACGGTCGTGGATCGAACGTGAGGATGCATGTGGAGGCTCGCGCGCGCGGCGCAGTCAGAGGGTGGGATCGACGTCGACGCCACGTGGCATCGCCGAGCGACGACGCGCGGACCGTGCGGTCCCTCGCTGCAGCAACGCGGACAGCGCGCGCCACGTCGTGGCCCCGCGGTCTTCCGCCAGTTGCAACAATCGCACGAGCACGTGCGCCGTGGCCAGCGCGTCGCCGCCCGCCCGGTGCCGCGCCCCGACGTCGATGCCGAAGTAGTGCGTGACGGCATCGAGCGAGCGTCGCGGCAGCTGCGGAAGCAGGGTGCGCGACAGGCGCACCGTGCACAACGTCTCGCCGGTCAGCAGGACTCCTGCCGATCGCTGGACCTCGTGCGTCACGAAGCGCCAGTCGAAGCTCGCGTTGTGGGCGACAAAGATCCGCCCGCGCAGGCGACTGACCACCTCGGGCGCCACCTCGGGAAAACGCGGGGCATCCTGCACCATCGCCTGCGTGATCCGCGTCAGCGCCACGATGGCCGGCGGGATGCTGCAGTCCGGGTTGATCAGCGACTCGTAGCACGCCGAGACCGCGCGACCGTCCACGTGCACGATCGCGATCTCGGTCACGCGATCGCGCTGCGCCGGCGACATCCCCGTGGTCTCGACGTCGACCACCGCAAAGCGCAGGTCGCGCAGCGAGACGTCGTCGCCCTCGTCATGGGCGTAGGCATGCGTGGCGGCCGCTCGGCGCGCGCGAACCGTCGCGGGCACGCCAGGCGGAACGGGCACCGACTCCGACTCCACCGGGATTCGTTGCCCGTCGCGTGCGGGCGCGAGTGACCAGCGCCCCAGCGCGTCTCGCTCGAAGTCGGCGTGACGGCTGAACAGCGCGTCGGCCAGCCGTTCGGCCACACGCTGGGGGGCACGGGGGAGCGCGCATACCCGCTCCATGAGCGTCACTGCGTCGAGCGCCCCAAGCGCGAGCGCCTCGCGCGCGCGCGCGATGAGCGCCGAGTCGGGAACGACCGCGTCGATCCCCCTCACGTGCGCAGCGCCTCGCGCCATTCGATGGCGCGCCGCTTACGCACGCGCCGCTCGCTTTCGCGCCGCGCGCATTTGCGCCGCGCGCGTTCGGGCCGCTCGGTCACGCTGCGCACCAGCGACGCGTCGGAAGTCTGGCGCGGTTGGTGCGAGCGCAGCGCCAGGGGCGCCATGTCCATGGGGTGGCATGCGGGACAAGCTACAGCGTTCGCGGGAAATCAGCCGCGCGCTCCTGCGCCGGGCGGGCCCCAGTGCGTCTACCGTGTCCCGCCGGCGGAATCCCGACAACGCCGGACGACAACGGCGGACGACAACGCCGGACGACACCGCGGGCGGACAACACAATGAGCCTACGAGACTTGTACCTCGTGCCTAGTCAGT